>Ga0209121_10000677_pt1 | contig 35852 bp, 32 predicted proteins | sample Cruoilmetagenom3_FD_187292 | JGI IMG/M metagenome (GOLD analysis project Ga0209121, IMG submission 187292) | Oil polluted marine microbial communities from Coal Oil Point, Santa Barbara, California, USA - Sample 3 (SPAdes) (version 2) | ecosystem: Environmental > Aquatic > Marine > Oil seeps ... | reverse complement strand
TCGTTGGGCCAGGACACTTGCTGTGGCCCTGCTCTGGTCCTGGCTGGTCGTCGGCATACCTTTGATGGTTGCGTTCCTGTTTGTGTTGCTGTCTGCCAAGGATCTCTCTCCAGCCGTAGCCCTGATCGTGGTTGTCTTGCTGGGATTGTCTTACGCGGTAGCTCCATGGTTGCTCATTCGGTTCTACCGAGGTCGAGACGTCAGACGAACCTTTGAGGCCAGAGACCCAAACTCCTACTGGATTGAGGGACTTGGTATGCCGGTACTGGTCACTAGCTGTCTGTCCATCTTGTACGTAGTTGCTCTGCACGTTCCCATCTTCTTCAACGGCCTGTTTCCGTTCTTCGGCACCTGGCTATCCGGCCTTGAGGGCATTCTCGCGCTCGACATCTCAATGGTGTGTCTGGTGTGTCTGATCTGGGGCATGCTAAGGCAGAGAACCTGGGCCTGGTGGGGTTCTCTGGTCTACTTCGGCTTGTTGACGGTCACTTCGATGGCAACAGCTTTGAAGTCAAGCTATTCGGAGATCCTCTCAAACATGAACTTCCCGTCATTCGAAGTGGAGATGCTGCAAGGTATACCGCTCCAGGGTTATCATTTCGCTGCGTTGATCGGAGTACCGCTCATCATCACCTTGTGCGTAGTCGTTCTGTCGAAACGACACTTCTCCACCTGGAAAACCCCAAGGGGCTGAACGCTACAGATTCGCTTCGGAGGTCATATCCCATGCAAGACCTAGCCGTCATCGAAACCATCCTGCGCAACCGGCATCACTTCTTCAGCGAGATACGCGAGGGGATCGCCCTGCCGGAGAAGATGCGGGCTATGCTGCTCTCCAGCATCGCCTTCCTGGCGCTATACGGCGCGGTGATGGGCTCCACTCATAGTCTGTGGCAAGCTCTGAGCTCCGCTGCCAAGCTGCCGATTCTCTTCCTGGCCTCACTGATCGTCTGCTCACCCACGCTCTACTTCTTCAACATACTCTTCGGCTCCAACCAAAGCCTGACCCAAAACGTGGCCCTCATCCTGACGGCGATCACCGTCACGGCTGTGCTCTTGCTCAGCTTCTGCCCCATCATCCTCTTCTTCCTCCTGACCACCAGCCACTATCAGTTCTTGGACTGATTAACTCAAATTGTGCCGCCTCAGAGCCATCCAGTACCCCCTCAATCCTTACCCGTCCATCAGAGTATACGTACACCCTATCACACAGCCCCCTGATAATCTTCTGGCGTGCTTTCAGCACCTTGATTCGCTCATCCTTTGACAGTTTTTTCAGTTCGTCGGGCGTCTGCTCAATGGCTGCTAGGTTCGCTCGGAGCTTGGTCAAGAGTTCTGTGGCATAGTCCAAACCTGCTTGCACCTTTAAGGCGTTGTCCCGTAGTTCGCTCAGCCGCTCAAGCTCTGTCTGCCAGTATTGTCTCGCTTGTTCTGTCTCTGCCATTCGTGCATCAAACTCGGTCTCTGTTATCTTCCCACGCGCTGCTTGCCGTTGGTAAAATGCGCGCTCCTCGTTAACCTCCGCGAGTCTGCGCCTGGCGTGGGCGATGTCACCGTCTGCACTCTCACCTTGCGCTCGTAACTCCGCCTGACGTAGTAAGACTTGTTGGTATATCAGGTCTGGCCGTTTAATGCCAGAGTCCACAATGTGACGCCAGACTGTCCAATCGAGAGTTGAACCATAGTATGTATATGGCTGGGGGTGTGGTTCGTCCCTAAACCTGTTGGCAGACCAGCAGTAGTATTCATGCGGCGGGTTTTTGTACGGCACTCGCTTCCCGTTGCGTGCCTGGTATGTGCGTCGTGATCGGATGTACAACCTCTTACCGCAATCGCCGCAGTACCCAATACCCTGCAACAGGTACACTCCGCCAGCGTTGCGCGTTGACAGATACCTATTCCGCTCAATGCGTTTCTGATTGCGCTCCCAAAGATCACGGTCAATGATTGGCGGTATCTCAACACTTATGCTTGTCTCATCCTTGAATTTCCAGGTCGCCTGCCCGGTATAGTCCTCTGCCCGTAAAATGCTGTAGACTATCACTTGTGCCCATTCGTGCTTCCGTTCCTGATGTCCCTTTTGCTCTGCACCTTCAGTTATCAAGTATCGGCGTATATCTCGTACACTCTTGCCGGCGTCAAACATGGTGCAAATCTTTCGCACCCATCGCGCTTCACTCTCTACAATCTCAATAACGCGCCCCCGTTTGCCATTCTCTTTGCGTGACACATAGCCATAGCGCTGATACTCTCCCGGCCATCGCCCTTGTTGCAGCGTCGCCAACTTGCCCATCCTGCTGCGTTCCGCCCGCCGCTTGTTTTCCTCACGCCAGAGCGTGGCCTTGATGCTGAGGGTGAAACGGTCAATCCCTGCACCTGTGGCGTCGAGTATCTGTATCTTGTCCTTGCCCGCACGTGCAGCGTCGCCCAGGTCTAGAGCATCCTCAAGCGCAACCGCAACCCTGGGATGCCGCACCAGCCGGTCATCGCGCCAGCACAGCACGGCGTCAACCTCGCCCGTCTTGATCCGTTCCAGCATCTCCAGAAACCTCGGTCGGTCGGCCCGTTCACCAGATGGGTTGACTATCTTGCCCTTCTTAGGCGACTGCGTCGCCCGATAGTTCTCTTTGTCCACAAACACGCGGACAACGCGCCAGCTGTTGCGTTCACACAGCGCTTCCATGTCGGCCAACTGCTGGTCGATTGATACCTTGTCGTCTGCGTCCTGCATAGCCAGGCTAACCCGCGCATAGTGTACAACGTCCATTCTGTTGCCTCTCGTCTTGATCTAACCGCCTGTTACGCAGACTCATCCCGCTGGTGTCTCCTCCGCGCAGCCGAGAGGGGCAGAAGGCCAGTCCTCGTCTTCCGGGGGCGGTTCCAGGTCCACTTGTCCTGCCACCCACTTCTCCACAAGACGACCTATCACGGCGTTCAGACTACGCAGTTCGCGCCGGGCTTTCGCCGTCGCTTTGGCGTGCAACTCATCGGGTAAGCGGACAGTAAACGGTTTCATCATTCTCCCTGTGGTACCATCTGCTACCATTATACACCAGGTTACCAGAAATGTCAAATTTGCACCGGGGCGCGTCAATGCTGGCTATTCGGTTGGTAGCGAATGTAGCCGGTGGTGAGCTCGTCGCTCATCGGCTAAAAAATTCCGCCAGCCTGGGCACCGCGTCAGGCTCCGGCAGCGTCACGTCCTGCAATCGCGCCAGGATGCGGGCCATGCTGTCCACGTTTCAGCTGGCCTGAATTACACTTAGTCGTGGGGCGGCCCACAGTACGTAAAGCCTCGCCGCTCACCGGGGCTGGCCTGTTCGTCGGCCTGCTTTGCTCGTCCGCTCGTCGTCTGGTCGTTGTCTGTCTTGCGCGGCTTCATCTCGCCCCGACTTGCCGCTCACGGTTGTCGAAGGGCATAATAGTGCCTTAATACGAATCTGCAACCGTGAGCCTACCGGAGCGCCGCCTGGGTCGGTCGCCCTTTGGGGTAGCGCGCCGACGGTACGGTTATCTCGCCCAGGTGCAGGTTCAGCCGATCTACCAAACCGTACCAGTAGTACCCGACGGTTGACTTGTGGATGCCAGCCACCCGCGCCAAGTCGCCGCGAGTGACATAGCCGTGTTCATCCAGTAGTGATCTGGCTGTTCGTTCTAGTTTCTCCATTGTTTGCTCTCTCTGTGTCCTGGGGGGCGAATACACGACCTCCGTCGGCTCCAGCCCTGGCAAAGGAATGGCGCAGGTGATGACGATGCGCCGCTGGTTCAGCAGCGGCCTAACCCTGTGTGCCGCCTGGTACATCTCCGACCAACGCCGCCGCCCATACAGCGCGGCAAGCCGGTCGTCGGCCATGCTTGTCACGCACACTTCGTAGGTCTGACCCTCGGTATCCGCTCAGGGCAGCGTGGTTGATCGGTAGCAGATCTCTAGGCTCAATGGCTCCCCCGCCACGCCCCCCCTTGCCTCTGAGGGCTTGCCTGCTGTGGTTCGCATCCAAGACGTAGCGAAGCGTGGTCGCTTGGTGCAGCCCGACGTGAGGAGAGTACACCGTGACCGGGTAGGTGTCAGTCCCCAGCAGGTGACGTGAAGTATCCACATCCGCCGTGGCGTTCAGCAGCACGGCCTGTTTGTCCAACATCTCGACCGGAATGACTGGCTCGGGGTAGAAGATCAGCCAGAGGGTGTCTCAGGGAGCGGAGACCGTCACGCGAGGGCCAGGTCGTCACATCCGAGGGAGGCCAGCCTCCCGATCTCCGGCGCAGGCCGAGGTCGTCACAGGAGCCCGGATCACGGCCGGCAGGCTAAGCCGGTAGAGATGCACCGAACAGGCTCGCCATCAACTCCCCTCATTCCAGGCGCAGATCCGCCCCACTGCCGCCAGGCACAAGAGCAACTCCGCGTGGCTATTGAACGTCGCCCGTATCCTGCCGTCAGCCAGACGGCGCCACTGTCCGTGTATGAGGACCATGCGTGCATCGGCCGGAAACGACAGTGTCAAAGGATAGCCGAGACAGTCTTGAGCCTTGCCCTCGCTCCTTTGGGATAGGGCTGGTCTCCCTCCCGCACCTCAGCGCCGGTTGTGCGCCTTGCGCCTGTGCTGCGCTTTGAGCTCTTCCAGTGTGGTCATCTCGATCCCAAACTGCAATCTGCAAAGGGGTGCACCTGAAAAGCCGTCACAGCCGTCAAACCCGGCACAAGCCGTCAAACCCGGCACAGACTGGCTCCAAAACCGCTCCCCAGCCCCTTTTTGTGACGGGTTGTGACGGGTCGCGACGGCTATGACGGGTATGACGGCTTTTCTAGAGACCCCCTTTGTCAATTGCATTTCCGCGGGTGCATTACGCGATTCTTACGGCTAGACAGTTGCCTCCACATGTGGTAGCATGGAACGGAGAGGATCTCGGATCAATCCACATGTGGAGGGTAACAAATGGGAAATGCGGCAGCTATCTCCCTGCAGGAGTTCAGACAAGCACGTGTACAGGCTGACGCGCGGCGACATCTTCATGAGCGCTTTGACCGCTGGTTGGATGCGGTGGAGGAACGAGTGCAGGAGAAGATCCCCACCTTGGACGAGATGGCGCAAGCGGTGTTTGCGATGCGTCAGGAGCTGACGGGCATGATTACGGAAGCTCTGGTGGGACAAGCGCATGCTGAAGCGCTGGAACAGCAAACGATGTTGTGTCCCCACTGTGGTCGCCTGCTTCGTGTCCGAGTATCTGCCAACCGCACAGTGGAGACAGTGGTGGGGGCGGTGTCTCTGAGCCGTCCGTATTTCTACTGCGTCCGGTGTCAGAAGGGATTCTACCCAATGGATGAAGTCCTCCGAGACAGCCAGTGGGCTGTTTGGTGAACTGACAGGGCTTTCTTTCAGCGATCACATCGCACATGAAGTGGTAGGGGAAATCACCGAGGGGCTGACGGTGCTTTCGGTGAGTCCGACGGCCGCGGAGATTGGGCAAAAGGTCGCTCAGGTAGCCACAGGAAGGAAGTGGCGTCCCATCTTGGTGCTGGCCATTGACGGAGCGAATGTCCCCACCCGCCCAGAGACGGCCAAAGGACGTCGGCCTGGCCGCAAGAAGAAACGAGCCAAGCGAGCTCGCTGGAAAGGGCAATGGCGGGAAGCCAAGGGCTTGCGGTTCTACCTGGTGGACAGGGAGCGGATTGTACATCTCCTGAGTTGGCATCAGGTGCAAAGCGATAAGGAACTGGGTGAGGCCCTGCGGCAAGTCAAAGAAGCGGGCTTGATCCCCGAAGAGGAAGTTCGTTTCTGTGTGATCGCCGACGGGGCGAAGTGGATCTGGAAACAGGTCAAAGCCCTCTTTCCCTCTGCGGTGCAGGTCTTGGACTACTACCACTGCAGTGAGCATCTGCACAAGGCAGCCTCCGTGCAATTCGGTGACAACCCAGAGAAACAGACAGAGTGGATGGAAGCCACCATCGCCCGACTGTTCTGTGGTGAGGTGCGCGGCGTCATCGACGGCTTGCAGGGCATGAAAGCCAGAGATGCTCAGGCTGCCGAGGAGATCAGGAAACTGATCGGGTACCTCACCAGCAATCAGGGGCGGGTGGATTATGGCTTTGCCCGCAAGGGAGGCTATCCCATCGGCAGCGGGGGGATCGAGTCGGCCAACAAGTTCATTAGTCTAGCTACCTGACACTTCTGCAGGAAAGCAGTTGACCGACAGACACAAATCGAGTAAGGTTATGGTGGAAGCCAAGAACCTACTCGGAGGTGTGTCGTGTCGATCAACCATCTGTATCATATCTGGTTTGAGCGGATCGCGCAATTGCGGCCAAGCGAGCACAAGGCTCGCATGCGCAACATGGTCTGGCTGTTGGTTGGGATGTATCAGAGCAAGTCTGTTCATTTGAGCAAGATAGCGGTGAAGATTCCATGGGCGAAGTCCACGCTGCCTAGTGGGGCTCGACGGTTGAGCCGACTGCTGGCCAATCCCAAGCTGCGAGTGCGGGACTGGTATGAAGCGTTCGCCAGACATGTGGTCGAGGCTCAGGCCAACAGCACTGGCAACATTCGGTTGATCGTCGATGGCACCAAAGTGGGTTTCGACCATCAGTTGCTGATGGTAGCCATCGCCTATCGGCGGCGAGCCTTGCCGCTCGCCTGGACCTGGATCAACTGCAAGCGTGGGCACAGTTCGAGCGAAAAGCAGTTGGCACTCTTGACCTACGTCCACAGGCTTATCCCTGAGGATGTTCCTGTCTGCTTGGTCGGTGACTCCGAGTTCGGTGCCATCGACGTGCTCAAGCAATTGGATACCTGGCAGTGGTACTATGCCTTGCGTCAGAACGCCAACCACTTGATCCAGCTGCCCGGTCAGGAAACGTGGATCCCCTTCGGCGAGCTGGTGCAGGAGCCTGGCCAGAGCCGTTGGGTGGACCAAGCTCTGTTGACCCAGCAGCATGCCTATCCCACCAGCCTCCTGGCTCACTGGAAGATCGGTGAGAAAGAGCCTTGGCTACTAGCCACCAACATGCCGGATAAGCGCACCACCTTGACTGCCTATCGCCGTCGTATGTGGATCGAAGAGATGTTTGGCGACTTCAAAGGCCATGGCTTCGATCTGGAGAGCAGTCACTTGCGCCATGCCGCACGTCTGTCACGCTTGACCCTAGCCGTCGCTCTCCTGTACGTTTGGCTGGTCAGCACTGGCTCCCAAATCATCAAAGCGGGCAAACGGTTCCTGGTCGATCGCCGTGATCGCCGTGATCTGAGTATCTTCCGCATCGGCCTCAACATGATCGACAGGCTCATCACCCTATCACTTCCGTTACCATACCGTTTCGTACCCTACTTCTGAAAACTGTCAGGTAGCTAGTTCATTAGTCATGTTCGGCTCAAGCGCTCTGGCGCCTGGTGGTATGTGAAGCAGGCCAATCAAATGCTGGCTTTGCGTTGTGCGAAGTACAACGGCACATTCGACAGAGTCTTTCAGGCATACAAGCAAAGAGCCTTGCTCGGCTACGGAAGCGCCCTTCCGTAAGAAACACGTAATGCACCCCATTTCCGCTCAGGGAGCCTCCACCGCGTAGCGAGCCAGCACATCCTGCACGCGCCGGGCGCTCATCGGATATAAGCGCTTCCCTCCCGTGCGCCGCCGCTGGAAACCGAATTCCTTGAGACGGTAGCCGACCCACTGCGATGTCACCTCGCCCGGTTCGTCGAGGAAGCTGGCCATGGCCTGGCGCACCTGCGTCGGGGTCACCTCCTCCTCCCCCTCCAGAACGGCCAGCTTGTGCAGCGCAAGCAGCAGGGCTGTCCGCCGATCGTCGAGAGCGGCTTCCTCTGCCTGTTCAGCCTTCCGCAGGGCATAGTCACGCACCACCGCCAGCAGCCCGTTCGCGCCCCGGCCATCCAGGTAGGCCGCGATGGCCAGCAGGGGCCGCCATAACTCGGCCTGGCGGTTGCTCAGCCCATCTGCTCCCACACCCGCCAGGTAGCGATGGCGCACTGCGGCAAAGTGTTGAAGTGCGAAGCAATACAACCCATGCCGCGCCCTGGCCCAATCCTCGCCGCGTTCAGACACGATGAGGTTGCCTTTGGAGCCGGCCGTCCTCAGCATGTTGATCAGGATGCAGCGGCTCTCCAGCACGTCCTCCAGCCCCCGGATGCTGGCGATCACCTTGGGGCCGTAGACCTCGAATTCCACCACCCGGTGATCCTCGCCCTCGCAGCGGATGGCGGGGCTGCCCCGCTTGTATCCCGCATTGAGCAGCAAGCGCAGGTCGGCGGCGATCGGGTCTCTCGGATTGCCCAAGCGCTCGGCCTCGTCTATCCCCAGCATGCCCCGCGTGGCCTGCACCACCCGAAACAGCGAAGCGGGCGACATACTACTGGACACGCGTCCGTTGAACGCCAAGCGGGCGATCACGTCCAGCGTCTTCGTCTTCCCACTGCCCTTCGGTCCCATCAGAGCCACGTAGGGATAGGCCTCGAAAAGCGGATAGACGTAGGAGCCGATGACCCACAAAGCCAGCACGTCGCTGGTGCCCTCTTCCCGGAAGTCCACATACTCGTCGAGCAGCCGTTCGGCCTCCAGGTAGACCTCAACCGGATGGGGGGCATCGCCTTGGAGGTATTCCTGTACGTGGGCGTAATCCCAGCGGGTCGCGCTTCCCAGAGCGGTCGGCAGATCCCGCAGGACGACCTGGCGGCCGCCGATGTCCAGCAGTCGTTGCCCGTCGGCGGTGAGCAACTGGCGGTCGCTGGTGATCAGGTGGGGCACATGGGTCGGCTTGCCGTCCGCCATGGCCAGCAGGGGGATGGTCACGACGGCCAGCCCGTCGAGGAAGTCCAGAGCGGGTGCGATGACGGGATACTGACCCTCCAGCACCTCGGCGGCGGCCGTTTCGTGGGCCTCGGCCTCCCTCACTGCCTTCAGGAGCCCATTGAAGTCCCTCGTCCCTATCTCCTCCAGCGCTTTGGTCACCCTGCCCTTGTAGCGTGCCAGTGGCAGGGGATTGAGGCTCGCCAGCAGGCCGAAGAGGCTCTCGATCGCCTCGTCTCGCCCCGCCCCACGCTGCCTGGCCGCATCCTCGATGCGCAGGTCAAGCCACGTCGGGGCGGTGTTCAAGAGCTCCTGCAGGCCCTCAGCGGCGGCGCCTTGCCGGGCGTAGTCGTTGCCGTCGTGTACCCCCTCGGGCCATCGCACCAACCGCACCAGCGGCCCCAAGGTCTCGGCCAACCGGCGGGTGGCTTGCTTGCCTGTGTCGTCGTTGTCCAGGGCCAGGAAGATGGCCTTGTGCCCTTGCAGGCGGGGGACGTGCTCCGGCGGCAGAGAGGCGCCCAGCAGCGCCACGGCAGGGATGTGCCATTGGGCCAGCGTCAGCACATCGGCCGGCCCTTCCACGACGACAATGGGGCCATCACCCCGCAGCGCGTCAACCCCGTACAGTGGCCTGGTCTGGCCTTCGGCCAAGGGTAGATGCAGGTATTTCGGTGGTCTGTTCGGGGACAGCGCTCGACCGGTCATGTAGACGACACGGTCGGAGCGCAGAAAGGGAAACACCAGGCGGTCGGTGAAGAAGTCCCTGCCATTCTCCCGGATCAGTCCCACCTGGCGCGCCAGGGCCAGGTCGGCGCCTCTCTCTCGCAGGAAACCGGCCAGCCTGCCGTCGGCGTAGCCCAGGTGAAAGGAGCGGATGGTCTCGTCGGACCAGCCACGGGAACGGGGATATTGCAGCACCTCGGCCGTTTCCCATAGCCGCTGTTGGTAGTAGGCGGCGGCCAGGGTCAGCAATTGATCGAGTGTTCGACGCTCCCGGATAGCCCTTTCCCGTTCTGCGGTCCAGTGGGGACTGGGGATACTTGCCTGTCCCGCCAGAAGATCCAGGGCGGTGCGGAAGTCGAGGCCGTCCCGCTGCATGACCCAGTCGAAGGCATCCCAATACTGGCAACAGGAGAAGCAATAGGCATGATCGGCGTAGACGGCCAGGCTGGGGTTGCGGTCGTCGTGAAACGGACAGCGCGCCATCACCGGGCTGCGTCCATCAGGAGCCCGAGGAAGTGTGACGGTTCTGGCTACCAGAGCCGGAAAGTCGATCGCTTCTTTGACACGTTCCTTGAACTCCTCACAGGCGTGGGTACTCATGACCTGACCTCCATCACCGGTCGGGCCGGGCCAGTGTGGTGGCCAGCCACACTTGCTTCCCGTTGCCCACTGTTATGAGTTGTGGTAGAGCCGCCAGAGCAGCGGCCTGCCACCTTCGCCCTGGTAGGTGTGTGGCCGTCAATGTTCCCGTCCAGGGCGGTTTCCTGCCCGCTTCAGTTACTCCCCGAACGGAACGCGTCCGGGGGCACAGGCGGGTGGTTTGTTTTTGCCCTGACATCGTGCCACACTGTCATTGCGCCTCCGGCTTCACGGCCGGGGCATCAGCGGCCGCCGATGTGTCGGGCCTGCCAGCTTCAGGCACGTCCGCGGTTTGCTTGTGCCCTGCAAGGTCCAACAGCAGCCGATAGACAAGGGCCAACCGACGGCGCCGCTCGGCCGGATCGATGACCGTGCAGACCATCGTGGTATTGTGCTTTGGCACGTTTCGCCTCCATGAGCTGCAGAACAAGAAAAACGACCGCACGGATCGCAGCGGGCGCGGTGCCACCAGGCTGCGATCTGGAGTCGTCACCACGATTTCGGCGCGGATGCCCCCGGCTTTAGCCGTGGGGAGGATGTCAGGAAAGGACCTCAAATGCGCCAAATGCCCCACTGCCAGGGGCCGCGAATGCCCCTGGCCTGATCGGGTGGGTCTGGTCGGCCTCCTTTTTGTCGTGGCTCGGTGGCCTCCTTCCCACCCATGGCCAGGCAGCCCCAGGGCAGGATGGTTGGTACTGTTCATTATGGCGTATCCGCGCTCGTAGCGCATCTACCCTTTGGCGTATTCTCTCTCTACCCTTGCGCGTATTTTCTCCTCTACCCTTGCGCGTATTCTGGCCTCTTGTGTTTACGCAGTCGTGTACCGCCCTTGACCATTCTCGCTTTCTGGGGTATAATCCCTCTGGAAAAGCTGAGAGCCGGGGGGCACCGCCCTTTCCCTGCTCTCCCCAACAGGTCTGAGCGGCGCTTCGAGTCTGCTCCAACCTGATTTCAGCAGCATATCAAGATCTTGAGGGGGTCCACCCCTCGAGCGACGCCAGAGAGGCCTTAGCGCCCACGGCATGCATCGCGATTCTCGCGGTGCGCTGTGGGCGCTTTTTGTTTTGTCCTGGGATCGCCCATGAGCGAGATCCGCACCTTGGTGCACATCGTCATCCGACTCACATCTCAATCGGAAGCCAGGGGAGCCCGCCAAAGCTGCATCCAGGCCTGGCTCGACCGGCTGCCTGATGAGGCCGGGGTTGTTGCACCTGGTGTGGAGACCTTCCGCACCCGTATCGAAGGGGCCGGATGGACGAAGGAAGAGGTCGTCCGCACCGACAAGGTGCGTTTGGTCAAGACCGACCTGGTCCGTCGTTTGCAGGAGAGCCTGGACAGGGTGGATCGCACACACTATGACATCGAGGTCATCGAGGACCCTGACCGTCTGGTGAGCCTGCGGCCCGGCTACTGCCAGCACTGCGGCCGGAAGCTCACCGAGTCCTTCGGTCCGGCTACCGGTCTCCACAAGAAGTGCAACGGCTGCGGGGAGCTCACGGCCGTGTCGCTGCGTCGTCGTCGCCGTAAGCGTGGCTGAGACAGTGGGTGTTGGAGGTCATTCCCTGGCCTTTGGCCATGCCACTCGTGATGAGCGGTCACCTACACCTTCGGCTCAGACAGCTCTCGAGGCCGGCTCGTTGATCGCTTGTCGCCTATCCCCAGCAGCCGAGGCCCAACCATGCGTCGTATCCGCATCCTGATCGCCGATGGTCATCCCCTCGCCCGCATGGGGATCAACACCCTGCTCAGCAACGAGCCGGACCTGGAGGTCGTGGGAGAGGTGGCCCACGGCGCTGAAGTGGAGCTGGCCATCGCCAGGCTGGCCCCAGATGTCCTGCTCCTGGAAGTGAACGTGCCAGGGCTGGACGCCGCAACCGTCACGCGACATCTGACAGGGCGCTATCCAGAGCTGGAGGTCCTGATCCTGACCGGCTGCGACGAGGAGAGACTCATCCTCGACCTGCTGAGGGCCGGCGCAACAGGGTACGCCCTCAAGGAGGAGTCCCCGGAGAATCTGCTCTTCGCCATCCGGGCGGCGGCCAGGGGCCAAACCTGGCTCAGCAGCCGGGTGGCCCGCATCCTGGTGCGTAAGGCAGCCGTCGTGCCGGGGTCTCCGGCGGCGTCTCGGGGTCTGTCAGGGCTGACCGCGCGAGAGCGGGAAGTGCTGGCTCTTGTAGGCCAGGGGTTAAGCAACAAAGAGATCGCCGAAGCGCTTTTCATCAGCTCCGGCACCGTCCGCAGCCACATGAACCACATCTATGGCAAGACGGGCCTGCGTACGCGGGCTCAGGCGGTGCGTTACGCCATGGAGCAGGGGCCGGTGAGCGGTTCAGAGCAGGGGGTGAGGCGCGTGGCGGCGAAATACGCGAGGGACAGCTCTATCGTACGGCTGGTGGAGGAGGCAGAGATCTTCCTCGATACCTGAAGAGATAGGGAGATGAGCCATGAGCTTCATCAATCAAGTGACCCTCGTGGGCCGCGTCGCCAGGGCCCCCGCGAGGGTTCCGGGAGGAGGGTTCGTGTTCACCCTCTTCCAGAAACAACCCTTTGGCGAGGGGGGAGGGGAAGTACCGATCTATCCCATCATCGCCGGGCAGGGGGAGCCGCCTTCCTTCCTGCAGGTGAACCAGCTCGTCATCGTCGTTGGTCGTGTGCGCACCCGCAATTTCCAGCAGAGTGTGCCGCGCTTGGTGACCAAAGCCCTGCGTCGTGCGGGCCGAGCGGAGGACGCCGAGGCCATCGCCAGTCAACTGCCCCGCACCCTGCGGGAGCCTCGGGTGGCCATGGAGATCGTCGCCGATCACATTCTGGCTGTTGATCCAGGACAAGACAAGAATACCCAAAAGGAGCAACAAAGCCCATGACCCCAGCATCCCCCAACCACGTTACCCTCGTGGGAACATTGACCGCCGACGCCGGCTTCTACGTGACCCGAACCGGCCGGCCCAAAGTCACCTTTCGTATGGCGGTTGCCCGCGGCACAGCGGATCGGAGCGCCGATTTCTTCACCATCGTCTGTCTCAGCCAGCGGTTCGTATCCCTCGCCTCCGTGCTGGCCAAAGGAACGCTGGTGACGGTCACGGGCAGGCTGCAAAGCCGAGACGTTCCTGGTGGTCGCACGGTAACCGAGGTCCGTGCGGAAGCGGTGATAATCGGTCGCTACTCCTCTCCGAGGACGGAAAGTGAACCAAGGGAGAACGACTGATGGAACTGGAGATCAGCAAGAGAACCCTGGCACTGGGACTGATTGGCCTGCTCGGCGTCGTGTTGCTGGTCGTCGGCTATGCGCTTAGCCCGCGTGTCGCCGGGCACCCGGTGCTCCTGTCGCCGGCCAACTGGAAGCTCACGCGTTACCTGGACAAGGCCCAGGGCTGGATGGCCACCCTGGAGGAGGAACAGGCACGGTTAGTGAGCATGATCCCTCTCCCCTGGCCCACAGCGCAGGGGGAGTTGCCAGCCATCGCTACCCCCGTGGTGTCGTCCAGCATCTACGAGCGGAGCCGTATCTTGGAGCGCTCCCTGTCCCGTCTGGGGCGTCTACGGCAGCAGATGGAGGAGGCGGAAACGCCCACGCCGCTCAAGCCGTTGCACGCCCTTGCGCTGGCTACGGCTGACGAGTGTCTGAGGCTACACGGTGCGGTCTCCACGGCCCTGGGCTCCCCGTCGCAGGGGGCGCGGAGCAGGGCAGATGTTCAGGCCCAGACGTCGGGCGATCACTTGCTGGCCCTGCGGCGAGCGTTGGAAGCGCAATTGGCACTCCTGGGAGACGTCACCCCAACGCCGACGGTCACACCTAAGCCCACGGTGACGCCTACACCAACGGTGACACCGACGTCAACGCCGATAACGACAGGGAACGCCAACACCAAGGGTCTGTGATGGCTCAAGTGATCGAACAAACGGAATTGATCCAACTGCGGTCCTTGCTGGAGGCCCAGACCCACATGCGAGAGCTGGCGGAGAAAGGCTACGCCGATGTAGTAGCCATCTTATGGTCCGTGACCAGGGCTGGATTGCCTGAGGAGCTAGACGTGGCCATGCGTGGCGACTCGGCCTTCGAGCAAATCACCCCCAAGCAATTGGGGGGCTGGATCTCAGAGCAGCTCACGGCCAAGCACCACCGGCTGCGGCTGCTGGGCAGCGGTGATCTCGGCCCTCGCCTGGAGGCCGCCGTGCAGGAGGTGGCCAACCTGCGGGAGCAGGTAGCGGTGTTGCAGCGAGAGCGAGATGAGCTGCTGCGGCAAGTGCAGCAGGTGACGACCCTGCAAGGGCAGTTGGCTACCAGCCATGCGGAGGCTGCGCACCTGCGGCAGCAGACGGAGGCACAGCGTAGGGAGGCAGTGCGGTCCGCCGCTCCTTCACCGACGCCTCAGGGGAAAGGGCAAGGAGCCCCGTCGCCGGAACCGGAGTGGCTTGCGGAGTGGCGAAAGACACCTGGCTTCGAGTTAGACACGGCCCTGGTACGTGTGATGGGCGACACCGGCTATTGCCTGCGGGCTTCTCTGGCCGCGGCCTTGCACCGGCAGGGCCATCTGTCAGCGGCGGAGGCCAACAGTGGCACGGCAGCACGCCTCTTCCTCCGCGTCAAAGAGGGAGGATTGATAGATAGCGCTACGCCACAGGTAGAGGCTTGGAGTGGGCGAGCTCCCGAACTGTTGCACCTGACGGAGCGAGGTCGAGAAGCATACGGTCTCCTTGCGGATGGACAGGAGCCACAGCCATCGGAGTATGAACGGCTGCTGACGCGGCGCGGTAGCCCCAAGCTCGTGTTGCTGTGTCTGCAAGCTCGTGACCTGTTGCTGGCCCACGGAGCCCAGGCGGTGGACCTTCACCCGCAGCCGCTACAGATCCCTGGCGGGGGCGCTTTCGAGCCCGACATCGTAGCCACCTTCGACGGCCGACCTCTCTACGTCGTGTGCGACAGAGCGGGTAAACGGCGGGGGCGGAACCGCTGGCAGAGGTGGACAAACTACGCTGCCGTGACGCGTGACTTCTATGTCGTAGTGCCCCGCGGCAAGGCGCAGAGCCTGGTTATGACGGAACTCAATCTCTGGGCTCTGGACGCGAAGCTAGCAGACAGGATAACGTTGCACATCTGCAATCTGGCAGAGAAGGCGGGGCCGCTATGGGCCTATGGGCGAGAACTGCACCGGCACGGCTGAGAGAGAAACGAGCGACGACGATAGTGACGATATGCGGGCTCAACTCGAGCGAGCAAAGTGACTCGCCATAGCAAGCGGCCAATACGCTGACCCCAGGTGGTACCACTCGGCGCGTAGCGAGGAAGTCACAGGCGATACAACACGAGTTGTCCAGGAGAAAGCAGGCCAGAAGACCACAGGGGGATCAATTTCCCGGGCGGTCTATGAAGGCAGCAAAGCTGCTGCCCGAAATGCGAGATGCTGGCTACCGGGTAGAGATGCGGGTGCTTTGCTGACCTTGGGGCAACAGATGTGACCGTCGTCACCGACGTCCGCGCCCAACGCACCGTTGGACGCCAACGTCGGTGCTTGCAGGTGCACAGACAAGAAACATAATGTGAGGAGGAAGAATGCCTACAACTATCGCTATCGCCAACCAAAAAGGCGGGACCGGAAAGACGACTACTACAGTAAACCTGGGTTATGGACTGGCCCAGCGAGGGCATAAGACTCTCATCGTGGACCTGGACCCCCAAGGCCACGTGGCTCTGGCCTTAGGGTTTCCGCCATCCTCCGGCACGTATGACCTTCTGTTGGGGAGAAGTAAGGCCGTGAAACTGGCTCAGCAGGCACGTGAGGATCTCCCCCTATGGTTCATCGCGGGAGACAAAAGCACGGCGTTAGCCAGAGAGATCCTCAACCGGCGAGCCTTTCGTGAGGGCATCCTGAAGAAGGCGTTGGAGCGCTCCCCATTCGACGTCATTCTGCTGGACTGCGCGCCGAGCCTGGATGTGCTGCACACGGCCACACTGGTAGCAGCCAACTGGCTATTGGTGCCAGTGAAGCTGGACCACTTGGCCCTGGCCGGCGTGCTGGGATTGATAGCCACGCTCCAAGAGGTACAGGACGAGGGATACGACTGTAACTTGCTGGGCGTTCTGCCCACCTTCCTCGACCGGGTGACCACAGAGACGAGGCTTCAACTCGAAGCTCTTTTGGAACGGTATGGACAGCTGGTGCTCCCTCCCATCCCCGTGGACACCAAACTGCGAGAGGCTCCGGGCTTCGGCCAGACCATCTGGGAACATGCGCCAAAGGCGAAGGCAGCAGTGGGCATGCCTAAGGAAGAAGGCAGCGAGGGCATGATCGGGGGGTATGCTCACCTGGTAGAGATCGTAGATATCCTGTTGCGAGGATAAGATGAGCAATAACAAGAGACGCCGCGATGATCTGTTGAGTCACTGGGATTCAGGGCGGCAACAGGTAGAGCCCAAGAGCGCACCACCAAGTAACACGCCTTCGGAGACATTGCCGACTGAGACGCTTGCGGCTATCCAAGCTGCTGTGGAGGAGGTGATGGGCCAGCGTGGCGATGTCGTAGCTCGGGCGCTGCTGAGCGGAAAGCGCGGCCTGTCACCCTATGAGCGACGAAAACGAGCGTATGACAAGCAACGCACGAGGAGAACCTACGAGGTCACATCATCCTTGGTGGAAGCGATTGGCATCCTGTCGCAAAGATGGCAATGCCCACCATCCGACGTCGTGGTGCGCCTCGTTGGCTTGGCACTCGTAGCTGGTCTAGAGAGAATCGAGCCAGACAAGGTGCAGAGCTCGCGGCAGCAACTGCGCTATCCTTATCGCCTGGTTCCTCCCCCACTGGAGGAGTGGCTGGTCACAACGAGCAAGAGTGAGAAGGCCAGCGAAGAGGATCCCGGGGCAGAAGCTGCCGACCCTGGTAGTAAAGGAGCTGACGAGGGGATCGTCTGGCCTGATTTGGCCGACCGCAGCCGCTACCTGACAGAGGGTGAAGAATGAACGGCGGAAAACCTGGCAAATCCTGCAGAGTGGCGCACCGTCGGCACCGACGTTAGTGCCACGCCCCACACCGTTGGTGTTGACGTCGGTGCCGACGGGTGCAGGAAAACAGGCCTCTCAGAAGCTCCCTGAGCGCCGCTTCCAGAATCGCCGTACTTAGTACGCCTACCTGAAAGCCGGCTACCAGAGAGGCTCTAGGGCGTTCACGCTACGCTCACCACAAGCACACAGAAAACCAATTTGACAGAAAGGAGTACAACGATGACCAACAAAAGCAGAAGACCGTGGATCAGTGTGGTCTTCGGTGAATCGCCAATGCTGCAGCCTGAGTACGTAGCTGTGGGGAACCGAGATCTGTATGTCCAGCTAAAGGGCACCGATGTCCAAGTGCTCTTGGTTCTGGCGCACCATGCGTAGCGTTTGGCGGATCCCGCCCGTCCCGGCGCGGAGGAAGAGTTCCAGTCCCTGTGCACCGAAAGAGCGGTGACCGATGAGCAGCGTGGCCAACTGGTCACGGTGATCACCCTATCGCAGTTGGCCAACGAGACAGGGTTAGTACGGTCAACGGTGCGGCTATCCTTGCGGCGTCTGGAAGCACGAGGCTTGATCCAGATCTTCTCGCTGCTTCACCACTGGAACCTGGATACCGGTCGGCTGGCGCGTGACACGCTGGTCATCTTTGCTCCCCGCTACGTGGCAGAGCTCACAGCGGACGAGTGGGAGGTGGTTGGAGCAAGGTCGTCCCGCTGACAGAGGAGTGAACGATGAGCCAAAAAGGCAAGCCCAACAACACGCAACAGCGCGATCCACCCATCGCCATTCGCTACGGCAAGCCCATCGCTGATGCCGGCTGGTCGGCCATACCAAACCTACTGCTAGACTTCTACACATACCTCCGATTTGTGGATCCGGAGACTGGAAAGGTCTTGGCACTTGCTGATCAGGAGTGTCTATTCCTGATTGCCCTTCTGCGGCGCAAGAAGGACAACGAAGATCCTGCTGTCCAGTTGCGGTGCGTCCGGACCCAGGCAGCTTATGCTACACGCCGGAAGTGGGTAGCCAAGCTGAAGCGAATGGGATTACTGTTCACCCGACTATGCTATTACCCGGTCCCCGCTGTCCGAGGGGAACCTCCTAGAGTAAGCCACATTGAGTGGGACATGGAGAATCTCTTTGACAATCTCTTGGCCCTTCACGCCGTGTGGCGGCAAGAGAGAGACGCTCATAAGGCGGAAGGAGCGATCAACTTTGAACTACCTGGTGACTTCACTTGGAGTGCGCAGCTTTTCCCCGCCACTGCCGAACGTTTGGTACGGGGCTACTACGGAGAACTCAAAGAGGTTGACCCTGAACCTGGTAGCGAGGCGGGTCTGGCCTACCGTGTTTACGGCCTACCCACGCACTGGATCTCTGCGGCTCTGGCTATGGCTGTAGAGACTGCTCTACCAGATGCCCACTGGCGGTCATCTGGTAACCCTGGCGCCCTACCAGTTGCCCACCAGCGGGCATCTGGTACTTACCAGTTGCCCACCAGCGGGCGCTCAACAAAAGATACCTTACAGTACCTTGCAGTACCACTACGTGTACCCATAAATGGGGCAGGCGATGCCCGCACCCATCTGCCCCTTCTGGATGAGCTCTCGCTGAACTTCACCTGGGAGGAGCAGACGGAGTACGTCGAGTTCTGGTTGCAGCGATTCGTGAGAGGCAAGAGAATCCCAGCCGCGAACACCGCGCTGGCCAAAGCCTTCGGGCGGGCCTTTGGCTTCCAGCGCGACGGAGAATTGGTCGTTGAGCCCGGCCAAGGCGAATACGCCCGCCTCGGTGGGATGGCCAAGGAGTTCCAGGATCTCGGCGGCCACGTGGCCGTTTGGCAAGTAGCCTGCCGCATGTGGGGGCGGGATCTCCAAGGCGATCCCCTGGCTTACCTGGCCCAGAGCCTGATCCGAGAGCGAAACGAGAGACGGGAGGAGAAGCATGAACGGAGGAAACGCCAGAGGTCTGGCGCACGTAGGCCAGCGGGTCATGGCTACCGTCGGCTCCCTGGCGATGCCAAGCGGGACTATCTCGCCGACCCCTCTGTCGAGGGGGACCGTGACGAGCCGGAATCTGGCTGACGTCCCCTGCACATGCGGGGGGCTGGGCTTCGTCACGCTTGATGTGCCACCTGGTCACCCTGACTTCGGCCGAGCCGTCCCTTGCTCCTGCCAGTTGGTGGAGATGCACAGAGAACGCGCGGCCAAGCTGGCCAGGCGGATCGCCGAGTTCTCTGGCATGGCCAGTGCTCACGCCCAGGCCAAGACCTTCGAGGACTTCGATGTGCTCGGGGGCAATCGCAAAGCCTTCCTGGCAGCGCAATCTTTCGCCGACGGTCCGGATGGCTGGCTGGTGCTGATCGGTGGCTACGGCTGCGGCAAGACGCACCTCCTGCTGGCCATCGGCAACGGTTTGCTGGGGCAAGCGGACGCTAAGCCGGTGGTATACGCCAATGCCCCTGACCTGCTGGACAGTCTCAAGGCCACATTCGGGCGTAATGGCGATGGGGACACCTACGACGAGAGGTTCCGTGCCCTGCGCACGGTGGACGTGTTGCTGCTGGACGATCTGGGCGCGGAGAGCCCCACGCCCTGGGCAGCGCAAGCCTTGTATCAGCTCCTGGACTATCGCTACATGCGCGAGCTACCCACTGCAATTGCCTCCAACATGACGATGGCCGAGTTTCCCGACCGCATCAGGTCGCGCCTGAAAGACCGGTCGGTAGTGCAAATCGTGGGCATTACCAGCAGGGACTACCGGAGGCAGAAGGCGAGGAGACGAGCACCGAAAACCGGAGGTGGTCCATGATCAAGCGCATCTTCTGGATAGGGGCCAAAGCGCTGCTGCTGATGCTGGTGGCGCAGGCCAATTGCGCCGCGATCCTGGCAAGACCCGTAGCCCTATCGTCTTCGAAGCCAGCAATGGCCCCGGTCAGCTCATTGGCCAGGGAGCTGTCAAGCCTGCTGGCGATCCCGATGCCAAAGTGGCCATCTTGATCAACCGTGCCGAGGCCGGCAAGATGGCCTACGCCGTGTTGGAGTATCTGCAGGCGTATGCCGTGGTTCAGATGCTCCACCCCGCTCCAGCCAGGCCGCCTGCCTTCGCATCCAGAGAGGCACTGCCCAGAGACGGGGACGGCGATGGCAGAGGGGATGGGAGAAGATCAGAAATCCGGCCAGGGCTGCCAGAACCACTGCCAGTACCACCAGTACCACCGACGCCACCAGGGCGGCCGGCTCAGCCGGAGTCTCCAGCCGCTTCCACGGCCACGCCTCCCCCTGCCGCCACAGCCACCGACTCTTGGGCTGCCGTCTATGGCCGCGACTTGAGCCAAGAGGACGGCCGGCTGCTGCTGGACCGGGCTGGCAACGATTACGGCCGGGCGCTGGTCTTGCTGGCGCAGCCCCGGCGTGAAACCGTGATGAAGGCATAGCAGGGGCAGGGCCGGACACAACAGAAAGCAGCGTAGCAGGGCAAAAGAAACCTGGGAGTTTTCATGAACAACAACATCGTAACTTTCGCCGACGTTCTACGCCACCTGAAGGAGTTTGAACGCCTTTTGCAGGCGCAACAAGCGCGCCTCGACGTGTTGGACGAGGCCGAGGTTCTGCACCGCGTAGAGACACTGGCAGTGGATGTGCCTTCTCTGCGAAGTGAGTTGACCCTGCTACGCAGCCGAGTAGACGAGCTCCAGCGACGACGTCTCCGAGCGGGCTTGGAGCCTGGCGGGGATTGGTACACAGCCTGGCGCGAGACCTCGCTTCCCCGTCACCTCAAAGTCGACGAGGCCCTGATCCGCGCCCTGGGGGAGACAGGTGAGTGCTTGCGCCAACCGCTCGTGGACAGACTCTACGGTTGCGGCGCTATCAACACTCGTTACGCCAGCCGCAGCGAGGCCCAGAAGCCGTTCAAGCGGCTCTTGCAGTGGGAAATCATCGACCGGGTAACCGCCAGGCGCGAGGGTGTGGGGGGGCGGCCGGTTGGCTTCTTCCGGTTGACCGCACGCGGACGGCACGCTCACCGTCTCCAGTGCCAACGCAGGTTTGGAGAAGGCCGCGGGGATAGCGAGTATGATGCAGCTCGCTGCGAGCCTGTGACGAGCGAGTACGACCTGCTGCTCGCTCGTCACAAGAGCCCGGAGCACGTTTGGCTCAACCTGCGGGCTGGGCAGATCATGCGCTATTGGGCCCAGAGTGTGAATCTCTATCCCCGCGAGGGAGAGATCCGTGGCGTCGGCCTCTTCGCTCCCGACATTGAGGTTCTGCTCCATGGGGGAGACCGACTCTACGTGGAGTGCGAACGGGGGCGCTGGAAGGCCTCAGTAGCTCGTCAGCGCAAGTGGGAGATCTACCACCAGATGACCCACGGACATTTCTATCTCTTCGTCCCAAACAAGCCCACCCAAGAGGCGACCTGCAGGGAGATCCGCCGCTGGGCACGAGAGGCCAAAGTTAATGTCCACCTGCACCTCTGCAACGTGTTTGTCTGGCATAGGGAGTGCAAGACAGATGAGCGGATCGAAGGCGATCCGCCCTGGACCACTGAGGAAGAGCACAGATATGCTCAACCGGGTTTGTTCCAACCCCGACTGCAAAATCAGCGATAACCCAGGTTTACTAGCGGTACAGCACTAGGGGAGATAACCTTTTTGGAATTAGGTCCCATGCTGGAAGAATGGAAGTAGCCTCTGGCTTTGGCCTGCCCTCCCGTCCCGTCCTGGCCCTTGCTGTCCCATGCCCTGGCTTTGTGCCTGGTGCCCTGGCCCTGAGGGAAGCCCACAATCCAATACCACGAAAGGGGTGACGAGATGACAGACACTGAGAGACTGGCCAGGATCGGGGAGCTGCTGCGGGTGCGCAGCCTGATCGTGACCAGGCACGAGGAGCAGTTGGAATGCATTGACGGCCGGCTGCAGGCGCTATACCCGGCCGACTTCCTGGTCGCAGTGAGCCAGGCGGAGGCCCAGGGCACCGAACCGCCCGACTTCTTGACTTGGTACGCCAGCCAGGCGGTGACCGCATGACGCCCACCCCGCCACCTGTCCCAGTCCACCTCGCCACGGACGCTGCCCAAGCTGTTGTAGACAGCGGGCTGTGGCATCCAACGGATACTTCTACCCGGCTTCCACTCTGGGCGTTGCCGTTGCCTGATGGCGACAATGTTGACCCCGTGGGGGAGTAGACCAGATACGCCCCAGGCCGTGGCACAGACACAGAGAGCATGGAGGGAGGCACATAGTGATTGTCCACTATTTCGGTCGCCTGTGCGGCTGGCGCCGAAGCAAGAGCTGGCGATGGACTGAGGAAAAGGCTAGCCTTGGGTGGTGACACCAGAAGCGATAGTGCATACAGGTGAGACGCACAAGCTCAAGACGGGGATTGACGAGAGGTCTCAGATATGGTATCATTGATATAGAGTGGTCAATATGACACCTCCGAGCGGAGCCAGAATGGTCAACCCAATCCCTGCTACAACTGATCGGCGGATCGCATACATCTGTGCCTGTTGCGGTGAGTTCGTTGAGGTTCCCCTTTCGGTAGAACTCATAGATAGCGGCACTACCCTGAACTGCGGGAAATGCAACGGCGACACAGTTTTCCACCTGTCCCGGACTGCGGGAGGGGCCGCCAGCACGGAGGTGATCGTGCTGCAACGAGGAACGTCAGCGCTTGTCCAATCGATGCAGTGAGGAGACCCTATTGGCGACACCGCCACGCTAACAGGCACTATCGAACATATCTGGATGGATACACACACCTTGAAACTACCGCCTCAAGACCCGGTCGAAACCAAGACGGGGACCATCGAACACGTCATCTTCCACGCTCCGGATACGGGCTACACCGTGGCCGCGTTCCAGCCGGACGATGAGCTCCTGGGCATCACCATAACCGGCAACATGCCCAGCCTCGACGTCGGGGTGACCGTGGAGATCACTGGCTGCTGGGTGACGCACAAGCGCTACGGCCGGCAGTTCCAGGTGCGCAACCTGCGCTTCACCTTGCCTTCCACTTTGGAGGGCCTTGAGGCCCACCTGGCCTCTGGGCTCATCAAGGGCGTGGGGCCCGAACTGGCCCGGCGCATCGTGGCTCACTTCGGCCTGACCACACCGCAGATCATCGCTCGCTACCCAGAGCGACTGAGAGAGGTCAACGGCATCGGCGTCAAGCGAACGAGCACGATCGCTGCTTCCTGGGAGGAGCAGGAGGCCATCAACCGCATCATGGTCTTCCTGCGGGGCCTGGGGATCGGGCCGGCTACGGCCATGACAATCTACAAGCGGTACGAGGGTGGTACCATCGAGCAGGTGCGGCAAGCGCCGTACCAGCTCATCTACGACATTCGGGGCATCGGCTTCATCAAGGCGGACGAGATCGCTCGCAGCCTGGGCTTTCCCTTGGATAGTTTGGACAGAGTGCAGGCCGGCATCTACCACATGCTGCAGGAGAGCCTCTCGTCCGGGCACGTCTATCTCCCCTGGGAGGACCTGGTGCAGAAGGCTCGGCGATTGGTGGGCGTGGAGCAAGAGGGAGTTGAGGCGGGCATCGAGGAACTGCAACGGCGGCACGAGGTACGCATCGAGGAAGAGCTTCTCGTGGCTGGCCTGCCCAGTGTGGCCATGGCGCAGCGGGCCGTCTACCTGCAGCGTCTCTACCGTGACGAGGCGGGCGTGGCCTCCTGCCTTCACGGCCTGGCCACCTGTCCTCACGACCGCCTGGCCTTCCCCAAGCCGGCAGACTGGGACACGTTGCTCCAGCAAGTCCATCTGGTGGACGGCGACGACGTGGACCTGACCCAAGAACAACGACTTGCCGTCCAACAGGCTCTCACCGCCAAGGTGACCGTCCTCACCGGCGGTCCGGGCACGGGGAAGACCTCGGCTATCCGTACCGTCATCGCTCTCCTGGAGGCTGCGGGCTACAACAGCGAGGATTACGCCCTGACCGCTCCCACCGGCCGGGCGGCGAAACGGCTCAACGAGCTCACCGGCCGGCCAGCCTGCACCATACACCGGCTCCTGGAGGTCAAGCCCGGCGTCGCCGGCGGTGGGTTCTACTTCACCCGCAACGAGGAGGCTCCATTGCCGGCGTCGTTGGTGATCGTCGATGAGACCTCCATGGTGGATATCTCGCTCTTCCACCACCTGCTGCGGGCCATCAGGCCTGGATCCCATCTCTTGCTAGTGGGCGACGTAGATCAGTTACCGCCGGTGGGGCCTGGCAACCCGCTGCGGGACGTGATCGGCTCCGGCGTAGCTACGGTGGTACGATTGGTGACCATCCACCGCCAGGCCGAGGGCAGTCACATCGTTTCCAATGCCCATCGCATCCGCCAGGGGCAGATGCCTGTGTTGCAGAAGGCAGCGGACTTCTTCTTCGTTCCCTGCGATGGTCAGGAAGACGCGGCACAAGAGATCGTGACCCTGGTCAGGGATCGCTTGCCCGCCCACTTCGGCCTGCGCAGGGAGGAGATACAGGTGCTCAGCCCCATGCACCGTGGGGCGGCCGGCGTGGCCGAGCTGAACCGCCGCCTGCAGGAGGCGCTCAATCCCGCCTCGCCGGGTGTAGCACAGCTCACCGTGGGCGACCGCATCTTCCGCTCCGGCGACCGGGTGATGCAGGTGCGCAACGACTACCGGAAAGAGGTCTACAACGGCGACATCGGCTACGTCGTCGCCGTGCACCCCAAGGAGAGCACCATCGAGGTCTCGATCAACAGCGTCGTACATGTCTATGACCTGCAGGAGATCCGGTTGGACTTGAAGCACGCCTTTGCCAGCACCATCCACAAGTCTCAGGGATCGGAGTATCCGGTAGTGGTGATGGCCCTGATGAGCGCCCACTACGTGCTGCTGCAGCGCAACCTCCTCTATACGGGCATCACCCGTGCGCAGCAGGTGGTGGTGATTGTAGGGCAAAAGAAGGCCCTGGGCATGGCCATCCGTAACAACAAGGTAGCCAAGCGGTACAGTGCCTTGGCTGAGCGGTTGGTAGCTCGCCGGGCCTCGGCCCACAGGGGAGGCAAGGCCAGAGCAGGTGGCCGTGCAACGTCGGCAGCCTGCCCTTGTTCAGAGGTTGCCCCTGCCCCTCGCTTCCCGCATTTGGGGTATACAGGGGGCCGGCAGAGGGGCCGTATGCCCTAAATGCAGAATCCAGGGGAAGAGGAGTTGCGACGGCTATTGGAGGCTGGCAGAGGCGGGTCAAGCGAGCTGGCCAAAGGCGAAGCGACGCAGTTGAGCCTGCCCTGTCTGTTAGGGCGCATATCGGGCAGCCCATGGCGGGGATGCGCCCTAACGGATAGTGGGAAGGCAGTTCATGATTGTCACCTTTGAGCAGAAAGAAAACAAGTGGCGGCTGGAGATTGGTGCCCTGGTTCTTCAGGTCACCCCCGTTGCTGGCGCTTCGTTGGGCCAATTGCGCCCTGCCGGGGCGCTGGTCTGGATCGGCTCAACCTTTTTCGTCGAGCGTCCCCAGACCATCACGCCTATGCGGCGTAACGAGCTGGAGGGTAGGGCGCAGGGCATCGTCTGGACTCACCAGGCTGGCCGTACGTTGTGGGAGCTGCGGGCCTGGGGTGACGAGACGGGAGATCTCTTCCAGAGATGGCAGGAGATCCTTCCCCTGCGGTTGCTGACCGTTCCCGAGGTGGCTCAGCGGTTGGGCATCCACCGCACGCTGGTGGCCAGGTACTGCCGTATGGGCCGGTTGTCGGGGGCGCTGAAGATCGAGGGGCATGGCTGGCTGATCCCTGAAGTTAGCTTGGAGTTCTACGAGCGGGAGAGGAAAGGTGGGTAGCATAGCGACGGTCTGGTCCCGTCATTGGGACGGGCAACTAAAGGAGGTCGCGATGAAACACAAGCACACGCTGTTGGGCTTGGTACTGATCCTGGCCCTGACCGTCGCCTGCGCTGCTCAGTCTACCGGCGACACCCATATCGTTCGTTCCGGCGACAGCTTGTCGGCCATCGCTGCACGGAACGGCACGACCACAGACGCCCTGGTGCGCCTGAACGAGGGGACGTACCCCTCCCTGCGAGACGACCCTGGTCTGATCCGGGTGGGGTGGGTGCTGAACGTCGGACCAGGGGGCGGTAGTCCGCCCCCACCTGCGGATCGCCGTGTTAAGTCCCCGGTGCCTACCGAGGAGCAGATGCGCCAGGTGGAGCAGGAGATCATCCGCCTGACCAACGAGGCGCGGCGGCAGCAAGGCCTGCATGAACTGACTGTCGATCCGTTGCTCATGGAGGTGGCGCGGGAGCGAGCACGGGAGGTCACAAGTGATTTTAGCCATCAAGGCAAAACCGCGGCTTTGCGCCGTCATGGCTTGGACCCCAACCGCTACGGTGAGAATGCCGGTCAAGTCTCAGCGGGCCTCAATCTAAACTGGCCCAAATCAGCTCCTGACCAGCTCGTCACCAATGGCTGGCTCTTGAGCGAAGGCCACCGGACTAACATCTTGCACCCAGGGTACCAGCGCATCGGTGTAGGTGTAGTCTATCGCAGCCTCGCGCGCTGGTATGCTGTGCAGCTCTTCGCCCTCGACTGAGCGTACCCAGAGGAGACAACACCACCTGTTGAAGCAGTTATGCCTCGGCAGGTGGCGTCCCCCCTCGCATAACTCGAGTCGTCGATTTGCGCGCCTTGAACAGTTGTGCTATGCTCTGTGTGACCTCGATAGCCGATTTGCGCGAGGGGAACAAGTGCGTTATACTGCCGACTGGTGAACCACATCATCACCAAGCTTTACCAACCTAATATCTTACCTGTGACGACCTAGCGTAGTCCCTTCAAACGCTAGCCTGCTGACGACTTCTGTCAGCGCCCTGTGACGACCCTCAGACCGCAGTTCGAGTAGCTTCGCTACGCCCTGCGACCTGTATGGTCGTTTTTTTTGTTTTCTGAGCCTGTGAGAGTTCTCACACCCACGGGGATCCTGTGACGCCCTCAAGGCCGCAGTTCGAGCTGCGATGCAGCGCCCTGCGACCCGTGGGCGTTTTTTGTTGTCCAGCCTTGTGCTATTTATCACAAAGGAGGCAAGCATGTCTGAAAAGTCCAAACCTTGGTTCTCGCAAAGAACCCGGAACATCCTCGGCGCTGTGCTGTTGGTTCTGATCCTGATCGGCGCCGGCTTCACCATCCGCGACGGAATGCGGAGAGCAGCCGAGGCCAAGGCCAAAGCCGCCGCTGTCGAGCTAGTGGCACGCGTGGCCCAGGCGGACGCCAGCGATGTCCTGCTCCGCCGGCATCCCGAGCAGTACGCCGATGATCTGACCTCGCAACTCCTGGCCCTCCTGCGGCAAGAGCAGGAACGCTACCAAGCTTTCTACGGCGAAGGCCAGATCGCCATGTCGGTGCTGGAGACCAGCGCCCCTGTGAGAGAAGATGCCGACGTAGGCGAGGACAAGGCCCTCTACCGCATCGAGATGACGGTGGATCTGCGAGCCCATCCCACCAAGGCGCCGGGCAAGTATGCGGCACACACCAGCATCCTGCTTCACCGAGATGGCGACGCCTGGAAGGTCAGCCAGATCATGACGATTCTCGACGCACCGGAGTAATCAGCCATTGGCCCTTCGCTTCCTCACTCGACTTGTTGACCCACAAGGGTGCAAGGAACAGACGGAATAACGAACGAGCAACTCACACATTCAGGAGGAGTTTCGCTATGAACACATGTCGTTTCTTTCACCTGCTCAGTATCGTGAGCATCGCCTCTCTCCTACTGGCTCCTGCCAGCGTGCTGGCGCAGGGGGCAGGCCTGCCTGTGCGTCTGCCTGTGCAACCGCGCGACAGGCAGGTACGCACGCAGACAGGCCTGCCTGTGCGTGTACGCACGCAGACAGGCGGAGACAAGTGGTGGGATAAGCCAGCGTCGTATCGCCCCCCCGCGCCCCCGCCCGCCGTGGGGGAGTGGGAGACAGGCGGACGACAGCAGTTGCCCCCTGGCCCTCAAGCCGGCACGGTTCTCCCAGGTCAGCGCAATGGAGCGCCCCAGGCCTCGGGTGCAGGTGACAGTGGGGCGAGTCGCCCCGATGCGGCCGCGCAGCCAGGCAGTGCTGTGCTTGGTGCAGATGAACCTTTGGCGCAGGCCATGGGCGAGGAAGCGCCACCACCCGACACCATGGATCCCGGCGAGTACCTCAGCTTCATTTGGCACGAGATGACCGGCGAGTGGTTGGAGTTCGAGGTCCTTACTGTGGGCGAGACCACCGGACCCACCGGCGACCCGACCCGCTACTGGGTCGTGCAGGACAGCAACGGCAACCTGCACATGATCTACGTCGGCGACTACAACGCTCTCTTCACCGAGAATGCGGACACTGCTGAGGGCGTGGTTCTGGACGACATGTGGGGCAGCATCGGCAACAGCATCAATGGCTACTGGTGCATGCTGACCGGCCTATGCGGCGATGAGCCCCCCGACTGGCCCAACTGGGTCTGGATGCCTTATGTGGACCCACCCGACATCATCCCAGACATCCCAATCTCTGGTGATGGTATTGGTGGCCCTGGCGACGACGACGATGACGGCGCTACACCTGAGCCTACCAGAGAGGATGGCACGCCTGAGCCCACCAGGGAAGATGGCACGCCCACCACGCCGCCGCCGAGCACTCCGCCCGCAACACCGCCGAGCACACCGCCCACAACACCGCCGCCGCCAGGTACGCTGACGCCACCGCCACCGAGCACACCGCCCGTAACACCGCCACCGCCGGAGACTCCTCCGCCTGACCCGCCGGGGCCTCCCGATCCACCGGGGCCTCCCGATCCACCGGGACCTCCCGATCCGCCAGTACCTCCCGATCCACCGGTACCCCCCGAGCCGCCAGGACCTCCTCCTGGTCCTCCCGTGGGCCCAAGACCACCCACCGGCCCGCCGTTCATGGAGATCGATTTCGGCGACGAGGTGCGCAACGCTGTGGTCATCCATCAGGATCCTGAGGATCGAGGAGCCGATGTCTATCTGACCGTCCGCGTCCCACCGGTGGTCTACACCTACGAGCTAGAGCAGAATGAGGAGAAGTGTATCCACTCGGCCACCCCGCCTGCGGATTGGGACGGCTGCGACTACGATGTGGACGGCGATGGTTCGGCAGACCACCCCGGCGACCCTAACTGGAACGAGGGGACCAGCACCGTTTGGGTGATCCGCTACCAGGCAGTCCCTGACCCCCTGGTCCTAATGCCGGCGTTCGAGTGGGAATTCAAGGCCATTCTCAACAGCGAGAGCCGGGCCTGGATCATGGGCGAGCTGCGCACGCACTATCCCAACGCCTACATCGTCCAGCCGGAGTGGGACCTGACGCAGACGCAATACTTTGCCATCACCGACAACTACATCGACGCTGACGAACACGCCGTCGTGCAGATGGAGACCACCTACGTGCCCTTCGTCGACCCAGGCGTCTACGATGTGGTAGCTCTCTTCCGCACCACGGGCACGCGCTTCGTGTGCCCCGGCACCTGCCGCAACGTGCGGGCTAACGTCGGCGGACAGATCATTTGGGTCAATCGCACGCTGCCTCGGGAACTGGAAGCGCATCGAGACCTCAAGGTGTGGATGCACGATGCGCGCTTAGTCGAATAGTCGACCGTGGACATCATAAACGCCATCGGGCAAGGGCTCCTGGATAGCACCATCTGGATGATCAATGGTCTTCTGTTGATCGCCTACTTCCTGATCGGCCAGTTGCCCTTGCTGCTCTCTCTGCTCTGTGCCGCCGCCATCGCCTTCGTGTTCGACCCGCAGGCAATCAAGCGGACGCAGTTCATGCCAGGACGCAGCTTGCGTCCCAGTCCTGAGAGAGCGCCAGTGCTGCGACAGCACCAGGTACTGACAGGCGTGACTGCGGGGTTATGGATCGTCGCCTCGTTGTTGTTCCCCAGCCCGGTACCCTGGTTGGGCATGGCCATGTGGCTGCTGGCCATCGTCGGCCTGCTGTTCCTGCCGGCGGAGGACGTGCAACTCCTCTGGCGCAACAAGACCTTTATCATCATCTACTCGCTGGCGCTCATCGTTTTCCGGGGCTACCTGGCCTTACTGGGTCGTGCCTCACCCCAGGCGTGGGCGGCAGTGATGGGCAGTTCTGCCGATGCGCAGAGGGTACTGGCCTCCAACCAGGGGCTGTTGACCACCATCGGCTTCTGGGTGGCCTGCTTCGCCCTGCCGGCGGCGCAGGTGACCTACCTGGTACAGCGACTGACCACGCACCCTATGAGCCTACTGGGGGCACGTCAGCGAGCGGCGGACATCGTAGAAGACATCCGCACCCGCGGCGGAGACTGATCGCCGCTTAACGATCAGTGAGCTGCTGGTAACCCCGGCCGCTCGTCTCTCTCCTTGCACCTGGCGACGACCCTCCTGTCCTCAACGGGGCGGGAGGCGGAGCCCTAGAGACACCCAGGCTCCATCTGAAGACGACCCGCAAGAGGGGGTACTTGCTGAGAAGCAAGTCCCCGTCTGCCTGTGCGTCTGCCTGTGCGTGTACGCACGCAGACAGGAGCACGCAGACAGGCCTGGCGGCGCAAAGGCAGAGATGCGACAGTCGGTGAGCCAGTTTGCAGCTTTGGGCCTGGCTGGGCCACGTGGCTACAGGCTAACTACAAAGCTGCCACAACGGCAGGGGGAGAACGTTTCCCCTGCCTCGAGAGCGGCCTTCTGGGTGGCCCGCCGTTCGACGGAGCTCACGACAGGCTGTGCTCGATAGCTGATAGCGTATGGCATATGGCCATCACCCATCAGCTATCAGCCATCTGCCAGAAGACCTCTCTTGAGGCGGGAGAAGATCGTCCGCCCTTAACAACTGCATAGCTTCGCTTTCGTCCGTGCGGCCCGAAACGCTGGCGACGACGTGATCAGTCGCCTGCGGGCCCTATGAAATAACGATGACGACATGACTCATGCTGTCGCTTACCCTATTTCACAGGGCAGGCCCCGTGTAATAAGCAAGGCGACTGTACCAGCCATGTCGCCAGTTCTATCACACGGGGCAGGCCCATGATCCTCCACAACGTGACGACCTCCCCTGGCCTGTCGTGAGCCCCGTCGAACGGCCTGGCGGCTGGGGGGAGAGACCTCCCATGTAAGATCGGAGCGCACAAGCCCCTGTTTGTGCCCTGCGCTTTTACATGGGGGGTCTTGAGACACCGTGACGGTCCTGGCGTTTGCTGGGACTAGAGACGACTACATCATCAAACATGACGCAAGGAGGGCATCATGGGACCACAGGAGATCCAGAGCATCGTTAAGATCGTCATCGGCGGCGTGTCATTCGTTGTGGCGGCAGGTCTCATCAGCATTGTCGTGATGATGATCTTCGCCATCCGCTATGGCACCAAGCTGATCCGTGTCAAGGAACTGGAGCGCACGCTCCGGCTCATCGACACGGAAGGCCGCATCACCTACCGCAACAAGTGCGAGGCGGCGATGGATGAAAGCAGGGCGCGGCGAGAGGCCAAGGCCAGAGCTGCAGGGGATGAGCCACAGGGCTACCTGCCGGCGGAACTGGCCGACCTGGCCCTCGACGCCGCTCCAGCGACGCAGTGATGCTTAACAGCGGGGGATTTCCCCCGCCTCGATAGCGCCTTTCACGCTGAAGGACGCTGCCGAGGCGTGTGGAATAAGTTTCCGGTCCAACTGCGGTCTCTGCGAGAGGAGTATTCCACACGCCGAGGCGGCAGAATAACCACGAAAGCTACCACGAAAACCACGGAAGCAGCGAAAGTCGCGAAAGGTCTTTCGTGCTTTTCGCGGCGCTTCGTGTCTTTCGTGATAGGTTTCGTGCTCTTCGTGATGGAGTTTGAGATGCTACCTTTACCATCTCTTTTGAGGCGACCAACCGAACAGCCCCCACCCCCACCGCCGGTGGACGACATTGCCCTCCTCGACGGAGGCATGGTCTTCGACGACGAGGGCAACCTCGAATACTACTGGTTTCACCTGCAGCACAACGGCCAGACCTTCTACAAGGCGGTGATCCTGCACGCCTTGACCTTCCTGCCCCGCGAGACACGGGAGCAGATGACCGTCCTGCAGAAAATGCAGAAGGTACTGCGCGGTCTGTGGAACAGTGGCGTGGACTTGATCTACCTGGCCGCCGGTATCTTCCCCGAGCCGGGGATCGTGCAATGCTACGGCAGCCAGGGGGTCGGCCAGTCGCGCGAGAAAGCGTGGGCTCAGGCCCTGCCGGCCACGCTCTCTCTCCTGGCAGCCATGGCCAATTACGAGCAGGCCCAGTTGGAGCCGCTCAGCGTGCAGGTGGCCACCCGGCTACGTCAGACGCTGACGGACATGAACTTCGCCACCACCGTCATCGGGCATCCGGACCCCCGCGAGGGGTCGCGGGGCATGACATCGGCCGAGGGACCTACGCAACAATTGGGACTGGTGGGATTGCAGCAGAACGAGATGCTCATGCGGGGCTTCGCACGGGCGAGGGAGACCTTCCTGGAAGTAGTCATGGCTACCCCGGTGAGCATGCGCGACATCACCCGCTTGCAGGAACGGGTGGCCCACGAAGCGGGCATCTGGGCTTCCAAGGTGCGCTTCACCCGCTCCATCTCCGCTGGCGTGAGCATCCCCATGATCCTCTCCGGTTCAGCCATGACCAGCGCTTCTCAGAGCTACGGCGTCTCCGAGGGCTACGGTGTCTCTGACGCCGTAGGTGAGGCTCGTTCTATCTCGCACGGCGTGGCCGATCAGGTCAGCGAGAGCCACGGCGTGACCGACAGCGTGGGGCAGAACTGGGCCAGCGCCAGCAGTCAGGGCGTCTCCGAGGTGATCACCCGCGGCCGCTCGCACACAGTGGGCTTCTCCGACGGGGTCTCCGAGTCCCACGCCGTAGGCGGATCAGAGACCCACGGCGCGGCGCACACGGAGGGCCAGGCCGTCACCCAGGGCGTGGCCCACAGCGAGGGGCAAGCCTTCACCCAGGGGCAGGCCCACACCGAGGGACAGGCTGCCTCTGTAGGCTCCGCCCACAGCGAGGGGGCGGCTGTCAGCCACAGCGACTCTGTCGGCGGGGCCGAGAACTGGTCTACAGCGCAGGGGCAAAGCCAGAGCCACGGCGTGGCGGACACCAATTCCTGGGGCCGGAGCCACAGCGAGAGCAGCGGCGTGGCCCATAGCCGCGGGGAGGCCACTGGCGAGAGTTGGTCGCACACCGACAGCGTAGCCGACTCCGCGGTACACAGCAGGGGCACGGCCCACACCGAGGGCCAATCTCACCAGGAGGGCGGCAGTTGGAATGTGGGCGCTTCCGCTTCTGCGGGGGTACAGGGCTCTCTGGCCCCCGGTGGGGTGGGAGTGGGAGCCAGCGGTGGCGTTGGCGTCTCCGGCAGTGTGGGCGGTTCTTGGTCCGACACGAGCATGAGCTCCACCACCGTTTCCGAGAGCGCCAGTCAGGGCCACACCGTGGGCCACGCCGACACGGTCGGTGGCTCTCACTCCGTTTCCACGGGCGTGTCCCGCTCCCAGGGTGTGAGCGACGGTCAGACGGTGGGAGGAGCGCACTCCATCTCTCACTCCGCCGGTACCAACCTCACCCAGTCGCAGGGGGGCGGCCGCAGTTGGGGGGCCTCTGATGGCGTGAGCCGCTCCGTGGCCGACTCCGTTTCCCAATCGGCGACCCGCTCCTCAGGCGATACTCTCTCGCAGTCAGCAACCCGCTCGGCAGCCGATACCGTGTCTCGCTCCGCCAGTCGCTCGGCAGCCGATACCGTGTCTCAAGCCGTGAGCCGCAACTGGTCGGACACGCAGGGGAGGAGCCACAGCGACAGCGTCGCTGACGGCGTCACGGAGAGCATCTCCCTGGGGCGCAGCGCTTCATCCAGCCGATCGGCCGGTGGTTCCGTTGGCCACAGCGAGAGCCACACGCAGGGGCAATCCCACACCGTCAGCGAGGGCGTGAGCGACACCAGTTCACGGCAGCACGGCGCCAACCACAGCGTCGGCTCTACGCTGGGCCAATCGTTGGGTTGGGCGCGGGGGTTGGGGATGAGCGCTGGACTGGCCCCTTCGTTGAGCATCTCCAAGTCCTATGCTGGCGAGGATCACGTGGCGGCGCTGGTAGCCGGGGCCCTGGGTCAGCAGGAGCTGATCCTGCAGACCATGAGCCTGGAAGGCGCGCTTTTGGTGGACCACTACATCCTCACCGCCACACCCGAGGGGCGGCAGATAGCCGAGACGCTGGTGCCGCAGGCCTTCCACGGCGTGGAGGAGGTGGCCACCCCCGTGCGCACGCGGCGGCTCACGCCGCAACACGAAGCCTACATCCGTGCCCGGGCCACCCTCTTTACCCCCTCCACCCGGCCGGAGCGTTCTCCCTGGGCGCTGGAGCCCTGGGCCGACAGCTCGCTGCTGACCATGATGCAGGCTGCTACCTACGTGGCCCCCGGGGCCTTCGAGCAGGGGTTGGCGGTCACCACCCAGGAGCGCATTCCACCCTTCGCTTTCCGTGCCGACATAGAAGGGGACGTGCTACTGGGCCACTTTATCTCTTACGAGACGGCCCAGCTGACCGCCGCCGCGCTGCGGCTCTCACGGCAGCGCATGGCCAACTGGCTCTTTGCCGGCGATACCGGCTGCGGCAAGTCGGTCTCCGCCGAACGGTTGGTGCTGGAGACCACCCGCTTGTGGCGCATCCGCGCCGTGGTAGAGGACTTTGGCGCCGGCTGGCGGAGGTTGCTCTCCGTGTTGCCCGACCACTGCACCATCTACGGCCTCTACCCCGGCTCGGCCCGTCCCATCCGTTGGAACCCGCTGCAGATCGGCCGGCGCATCACCCCGGAGCTGCAACTGGCCGCCACTTGCGAGCTGCTGGTCAACGCCGGGCGCATGGGCCAGCGGCAGCATGGTTGGCTGCGGCAGTTCATGCGAACGCTCTATGCTGAGCATGGCGTCCTGGTGGAGGATCGGGAGGTGTGGGCCGACGCTAAGTGGGGCCAGGTGCAGGACGCGGAGCGACCGTTGCTGAACCAGGCTCGATCTGGGAAGGGACTGGGGCCATTGCCAACAGGCAACGTATCCCTGGCACGCCTGGAGCCTCGGGAACGGCAACTGCTGGCTGTGGAACGGTCCAAGGCCGTCGATCTATTGCTGCTCTACGGCCGGCTCAACGAGCAATTCACCAAGCTCAGGTCGGGCTCACCCGACCACACCTCTATGCAGGGCTTGCTCCTGCGCTTGGAGGCCTTCACCCAGGGCCAGACGGCCCGCATGTACGGCCGTGGCGAGGGCTCCATCGCCGTGGAGGACTTCTCGCTCCCCTGGGGCATCACCATCATGGAGGGCGGGCAGATGATGGACGAGTATGCCAAGGCGGTGATCCTGGGGCTCATCTCCTGGCACCTCTACACCGATGCGGTCATCCGCCGTGAGGAGTCCATTGGAGATCCGGCCAGCAACACTCCCATGCACATCCTCTTCGAGGAGGCCAACAAGGTGCTGAGTGGCGTGGGAGGCGAGGAGGACCCTCGCCAGGGGAGCACCTCGGCCATATTCGAGAACATGTTCCGGGACGCCCGCAAGTATGCCATCTATCTCTCGGCCATCGTGCAGTCACCGGCGCTGTTGGCGCCGGGCATTCTCTCCAGTTGCAGTAACATGGTGGTGGGGCAGCTCAAGGGCGAGATGGACCGCAAGGCAATTCTGGCCATGCTGGCCCGCATGGTCACCGGCTTTCACGATCAGGACTACGTTCGCTAC
>Ga0209121_10000676_pt1 | contig 35867 bp, 38 predicted proteins | sample Cruoilmetagenom3_FD_187292 | JGI IMG/M metagenome (GOLD analysis project Ga0209121, IMG submission 187292) | Oil polluted marine microbial communities from Coal Oil Point, Santa Barbara, California, USA - Sample 3 (SPAdes) (version 2) | ecosystem: Environmental > Aquatic > Marine > Oil seeps ... | reverse complement strand
GAGCGAAGCTGCCACCGCCGCCGAGGTGTTGCAGGTTGAGGAAGCAGAGCTCTCCATACGCCGCGAGGAACTCGCCGAAGTGGAAAGCGAAGCACGTCTTGCCGCCCGCGCTGCCGGTGGACAGGCCAATCGAGAGGCTGAACGCGCGCTCGCATTGGCGGAAGAGGTGCGCGATCTTGATGGTCTGGTGAGCGAGCTTGACCGCGCGGGCCAATTGCGAGAGCGCCTTGCCGCACTTCCCGGCCCAAAATTGCGGCCTGCTGCGCCTGAAGAGGAAAGAATTGCCGACGTAGCAGGTGCATCAGCGCCAATTGCAGCGCCGAACAGTGCCAGCATCTCTCCCTACATTCTTCCAGTGTCCGGACGTCTGGTCACCGGGTTCGGCGCGCCTGAAGAGGCCGGCCTTAGCCAAGGCGTTACGCTCGCTCCGCTGGCCGGGGCGCAAGTTGTCGCACCAGCCGGTGGCCGCATCGCTTTCGCCGGGCCGTATCGCGGCTATGGCCGGATCGTCATTGTCGAACATCCGGGTGGTTGGACCAGCCTGATAACCGGCCTTGTGCGCAGCGATGTCGAAGTCGGACAAGGCGTTGTCGGCGGCGCGCCCTTGGGCGTTGCGGGGCCGGACCGGCCCACGATCACGCTTGAGCTGCGGCGTCGGGGCGAGCCGGTCAATCCCTTGCTTTTTGCAGGATAGCACGCGCTCACTTTGGGCCAGAAAATACCGCCCTTTGCATCATCTGGCGTTAAGCGGCCCTGTGCGATACACTGTTTTCGGGATATTTACGGACAGGATCCGCCAGAACATGAAATTCGCCTCTACCATTCGTGCCGCAGCGCTGTGCACCGCAGTTGCGCTCTTGCCCGCCACCACCGCCGGTTTCGCGCAGGTCGAAGGCCGCGCCTCGCCCGAATTCGCTCGCCTTTTCGCTACCTATCAGCGGATCAAGGCCAGCTATGTTGAGCCGGTTGAGGACGAAGTGCTGATTCGCGGCGCGATTGACGGGATGCTGGGCGCGCTCGATCCGCATTCGGCCTATATTGATGGCAATGCGCTCGAGCGGCTGAACACCATGATCGACGGCAATTACCAAGGCCTCGGCATTTCGGTGCAGATGGAAGATGGCGCTGTGAAAGTCGTCTCGCCGTTCCGTGGCAGCCCAGCTGATCAGGCAGGCATCAAGGCGGGCGATTACATAACCCACATCGATGGTGAGCTGATTTATGGCCTCGAAATCGATCAGGCCGTCTCCCAAATGCGCGGGCCTGCGGGCAGTGACATTGAACTCACGATTTTCCGTGCGGGGCGCGAAGACAGCTTCGAAGTCGTCGTGACGCGCGGCGTGATCGAGCTGGAGCCGGTCACCTGGAGCCTGATTGAAGGCAATGTCGGGCATATTCAGGTCAATGAATTTTCCGCCGATGTCGGGGCCGACGTTCGCCGGGGCCTGATGGAACTGCAGGAAGAAGCAACCGGCCGCCTGACCGGCCTTGTGCTCGATTTGCGCCGCAATCCGGGCGGCTCGCTTGATGAGGCGGTGGCGCTATCCGATCTGTTCCTGTCCGAAGGTCAGATCGTGTCTCAGCGCGGGCGCGCTCGCCGCGACACCATCTTCTACGATGCCGAAACGGTTTATCGCGGCGATGTGGCAGAAGGCCTGCCGATTATCGTGCTGATTGACGAAGGTTCGGCTTCGGCCAGCGAAATCGTCGCCGGGGCACTGCAGGACCACAATCGCGCGCTCGTCATGGGTGAACGCAGCTTCGGCAAGGGTAGCGTGCAAACGCTGTTGCCGCTCACGCGCGATTCGGCGCTGAAGCTGACCACGGCGCGCTATTACACGCCGTCAGGCCGCAGCGTGCAGGAGGGCGGGATTGCGCCCGATATTCGGGTCCCGCAATTGTCCGATCCCGACGCGGAGCGTCGCCAACGCCTTGCCCTGCGCGAAAGCGATTTGCGCGGGCATTTGATCAACGAGGTTGGCGTTGAGGACGAAGCTCTGACACGCGATCGTCTCGACGACCCCCGCTTCCAGCTGACTGCTGTGGAGCTGGAGGAAATGGGCGTGGACGACTTCCAGCTTGACTATGCCGTGCGCACTCTGCGCCGTACCGCAGGGACAAACATTGCGAGAAATTAGGTTTGCGGCTTAAAGGCCTCGCATGACCCAACCGCTTCCCAGATCCGACAGACTCGCCCAGCAACTGGCTTTGGCGATCCCTGCGCTGTTGCTCGCCGGTGCCTATATCTCGCAATATGGCTTTGGCCTGTTCCCATGCGAGATGTGCTGGTGGCAGCGTTGGCCGCATTTCGCCGCCATTGGCCTTGCCGCGATCTCCACCTTCGCGCCGCCCAAACGCATGTGGATTGCACTGGCAGCGGGCGGCGTTCTGACTTCCGGACTGATCGGGGCGTTCCATGCGGGTGTCGAATATAGCTGGTGGGAAGGCATTACCGGCTGCACGGGCAATGATTTCAGGTCGTTCGATCTGGTGCGCTGCGATGTTGCCCCATGGACCTTATTGGGCATTTCGCTGGCGGGCTTTAATGCATTACTTTCCATCGGCGGCGCAGTCACCATATGGACATTGTTGGCCGCAAAGGAGCGAACAACTGGAGAACTTAAGGCATGAGCACATCACGCGAAGACATGATCCGCGTCGATCAGGCCGGTGAATTTGGCGCTACGCGTATCTATGCCGGGCAACTCGCGGTCATGGGCGATCGCGGGCCGCATTCGGCAGAGATTCGCGGAATGGCCGAACAGGAAGCGGGTCACCGCGCGGAATTCGATGCGCTGATGGCCAAGCGGGGCGTGCGCCCCACCGCTTTGCAACCGTTCTGGAATGTCGCTGGCTATGCGCTGGGCGCGGGCACGGCGCTGCTCGGGCCTGAAGCGGCGATGGCCTGTACCGCCGCCGTCGAAACAGAAATCGACAAGCATTATTCTGCTCAGCTGGATGAGCTGGAGCGCGATGGCGATGATCCTGAACTGGCCGAAATGATCTACCGTTTCCGCGAGGATGAGCGCGAACATCTTGACGCGGCGATGGAGGCGGGGGCCGAGCGTGCGCCAGCCTATCCATTGCTGTCCGCCGCCATCCGGCTCGGCTGCAAGGTCGCGATCAAGGTCTCGCAGAAGGTCTAGAGCCGCTGCGCTTCATCGCGCGTTAAACCATGAAGGCGCTGTTATAGTGCCACGCTATAAATCGAGGATTATGATGACCCGCCTATTAGTCTTGCCAATCGCCACTGCCCTGATGGGCGTTATGGTCGCCACGCCCGCCGCTGCGCAAGATGAAGGCGGCGACCGCGTGAACCAGGTCATCATCTTCGGCGAAGATGAGTGTCCGCAGTCTGATGATAGCACCATCACCGTCTGTGCGCGGCTTGATGAGAGCGAGCGTTTCCGCATTCCGCCACGCCTTCGCGAAAGCAGCTCGCCTGACAATGAAAGCTGGGCGCGCAGGGCGCAGAGCCTTGAAGCTGTCGGCGCTTTCGGCCCGCTATCCTGCACGCCCGCGGGCGCTGGCGGTGATCTGGGCTGCACCATGGAATTGATCGAAGCGGCCTATGCTGAGCGTGCGCAGGGAAGCGATGTGCGCATGGCCGAGCTGATCGCTGTAGCGCGCGAGGAACGCCTGTCGGAAATCGATGCCGATGCTGCTGACACGCAGGCCCGCGTCGAAGAGCTGGAGCGCGCCGAGTTTGAACGTCGCCGCGCTGCTCAGGGCGAGCCGATCGAGGGCGAAGACGAAGACCTGCCTGTGCTGGTCGATTCCGACGCGATTGCCGACACGCTTCCTGCCGAGCCGGCCGCCGACGACTGAGCCCGGCTCAGCTGAGCGATATATCGGGCGCGTCTTCCTGCTTCATGCCAACGACGTGATAGCCTGCATCGACATGGTGGGTTTCCCCCGTCACGCCCGATGACAGGTCGGAGCAGAAATACAGCCCGGCCCCGCCAACATCGTCAATCGTGACATTGCGGCGCAAGGGCGCGTTCAGCTCGTTCCATTTGAGGATGTAGCGGAAATCGCCGATCCCGCTCGCGGCCAGCGTCTTGATCGGGCCTGCGCTGATGGCATTCACGCGGATATTGTCCGGCCCAAGGTCATTGGCAAGATATTGCACGCTGGTTTCCAGCGCGGCCTTGGCCACACCCATCACATTGTAATGCGGCACGACCTTTTCGGCGCCGTAATAGGTCAGCGTGACGATGCTGCCGCCCTCGCGCATCAGCGGTGCAGCGCGGTTTGCTGCGGCGACCAGCGAATAGGCGGAGATGTTCATCGTCATCAGGAAATTGTCGAGACTGGTATCGACATATTTGCCGCGCAGTTCGTTCTTGTCCGAAAACCCAATTGCGTGAACGAGGAAGTCCATCTTGCCCCAGCGCGCTTCGATTTCGGCAAAGGCGGTATCCATCGCCGCCATGTCGGAGACATCGCATTCGATCAGGAAATCACTGCCGACCTGCTCTGCCAGCGGACCGACACGCTTCTTCAGCGCTTCTCCCTGATAGGAAAACGCCATTTCCGCGCCCTGTTCGTGCAGCTTCTGCGCAATCCCCCAGGCAAGCGATTTATCGTTCGCCAGCCCCATGATGAGGCCCTTTTTGCCTGCCATCAGTCCTGTCATGCCTGATTTTCCTCTATTGCGTTGTTCTCGGAATCTTCATCGCCGTGCTCACTGTGCTGGCCAAGCCGATTATGTCTTTCTTCCGGTGTTTCGGCCAGTGCAGCGTTCAGTTCAGCACCTGCCACCATTCCTAATCCCACCAGCCAGAAAAAGAAAAGCGCGATCATGAAGCCGGCCAGCGATCCATAGGTCAGATTATAGGTAAACAGGCTCCGGAGGACCGGAGGCAGCGCCAGCGTCACAACCACCCACCACACTGATACCAGCAATGCGCCGGGCCATTTGGGATAGCGTTTTTGGCGATAATCCGCCGGAGTAAGGGCCACGAACAACATCCAGATCGAACCGAACAGGCCGAACGCGGAGACTATGCGTGACCAAGCGAGTTGCCCCAAAGCTTCGGTCAGTTCCGGAAAATAAGCCTCAATCACCTGCTGCGCCGCACCGATCAGTACCTGCGCTATCAGCGAGAGTATCAGGATCAGAACGGCGGCAAGGATGATCCCGGTTGAGAATATCCGGTATTTCCAGAAAGCGTGGGTTGGGCGCGTGCCATAGGCGCGGCGCAGAATGTCGCGGATGGTTTCGACAAGGCTGCCTACGGTCCACAGGCCAATGGCGCCGCCGATCCACAGCAACCAGCCGCTACGCGCCTCGATCACATTGCGCGCCACGGGTTCGATAACCTCGCCCACCACGGGCGGTAGCGCGGTCAGCAGGGCGTCGATCGTGGCGGCGCGATCCGCCTGTTCGCCGATGGCGGAAAAGATCGCCGCACCTGTTATGAAGAAGGGAAAAATCGCCAGGATCGACATGTAGGCGAGGTTGCCCGCATGGATGGTGCCGTCATTGAAGGTGCTGACGACCACGCGTTTGATGACCTGAAAAAATCTGGTGCCGGGGCCGATGTGGTGGACAAGCTTCTTACGCGTGGCGGCATCCTCGCGTGCCTGTCGTCGCCGCGCTTCCGGCGAATAGTCGGGCAAAGGCTCGCTCTTTTCAGGATGGGTATCGGTCAGGGGATGGCGAGCCATGTTGTTAACGTTTTAACAGGCGCAAACCCTGTGTCGAGCCTGACTGGATGTAACAGGCGCAGCTAACCGCCCATATCGCCACGAAGATCGCTGTCATCGCTCCAGCCCTTAAGCTTTTCGGCGAGCTCGCTCACATCTTCGGGCAGTTGAATCTCCAGCGTCACCAGCTGATCACCGCGCCCGCCGCCCTTCTTGCTAAATCCCTTGCCTTTCAAGCGCAGGACTTTGCCCGAACTTGATCCGGGGGCGACGGTCAGCATGACCGCGCCATCGACCGTGGGCACTTTCACCTTGTCGCCATTCACCGCCTCATCAAGCGTGATCGGCAGATCGAGCCGGACATCATCGCCTTCGCGCCAGAAATGGGCATGCGGCTGAATATCGATCTCCACGATTCCGTCACCAAAGCCGCCCGGCCCTTGCTGACCCTTGCCCTTGAGGCGCATCTGCGTGCCATCTTCCACACCTGCGGGGAGTGAGAGGTCGATAGTCTTGCCGTCCGCCAGCGTGATGCGCTGCTTGGCGCGGGAGGCCGCATCCACGAATGGCACGGCGAGTTTGTAACGGATGTCGGCTCCCTTCCGCGGTGGTGGGGGCGGGGGTCGGCGCTGGCCGCCGCCCATACCGCCTTGCGCAGATCGTTGGCCGCCACCGCGCCCGAAAAGCCCCTCGAACAGATCGCCAATATCGAGGTCTTCTGCGCCAAGGCCCTGAAAATCGCGCGAGGAATAGCCGTTTGGCCCCGCGCCGGGCCGCGCGCCGCCAAACCCTCCGCCACCGCCCATGCCAAAGGGCATGGCCGGGTTGCCGTCAGCATCAATTTCGCCGCGGTCGAACTGCGCGCGCTTGTCCTTGTCGGACAGCAGATCATAGGCCTGCGTAACCTTGGAAAAGCGTTCGGTCGCCTTCGGATTGTCTTTGTTCTTGTCCGGATGCAGTTCCTTGGCGAGCTTGCGATAGGCGGACTTGATGTCCTTTTCGCTCGCGGAACGACTCACGCCAAGGGTGGAATAAGGGTCACTCATGGTGTGTTAGCTAGGTAATGCGGGAGGATTCGGCAAGAGATGCCTTCCCTACTTATCAGACTGGGCCTAGGTCAGCTCGCATGATTTTGACGTCAAATTTCTGTTTTTGCGAGGATGTGCCAGCAGCGCGGTGGTTTTTCCGGCCAGAACACTGCTCCATGTGCTCCACAATAGAAAACATCAGCCCGCTGGATGACTGCTGCTATGCCTGAAAACGATCCTATTCCTACCACCGATCCTTGTGCCATTTTTGATGACTGGTTTGCTACGGCTAAGGAGAGCGAGCCGAACGACGCCAATGCGATGGCGCTCGCAACCGCGACGCCCGATGGCGCGCCATCGGCACGGATGGTTCTGCTGAAGGGTCACGGACCCGACGGTTTCGTATTCTATACCAATGTGCACAGCCGCAAGGGCAGGGAAATTCGCGCCAATATGCAGGTGGCATTGCTGTTTCATTGGAAAAGCCTGCGCCGCCAGATCCGCATTGAAGGCCCGCTGACCGAAGTTACCAGCGCCGAAGCGGATGCCTATTTCCAGTCGCGCCCCTTTGTCAGCCAGGTCGGTTCTGCCGCCAGCGACCAGTCGCGCCCGCTCGACGCGCGCGAGACATATCTGGAGCGTGTCGCGCAGATCGAGGCGCAATATGCCGAGGCCGGCGAAGTGCCGCGTCCGCCGCATTGGACGGGCTTTCGCTGCACGCCGACCGCTATCGAATTCTGGTCCGACCGGCCCAACCGCCTGCACGAACGGCGCCGTTTTGTGCCAGACGGCGATGGTTGGACGAGTACGCTGCTTTATCCATGAGTGACCTGTCCGCAAACGATAAGCGCGCCTCTCTCACACGCCGCGCCGCGCTCGCCTCGATCACGGTGGCTGTGGTGCTGGTGGCGGTCAAAAGCTGGGCGAGCTGGCGCACGGGCTCTACCGCCATGCTGGGCAGTCTGGCTGATAGCACGCTCGACCTTGTGGCCAGTCTTGCTACGCTCGTGGGCGTATGGGTCGCAGCGCAACCAGCCGATCGCAATCACCGCTTCGGCCATGGCAAGGCGGAAGCTGTTGCGGCGCTGGTGCAGATCGTGCTGATCGCGCTCTCCGCCTTTGGCATTGCGATCCGCTCGATTCAGCAATTGCTTGAAGGTGGGCGTGTTGCAGCGCCCGAAGAGGGCATTGGTGTTTCGCTGCTGGCCATCGTGCTGACACTCGCACTGCTCGGCTGGCAGAGGCATGTGATTGCGCGGACCCGCTCGGTCGCCATCGGGACTGACCACTTGCATTACAAGTCAGATCTGCTGCTCAATCTGGCAGTGATCGCAGCGCTCGCGCTCGACGCTTTTTTGGGATTCGCGCTCGCCGATCCGCTGTTCGGCCTTATTATTGCAGCATGGCTGGCGTGGGGCGCGCGCAAGGCTGCCTCAGACGTTATCGCGCAGCTGATGGATAAGGAATGGCCGGAGGACCAGCGCCACGCCTTTGTCGAACGCGCCGCGCGCCACCCGGAGCTTGCCAAGATGCACGATCTGCGCACGCGCACCAGCGGCGCGCATGACTTCGCACAATTCCATGTCGACATGCCTGCCGACATGAGTGTGGTAGAAGCGCACGAGATTATCGAGCGTGTGGAAGAGGATTTGCTGGAGGCCTTTCCGGACACTGAAATCCTGATCCATATCGATCCCGAAGGCCATGTCGACAAGCCTAGAAATCCGCTAGTCGAGGCTGATGAATTCAAGAAGCTGAAGGACGATCAATGACCCAGTCTTCCGCCATCCCCTATTGGCACATTGATGCCTTTGCTGAGGCCGCATTTGGGGGCAATCAGGCGGCGGTGGTTATCGTCAACGCGTGGCCATCGGATAATGTGATGCGCGACATCGCGGCGGAAAACATGTTTGCCGAAACCGCTTTCCTGATCGCGACGCCTGATGGTGAGGCTGATTACAAGCTGCGCTGGTTCACCCCTGCGCTGGAAGTTGCTTTGTGCGGGCACGCAACGCTGGCGTCGGGCCATGCGATCCTGAGCGGTGCTCCGGAGAAAGAGGCTGTGACCTTCTCGACGCGCAAGGCCGGTGTGCTCGAAGTCAGCCGTGCGGGCGATAGCTATAACCTCGCTTTGCCCGCAATCCCGACCGCGCCCGAGCCGTACCCCGAGGCCGCCCTGCTGCTTGGGGCAGAGCCGGTGGAAGTGTGGCGTAACCCGGATGGCTACAACATCTTCCTCTATGAAAATGCCGCCGATATTCGCGCGCTTGATCCCGATTTGCGCGCGCTGGCGCAGCTTGGCGATCAGCAGTTCATTTGTACCGCGCCCGGAGACAGCGGGAGCGCAGATACAGATGTAATCTCGCGCAATTTCGTGCCCGGAGCAGGCGTTGACGAGGATCCCTTCACAGGCTCTGCCCACGCTGTGCTTACCCCATTCTGGTGCGAGCGGCTGGGACGCGCGAGCTTTACCGCCTTTCAGGCGAGCGAGCGCGGCGGTTATGCGACATGCACATTGCAGGGCGACCGCGCCATTCTCGGCGGTGGCTGTATAACAATGGTGGAGGGGCGCTTCTATCTGCCAGGATAAAGCGCGAAAATATCGGCCAGCTCGTCCACCAGCGGCGCGCGTTCGGCATCGTCGCTCTTGCCCAGCCGCACCACGGTAAGGCGCTGCTGCGGCGACACGATCACATATTGACCGAGATGACCGATCATGGCGAAGGCGCTATCAGGACCCGCTTGCGCAAACAGGTAATCGCGCCCTGCCTCATTCGCGCGGTTGAGCCATAGCTGCGCACCATAGTCCTCTGCCGCCGGACTGGGCGTGCGCATAAAGTCGATCCAGCCGCGCGGCACGATCTGCGCGCCTGATACAGAACCGCCATTGCGCAGGAATTCGCCAAACAGCGCCCAATCGCGCGCAGTCGCCCAGAAGCTGCTGCCGCCCACCAGCGTGCCAGCCGCGTCATATTCGCCCACCAGCGATGTCATGCCGAGCGGCACGGCCAGCCGCGCATCGACAAATTCCGCCATTGCCACCTGCCGCGCCTCAGCGCTGGCATCAGGGGCAATGAGATTGGTGGCGATATCGGCAAGGATCACGCTGGTCGGGGTGGAATAATCAAATGTGCTGCCCGGCTCATGCTCGAGCGGCTGCGCCTTGGCCCATGCCGCCATGTCATCGCGCCCGTCGAGATACATCATGCGCACTTCGGCGGAGGTGTAGACCGGGTCTGCCATCTCTTCGTGGCGCAGGCCGGAGCGCATTTGCAGCAAGTGCCGCAGAGTGATCTCACCGCGCGGATCACCGCTGCGCTGCCACGTGGAAACGGGTGCAGCATCGTCCAGCCGCAGCTTTCCGTCAGCCACCATCATGCCGATGAGAACGCCGGTCACACTCTTGGACATCGACCAGCCTATATGGCGGGTGTCTGCCGGAAAATCCTCGGCATAGCGTTCTGCCACTACCTCGCCGCCGCGCATGACGATGACCGCGCGCGTTTCGCCCACGCCCTCTGCTGTAAAGACATCGTCCACCGCGCGCGCCAGCGCTTCGCGCGAAACGCCGGGTTCAACGACGACCGTCTCCAGCACTTCAGGCGGCACGGGCGGTTCGGGCGGCGGGCCATCCTGCGCGCAGGCCGCAATCGCCAGCGATAGTGCGCAAGCTATTGGCGCATGACGAGCAAGATGGTTAGGAGGCTGGCGACGCGACATATACGCGCATCCTTTCCAGCAGGCGCAGACGAATGGCAACCGCAAAACAGGCAAAGACAGGCTTCCTCACGATCATTTTGCGCATCGCGCTGATCGTCGCATTGGCAGTGGGTATCGCGGCCTTCTTCTTCGGCGAGGCGATTGCCGGTTACTCTCAGACCGGTACTAGCTATGCCGCAAAGTCCGCCTGTTCGTGCCGCCATATTGCAGGCCGAGAGCTGGGCAGTTGCGACGATGATTTGATGCCGGGCATGGGCGTCATCTGGCTGAGCGAAGATGAAGGAGCGCAAAGCGTAACCGCGACAGTCCCGCTAATTACCAGCACGACTGCGACCTTTAGTGAAGGACCGGGCTGTGTGCTGGAACCTTGGGACGGCTGAAACGGTTCAGGCCGATTCTGTCGACTCGATCCAGCCGCCACCGACCACGCGGTCTCCTGCATAGATCACCGCCGCCTGTCCCGGCGCGACGCCGAATTCAGGGCTGGCGAAGCGGATCGCCACTGTTGCGCCACCGCCCAAAGTGCCCTCCAGCATAATCGGCACGGGCTTCGATAGTGAGCGGACTTTGGCAGTGAGCGGTACATCGGGAAGCGGCCCGATACGGTTGGTTTCAATAATTTGCGCTGCGCCAACCGCAAGAAGCCGCTTCGGCCCAACGCGAACCTCTGCTGTTTCGGCATCTAGGCCCACGACATAAAGCGGTTCGGGCTGCCCGCCAATCTCCAGACCACGCCGCTGACCCACGGTATAGTGAATGATGCCGGGATGCTGGCCCAGCACTTCGCCTGTCTCGGAATGGACGATTTGCCCAGCGCGGCCGCCTTCGGGGCGCATTTTCTTGACGATCTTGGCATAATCGCCATCGGGCACGAAGCATATGTCCTGGCTATCGGGCTTGTTGGCGACAACGAGGCCGAAGCTTTCCGCAATCGCGCGCACGTCGCTCTTGGGCAGGCCGCCCAGAGGGAAGCGCAGGTAATCGAGCTGTTCTTCTGTGGTCGCGTAAAGGAAATAGGACTGGTCGCGGGCCGGATCATGCGCTCGGTGCAGTTCCACACCGTCTTCTCCGACAACGCGCCGCACATAATGGCCGGTGGCGAGGCAATCGGCCCCCAATTCGCGCGCCATGCGCAGCAGATCGGTAAACTTGGGACCCATATTACAGCGAATGCAGGGGATGGGCGTGCGTCCGGCGAGATATTCGTCGGCAAATGTTTCGACCACTTCTTCGCGAAAGCTGCTTTCATGGTCGAAAACGTAATGCGCGATACCCAGCCGGTCTGACACCATGCGTGCATCACGGATGTCATCACCCGCGCAGCATGCGCCCTTGCGCCCGGTCGCCGCGCCATAGTCATAAAGCTGAAGCGTAATGCCGATCACTTCAGCGCCAGTCTGCGCGGCCAAAGCAGCCACCACCGAACTGTCCACCCCGCCAGACATGGCGACAACGATGCGGCATTCGCTGGCCGCGCGCGGCAAGTCGAACAGCGCTTCGGCATCGACGGCAATCGGCAGCGAGGGAATTGTGCCAGTTTCGATTGGGATGGCTTCGGAAGGCATGGCCGCGCGCCTACACGCTTAGGCGCGGTGGCAAAAGCCCCTGCCTGCACGGTGTTTACGATGTGTAACACAAGGTTAAAGCACATTTTACCGCTTCTTGACGCTTGCGCCTTAAAGCTCCTCGCCATGTTCGAAGGGAAACCTCCCATTGCCCCCGATGCAAACGGTGCGAACCACGGTGAAACCGTGGGCGAAGACCTGTGCGCGCTGAATTGGTCAGACCTTGTCGCCAAACTGGCAGCAGCCCGTGATCTGCGCGGTGAACTTGCTTCGCATGATGATGGCGCGATCGCTAGCTTCGATGCGGAATGTGCGCAGCACATCGCGTCGCACCATGACAAGGCATTGACGGGGCAGACCACAGGAAATGGCAAATACGGCGTTAACCCTGATGATTTAGCCAATGGCAAAGCTGTTTGCGCCACTATTGGTCGGCGCGCTGACTGCGACGATCCGACCAACCGAGGAAACACATGATCGAGAATCAGAAAATCCGTCCTGCGAAGGTTATCGGCCCCCTTGGCGAGTCGTTGACGATCGAGGATCTGCCTTCGCCCAAGACGAAGCGTTGGGTCGTGCGTCGCAAGGCCGAGGTCGTGGCTGCCGTCAACGGCGGTCTGCTGACGATTGACGAAGTGCTTGAACGCTACGGCCTGACGCTGGAAGAATTCGCCGGCTGGCAACGCGCTGTTGACCGCTCGGGAATGCAGGGCCTGCGGGTTACCCGCATCCAGCACTACCGCGACCTTTACGAGCGGCAGTTGAAATACTGATCGCGCACCGGGTGCGCAGCCCGGCCCCACAACCTGGATCCAGACAAACAATTTCATGAGGGAGTTTCGGAACACCGAATCTCCCTCTACGTTTGTGCTCCATACCCCGATTCGGGGGTAAATGAGGAGAACAGGGTTATGGGTTGGATTGCGACAATTGTTTTCGGCGGCATCGCTGGCTGGCTGGCCAGCAAAGTTATGAGCCGCGATGCCTCGATGGGCATTTTCTGGAATATCATCGTCGGCGTTATCGGCGGTGTTATCGGCAGCGCCATCGGCAGTATGGTTGGCTTCCTGAACGCCGATGCGGGCTGGATCATGTATCTCATCACCGCATTTGTCGGCGCAGTCGTACTGCTGGGGATCGTGAACCTCGTGCAGCGCGGCAAGGTGCGCTAAACTTATCGCGCCATATCAGGCGCATGTAAGATTTGAAGGGCGGGAAGTCAGTGGCTTCCCGCCCTTTTTCAATGTCCGGTCATGGCCCTTTGTCGGACTGCATTGCAGTTTGGCAGAGGGTTGCATTGTGCAATCTGCTTCAAAGCCGCTAGAGGCGGCATACCGCCAATGGTCCGGTCGCCTGACGGGAGCAATTGTGATAAGCCACGCAAAATTTCCCGACAGGGCCTTTGAAAAGGCAATGCGCCGATGAATCTTGAGACCAGAGTTAGTTCCAGCGATGCGGACGGCCATGTCGTAGCCGATGATGAAGGCTTGGCCGGCGTAGACACGCCCCATGAACGGCGCGCGCGAAAACGGCGCCTGTGGATCGCGCTTGCGGTGATTGTTGTCGCCGCCATCATCGCCAGTCTGATGCTGTCGGGCGGCGAAGAGAACGTTCCTTTCGCCCCAACGGCAGACGGCAGCAGCGATCTTCCGGTCGTAACTGTCTCGGTTCCCGGATCGGCAACGTTAGAAGGGACTATCAATGCCACCGGTACATTGGCCGCGCGGCGCGAAATGCCCGTGGGCGTGGTCGGCGAAGGCGGCCGCGTCGTGTCGGTTCCCGTCGAGGCAGGCGAATGGGTGTCGGCAGGACAGGTTCTCGCGCTGATCGACCGTTCAGTTCAGAACCAGCAATTGGGCGCGCTAACGGCGCAAATCGACGTGGCACAGGCCGATGCCGATCTCGCGCAGGCCAATCTCGACCGTGCGCTGCAATTGGTGGAGCGCGGCTTTATCAGTCAGGCCGATATCGACCGCTTAACCGCGACGCGCGATGCTGCCGTGGCCCGTGTGGATGTGGCGCGTGCGCAATTGGCAGAACGCCGTGCGCGCAATGCCCAACTCAACATCGTGGCGCCTTCTGCTGGCCTGTTGCTGACTCGCAATGTTGAACCCGGACAAGTCGTCACCCCCGGCTCTGGCACGCTGTTTTCTATCGCCAGAGGCGGTGAGATGGAATTGCTTGCCCGTGTCGGGGAAGCTGAACTGCAGCAGATCGATATTGGTGCAACCGGGACTCTGGTGCCCGTCGGCACTGATGATGAATTTACCTGTCAGATCTGGCAGAAATCGCCTGTGATTGATGAGCAGACGCGGCAGGGCACGGCGCGTTGTGCCTTGCCTTACGATGCGGCACTGCGCCCCGGTGGTTTTGCTACTGTGCAGCTTGCCAGCGACATATCGGTCGCAACCCGCCTTCCTGAAAGTGCGATCTTCTCTGACGATGCGGGCAGCTATGTCTACATCGTCGATGCAGAGGATACCGTGGTCCGCCGTGCGGTGGAGCTTGGCAGGATCAGCGATGCCGGCATTATCATCGCTTCGGGCCTCGACGGAACAGAGCGGGTGGTGATGCGCGCCGGTGGTTTCCTGACCGAAGGCGACCGGGTGCGCCCGGCGACCGAAAACGAAGGCTAAGGCCCGGCCCATGGATTTCAGCAAAGCTTCTGCCTGGGCGATTCGCAACCCGATCTTCCCGATCCTGGCCTTTATCGGTCTGATGGTCGCCGGGATCACGTCCTTTCAGGACATGGATGTTCAGGACAATCCGGATATCGAATTTCCCGTTGTCACGGTCAGCATTTCGCAACCTGGCGCGGCTCCGCCCGAGGTCGTCAACCAGATAACCCAGCGCGTCGAAGCTGCGGTGCAGACGCTGGACGGAGTTGAAAACCTCTATTCTTCCGCCTCTGAAGGCAATTCCTTCACCAGTATTGAATTCGCCATCGGCACCGACGTTGATGACGCGGTGAACGAGGTGAAGGGCGAGATTGACAATATTCGCGGCGAATTGCCCGATGGCATTCTCGAACCGCGTATTTCGAAGCAGGCGACAAGTTCGCGGCCTATCGTGTCTTTCGGCGTGAGCGCCGATGACATGACGCTGGAGCAATTGAGCTGGTTCATCGATGACGTCGTAACCAAGCAATTGTTGACTGTTGACGGCCTTGCTGAAGTCAGCCGCAGCGGCGGCGTGGACCGGGAAATCCTCGTTATCCTTGATCCCGCGCGCATGCAGTCGCTCGGGGTAACTGCCAGTCAGATCAACAGCGCGCTGCGCCAGCTCAATGTCAACGCGGCAGGCGGGCAGGCGGAAATCGCCGGATCGCGCCAGTCGGTGCGTGTGCTCGGTAATGCTGCCAGCGCCTATGACCTATCGCAGACGCTGATCAACATCGGCGGGGGGCGCACCATCAAGCTGAGCGATGTGGCGCGGGTACAGGACTCCTTTGGCGAAGTGCGCACTCTGGCCAAGGTGGATGGCAAACAGGTCGTCACCTTCTCCATCACCCGCGCGCGGGGCGAAAGCGACGTGCGCGTCTATGATGAGGCGGTTGAAGTTCTGCAGCAGGTTCAGGAGGCCAACCAAGGCGTTACCTTTACGCGCCTGTTTACCGAGGTCGATTACACCAAGGGCCAGTATGAAAGCTCTATGGCGCTGCTTGTTGAAGGCGCTTTGCTGGCAGTGGTGGTGGTCTTCCTGTTTCTGCGCGACTGGCGCGCGACGATCATCGCCGCGCTGGCGATCCCGCTGTCGGCCATCCCGACCTTCTATTTCATGGAAGCGTGGTTCGGCTTCTCGCTCAACACGCTTTCTTTGCTCGCACTTGGATTGGTGGCCGGTGTCCTTGTCGATGACGCCATTGTCGAGATCGAGAATATCGTGCGCCATATGCGCATGGGCAAAAGTGCCTATCAGGCGAGCATTGATGCGGCAGATGAGATCGGCCTGCCGGTGGTCGCGACTACATTCTGCATTGTCGCGGTGTTCCTGCCTGTTGGCTTGATGCCGGGTATTTCCGGGCAATTTTTCAAGAATTTCGGCCTGACCGTGGTGGTTGCGGTGTTGATGAGCCTTGCTGTGGCGCGATTGATAACGCCAATGGCGGCGGCCTATTTCCTCAAGGCCAAGGGGCATGCGGTTCACGGCGAAGGTCCGATGATGGACCGCTATATGAAGGTGCTGCGCTGGTCTCTGGACACGGCCAAGTTTCGCCAAATGCGCGCGCGAACAGGCAATATCGGCACCCGCTGGTGGTTCATTCCGCTCAACATCGTCTCGGGCGTGGCAATCGTGGCCGCGATCATTGGGCTGAGTGCGCTGTTCGCTGCGTTGACGGCTGACCCTGCGGCGGGTGCTCCGACCGCAGAAGCGATAGAGTTTGAAATGCCCGCAATCTGGATGATCGCACTGGCGATATTCGGGCTCTATCTGATTGGCGCACTCGTCAACATTGGTATCGGTGTGCTGGCCGCGCGCTTGCAGGGTTCAGCGCGCCATAATGATTTCCACCAGCGCTCACGCTTCCTCGCCGCGCGCTATCTTGATCACCGCATCTGGATGGTGCTGATTGGCATTTCTGCGCTTGGTCTCACCGTCGTGATTGCCGGGAACTTGCCGACGCAATTCTTCCCGAACAATGACAGTGATTTCAGCCGGGTGAGCGTTTCCATGCCGCCGGGCACGACGCTGGAACAGACCGAAGAGGTGATTGATGAGATCGCGGCCCGCCTGAGCGAGGAACAGGAAGTTGCCCTAGTCCTCGGGATTGCCAACGAAGGATCGGGCCGCATCAGCATGGTGCTGCGCGACGATCGTGAGCGTACGAGCCTTCAATTTGAGCGAGCGCTGACGCCGATCTTGCAGGACATTCCCGATGCACGGGTCAATTTCGCCAACAATCAGGGCGGCGGCGGCACCGGCAGGGCAATTTCGATCATGCTGGCAGGCTCTGACCCTGATGTGTTGCAGGCAGCAGCCACAGAACTGGTCCAGCAGATGGAGACGGTTGAAGGCGCAGTTGCACCGCGCATTGATTATGATCTCCAGCGGCCCGAACTGATTATCGACCCGCGCGAAGATCTTGCCGCCAGTCTTGGTGTGACGACCGTCGCGCTGAGCCAGGCGATCCGCATCGCCACGCTGGGCGATATCGATCAGAATGCCGCCCGCTTCTCGCTCTCGGACCGTCAGATCCCGATCCGTGTACGGCTGGCTGAAAGTGCCCGGCGCGACCTGTCAACGATCCGCAATTTGCCCGTGCCCACGGCGAATGGCGGTTCGGTTCCGTTGAACCGGGTGGCAGATATTTCGCTCGGTATGGGTCCAACCTCTATTGAGCGGTTCAACCAGAACCGCCGCGTTTTCGTGGGTGTTGATGTCGCACCCAATTTCGCGCGCGGCACGGTGCTGAATGCGATCAACGCGCTGCCGATCATGGACAATCTGCCCACCGGTGTGCAGAATTTGCCGGTCGGTGCGGACGAGTGGCAGGCTAATCTCATCGACAATTTCGTGACTGCGGTGATCACCGGGCTGCTTCTTGTGTTTGCCGTGCTCGTGCTTCTGTACCGCAGACTGGTCTCGCCATTGGTGAATATGAGCTCGCTCGCCCTGGCGCCACTCGGCGGATTTCTCGCGCTTGTCATTGCTGGTTATCTAAAGGGCTTTTCCAGCGGAAATTTCGCGCCCATGCCCATATCCATGCCGGTGTTCATCGGCATGCTGATGCTGCTGGGCATCGTCAGCAAAAACTCTATCCTTCTGATCGATTTCGCGATCGAGGAAATGGACGCGGGTAAGGACAAGCTCACCGCCATTCTTGAAGCCGGGCAGAAGCGAGCCCAGCCGATTGTGATGACTACTGTCGCGATGACGGCCGGCATGGTGCCCACCGCGCTCTCGTTGACCGGCGACTCGGCGTGGCGCGCACCGATGGGTACGGTGGTGATCGGCGGCCTGCTGTTATCCACCGTGCTGACTTTGGTGATTGTGCCTGCCGGTTTCAGCCTGGCAGATGGCCTCGAAAAGAAGCTTGGCCCGTGGCTGCGCGAACGCCTTTTGACGTACAAGCCGGGCGATGAAAACGCCGCCGGCGTGGAGCTGCAGCCTGCCGAATAGACTGACGCCCATGGCCATTTCGGCCAATTCTCTGCCGCCCGACAAGGCGCGGCGGATGCGCATTACTGCGACGCTGCTGCTGGTCGCGATGGCGGCTGTTTTCGTGGCCACGCACCAGCTGCTCGGTCAACATCCCGCTTGGGGTTACGTCAACGCCTTTGCCGAAGCGGCGATGGTAGGCGGACTGGCGGACTGGTTTGCGGTGACAGCCCTGTTCCGCCACCCGCTTGGCATTCCTATTCCGCACACGGCGATTATCCCGGAGAACAAGGACCGCATCGCCGATACGATGGCGAATTTCCTGCGCTCCAACTTCCTCACCCCGATCGTGGTCGCACGCCGAATGCGCGAAATGAACGTGGCGCAAGCAGCGGGCGATTTCCTCGCCAAGCGCGGGGAGGATACCGAAGGTCGCATCCGGGCAGGAGCGGGGCAATTGCTGGTCGAACTGCTTGAATCGCTCGATCCCGACCGCATGGGGCTGCAAGTAAAGGCGGGCCTGGCGCGGCAGGCGGAAAAGCTGGATGTCTCCCCGCTGCTTGGCCGCGTGCTGGAGACCGCGATTGCCGACAATCGCCATCGCCCACTGATCGATGGCTTTATCCGTTGGGCTGGTCTTGCGCTGGAAGATAATGAGGACATGGTCCGCGAGATGGTGCAAGCCCGCGCCAACGCGATCATCCGCTGGACGGGCCTCGATGAACGGCTCGCCAATTCGGTGCTTGATGGCCTTTATCGCCTGCTTGCCGAAATGCATGTCGATCCCGAACATCCGGTGCGCGCCAAGGTGGAGGAAGGTCTCGCCACACTGGCGCGCGATTTGCAGGACGATCCCGAAATGCGAACCAAGGTGGAGCGGATGAAAAATGATCTGCTCGCCAATCCGGCGGTCGGCGATTGGTGGATGGGTGTGTGGGAACGGCTGCGGCATTCGCTGATCGACATGTTGCGCAATCCCGACCGCGCCATGTCAGGCCAGATGGGCCACAGCCTTGCTGAACTGGGAGAGCGGCTGCGCGAGGATCCCGCGCTGCAAGTACAAGTCAATCGCTTCGCCCGGCGCACACTGGTCGGCGTGGTAACGCGCTATGGCGACCAGATCGTCAGCCTCGTATCACATACTGTGAAGGGCTGGGACGCGAGCACGATCACCATGCGTATTGAACGCGCCGTGGGCCGCGATCTGCAATTCATCCGCGTCAACGGCACGCTGGTCGGCGGATTGGTCGGGGTGACACTGCACTTTCTGACACACGCTTTTTAGGCCGCGTCAGGCTGCCTCATTCTGGCGGCACACAGCAGCGATTTCATCCAGATCGGCGGTCAGGCGATCAATTGCGGGCCGGTTGAAGCGGAATTGGTTCGCCGTGACTGTGTCCTCCATCGCGCCGTATAGCGTGAGCAGATCGTCGGCGAGCGGATTGGCGCGGTCCACGCCGAGGCGCAGCGCGGTGAGCCCGCTGCGCGCCCGGCCCAGCGCCTGCACGCGCACCTCTCGCCGGTTATGTCGATCAGCCCAGATCGCCTGCGATAGCGCGGCACGGACATGGGCGATGCACAGCAACACCAGCTCGCCCGCATCTGATCCTGCAACACAGGCATCGAGCTCCACGCGGCGATAGGCTTCGATAGGATCAACTGCCCTTAGCATGTCAATTGTCCGATCCGTTCCAGACGGCAATCTGGCTTTGCAGGAAGTTCAGGGTCGATTGTGAAGCGGTGACGTTGCGGTCGACATTGGCGAAGTTCTTCACCAGCCGCTCGCGCAGCGTGTCCTGTTGATCGGTGATTTTTTCCAGCCTTTCGTCGAGGCGTTCGAGCTGCCCGCTATAACGTTCAATCGAGCCGCCGAGTGAACCGGGATTGGTCGACAGGCTCATATCGCGGGCCAATCCATCAAACGTGGCAAACACGCCAAACAGCCCGGTGGTGAACATTGCGCTGGCGCCGGCCAAATCGCTCGACAAGGTTTCCTGAAGCCGGTCATTGTCGAGCCTGAAATCGCCATCGCGCGTGCGCACAAGGCCAAGGTCAGAAAGTGTGGAAGGGGCCCCGTCAGTGGCGTTGGGCATGACGATATCCGTGCTCAGCGTCGACAGGCCGCGTTTCAGCGCGCGCGCGCCGGGATCATTGCCCAGCTCACCGCCAAGCGGTGCCGCCAGTTCCTTCAGCGCTCCGGTAATTTCGTTAAGCGCGGTCACGAAGTCTCCCATCATCGCGGAGATGGCGCTGCTCTTGTCGGCGAAGGAGATGGAGGTTGGTGCGCCCTGATTGGTGCCGGTCAAATTGAGCACCAGATCTTCCGGCAGACCTGTCACGGTGTTGCTCGCATTATTCATGCGCACGCCGTCGAACAGGAATTGCGCATCGGCGGCGTTTGCTGTGCGCTGGCCCGTATCGCTTGCCGGGGACCACGCGAGATAGTCGATATTCCCTGCCGCTGCAGTGCCGCCAGATGCAGAAGCACCCGCCGCTTCGATGGTGAAGGCGCGCTCGGCTCCGGTCTCGGCCTTGATCACCAGCCGGGCACCCTCGGCGGTGTTCGCGACATAGGCGTTGAGGCCGCTGCCGGAGCTGCGAATTTTGCTGGCGACATCGGCCAGCGTATCGGTTGCGGACACGTCGATGACGGCCGCAGTCGAAGAGGTATCTTCGGTGAAAGACGTGCCATCAATTGTACCAAAACGGATCGTCAATTGCCCTTCGCCAACCAGATCGCTGGCCGCGCTGTATGCATTGCCCGCCAACGTCTGCGATGACGCCAATTGCTCGACTTCGAGCGTGTAGCTGCCCGATGCGCTGCTGCTGCCGAGCACCGAAGCCTGCGCTACCGAACCGTTACCGACAGTGGCGCTGGGGGAGAGGTCGCCATTGCGAATCCGGTCACCGAGCGCGGAGGACAGCTGGGTCAACTGGCTGCGCAAGGTTGAGGCGGCTGAAATCTTCGCCTCCAGCGTTTCGCTGCGGCTTTCGAGCTGGTTGACCTGCGGGAGGAAGCGCGCTTCGGACAGGTCGAGCGCCAGCTGCGTCATATTGATGCCGCTGCCGCCGCCAAGCGTGCTGATGATCGAGGATGTTGTGCTGCTTTCCATGTCCCGAAGAACGGTAGCGGCACGCCAAGTTTAAGCCGTGTTTGCGCGGCCTTCGGCATCGAATTGCAGCTCTATCGGCACAGCAACATGGGGTCGCTGCGGTTTCTCGCCGCGTTTCAATGACAGGACGAAGGCCAGCACGCTGGCAATCGCCGCATAAAGCTCTGCCCGGACGACCTGATTTTCCCGCGTGGTGAAATACACCGCACGCGCCAGCGATGGGTATTCCAGCGCGGGAATGCCATATTCGCCCGCCAGCTCGCGCATCGCCAGCGCCTTTTCCCCGCGCCCTTTGGCCAGTACATAGGGAGCCGCGGCGACTGCCGGGTCGTAAGCCATGGCCACGCTGAAATGGGTCGGGTTGGTGAGCACGAATTGCGCCTCCTTGACCGCCCGCGACACGCCGCCGCGCGCCATATCGCGCTGCCGCTGGCGGATCGCCGCCTTCTTTTCGGGCGCGCCTTCGGTCTGCTTGTGTTCGTCGCGCACTTCCTGATTGGTCATCTTCAATTGCGAGATGCGGCGGACATACTGGATCGGCCAGTCGAGCATCGCGATCATTACCAGCCCGCCAGCAAGCAGCATCAGCAGCGTGGCAATTGAATCCCATGCCGCCGAAAGCTGGCCCGTCAATTCACCGCGCCCCAGCGACAGAACGGTAAGCAGATTGGCACTACCCCAATACCACGCGATGGAACCGAGCAGCAGCAGCTTGGCAAGGCTCTTGCCCAATTCGATCATGCCTTGAGCGCCGAACATGCGTTTGAGGCCGGACAGCGGATTAATGCGCGATCCCTTGGGCGCCATATTGCCGATCACCCAGCGCCCGTCACCCAGCATCAACTGCGCGGCCATGGTCGCCGTAACAACAAGCAGGCCCAGCGTGAGTAGCGTGGGTACCAGATCAATCACGATATTGCGCAGCATTTCGCCGGGACGGAAATCATCGATTGTAGTGCGGTCGAAGGTGAAGGCTGTTTCGGTGGTGGCCGCCATGCTGCCAAGCAACCACGGTCCCGCCAGTTTGAGCCACACCGCACCGATCATCACCGACACGGCGGTTGCAACTTCCTTGGAGCGCAGAACGTTGCCTTTCTTGGCGGCATCCTTCTTGCGCTTTTCGGTTGGTTCAAATGACTTTTCGCCTGCGGGCTGCTCGCTCATGGCGCGCCTGCCCCATCGGGCCGTGCAATCATGCCGACCTGACCGATGGCCGTTTCTGCCAGCGTCACAAATTGTTCTGTCAGCAGCGGCGTCGAGGCAATCAAGGCAGCGATGCCCGCCAGCACGCTCGCCGGAAGGCCCAGCGCAAACAGGTTCAGCGATGGCGCGGATCGGCTGATCACCCCCGTCACCATTTGCACCAGCAGCAAGACCAGCGTGATCGGTAGAGCGATGACAAGCGCAGTGGCAAAGGCCTGGCTGGCGAAACTCGCCACGCGCCAAGCCTGCGCGCCAATGTCCCAATCGCTGCCGGGCGGAAACAGCGCGTAGCTTTCCACCACCAGCCGCAGCCACAGCAAATGCCCGCCAATCGCAAGGAAGATCAGCGTCAGCATGATGCCCAGCATTTGCCCGACCACGCCCGACTGGCTACCGCTATTGGGGTCAACCGCCGTGGCAATCGCCATGCCCATGCCGCCAGCGATTTGTTCACCGGCAAGCAGCGGTGCAGCAAAGGCCAGTTGCAGGGTAAAGCCGAGCATCAGACCGATCACAGCCTCGCCGACCAGCGCGACCAGTGTTTCCACGCCCAGCATCTCTTCAGGCACTCGCACCGGCAACCAGTTGAGAATGAACACCGCCATGGCGCCCGCGAAAATCACCCGCACCTGCACCGGCACAGCGCGAATGCCGAACAGTGGCGCGGCCAGCAGAGCAGCACCGATGCGCACCATCACAAACAGCAGCAGCCACAGCTGATCCTGAATCGTGCCAATCCCGAGATCGGGAAAAATCACAGTGCCGCCATATTGGCGATCTGGGCAAATATTTCCTCCGCAAAGTCGCCGACGATGCCGATCATGCTCGCCCCCAACAGCACAATAACGCCCGCCGCGACGCCCAGCTTCGGCACGAAGGTGAGCGTTTGTTCATTGACTGAAGTTGCTGCCTGAATGACGCCGACCAGCAGGCCAACAGCAAGCGTTGCCAGCAGGATTGGCGCGGCAACCAGCGCGGTGGTCCACAACATGCGGTCCATCAGCGCGAGGAGCGATGCAGAATCGTCCATGACCCGATCTCCCTCTAACCGAAGCTCATGGCAAGCGAGCCCATCAGCAGCGCCCAACCGTCCACCAGGACGAACAGCAGCAGCTTGAAAGGCAGCGAGATAATGGTGGGCGACAGCATCATCATCCCCAGCGACATCAGCACGCTTGCGACCACAAGATCGATCACGAGGAAGGGCAGGAACAGCATGAAGCCGATCTGGAATGCGGTCTTCAATTCGCTGGTGACGAAGGCGGGCAGCAGGATGGAGAAGGGTACAACCTCGGCGCTTTCAAACCCGTTATGCCCTGCCATATCGGCGAACATCGCAAGGTCTGTTTCGCGCGTCTGACGGATCATGAAGCCGTGAAACGCTTCTCCCGCTTGCGTGATCGCAACATCGGCTTCGATTGTGCCGGCGGCATAGGGTTCGATGGCGTTGGCGTTCACCTGCTCCAGCGTGGGCGCCATGATGAACAGCGATAGAAAAAGCGATAGGCCGATCAGCACCTGATTGGGCGGCGACTGCTGCAGGCCGAGCGCCTGACGCAGGATAGAGAGCACAATAATGATGCGGGTAAAGCTTGTCATCATCAGGACCAGTGCGGGCAGCACCGTCAGCAGGCTCATCAGCAACAGCAGTTGTAGTGAGAAGGACAGCGGTGCGCCATCTTCGCCAGTGGCGCCTGAATCGAGCGCGCGTTCGAGCGCTGCGCCAATGCCGGCAGGTGCTTCCGCCGCGACAGGCGCAGCGGCCTGCGCAAGATCCGGCATTGTTGCCGCGAGCGTGGCCATTGCCAGCGCGATCAAGGTCAGCAGGCGGGTCACGGCGCACCATCCTCTTGCGTGTCGATACATGCGTTCTCGGCGAGCCGAACCAATCCCTGCCGGGTCGCCCCGACAAGGATCTCGCGTCCGCGAAATTCAATGACGGCAAGCCGCATGCCCGGCCCGATCATGGTCGTTTCCACCAACCGTGCCGACCGTGTTTCGCCGCGCGCATTGGTTGCCATGGACCCTTGCACCTTGCGAGTGAGCCACAGGCTGCCCCAGATCATCCCGCCGAGCAGCGGAAGCAGCAGCAGCAGTTTGAGAATGTAGATAGCCATCAGGCACCATCCATTGCTGGCGTGGCTTCGGGATTGGGTGTCTCTGGCGCGGAGTCGCCCGCCAGTTCGACAATGCGCAAGGCAAAGCGATTGCCCTCGGTCACAACTTCGCCCTTGGCGATGGGCCGTCCGTTGACGAATATATCGAGCAATTCGTCCACTTCGCGGCCCAATGGCACGATGGTGTCCTCCACCAGTTCGAGCACGTTTTTGAGCGGCATGGTGGCTCGGCCAAGTTCGACCGAAAGGCACACATCCACATCGCGGATTAGATCGAGGCCGCGCAATTTATCCGTCATTTTCAGGGGTTCCTTCATTCCAGGCGATGCGCGTGAGGCGCAAGGCGATTTGGCCATTCTCGCAACCCGGCTGGGCGCGGGCGATGTCCACCGCGCCGAGGCGCAACGGGATTTCAGAGCGTATGGGCAGCGGCAGTGTGTCGCCGGGCTGCAATCGTGCGAGCCGCGATATTGGCAATTTCACCTCGGCCAGCACGGCGGTGAGCACCAGCGGCATGTCACCAAAAGGCGCGCGGTCGGGGCGACGACGATCGCCATGCTGCGGGCGCTTTGCGCCGCCATCGCTGCAATCGCGCAGGCGTTCCGCCTCGCTTTCGCGCATGGCGATGATGATGTGCCAGGGCTCATTCCCGCCGATGACGATTTGCGCACGCAGGAGGAAGATCATCTCGTCTTCACCTGCAGGTAGCAATTTTCCGAGCACTTCGTCCTGCCGTGCGACGGGCAGGGCGCGGGGGCGTTCCAGGCAATTGCCAAGCGCACGGCCCATGGCTTCGCCAAGGCGCGCCATAGTCAGGTTGGCGGCGGCGGGGAGCCGGTCGGGCGGGGTAGTGGGCGCTTCGCCGGAACCGCCAAAAACCTGATCTGTCAGCATCAGCGCGCTTGTCCGGTCGAGTGAGGCGAGCACTTCTCCTGCGCCGCGCATCCCCAGCAGGAAGTGGACGCCAACCTGATCGATGATGCGGTGCACTTTGGGTGCCCCGACGCGCTCGACTTTCTCGATGGAGACATCGGCCTTATCAGTGCCGGTAAGCTCGCCCATCTCCTGTGCTATCGCGGTCTGCATTCGCGGCAGGACATCGGTCAGCGCACCGACCAATTCCTTGGGTGAGACAGCGCTTGCAGACAGCTGGTCGCTATGCTGCGCCAGCGGTCTTTCGGCGACAAGGAAGCCAGGCGACTTCACTGGACCAGAAAGCTCTGGAAATGGACTGCTTCAACGCCGCCGAAGCCTTCTTGTTCTTCCAGCACGCGATTGATTGCTGCGGCAAGGCGGGCCTGTATCCCCGCTTTGCCTTCGACCGTGTAGACATCGTCTTCCACGGTGTTGGCAAGTTCCACCAGAATCGCCGAGCGGATCGCCAGTTCATGCATTTGCAGCCACTGGATCACCCGGCCATCATGCCGGGTGGAAGCCGCAATATTGACCTGCACCAGTCCCGGCGAATCTTTGAGGTTGGATGTGAAGCCTTCCTCGAAAACATAATAAGCAGTGCGATATTCGCTGCCGCCATCGCCATGGATGAGGGTGACGCCTTCGTCCTCGCCCGAGGCGTAAGGATCGGCCGCGCCCTTTGCGACCAGCTGCGGGACATCGGGTCCTTCCTCTGTGGACGCGCCGATCAGTCCGGAAAGCATGGCGCCATAGGCACCACCAGCCCCGATGGCGAGGATTAACAGAGCACCGATCAGCAGCTTCAGCTTGCCGCCCTTGGGCTTTGCTACGCCTTCGGTGTCTTTGGGTTTATCTTTGGACTTGCTCATGGTTTTGGTTCTTTTGCTGGAGGTTAGGCAAACAGGCCGTTGTCGCGCGCTGACGCGGCGTTCTGACGATCATTTTCCTGAGTGTTTGGACTGGATTGTCTTGTCTGTGCGGAAGCAGATTGGTTGCTGCCCTGCTGCGTGTTGTTCTGTCCGCCGCTTTGCCCGCCTCCCTGAGCGCTTGATTGCGCCCCGGTTTGACTGGCGGGCGCGTTCTGATGCGTCTGCTGGCCGCTTTGCGAATGTGCGCCCTGCTCTCCGCGACCATGCTCTCCGCGACCCTGCTCTCCGCGACCGGGCATCGCTTCCGCCCGGCCTGCTTCGGAAACGACCAGCGGGCCGCGTTCCGCCAGCGCGGCCTGCACCGCCGGAGCGAAATCGATATCTTGACTGGCGAGCGAAACCTTCAGCGCGCGGCCAGCGGTTTCAAATTGCATGGCGACATGGCCGAATTCGCGGGTGAGGATGCGCAGACTTGTCTCGCCTGATCGCGCGCTTTCGCGGGCTTCGGTCAGGCGCTGGACAATGGCGTCGAAATCCTGCGGCTGGATGTCGGCGGCGGCGCGGACCGCCCCGCTTGCGGATTCGGGAGCGATCGCGGGAGTTACGAGCGAGACCGGCGTTACCGTAGCGCTCGTGACGGGCTGCGGATTGGATAGTGTCGGGCTTGCCTGAGGCTTGGCAGACTTAGGCTCCGGTTCGCCGTCGGCAGCGTTACCGGTGTTTCCAGTGGCCGAAGTCGGGTCGATGCGAACTGGCGGTTTAGCCTCTTTCGCCGCGTCGGCTTTCTGAGGTGGATCTGATGCCGGAGCTTCATCGCCCAGCTTGCTCGCAATGCTGAGCAATACTCTGGTCGGCGGCGTGGGTGTTGTTGGCAACGAGTGAGGTTCCCGGGCCTGCATTGGCGCAACCGTCTGTGCGGTGACTTGCAGGCGCAGAGGTTCCGCAGGCACGTTCCTCTCCTCAGGCGCACGTGCGCCCTCTGGCTTGACAGGCACATTGTTGGGATCGCGTGGCTTGTCCGTCTCTCTAGCGATGACCTCGCCCGAGTGAGTTAGCTTCACGGTGACTGCCTGCTCGGCGTCTGTCACTACAGGGGCGGCAGGAGGCAATTGCAGTTCCGGCAAGATCTTGCCGCTCATGTCCGGCAGCATTTTGCCGTCTGCCGTCTCTGGGAGCGATGGTAAGGCGATGGCCGCTTCCGGATCACTTGCTTCGGGATCGAGAGAAATTGGCGCGGCCATAGGACCTGCCTCGCTCTCCGGATCGGCGGAAAGCCCTGCGAGCATCCCGGCAAACGCTGCAATTGCGTCGCTTTCGGCTGAAGCTTCGATGCCGTGCAGCACCGGCCCCTGCAGTCCGGTCGCGCTGGTTTCTCCGGAAAGGCCCAAGGCAATTGTCAGATTCACGCGCATATCCTCTCAAGCCAGAATGGCTGTGATCAGCCTTTCAATTTCCGTGCCAGAATGGGATTAGGGCCAGACAGATGTGTGGCATCGCGCTTATCGACTTCGGCCTGTGCGGAGCGCTTTTCCGCCTTCAGTTTCTCTCCGGTGCGTTCGTGACGGCGCTCGGCCTGCCGCAATTCGCGGACCGCCTCTTCGCTCGCTTCCTCGGCGCGCAGCCGCTCGCCCTCGGTTTCGGATTGAATGCGTGCAAGGCCGTGGACGAAGCCGAGCAATCGGGTCAGATCTTCGCCGCTCCGCGCATCCGACCGCGCGCCATAGGCAGAGGCGATCGAACCGCTGCGCTCGCCCAGTGCCTGCAATTGACCATGAGTGTGCTGCGCTTCTGCGACACGCATAGCGGCGCGGCGCTGTTCGCTTTCATGCAGCCGCGTCAGCCGGGTGAGCCGGTCAATTCTGCGGCGCGGCGTCTGCATCGTCCACCACATTAGCGAGGCTCACCGCGCTCTCGGCTAGTGACATTGTGTCCTGTGAATCTTGCGCCAGAAATGCTTCGATCCGCGGATGCAGCGCCATGGCCCGGTCGAGCAGCGGGTCTGCGCCCGCGCGGTAGGCTCCCATCATCAGGAAATCGCGATTGGCATCATGCGCCGCGATCATCGCGCGCACATCGCGAGCCACAGCCCGGTGCTTTGGCGCGGCGACCGCATCCATCACGCGGCTAAGCGATGCTGGCACATCAATGGCCGGATAGCGGCCCCGCTGGGCAATCTCGCGCGACAGCACAATATGTCCGTCAAGAATGGCGCGCGATGTATCGACCACCGGATCTGTCTGGTCATCACCATCGGCAAGGACCGAATAGATGCCGGTGATTGATCCGCCGCTGGCGGCGGAATTGCCTGCCCGCTCAATCAGCTTGGTGATGGCGGCAAGTGCGCTGGGCGGATAGCCGCGCGCCGCGCCCGGTTCACCCAGCGAAAGGGCAATCTCGCGCGCGGCATGGGCCACGCGGGTCAGGCTGTCGAGCACCAGCAAGACGCGCTTGCCCCGGCTGCGGAAGTGCTCCGCCAGTGCGCAGGCGAATTGGGCACCGCGCAGGCGCAGATTGGCGGCGTGATCGGCCGGAACTGCGACAATCGCAGTGCGGCTGCGGCGTGCGGGATCGGCCATGTGTCGTGAGACGAAATCGGAAACCTCACGGCCCCGCTCTCCGATCAGCGCAGCAATGGTGATATCGGCGTCGCTGCCTTTCAGGATCATGTCGAGCAGCATGGATTTGCCGACGCCTGACCCCGCGATCACACCAACACGTTGTCCGCGACCCAGTGTCATCAGCCCGTTGATTGATCGCACACCGCAATCGAACGGTTGGGTGACAGAAGCCCGCTCGAGCGCGCTCTCGCGCTGGCCGCCAAGCGGCCATGGCGTGTTACCGATAATGGGATTGCCGCCATCAATCGGGTGGCCGGTGCCATCCACTGCACGGCCCAGGAAATCATCGCCCACCATGACTTGCCCCGGATGCCCTTCTGCCCGCACCAGCGTGCCGGGTTGTAGACGAACAGTGTCGCCGAGCAGCATCATCAAGCTACGCCCGCCACGAAAGCCGACGACTTCGGCGGCAGGTGCAGGCGCATCGCCCAAGCCATATGCACGGCACAGTGTCCCGATGGGGGCATTGAGCCCGCTAACCTCGATCATTGCGGAATCGCAGCTGACAATGCGGCCCATGCGAACAGGACCGAACGCGGGTGTTGCGCGGCGCATGTCACCAAGCTTGTGTTCAAGCAGGTCTAGCATTGTCCGAGGCATTTCAGGCCGAGTGCTTCGCGCAGTGCGCCGCGCCATTCCTCCGGTCCATCGCGCACTGCGCCTTCGGGCATGTCGAACACCACGGTTCCGCGTTCCAGGGCCAGATCGGGGATCAGATGCCAAGTGGCTGCGAATTGCGGATCGAGCAGCGCGATATCATCGGGGTGGAGTCGCAGGCTGGCATCGATAATGCCTTCGCCTACGGCGCCTGCTGCCGCGATGCAGCGCGCCTGCAGGGCTTCTTGATCAATCGCCAGCGGTGCGAGCGTCGCTTCACACAGAGCAGCCACGGTTTCGGACAGACGAGCGGAAAGGTGCTCTTCCAATTCGGTGTCCAGACGCGCTAGCGCCAACCCCAGCTTGTCGCGCGCAGTGTCCAGTTTCGCCAAATCGGCCATTGCAGCTTCGCGCCCGGCGCGCTCGCCTTCGTCATAGGCGGCCTGTTCGGCTGTGGGCGCCCCGCTTGACACAGGTTGCGGCGCAGAACTCGACAGATAGGGATGGGCTGAAAACCCTCGCGCCTGCCCGATGGCGGCTAGCCAGCCCGGCAGATTGCCTTCTCGCGTTGGAACCCCGCTGCCCGCAAAAAGCGGCTCAAACGAATTCGCCATCATCATTCCCCAGACTGATTTCACCGGCATCGGCAAGCTCGCGTGCCTTGGCGACTATGGTCTTCTGCGCGGCCTTCACATCTTCCATCTTGATCCGACCGCGCAATTCAATCTCGTCCTTCACGCCATCGGCGGCGCGGCTCGACATCGAAGCGAAGAAGGGTTCGCGCCCGGCCTCGTCCAGACCTTTCAGCGCATCGACCAGCACTTCGCTTTCGATGTCGCGCAGCAGGCGGCCCATCGCCATCGGCTCCAGATCGAACAGCATTTCGAAGGTGAACAGCTCGGCTTCGATGGCGCGGGCGAGATCGGCGTCGCGCTGTGTGATGGCGGGCATCACGGCCTTGCCGACATGGCCTTCCGACAAGTTTATCAGCTCTGCCGCCTCTGGCGCGCCGCCCAATTCGAGCGGCGCAGTACCGAAGCTGTCGGCAATGCGCGCGCTCAGCATTTCGTCGAGCATGGCCATGGCCTGTGCGGATACTGTGCGCATCCGGGCGATGCGTTCAATCACATCAGTTTGCCGATCTTCAGGCAGGAGCGTCAGCAATTGCGCCGCAGGCTCTGCCTCCAGCAAAAGCAGCAGCACCGCGATGGCTTGGGGATGTTCGCCTTCCAGCAGGCGCAGCAGGACCGGCGGTGCCAGCCAGCGTGCCATTTCCAGAGAGCGAGACTGCGCTTCGGGGGCGATCTTCTGCATGATCGATTGTGCTTTGACATCGCCCAGCGCGCTGTTCATGCGCCGGCGAAGCTGCTGCGCGCGATCGTGCGAGCCGAGCGTCTCGCTCTGCGCATTGCGAACAAAGCCTTCGATGGCGCTGGCAATGCCGTGTGGACCAACATCGCCCAGCGCGAGCATCTTTTCGCCGAGGCGCTGCAGCTCATCGGGATCGAGTTGGGCCAGCAATTGCGCCGCGCTATCATCATCCATCAGCATGAGGATAATGGCGGCACGGTCGGCTTCGCTGATCGGGGCGGCGTTTTCCATCACTGCTACCCGCGTGCGGGCTCTGCCAGCATCCGCCGCAATGCAGCTGCGGCGCGGTCAGGCTGTTCGCTCGCGAGGCGGCGCGCCAGATCGACCTGCTCGCGCAATTCGTCAGAAGGCAGGCTGGCTTGCTCAGCGGTATTTCTTGGAGAAGGCAAGGTGGCCGCCGCACCATCAGCTGCGCCCTCAATCGTTTCCGCTTCATCCTGCTCTGCTGCAGGCTGCGGGCGCAGCGCGCGCATGATTGGGCGAATGACGAAGACCAAGCCCAATAGCGCCACGATAAGCCCGACGCCGTAGCGCAGGGCGAGGCTGAACCAGCCCGTCTCATAAAACGGCGTTTCGACCACTTCGACCGGCTCAAACGCACCAGCAATGACAGTGACCTGATCGCCGCGTTGCGCATCGGCGCCCACTGCCGCGCTGACCAATTCCTGCACCTGTTCAGCAGTGGCGGGAGCAATCGCTTCCAGTGCTGCGGAGCTGAGTGCCACGGCGACCGAGATACGCCGCACCCCGCCCGGGCGTGTGCTGGTGACAGCCACTTCGCGGCCCACTTCATACATGCGGTCAGAGCTGCGCTGGCCATTGGCGGGCGCCGTAGCAGTGGCAGCGGGATCGGCTTCGCCTTCGGGCGGGCCTTCCTCCAGTTCAGCGGGCGGCGGCGGAGTATTGGCGAGAACCCCCGGCACGCCGCCTGCCAATGCTTCGCCACCTTGTGAGGACGTGCTTTCGCTGATGCGGCGGACGGTGCCTTCGTTTTCGTAACTCTCGCGCGCCTGCGTCACCTCGCTCATGTCGAGATCGACCTGCACTTCGCTGGAGAAATTGCCTTCGCCAAGCATGGGGGTGAGCAATTGTGCGATTTGCAGCCGCAGCTTGTCTTCAAACTCGCGCTGCAATTCGAACGCGCCTGCCTGCGCATTTCCGGTATCGGACAGCAGGCGGCCTTGTTGATCGACAACGCGCACCGCATCGGGTGAAAGTCCGGGCACCGATCCGGCGACCAGATTGACGATGGCTTGTGTCTGGTCAGGTGTGAGTGAGCGCCCGCGCGCCAGCCGCAGCATGACAGAGGCGCTGGGCGGCGCATTGTCGCGGACAAACACCGATCGTTCAGGCGAGGCGAGGTGGACTCGCACCGATTCCACGCCGTTGATCTCTGCGATTGTACGCATCAATTCGCGCTCACGCACATTGCGCAAGCGCTCACCTTCCAGTGTTCGGCTGGAACCGAGCGGGATGGAATCGAGCAGTTCAATCGTGTTGTCCGGACTGGCAATCGCGCCGTCCGAGGCGACCAGCATACGGGCGCGGTAGAGATCATCTTCTGCGACACTGAGCGCGCCGGTGGACGGGTTGATGTCATAGGAAATACCGCCCGCTTCCAGCGTGGAGACAACTCCAGCGCGTTCAGCATCGGACAGGCTGGAATAGAGCATCCGGTCGGGTCCGTTTGCCAGCGCAAGATAGGCTGCGCCCACTGCGGCCATCGCACCAAGTCCGGCAATTGCCGGAAGGACGCGGCGAATGGCGGGCTGTGCCAGCAGGCCGGACAATTTGCCGCCCATGTCAGACATGGCGCCACCTTGCGGAATGCCTGTGAGCGCAGCGGCGGGCGCGGGAAGATCAGCCTCGGCCATCTATCACACTCCCATCCGCATGATTTCCTGATAGGCCGTCAGCAGCTTGTTGCGCACTTGCAGGGTTGCTTCGAATGCGACGCTCGATTCCTGCCGTGCCAGCATGACCTGCGCGATATCGGTGACCTCGCCGCGCTCGTAGGCGCTGGTCATGTCGGACGAGCGCGCCTGTGCCGCGCTGACCTGATCGATGGTCGAGCGCAGTGTATCGGCAAAGCCGCCGCCCGCTGGCGTAGTGGGAGCAGTTTCCTGTGGGCCGGGTTGATTGCCGACCGGCGATGTGCCTGCCTCGCTCAGGCCTTGCAGGGCATCGGACTGGTCGAGGATCTGACGGCGCAGTGCCATCACTTCCTGCAAACCGCCTCCGGCAGCGCCCGTGGGATTGATGTTGCTCATCACATGCCTCCGGCCGCCATCAGGCCTGCTTCACGCATGCTGGCGAGGCGGTAACGCAAGGTGCGTTCCGAGATCCCGAGCGCACGGGCAGTGGCCTGCCGGTTGCCCTGATTGTCATCCAAGGTGTCGAGTATCGCCTGCGCTTCGGATTTCCGGACGATGGCAGACAGTTTGTCACCCGCCTTGCGTGATTGTGCGGCCTGGGCGATGTTGCCTGAGGTCGCCGCCGGTTCGACTGGACGCGCGGTCTGGTCGAAGACGATGGCCTGCGGGTCGATCACCGCCGCGCCGTCTGCCAGCAGCAGTGCTCGGCGAATTACATTTTCCAACTCGCGCACATTGCCCGGCCATGGATGGCCTTCCAGCTTGGCCAGCGCTTCCTCGGACAGCCACGCGATGTTCTCGGGATCGGGCGCATGGCGCAGCAGCATGGTGTAGGCCAGCGGAGCGATATCATTGCGCCGTTCGCACAAGGCGCTCAGGGCGAGCGGAAAGACGTTGAGCCGGAAAAACAGGTCTTCACGAAAGCGGCCTGCGGCGATCTCGCCCGCCAGATCGCGATTGGTGCAGGCAATGATGCGCACATCAACAGGCACGGGCTGGGTTGCGCCAAGTGGCACGACTTCGCCTTCCTGAAGGGCGCGCAGCAGCTTGGCTTGCAGGCCGAGCGGCATCTCGCCCAGCTCGTCGAGCAGCAAGGTACCGTTATTGGCCGCGCGGAAGAAGCCTTCGCCAGCTTCGCTTGCGCCGGTAAAAGCACCCTTGCGATGACCGAACAGCAGCGCTTCCAGCATCGCTTCGGGCATGGCGGCGCAATTGATAGCGATGAAAGGTCCGCTGGCGCGGTTGCTGGCAGCGTGGATGAATCGGGCGAGCACTTCCTTGCCGGTGCCGGTAGGCCCTTCGATCAGGACCGGAATTTCGCTCTTGCCCACGCGCTCGGCCAGATTGAGCATGGCAATGGTACCCGTATCGGCGGCGACCGGCTGGCCCGGCGTGATTGAGGCAGCAACCAATGCGGCGCGCGCGCTGTCACATTGATCTGCCGGATAGGCGATCCGCACGGTGTTGCCGCCCAGACGCTGAAGTCCGGGCTGCCCCGCCTGTTGCAGATAGACAAGCCGGTCTGCACGCTTGCCCGCACGCCGCTCTAACCCGGCTTCGCACAATTCGATGCGCTCACTTCCGGGCAGTGAATTGATGATCGCAGCAGCGTGTGCGGCCACCCGGCCATGTTTTTTTTGCAGCTCTTGTGTGCTCGAAACGCGTGTCATCGCGGTGCCCTCGTTAACCCTGTGTGAGAGCGGCAATCGGGCCTTAACGGCCAAGGAAGCGAAAACTTAAGCCCCCGGAAAAACACCTATGCCGGATCGCCCGGCAGAGCTGGTGGGCGCCTTAAACTTTTTCGGCAGGGGCCGCTCTTCTGGTTGGCAGCCGCGCTTTTCCAATCCTTCGAGGGAGCGGATCCAGAGCGGCAGCGCAACACGAAGACTTTGAGTTTTGTTCACGAATATCAGGAGATTACCATGGCCGTTATCAATACAAACATCAGCGCCCTTCGCGCTTCGAACGCTTCCTCTATGGCTGACAGCATGATGGGCACCGCAATGGAACGCCTGTCCACCGGCAAACGCATCAATGGTGCGAAGGACGATGCCGCCGGCCTCGCCATCGCCACCACCATGACTGCCGACATCCGCGCGATGAAGCAGGGTTCACGCAACGCCAATGACGGCATCGCTCTGGCCCAGACCGCTGAAGGCGCATTGGATGAAGTGTCCAACATGCTCCAGCGCGTTCGTGAGCTGGCCGTGCAGTCGAAAACGGAAACCTATTCCGATACCGATCGCGGTTACATGGATGCCGAAGTCAACGAACTGCAGGCGCAGGTTGAAGATATTCTTGCCAATACCGAGTTCAACGGCGTCACGCTGTTCAGCACCACGGCAGGCACCGACGTAACGCTCGATATCGCAACCGATGCGACGTCGACCGTCACGCTGACCAGCTCGGCTATCGATGGAACCAATGTCACCGGGGCCGCGCTTGACGTGTCGACCGCAACTCTTGCTGATACGACGATTGGCAATGTCGACAGCGCGCTCGGCGATATCAGCGCCACTCGCGCCACGCTGGGTGCCGGTCAGAACCGTCTGGAATCCGCGATTGCAAACCTGGCGACCAATTCCACCAATCTGTCCGACGCACGTTCGCGGATTGTCGACACCGATTATTCGGCCGAGACGACTGCTCTCGCCAAGGCCCAGATCCTGAGCCAGGCATCGACCGCGATGCTGGCACAGGCCAACCAGAGCCAGCAGAACGTTCTTTCACTGCTGCGGTAATTGGATGAAAAGGTGGGCAGTCCCCACCACCCTCGGAAGGCTCGGAACTTAACGGTTCCGGGCCTTTTGGCGTTTAGGGCAGAGTTGAGTTTAGGGCAGAGTTGAGGGGTCAATATGTGCGCAGGACAGCGAAATTGCTGCGCATTTATGGGCATTGTCTCGACACCCGCGCTTCCTCCCGCCACAAGCTCCCAAACGAAATGTGTGACACAATGAATAGGGCAGATCAGCAAAATTGATTGGAGACAGCACCAGCACGCCGCTCTGGCGCAAAGCTTTCAAGGGACTCGCCGCGCTTGGAATAACCGGTGCGCTGTTCTTCGCCATTGCATTCGGCTTTGATGCCAGCGCGGTGCGCGTATTCCTTGGCCTGACCCCGCCGCTG
>Ga0209121_10000675_pt1 | contig 35888 bp, 20 predicted proteins | sample Cruoilmetagenom3_FD_187292 | JGI IMG/M metagenome (GOLD analysis project Ga0209121, IMG submission 187292) | Oil polluted marine microbial communities from Coal Oil Point, Santa Barbara, California, USA - Sample 3 (SPAdes) (version 2) | ecosystem: Environmental > Aquatic > Marine > Oil seeps ... | reverse complement strand
GGTAAGATAATGTGGCACTCTTGATACCTAAAGGCAAGAGAAACAGAGAAAACAAACGTTACCTAAGTAGCACGGTCATAGTACGTCTACTCGACCAATATGCGGCGGCACATCTTTCTGCAAAGCCTTTAGCAAAAGGAGATTATAACAATAATCCCGCGGCCGGAGTCGAAGAAAACAAAGCCAATCAAAGCCAATTTCCCGCTGCCGATCCGATCAAAGGGGTAAAACTGAAGTCGGAATTCTGAGGACGGATGGCAGATATTTATGTTCTGTCACCTGTCCATAAATAAAAACAGCTAAAAAGCAGCCGGAACGTTTGAAGTCTCAAGGGAATTAAAGGTTCCCGGTAACTTTAATTTGAACGCGGTTATTGCTATTGCTCTGTTAGTTGCTTAAGTACAAACGGCTCGAAAAGGCCGTAATCGAGCGTATGATAATCCTTGCCGGCGGGCGGGCCTGTCTTGGGGCCCTGCTGGAACATGCCGGGCCAGGCGCTGCCCAGCCCTTTGCCGGCGTGGTGCGGGCCGAGGGTATTTTTAAGTGTGCCGATGACGACAACCTCAACTGAATTGCCGCCGGGCTTAATCAAATCCGTAACGTCGCACTGCCAGGGCTTATATGCGATATAGCCCGCGGATTTGCCGTTGACGATAATTTCCGCAACGCTGCCGTACCACTTTTTCAGCTCGACGAGATACCGCCCGGCGGGTTGGGTGACATTGAGCGTCTGCTTATAACAGACACCCGCGGCGTAAAACGGGCGGCCCTGCTCTTTCCAACTGCCGAGTTTCAGTCTGGGCCCAGAACCACCGGTGATAACGAAGCCCGAGTCTGTTTCTTTAAGCGCAAATGTCCCGAGCACATAGGCAGGCTCGAGTTCGTGATAAATCGTAAATGGCGAAGCCGCGATTGTCACGGTGTTCTCGCCGACCACGGCGGCATCTGTAATATCGATTTTGCCGAACACCTTGTCCAACCACCATGTAGTGTCGCGGCCATCCTGGCCGCGTTGTGCCGAAGCCGTCCCGCCTTCGGATCGCGGGCGAGACGCCCGCGACACGATCGTTTTGCCGTTGCACTTGATCTCGTACAGGTCCGGCCGCTCAATCACAATGCAGAGCCTTCCGGGTATCCGCTTCTCGATGGTAAACCGATACGTCGCCTCAAACCCGCTGTCGGCGCCGAACGCCCGGCTGATAAGCTCATCGCGAAACTGTACCGCTCTGTCCCACGGATTTCGCCCCATGCCGTTCTGCGAGAATGCAAACTGGGATGCTTTATAGAAGTAGACATTCTTCTTCGTCTCGCCGCCGGCGGTGACATCGACAAAATCGAGTGTCAGCACATTATCCTCTATTGGTTGTACTCCAATCTCACCTTGTAATGCGATAATCCGGGTCGTTGTCTTTGGCTCAGCAACTGGCTGATGAGACTTTTTCGACAAAAACAGCACGAGGCTCCCGCACGGTGGAAGCTCGAAGCGGGCTTTGACACCGACGTCCGTTTTTTCGAACGGACACATTGAAATCTCCGCCGTAGCCGGGTCCCATAGCTCTATACTCCCGGCGTCCGATTTGACCAGCCCCGACGAAGGTTCCTCTATGCTCGTATTGACCAGCATTAGAAATTCGCCATCATCAAGTGTTCGCCTGTGATGAAACAGTATGCCTTTATCGTCCCTATCGCGTTCGATGGCAAACTCGTCCTTTGAAGCGGCCAGCAGCATCTGTGGGACATCGGCCGGCTCGGCTTTTTTCCAGCCGGAATGTTTTGCCGCTTCGGAGCCGCTATTCGACGGCCGGCCGTCCACGTACGAAGGTGCCTGCCCGCAGCAGATAACCGCCCCACCTGCCTGAGCATAAGCGCCGAGCAGCTCCATCGTCTGTCGGTTAAGGTTCTCGGTCAAGGGCGGCAGTACGACCGTGTTATAAGCACGTTGTCCAACTCTAAAGAGCGGCCCTTTGGTCGAGCCGTTCCGGGCAATAATATCTTCGCACCCGATATCGTATTCGACCTGGGCCCGTTCCAGTGACATGAGCAACTGCTGGAATCTGTTGCCGATTTCGCCCAGCCTGCCTTTCGGGATTGAATCGCCCTGGTACATCCATGTAGTCGTTGTAGGTTCGATGACAAGAATCCGGTTAACCTGCCGGCCCTGTGACATTATCAGCGAGAGCCTGGCGAAGTACTCCGCCATTACATGGTAAGCCTTCCACCATGGCTCGTGATACGAGAAGGATTGCGGATGGTCGCGCTTGCGGGCACCTCGTATCGTGATATACGAAAGATGCTCATTGAGTGTATTGACGCCGAGCACATAGAGCCAGTCGCCGATTCGTTTCATGTCCTCGAAACGCAGGTCCCAGCCGCCGGCTCCGTATGCCTCGCACAACGTCCGCTCTCTACCTAATTGATTGGCCACGCTCGAAAGCTCCCTGACGGCCCGGGCATTGCCGAACTGGGCGTGGACGTTTTCGCTGTACTGGTTCATCAGTGTGTCGATCGCCGGGCGCTGGTGCCAGGCGTACATTGCCATATTGTCGCCGCCGTGGCCGGCACCTGGCCAGCCATGTTCCCAGTAGTGGCCGGTGAATTCCAGGTTGTGCTTTTCGCAGTACTCATAGCAGGGTTTGGCCCATCTTTCTATAAACTGCTCGAGCAGGAGGCAGTAGTAGTTGTGGCGGACGCGTTTGTAGTCGCCGATGGGTCGGGCAAGCTGGGGCAGATGGTCGATCAGGCTGTATCCCCAGCGCTCCTGAAACAGCTTCGGCAGATGGTCCGACCAGTGGAGACCGCCGGCAGGGGCGAGGTGTGGCTCATCGGTGAACCAGCCTGGCACGCGCTTGCCGAAGTGCTCGCCGATGTGGCGGCGATATTTCTCCATAGTGACCTCAATGAACTTCTCCGTGACGCCCGGCTTGAGCAGGTCGACGTAATACTTGCCGCCAAACCAGTCGCCGGTCGGAGCCAGGCGGATTGATGCTACCAGATAGCGGCCGCGATCGAAGGTCTGACCTTTTCGGATCTTATCAGTTATGTTCTCGTATACATCGCCGGTTATCTTAAAGACGGCCACGATGTTGTCATCAGGGCTGGGGGCCGTCCTGACCTCATTGAGGGAAAGGCCCTTGCCGCGCGATTCAGGCATAGCTTCCGGTACGAGTCCACCGGCAAAGCCCGATGGATAGGAATTCTCATCGTAGATCCAGACGTTCATATCGAGTCGCTCGGCTTCTTCGAGAGCGACCTTCCATAGCCTGAACCACTCCTTCGATAGATACGGCGTCATTAATCCCGGCCTCGGATGAACGAAAACCTGTTTTACCTGCTGGCTGGCCAGGTCCCGCATAGTGCCGACTATCTGCTCATCCGTCAACATGTCGTTCCAAACCCACAGGGGGGCCGAATGATACTGCCGGGGCGGATCGGAAAAATGCTTCCGCACGGCGGCTGAATCAACTGCCTTCACGCCGGATGGCAAGAGAGCTGAGAAAATGATTAGCGCGAACAATAATACGAGCAGTTTATTTGAGTTCGAATGTTTCATGATATCGCCCTGTTCCATCTTAGATATAACCATATAATCAACCCGCTACGATGCAGGCCGGAATTTCCGGTTTGGTTATCTGCAAAACACGCAGCAGGCCAGATCATAACCAATCCTATGCGAGCTTGCAAGGACGGCCATGAACTTTCATAAAAGCAAGTATGTATGATTGATATTCATACTTATTACATTGCAATCCATACGTTTATTCAGAAAGGATATGCGGTGCATATATTTAAAAATCGCCCTCGTGGCCTAATCGTGGAGCACAGGATTTTTTCGCCAGTTTTTGTCGACGTCGTGACGGTATTGACTTACACGCGGGCGGCGCCGGCGCAGGCGGACCGATTCGATGCCGAGATAATAGCTGCCGGAGACCGGATTTTTGCCGACACACTCCAGGCGCAGCTTGTATTTGCCCGGCTCGGGCCAGAAGTCCAGCAGGTGATATTCACGGGTCGATATGTCACTGCTGTAGAGGTCTATTACCCCGACGAGCTTGACGCCGTTAAGGTATGCCTGGTACCTGCCGTAGTCGTAAGACCGCGTCATGACCAGCAGCAGCCGCTGCGGCTCTTTATTCTCGACTTCGAAAGGAATTTCGAGCCATGCATCATCCTGCCCTTCCGGCCTGTAAAACAGATGCCCATCCGGATAGACATCCAGATTCTGGGCGACGGCTTGCCCCCGGCCGTGATAATCGTCGGTCGTGTATTCGCGGGCGGCGATGATTCTGTCGAGATTGGGCAGCCTGCGCTGCCGGGCGTGCGGAGCACTGGCCTTAAAAGTGGGCTCGCCCGTCTGGTACCAGAAGGCAACGCTGGAATAGTCGTCCTCGCGCTCGTTCCAACTGTTCGACTCGTACTTCGGGTTTTCATCCGGCGACATCCAGCCGTAGTGCTCAAAGGTTACCTTAATTGACTTACTGAAAACAATCGGGTCCGTGACGTGTTACCGGTAGGCACTCGTATGGCCGCCGACGATGCCCCACTGGTCGAAGTACGGCACACCGAAGTACGGCGTGCTCGTAGTCTTGAGTCCCCAGGCGGAAAGAAAATAATCTTCCGTTCCAGTTCCCCAGATGGAGGCGTTCCGCTCGCCGTTGATGTATATTTTCTCGTCGCCCTCGCCGAACCATGATGGGCTGCGCGTCCGCACGCTCAAGACGGTACCGACGTAGTGATCCTTGCCCTTCGTATCGAGCAGGACGTAGTCCTTGCCGTTTTCGACCGGGCACTCCTGCCGGTACTGGGCATAGAAGTACGGCGTATCTTCGCTGATGTGCTCCTTCTTTACCCAGTCGATATTGTAGTACAGCAGGCTGATCGGTTTTTCGCTCTGGTTGAGAATCTCGATGCGTGCGGACTTACAGAACGGCATGTGCCAGAAGCAATTGTAGGAATCCGCGTCCTCGACTGCGACCGGTAGGCTTATCACCTCGCTGCGTTTGCCGAAGCTGTTGGCGAAAAAATCGCCCACGGGGGCCTCGACCGCCGGACGCTCGCTGCCGTCCCAGTACATGCGAAGCAGCATTTCCTGGTGATTCGCCGAGCCGTTTTTCGCCCAGGGATGCGGCTCGGGCCCGAGGAACGTCATCCATATATGTGAAATGCCGGATAATACTATTGTGAAATAATAACAGGCTCAGGTAAAATCGTACAAAATTCTTTGCAAAAACGCTTTACAAGTTTCAATGAATTCGCTACAATTGATTTTACCTGAGCTCTATGAGCCGGAGTTATTGTCTCTTTAATATTGCTGGAGGATTATATCATGCGAAAGAGCAACGGATTTACCTTAATCGAGCTTCTCGTAGTTATCGCAATAATTGCCCTTCTGTTGTCTATTCTTATGCCCGCCCTGGGCAAAGCGAAAGACCTCGCCATGTGTGCAGCGTGCAAGGGCAACCTGAAGAACTACACCTTTGCCATAGCGATGTATACCGACGACAACGACGGCAAGTTTCCCCAGGCCGAGAGATGCTATTTCTCGCAGTTAGATCCATATCCCGTCGAATCGGGGATTGGCGGCAACCATTTGCACCTTCGCTGGTGCAATGGAGATGTCGATTTGAAGAGCCATCCCGAATACGGAGGACAGATGTTTTCATATCTTATGGATGCGAAGTCGTTCATCTGTCCCGCGTTCAGGCGTTTGGCCGTCCGGAATTCCGAGGACCATTTCTACCGGGATTACGGTTCATCCATTCGAAATTACGAACCTTGGTACAACTACACCATGAATGCTTATGTGGGCAGCAACAATTCGGGCGTCAGGGAATCGCGGGTTGTCAATATTTCCGAAGTTAAAAAACCCGCTACAACTTTCTCTTTCACAGAGGAGAGTTCTTTTGTGGATGTAGAATACAATATCTCAGGACTCAATGACACCTTCATGGTCCCCGGCGATGATTCGATGATACAGGGCTGGCTCAGCCAGGTCGGCGGCAATCCCCGACTGATAATACCCGGCCCCGAAGGTGTTGGGCCGTTCTGGGATACTATCGCAGGCTTCCATCACGCTCCAACAGGCAATAAGCTCGGCGGCAGAGGAAACTGCGCCTTCCTTGACGGCCATGTAGACTCCCACTACCGCAGTGAGACATTTTATCTCGCCTGGCCAAAATAATCCAATGACATGGGCGATGTCCTGATGGCATCGCCTTATCCTCTTATCATGCTTCTGGCCTAAAACGATAAATTCCAGGCCTCTGGGGACAGAGTCCCCGGAAATTCGATGACTATTGTGCTGCCGGCCGGCTCGTGACCGTCAAAACCGACCTTGTTGCACTTCGCATGTTAATGCGCCTCAAAACACTTGTTACGCCTTGTCCGATAGAAATCTATCCATCGAAATGGCAGAATTGAAAAACGCCCGATAGATAGATACCAGCCACCGAGTTTAAGTGAAAACATACCTAAAGCAGAACGTTGAGGCTTGCGTTGGTTTGTATCATCTGAAACTTTCTCAAAGATAAGTGGATTCCAGAAGAACCTGCCATTAATCAGCTTAAGGCTGCATTCGTAATACAAATCGAGCTTTCCGCTGTATATACGATTGGCCTTTAAGTGTGTTGGATTAGAAGGATGAATCATGTAAAAAGGAGCATGAACAATTAATATTCCGCCGGGACGAAGATAGGCTGTGATCTGCTTAAGAAAAGACGGAACGTCCCTGACATGTTCGAGGACATCAAGGCATACGACCGCATCAAAAGATTCCGTTGGTATATGCTGCGGCTCGGATGCAACCTTTATCTCTGCATCGGTAAGAGAGAAAAGCTTGCTCGCGAAGCGATGAGAAAAACCTTCGAGCTCGAAGTATGTCACTTTCTGCCTATGTTGGGCCAAATAGAAGGAATCGACACCCAGCCCGTCACCGACACAAAGAACATTACGGCCGCTTCCTTCATGTTCGGTCAGATATTTCGAAATGTAGCTTCTCATGCGGCGTTTGAGGCTGTTGCAATTCCACACAACCAGCTCGTAAAGAAAAGCATCTGTTTGTTCATAGAACCGCACAAGTTCCTCGCTCCAGACATACGGTTCCAGAGATATCTCCGCAAATTCCCGGACAACATTGAAGCCGGGCCGCTCGAACTCCTGGCGCAGACGGTTGCGGATCGTCGATTCGTCCCGGCCGGTGATTTCGGCAATCCACCGGACTACCTGTTCTTCGTCCCTAAGTTCGATTGGGCAAACCAGTGTAGGTTTTTCGCTTTTACTCTGACTCTTCATTAAATACGCCTTTTGTTCCATCACGAACAAAATTGCTCTTGACCATTTATCCCAAAACTTCAAAATTGTACATTCGTTATTCGATATTGGATATTCAAAAAAATTTATCTAATTATCCTGTGAAAAAATTCACCATGGAAGGGCACGAAAAACACCGAGAGAATCACTCAGGCACGGATGAACTTGGCGAGGCTTCGATCAGCCGCAACCAAACAATTTAAGGCCGGCTCTTGCAGATCCGGCGAATGTTTTTCGCCTCATCTTTTGGTGAAGGCGGCGAAAAGCTTCACTACGGCGAAAAACAAAAGGCCAAAAGTTCCTTTTTGAAAAAAAGTCTCATAACATATTACAAACAAATAGATTACAGTTGACTGTTTCAAAAAACACGCACAAAAAACAAGAAGTTGAAAGATTGTAGTACGGATTAACACGGTTTAATGAAAAGGATAAAAATCTTTATAAATGTTGACAAAAATAACAGTTGCGTTCCTGTTTATTAGTAACTCGTGCTTTGCATTTGCTGCATTGGCAGTTAAAAACTGTTGACAGTGTTTATTGATTGGATTTTAATCTTGGCATGAAGGGAAAGTGCTAAAAGAATATAGATTCCTGCCTTTGCGGGGATTGTAAAATTTAATTAAAGGATAAGCACAATGAAAAGGTTATGGATAAATGTCGTTCCGTATAGCAAGGATATCGCCATCGCCGCACTTGAAAGCGGAGCCGAGGCGGTAGTGCTGCCGGACGGCGATAGTGACAAAGTGCGGCAGTTCGGCAAAATCAAGACGATTGAGAAAGACGGCGACATAAAGCCGGGCGTGGACGTCGAGTTCATCGATATTGCCGGCAAGGAAGACGAAGACAAAGCTGCGGCGGTGCCGGCCGGAAGAATTGTTGTACTAAAAATGCTCGACTGGACGATTATACCGATAGAAAATCTCCTCGCCCGCCGAGGCAGCAATATTATGGTGCAGGTCGAAAACAGCGAGCAGGCGAAACTGATGGTCGAGATACTCGAAAAAGGCGTGGACGGAGTCGTGCTTAAAACCGGTGATATAAACGAAATAAAAAAGACCGCTGAGATCATTCAGGGCGTCAGCGAAAAAGTTGCCATGGTGACGGCGACAATTACTTCGAGCAGGCAATTAGGCATGGGTGACAGGGCCTGTCTCGACACCTGCACGCAGATGATCCCGGGCGAAGGGATGCTCGTAGGCAACACGGCATCCGGTTTCTTTCTCGTGCATTCCGAATCTATCGACAATCCTTACGTAGCGTCCCGGCCGTTCCGGGTGAACGCCGGAGCTGTGCATGCCTATACTCTCTCGCCGGGCGGCAAAACCAAGTACCTTGCCGACCTGAAGGCCGGCGACGAGGTCATGGTGGTGGATTTTAAGGGCAAAAGCCAGACGGCCTACATGGGCCGGAACAAGATCGAGAAAAGGCCCATGATGCTCATCGAAGCCGAGGCCGAGGATCAGCCGATAAGCCTGGTCCTGCAGAATGCCGAGACGATTCGACTTATCAGCCCGGACGGCAAGGCGATTTCGGTAACGACTCTCAAGCCGGGCGACAAGGTCCTCGGTCATATAGAAAAGGCCGGCAGGCATTTCGGCATGAAGGTCGATGAGACGCTTATAGAAAGGTAGGGAAAGCCAAACCGTTAAGATTGGACAAGGCGGAAACCTTTTTCAATCACGAGTTGGGAGCACATTATGAATAACCATTACGACAGGAGAGACTTTTTGAAAATAGGGGCTAGCGCCGGGGCCGCATTGGCGGTAAGTGACATAACTGCGTCGGTTGGAGCAAACCTCCCGATAGTCGATCCCGAACGAACAGAAACAGCTCTGATCAATCCTGTTAGAATCGGATTTGTCGGCGTTGGGGGCAGAGGCACGCACCATATCAATCTTTTGCTCAAGATAGAAGGTCTGGAAATCCGGGCCGTCTGTGACATTGTGGAAGACAGAGTTGTCCGTGCCCAGCATCTGGTCGAGCGGGCGGGCCGGCCCAGGCCGGACGGATACAGCCGGAGTGAAACCGATTTTAAGAGAATGTGTGACCGGGATGACCTCGATTTGATCTATACCGCCACGCCTTGGGAGTGGCATGTGCCTGTTTGCGTGGCGGCGATGGAGACCGGCAAGCACGCCGCAACCGAGGTGCCCGCGGCCGTCACAATGGACGAATGCTGGAAGCTGGTCGAAACCTCCGAGAAAACATCCAGACACTGCGTTATGATGGAGAACTGCTGCTATTCACGCTGGATGCTGATGGTGCTTAATATGGTCCGGCAGGGAGTTTTCGGAGAATTGCTTCACGGTGAGTGTGGGTACCTGCACGATGGACGTGCTTATGTGCTCAACACCGATCCCAAAAAGCAGTGGAGAACGCAGCATTTGATTCGGCGTAACGGCGATCTGTATCCGACCCACGGTCTCGGACCGCTGGCCCAGTGCATGAACATTAACCGCGGCGACCAGTTCGATTACCTGGTTTCCGTGGGCAGCAACTCCCGAGGATTAAACCTGTTTGCGGCAGGGAAATTCGGTCCTGACAGCTCGCAGGCCACACGAGAGTATGCGCAGAGTGACGTTGTCACCACGCTCATAAAGACAAAAAACGGGGCAACTATTATTCTTAAGTACGATATGTGCACACCTCGTCCTTACAGCCGTATCGACCTTCTGCAGGGAACCAGAGGTATTTTCCGTGCTTATCCCGAGGAAAAAATTTATATCGAGGGAAGGAGCCCCGAGCACGCATGGGAGCCGACCGATAAGTACCGGCAAGAGTACGAGCACCCCTTGTGGAAGGCCCTGGGCGAGAGCGGCGGTATGGATTTTATTGAGAATTACCGCCTGATTAAATGCCTCCAGACCGGAACGTATCCGGATATGGACGTTTACGATGCTGCGGCCTGGAGCGTCGTTTCTGAATTGAGCGAGCGCTCCATAGCCGGCAAAGGCCGGAGTATGGATTTTCCGGATTTCACCCGGGGCAGGTGGAAGACAAGACGGCCGCTCGGTGTCATTGAGGCATGAAACTATAAATCAGGAAACTGCACAAAATCCTGATAATGCGTGCTGGTTAATATGTAAATAGATAGAAAGGTAGAACGATGATTTGGCCGGACGATTTACTTAGTATCATCCTGGCGACTGTTCTTGGGGCGGCGGTCGGGCTGGAGAGGGAAGTGAGCGGCAAAGCGGCCGGACTGCGAACCAACCTGCTGATATGTCTTGGTGCCGCGGTCTTTACAATTATCTCCAGAGATATGGCGACCGGGAACGAAGGTTCGTTGACAAGGATAGCAGCTCAAATCGTGACCGGCGTCGGCTTCCTCGGGGCCGGTGCCATCATCCAGGACAGGGGCGGCGTGCACGGCCTGACAACCGCGGCGACTATCTGGCTCGTTTCAAGTATCGGCATGGCCTGCGGTGGGCGTTTCTATCAACTGGCAATCGTATCAACTCTTATTGCAATCCTCGTCCTGATGGGTCTTGGAAAAGTGGCCAAGCCTCTGGATAGATTCGTGAAAAAACAGAAGCTGAAAAACTCGCAGAAAAAGCCGGATTAAAGAGCGATAACCGGACAACATACGTTCGAATATTGAGGCCCGGCGGCGATAACGGCTTTGACCCGCGCTGGTGTAATGGGGGATTTGTTCTTGGCGCTTTTGGGGGATAACGGTACAATCTGTACAAATTTAATCGTCGAAAGTTTGCTTTTATAGCTTTGATGAACTAACTATTAATAATGTGAAATATAGCTGTATATTTTGGAGGTAAAAATGATGCAATTCCTGAAGGGAAAAGATGTTCACTCATGTCCTAAGTATGGCAAGTCTCGAAAGACGAATGGGAAATACCGCTGGGTAAAATGGATTTTTCCGCTCGCTGGTCTGGTTTCGCTGATATGGTTTCTGATTCGCGTTATCCCCAAGCCGTCGCGAGCCTTCTATCCGTGCCAGCGAGTCGCTTTTCCGTTAGCTTCGGGATTTATCGCTTCGCTGCTGGGGTTCGGGGCTTCGGCGCTGGCCTTTAAAAAGGCTAAACTCAACTTTGCTCGCCGGAGGTATATCATGGGCCTGGTGTGCGCAGTCTTGAGCGTAACGGCAATATGGATCGCGATGACCGTGACAGCGGAGAAATCAGTTCTTGCCGAGCCGCAACCTGTGAATGAACCTATAGGAACTGCCAAGGGAATTAATCCCGGCCGTGTCGTCTGGGTGCACGATCCGGATGCGACGGACTGGGATGGCCCCGGCGATGGGCATCCGTGGCAGGCGGAACATTCGGACCCCGAGCGCGTCCGCGAAATGGTATCCCGGGCGATCCGCGAGCTGACCGGGGCTGCAAGTGACACCGAGGCGTGGGACAAGCTCTTCAGGTATTTCAATAAATCCCGCGGCAAAGGCAACGTCGGGTACAAGACCGGCGAGAAGATTGTTATCAAGGTCAATTTCGTCGGATTCATCTTCACGCACGGCGGCGTTAATCCGGAAAACTACAATCTGGAAACCAAGAAAGATTACATGAGTACATCGCCGCAAATGCTTGTCGCCCTGGTGCGGCAGCTCGTTGAGAAAGTCGGCGTCAGGCAATCCGATGTCGCGATATGCGACAGTCTTGCGTATTTTGCCAACGAGTATGCGGACATTATCCACAAGGAATTTCCGGATGTTCGATGCCTGGACCGGGGCGGCAAGTTCGGCCGGATAAAAATGAAGACGTCTTCTGTGCCGCTGTACTGGAGCTGCAACCCCGAAGGATTCAAACAGGACTACGTTCCCGCTTCCTTTGCCGAGGCGAAGTACCTGATCAACTTCGCAAATCTCAAGGCCCACTCAGGCTCGGGCGTGACACTCACGGCAAAGAATCATTACGGCTCCCTAATCCGCTGGCCGGTGGAAAAAGGCTACTTCGACTTGCATAAAGGTGCCTTTTCCAGGCAGGTGGGAATATACAGAAACCTGGTTGACCTTATAGGTCATTCGCATCTCGGCGGTAAAACCGTGCTGTACCTGGTTGACGGATTGTACTGTGGAATCCATCCCGTGGATATGAACAGAGGGCCAAGAAAATGGAAATCGCCGCCGTTCAACGGCGACTGGACTTCCAGCCTTCTGGCTTCACAGGATCCGGTAGCGATAGATTCGGTCGGCTTCGATCTTCTTCACGCCGAATACGAAGACCATCCGCGCAAGCCCGGAGTGGATGACTTTCTGCACGAGGCGGCCCGGGCGGGCAATCCGCCCTCCGGGACATTCTATGACCCGGATCATGCCGGCAACGTCAAGAGGCTGGCGAGTCTCGGCGTCCACGAGCATTGGAATAATCCGCAGGAGAAGAAATATTCACGCAATCTGGGAGAAAGCAAGGGCATCGAGCTGATAGCGGTGACACCTGCGAGCAGTGTAAAGCAAGGCATTATCGCACCGGGAGCGAAAGTAAAAAAACTCGCCGACGGCTTCAAGTTTACCGAGGGCCCCGCCGTAGATGCCAAAGGAAACGTGCTCTTTACCGATCAGCCGAATGATAAAATTCACAAATGGTCTATAGACGGCAAGCTTTCGACGTGGCACGATAGTCCCGGCAGAGCCAACGGCTTGTACTTCGACAAGCGCGGGAACCTGCTGGCCTGTGCGGACATGGATAACCAGCTCTGGTCGATCGATACCGGCGGCAAGGTGACCGTGCTCGTAAAAGACTATAAGGGCAAACTGCTCAACGGCCCGAACGATTTGTGGGAGGATCCCAAGGGCGGCATTTACTTCACAGATCCGCTCTACAAAAGGCCATACTGGACACGCGATCCGGCGATGAAGCAGGACGGCCAGCACGTCTATTATCTGACGCTCGGCCGAAGAAAACTTCTCCGGGTGACAAACGACTTGGTTCAGCCTAATGGTATCATTGGAACACCCGACGGCAAATTGCTTTATGTCGCCGATATCGGCGACCGAAAGACGTATGTTTATAAAATCGAGGCGGACGGTACGCTGTCGGGCAAAAAGCTGTTCTGCTCGATGGGCTCGGACGGCATGACTATCGACAACGAGGGCAACATTTACCTGACCGGCCGGGGCGTTACGGTCTTTAATCCTGCCGGCGAAAAGATCGAGCATATCCCGATCCAAGCCGGCTGGACGGCAAACGTCACCTTCGGCGGCGCCGACAGGCATATGCTCTTCATCACGGCACAAACTTCAGTCTATGGGCTGCAGATGCGGGTCAAAGGCGTGAAATAAATACTGAGAAAGTCCCGTGAGGGACATCTTACGGTGGGACGCTAATGAGCGACCCTGAGGAAAAATATAATAATCCGCCGAGTAAGGAAAACATTCCTCCTATGGTGAGCTTCCAGAAGTGCGGTTAGTCGTAGTGCAGAATTGGTTTGAAGATTTGCGATAACTCCTGTCACGGGGCAAAGACCTGTAATCCTTTCATAAATTACAGTTTGTTTGAGAACTACCTGCCTATTTAAGCTATTACGTTGCTTTTCTATCAGAAATGTCTGCGCAACAATCGTTTATGGGTAGAAATCTTGCAGAAAACCGATAAAAACTGTAACATTTCTTTGGAATCCGCGTCTTAATTTTGGGTTATGCACCCCAGAGCAGCACCTTGAACGAGTAATCGAAATCGATGGGTAGTAGCTGTTTTCGAAAGGATTTATCATGCGCAGAGGTTGGATACCGGTTGAGTATATGGTTCTGGCGATTATTGTTCTTATTGGTTCGGCCGGTCTGCGGAGTCAAAGTGCAGGAACTGCGGAATCCGAACGGGGAGTTCAAGCCAGGCTCGGGCAGATTCGGCAGTCTTATGAAAAACAGCGGGCGATGTTCAGGAATATGCGCTTCAAGGCGGACTGGTTGGATCCCCATATGCAAATCAAGCGGGAGCCCGGTAAGCCGCCCGAGCAGACTGAACTAATCGAAATACCGGATGAAAAGATTCTGAATATACTGGAATATCAAACCGATAAGGACGGCAGATACCTCATGAGCCTGGAGCAGCATGTGACAGATGCCGCTTCCGGCCGGATTAAGTCTAAAAGACATTCATCCAAATATGGCTATAACGGCGAAACATATCGCGCCTTCTACTCTGAGAGACAGGCCAGCATTTTCACGCCGGAGCAGAAATTCAGCACAGGCAGCTATCTAATTAAACCAACCTCCTTTATGGACCATATTTTCAATGAGGACCTGAACTATGTGTTCGACCATCCCGAGAGTGCCGAGATATCAGAAGCTGCGGACGGCCTGTGGATTCTGAAATACCAGGATGTCAAGTCGCAGTACTCATACCGGGCTACGCTCGATCCGAAGCAGGACTTTATGATTGTCGAGCTGGAACGGACCTCGAAAGAGGGACATGTTTATATCATGAAGACCGAATACGAAATATCCGCCGAAGGATTCCGGTATCCGGTCAAAGGATACAGGTCGTTCGGCGGCAAACACGAGCTGGTAATGAACATCACCGAGTTCGAGCTTAATACCCCAGACAGCGACTATACGCTTGAATTTCCGAAAGGAACCCACGTGCGGGATTACACCAGGAGAACCGATCCGCCCGAAGCATATCGATACGGAGAAACGAAAAAAAGTTATGAGCAAATCATCCGGGGCGGCGGTAAATTTGTCGCCGGAGTTGCAATTGACAAGACCGGCTTGCCTGTTGCCGGTGTGCTGGTGCGGGTCTGCGGCCAAAAGACGCTCCGGCCGGACGGCAGATTCTCCTTAAAGTTTTCCGGCAGCTTCGATATCCTGAATGCTGTCACCGATGAGCAGGGACGCTTTGCAATCGAACTCGAAGAGGAAGGCCAGTACAACCTGCGGTTCTCTCCTGAAAAACACGCCGCAATAATTGCCTATGACGTCCCTGTCAGAAAAAGCGATTTGAAGGTGACACTTACCGTGGGAGGAACTGTTACCGGACGGCTCTTACGCATCGAAGGCGGGAAAAAAGTGCCCATCGCCTCGGCCTTACTAAAGATCGAGCAGAGCAGTCGAAGCAGCTATAGCCATCTTGGTTTCGACCGCGACCGAAAGACAGTGACGGATTCGCAGGGTCGATTCCGATTCGATCATCTACGGACAAAAATGCGAGATTTGGGTACCCGCAAGTCCGAGCAATGGGAGTACACACCTCGCGTGTGGAAAATATCATACGACACAACATCCAAAACAATCGGATTCTACGAGGGCACGAAGATCGAAGATATAGAACTTCTCATCGAGCCTGACTATTCAAATCCCGACTCTTTAATCGGCAAAATCCTACCGGACTTCGAGAATATCACGATTGATTTTAGTCCCGGGCAGGCACAAGACAGGATGTTCCTGATTTGCTTCTGGGACATGAACCAGCGGCCGTCGCGGAACTGCATCATAGAACTTGGCCGGCGTGCGGAAGAGCTGAAAAAAAAAGGCGTTACCGCTGTCACGATTCAAGCATCTAATCTTGATAAAAACACGCTCGATGAATGGGTGAAAAAGAATGACATCTCCATTCCCGTTGGAATGATCCGGAATGAAGAACAGAAAACGTGTTTCAAATGGGGTGTAAAGTCGCTGCCCTGGCTGATTCTGGCTGACAGCAGCGGTTTTGTTGCCGCCGAAGGCTTTGGAATCTATGTGCTTGATGATAATATCAGACGACTCGATGAAGAGAAGCGTTAAAAGCGCTTTCCTGGAGCGAGACGGTTTTTCGTGGGGATACTTATGAGAATTCATGGGCAATTTAATCTTGGTTTTGACAGGCAGCAGTTTGTTGTCACTTCAGGCATTTTACTGATTTTTTCCGGTATCATCATATCCTGTGTCTTGCCTGCAACAGCCGGAACGAAAGGAGATATCGAGCTGCTCAGGCTGGTTGCGACCGCTCACCAGGCTAACAGGGCAAGAATCCGAACGTGGCGGGGCCGGGCGCACATTGAAGTTATAAATGCGGATGCTAATGGCATTATTATAAAGGACAAGCAGACGGTAGACTTTATTAGCGACCGAAGCCGGGGTGTGACCCGCTGGAAATGGATACACAACGAGCGATATGTCAGAGAAGGACTTCAAATAGAAGGCCATCCGGTGTCGGATACTCTGCTTGAGGCCTTAAACGCCATGACGACTCGCGGGGGTTTTTATCGCCGTGCACCGGCGATAACCACACGCGAAGGCCAAAGGCTCAATACAATTGTCATCTGGCCGCCGGAAAGGGCACACAGGAGTTCTTATTCCGACTGTTTCGATCCCATGTGGTATTTGACCGGGCACATGACAAAATGTCTGGATGATCTGGTCGATAGACTGGCGTTTCTTTATCGAAGGGTGAAGAATCAGGGAGCTTCCGACATTATAGCGACGCGCCAAGGCGATTTAGTGTTTTTGCAGCTCGGAAACGAAAATATTTTGACCCGGCACACCTTTGACCTGTCCAGAGGCGGCAATGTTGTGAAATATTACGCTCACTCTAACAACGGCACTGAACTTCGCGAGTGGACCTATGAGCAGATAGACGGCGCATGGGTGCCGAAAACATTTATGTTCAGTTATGATGTGAAATCACCGGATGCCCTTGGAGCGACAAGTCGAATTAGAAGGGTTACTTTTGTTGAAAACATCCTGAACGATCCAATTTCTGTTTCGCAGTTCTCGTTCAAAGCACTTGGATACCAGGACGGCGAACAAGTGACAGATCAGAGGCCGGAGAATCCCTCCGTCTATTTTGAAAGCGGAAAATGGGACCAGAAACTCGCGCTGGAATTGCAGGTCTTGCCTGAGCGTACCGCACACGAAGAGCTGCCTCCTGAATTTGCCGAAATCCTGACCGGCAAGCCGCTGCCGGAGTTAAACGACATGGGCATTAACATAGTCCCCGAACAGATTGCCGGTAAAGTAATCTTGGTATGCTTTTTTGATATGAATCAACGGCCGTCACGGAACTGTATCATAGAACTCGGCAGGCAGGCGGAAGAACTAAAAGAAAAAGGCGTCACCACCGTTGTCATTCAGGCATCGAAGGTTGAAGCAAACAAACTCAATGAATGGATTAAGAAGAACGACATCTCTTTCCCTGTTGGGATGATTCAAGGCGATGAGGAGAAAACACGTTTTAACTGGCACGTCAAATCTCTGCCGTGGCTGGTTCTAACAGATGGGAATCACGTTGTTACCTCAGAAGGATTTTCAGTCTCAGAATTAGAGGATAAAATCAAATGAATAGAAGAAGTACAATTCAAGGCATTGCTCCTGGTGTAATCCTGTTCATTACGGTCATGTTGTGTGGAAAAGTCAATTCCAATCCTGTACAGCAGTCGGTTAATCAGGGGTCGGGTAAAGATGCCGCTGCTCAAACTTGTGTGCTTTCAGGGAAGGTGATTAATTTCGATACCGGGCAGCCGGTTCCGAATTTCTATCTTATATATTCCAAGGCTAACGGTGCACTGATTGAGTACCTTCAAACGGATGAACAAGGCAGCTTTAATACTACGGCCCCGAGGGGGAGTGAAAGGTGTTTCAGATATGATTTTTCACGAGGAGGGACGTATATCATTGATCGAGATCGACAGGACACCTTCGTGCCCTTCCGCGGTATCATCAGGTCGGATATAAAAGATTTTATCTTCAAAGTAAAACTCTGGCCGGTCAAAGTTCTTGCCGGGAAAGTTCTTGATAGAGCGAGCGGGGCCGTCTGTAATGCTTCTGTATATATTCACCGTGATGTGCCTGCGGTTAAAACTGATTCATCCGGCGGCTTCGAAATACGTGTGGCACCTACTGACAGGGATTTCGATTTATTTGCAATTTCTGAGGACATGAACCGTGCTGGATTGGTTCACTTGAAAGCAGGCTCCACTACGGCAATAATCAATTTACAACCGACGAAAAGTTACAAAGGACGTGTTGTGGATACCAAGGGACGTTCTGTTAGACCGTTTAAATTCATTATCGGTTTACGGTTAAATGGAAGCAGTAGTGATTGTCTTCAGCAGCAAATCCAGGCCGATACGGATGGAACTTTTACCGTTGATTATCTGTATCCGAAAACACACTACCTTTTCTGGTGGTTTCCGGATGAGCAGATTAACAGTACTATTGGTGAATATGGTAGTAAAACAATCGATCTTACAAAGCAGAAATCCGATGAAAACATTGAAATTATCGTCGAACAATATCTTAACAGCGTATCCGGTAGAGTCCATAACGCGGATGGAGCACCTGTTGCAAAAGTAAAGATTATGGTGCTTACACACAGTGTTCAGGCACAATATAGAAGGTACAAAGCGGTATATAGCGATAAGAAAGGCCGGTTCAAACATGAAAATCTCGCCGACGGCAAGGCTTTGCTTAATTTTTATGCAAAGGGATATAAAAGCCGTCGGGTTTGGACTTCGACGAATGTGGATAATCTGGACATAGTGTTAAAATCACCTTCAGAAACAAGCACTTGTGAAGTCCATGTGGTGGATGATGAGTACCGGCCGGTCCCGAATGTGCCTGTTCATTTGGATTTTAATGTCCTTGAATCCGGCAGGCTTCTAACGTCTCAAGCTGCCGCAGCAAATGCAGAAGGCATTGCCGAATTCAGGATTAAGGATTTCGGCGACAAAGTTCGCGCCGTCGGCACAGGCAGTTGTGATATAGAAGGATACGATTTGGCCTGTAACAGCGTCTCGGACAGTTCCGATACCCAGGTAATACTTGTGCTGCATCAAAAGGGAGACTGCTGGTCCGGCAAAATCGTGGATCCGCAGCAGAATCCCGTTGTCGGAGCAAAACTTTACTTAATTAGCATGGAGCAAAGGGTAAAAACACCGCAAAGAACAACCGTCCAGGCATTGGACCAGTCATTTTTTTCGGATCCTTCGGAATCGACTATGCTCACTCGTACGGATGCCAAGGGTGAATTTGTGTTACATCGATTCAATAAAAAAGACTTCGTCCGTATAGCTGTCAAGGCTCCGGGTTTTAAAAGTCAGCAAATAGACTTTTCGGTGGAAGACGATCAGGCGGTTGTTTCGGTTGCTTCCAATTTGTCGATTGTCAAAGACTTTGTTTTTCAACTTTCTCCGGGCGTCGCCGTCTTGCGGGTTTTATTAGTCGATGAATCTTCAGGCCGGCCTCTTTCAAATGTGAATATTGAACTTCGGGCTCAAAACAATCTTTCTCGTGATGTTTCTACGGGTAAGGATGGAACCTTCGTCATCGAAGATTTGGAGCCGGGAGAATATGTGCCGGTTATGAAAACATCTGATAAAAACTATGTTTGCATACATGATGTTTTGATTGCCGAATCCGGCAAGACAATACAGGTAACACTCAAAGCTCGAAATGGCATTCTTTTGAAAGGCCGACTGATTGAATCCAAAACTCAGCAGCGTCCCTCGGCCAGGCGAGTATATCTCGAAGCAAGGTTGAAATCTGGTCAGACCATTTCTTCCGATTCTATAGATAAGAATGGAGGCTGGGAACTGTTGCTGCCGCCGGGTGACTATGACATTTATTGTTCGATTTTCCACGATGATATTTTGCGATTTATCGATAGCGAAGAACCCCTTTCTGTAACTGTCGAGAATAAAGAATATGATAATCTCGTGCTCGAAATCGACGGCCGGGGATCTCTGTCACTACAGCCGCCTTCGCTTGTCGGCAGAGCTCTGCCTGATTTTAAAGACTTGAATTTGCCGCCGCTGCCGGCTGATACGGATAATAAAATGATACTTGTATGCTTTTTTGATATGAACCAGCGGCCGTCCCGGAACTGCATCATAGAACTTGGACGTCGGGCGGAAGAGTTGAAACAAAAAGGCGTCGCCACCATTATCATCCAGGCATCGAAGGTTGAAGCAAACGAACTCGATGAATGGGTGAAAAAGAACAATATTCCCTTCCCGGCCGGACAGATTCAAGGCGATAAGGAGAAAACACGCTTCGTCTGGGGCGTGCAATCCCTTCCCCGGCTGATTCTAACGGATATCAAACACATTGTAAAAGCTGAGGGCTTCGGACTTGATGAGCTTAACCATGAACTACAGGAGACAGAACATGTCGAACGGTGAGACAAAACGCTCGGTTAAGGAATCGATTTTTTATGGAATTGCGGCAAACATACTAATCGCTGTGCTTTGTGTTCAGGCGGCGAGCGATGGAAGCCCTAAAACAATCGAAAGCATCAAGCCGCCGTTTGTGTTTTCGATCAAGACGTTGACGCCGGACGACAAACCGCTTGCCGGGGTTAAGGTCAAATGTGTCCACCCGCGAAGTCAGCAGGGCCGGGCTATCGTGGATATGGTCGCCGATTCGAACGAGCAAGGTGTTGCTGTATTCAATGTTACGCAGGCCGATATAGCCCAGGACCGGTACTTCTGGTTCTCCCTGGCTGACGATAATTTCATCGGCAATCCGTATGTTGGTATTTCGCCGGTTGACAATCAGTATTCATACACGTTTCGGATAATGCCTGCCGAACAATTTCAATTTCTTTTTCTTGATGAGAAAGCAAAGCCGATCCCGGATGCAAAGCTCTGGCTCTTTTCGGATCACCCGAACTTTCCGGGGCTGGAACGTGGTGTATTCCGAGCCGCAACTTCTGCGACTACGGATGACAGGGGCATTGCCGCTGTGACATTTGCGCAGGTCGCAACAAACATCGTCGCCAGTGCTGACGGCCTGGCATCGGCCTTTATTCGCGGAGCATCGCTTCCGAAAGATAGGCCCTATACGATCAGATTGTCCCCGGGTTGTACTATCTCAGGTCGCGTTGTCAACGCAGAAAACAAACCGGTGGAAAATGCAAAATTGTCGGCAACGAATAAAGACTTAATCATGTACTATATGCAGCAATTCAAGCTTGAGGCGACGAGTGACGCCAACGGCGGATTCGTGCTGGAGAATGCCCAGGAGGGAACGTATGAAATCCAGGCACTGATGCAGCCGCCGTACGAAACGATGTATGCGAAGCCAGTGTCAGTGAAGATAGAGGACAATAACTCGGTTTCCGGCGTTAAAATCCTTGCCCAGGGTGGGGCGATGCTCAAAGGCAGATATGTCACCAGGCACAAGCTCAGAATCGCTGATCGCACAATATACATATCTACCTCTTCACCTGTACGAAAGAATTGGGAGATTAAAACCAAAGATGACGGGTCGTTTGTTGTTTCCGGCCTTCCGCAAAATGGCCGGGGGACGATCGTTTTCACGATGATCTCGGGCTATCACGCATCCGTTACGATGCCCAGCGCATATCCTTTCTTCCGTAGTATAGAGAGTAACAGAATAAACTTTGACGCCCTGCCACACGGAGCGTACGAAGGCGTTCAGGTAGAATTTCTTCTTATGGGCCGGGCTGCCGGCCGGGTTTTTGATTCTTCAGGTGAACCGATGCCCGGAAAACGGCTTGTCGTACGTCCCGGAGCATGGATATACAGGACGAATGATAAAGGTGAATATACAGCAAACATTCCGCCGAACGAACGAGTCACGCTTGAAGTTGTAGATGATGCGTCCAGGGGGATAATCGTAAAATGTGAACCATTCATGATTGAAGAAGGACAGATTATTGAAAAGGATCTGAAAGTCGGCGAAGAATCGTCGAAGCTGGTGGGCCAGCCGTTGCCGGCGTTTGAAGGGATTGATATTGACTTTTACACACAGCAGGCCGACGGCAGGATGCTTCTGGTTTGCTTCTGGGATATGCAGCAGCGGCCGTCGCGGAATTGTATCAAGCAGCTCGCCGGATTGGCCGGAGAGCTAAAACAGCAAGACGTGACCGTTATAGCTGTACAAGCCTCGAAGGTCGACAAAGACACGCTCGATGAATGGATGAAAAAGAACGGTATTGATTTTCCCGTCGGTATGATTGAAGCCGATGCGGAGGAAACACGCTTCATGTGGGGAGTCAAATCGCTGCCGTGGCTGATTCTAACGAACCGGGAGCACGTTGTCACGGCAGTGAATTTAAACCTCAGCGAAGTAAATGAGCAAATTCAAAGGGCGGAAAGTGAAAAACAGTGAGAGATTAGCAATTATTATAATTCTCATTTGTATACCTGTCGTCCCGTTTTGTTCGACGGCGGCCGCGGGCGGCGAGCCTAACGCGGTCGGACTGGTCAGGGCGGTTCGTGAAAGTGAAAATTGGCTGCATCGAATCGACAGCCTGAAGCTTCGTATCGAAGGCAAATGGACTCGTTCGCCTGAAATGATTGCCGCCAAGTACGCTGAATTGAAAAAGATGTCACCAAATCGGGAGCCGGATCCGAATAGTTGTTGGGATCTCAAGCCGAGCTATCCTGATAAACTCGAATATGCTATTGATTTCAAAACAAAACGCTTGCGATACGTCGAGGAGATTACCGGCCGCCAGGAGTATCGCGGCGTGACGTGTCACGTTTTGGAATGTACGTCGTACCTCGATGCCCCGGTGACATTCCGTTGGTACGTCGGCCTCGAAGATCATCTGCTTTACGGACGTAAGGAGTGGCGAAATCCGGAATTTGTTTTTGAATTCTGGACGCTTGATTATAGGCAGATTGCTCCGGGCTGCCGGATTCCAATGACTCAGGGATACAATATCCCGACATACAACCCGGTTACAAAGAAGCATTATATTGACAGTGTACGCGATGTAAAAATTGTCGAGGCACGGGTCAACGACAAGTTATCAGATGAGTTGTTTGAAATGAAGTTCGAGAAAGGGCGTACCGTGGTTGACAATCGTTCCGGCAACACTGTGGCCTATAAATACGTAGCTACACCCCCTTCCCTGCTCGGAAAACCTTTGCCAGACTTCGAGAACATCAGAATTGATTTTAATCCGGAGCAGGCGAAAGGCATGATGCTGCTTATATGCTTCTGGGATATGAACCAGCGGCCGTCGCGAAATTGCATTATACAGTTGGGCAAAAAGGCCCATGAACTAAAGGAACAAAATGTCTTAGTGATTGCGATCTATGCCTCGAAAATCGAACAGAACAAGCTCGATAACTGGATCGAAGAAAATGACATTGACTTATCTGTTGGATTTATCACAAATCAAGAGAAGAATGTACGTTTCAACTGGGGCGTTAAATCACTGCCGTGGCTGATTTTGACTAACGGGGAACATATCACTCGAGCCGAAGGATTCGGACTCGATGAGCTGGATGCAAAAATCAGGGAGACTCAAAATGCGATACGATAAACGAAAAATCTTGATAATTGTGCTTGCTTGTACAGGATTTGTATTTGCTTCTGAGGGCGAGCAGCAGGCAAAAACCTATATTCGAGGCTGTGTAAAAACACCCCAGGGCTCACCTGTTAAAGGTATTAAAGTCAGATGTTTTTACTTCGATCCAAAATATGATTATGACTTTGTATGGCAGGTGGGCAGCCAGCTCTCTGATGATCTGGGCCGCTACACATTCCATGTATTAAGCAATAGAGAATATCGTATAGATGCCGGAGGTAAGATAGCAACTTTCGCATGCTCGAAAAAGTATTCGGCGGCGCCGGATAAGGAGATATTCGTTGAAGATCTCATTGTTACACCTGCTTCGGCGAGTCTGAAGGGGAGAATACTGAATAGTGATGGCGGCCCGGCCGCAGGAATGCTTTATTCCTGCCAATCGCAAAATTTCCGGCCTTACGCCCCGTTCGACTATCTCAAAACAGATCCGAATGGTGGATTTCACATACCAAATATCCTGAGCAATGAGCCGGTTGATTTTTGGGTTATCCCATCGGCGAACAATGTGCAGATATGGACGGGAATCAATCCTATCGGCGAGGATTTATTGCTGCGTTTGAATCCAGAGAAGTTCCTTGGATTACCCCCGGATTGGAAGACATATTTTTACATTGAAGGTTTGGCCAGAGGGATGAGGCGCACCAAGGTACAGGAGTGGATTGACTTTAATATCGCCGATCTCCAGGGCAATCAGGTCTCGCTGGATTCTGATTCGTTCAAAGGAAAAGTGGTGCTCGTGAACATATTCGGAACCTGGTGTGGTTCGTGCAACGCTGAGATTCCCCACCTGGTTCAATTCAAAAAGAAATATGAAAGTCGCGGTCTTGAGATAATAGGTATTGCCTTTGAAAGGGATCCGGAAGGGATTGCCAGGGAAAAAGTTCGCGAGCTTATAGAAAAACGAAACGTTAACTATCCTGTTCTGTTCGGCGGGCAGGAGAAAAGAGTAAACGTGTTATCGACAATAAAAGGAATCGACCTCTTTTCCGGCTATCCAACCACTATTTTCATAGGAAGGGATGGAAAAGTTAAAAATGTCAAAGTCAACTTCCTGGCATTAACTCCTGAGATAACCCAGTGGCAGGTTAAACAATTCGATGAAATCATAGTCAAACTCTTAGATGAGCCGGTAGAGAAATGATGAACATACAATATTAAGGGAGAGTATCATGAAAAAGAGATGCTTTTTAGTATTGTGCCTGTGTGTGATTCATGCCGGTCCCGGCAGGACAGCAGAATCTGAAAAACCACAGTCTGAGCTATTGTCATCTCGCGGATGGTATGTGCTGCGGCAGTTCAACGCCGGCCCTCTTTTGCTCGGTCTGACCCAGCGGTTGGGCAAGGTAATCGAATCTTCACAGCGTGATGATGTAATTTGGAACGGTATCGAGCAAGGCGGAAGCCTCAATCTAAACATTGTTGTAGAAGGTGATGTGACAGGCGAAATATTCATCGGTTTTTTCAAAGATCCCCATTGGTCCTCTGAGCCTGACCAGGTGCGTAGTTTTCCGGGGCCCGGGGACTATTTAGTCGAGAATCTTCCAGACGGAAAGTTCCAAATCGGAGCTATGATTGGTTCACCTCCAGCGGCAAATGCGCTTGGTGTTCAGCAGAACTGGCCTGAACCTGTTGAGATTGAGAAGGGCAAAACTCATTCTGTGAAGGTACTCGTATCTCGTGATTTTCAGTTACGCGCATCAGGATGGTACAACAAGACCGTCTCAAAAGACTTCATCGGTGACTGGGAAGATATAGACACTGATAATCCGCTTCAGGGTCGCGTCACCGGCCCCGGGGGGCAAGCCGTAGCTTTTGCGATGGTTCAAATCAGAGAATATAAGCCGGGAGCCAGGTCTATCAAGGCTCCGAATCGCGGTACGAATGAAAATGGCTGTTACAAATGCGATGGCATAAGCTGGCCGTATACGGTTGGGGTGCTTAGATATAAGCTATTGCCATCAACCCTCGGATGCTGTCACCAGTTTTTATTTTACAATCGTGTTTTTGAAAAGTGCGAAACGGTGGATTTTCAGTTTGAAAATTATCCCGTTGGTAATGCAACGGTCGGAGGTCACGTGCTCGATGATAAGGGAAGTCCGCTTAAGAAATTTTTTGTAGATATCAGAACGAAAATGGATTGGGAAGCAAGAAAGAATCCTGATGGCAAGTTCTATTCGATGACCGGGTATCGTGTCCCCTGCCTCTCCGAGGACGGCAGCTATGAAGTGGATAGCTTACCTGAAGGCGACGTTACTATTCGAGTAATCCCATTCAATAACCGGATGTATGAAATGCACCGTGGACAGGATATCAGGCTGCAGGCGGGCAAAGCAACAATAATGAACCTGAAAGTCGTTTCAAAGAACGTACTATACGGCCGCGTTTTATTCAGGGATGGAAGTCCGGCGGTTGTAAAGCCGACACCGTGGCCGGGCGCCACTACTTCGATACTTTTACCCATGGGTATGGGCCGGGCCCGTGGCGTTGCGGAAGTTGATGATGAGGGATATTTTGCTCTTTATCTTTCAGACAGGGAAGTTGAAACGCTTGAATCCGGCTCAGGTTGGCTTATTATCAATGTCCCCACCTCTGAAGAACGCCGCAGAAAGAGCATGGGCGATTTTCCTTTCGAAAAGCTCTCCGCAGATAAAGACAAGGCCGGTATTTTGAAAATAGGACGCCCCAATATAAAACCACTCGTATCGGTGGGTAAACCGCTGCCGGTTTTCGAGGGGATAGATATCGAGTTCGACACTGGGCAAGTCAAGGACAGGATGATTCTTGTCTGCTTTTTTGATATGGACCAGCGGCCGTCGCAAAATTGTATGATGCAACTCGCCAATCAAGCTGATCGGCTGAAAGAAAAGGGAATATCTATTGTAGCTATCCATGCTGCTAAAGTAGAACGAACACAGCTTGATGAATGGATCAGGGAAAATGAAGTTGCATTCCCGGTCGGAATGATCCCAGAGCAAGAGGAGCAAGTACGTTTCGACTGGGGCGCTAAGTCCCTGCCGTGGCTGATTTTAACTAATAAGCAGCATATTGTTACGGCCGAAGGTTTTGTGAAGAATGAACTCGATAATAAAATCCAGTCCGCTCAATAATTGAGAACAATATTAAAGGGGAATATCATGGAAAAGATGTGCTTTCTCGTATTGTCATTAAGTGTCACTTTTGGCGCTCTCGACGGGCGGAACGAACCGCAAATCGTCACCGGCAGGATTGTTGACACAGAGGGACAGCCGATTGCGAAGGCGAAAGTCGTGTTGTACTATCTCCATACCCGATGGGGCATGGGCAATCGAATCGCCCAACAGACCGAATCGGGGACGGATGGCTCGTTTACTTTCAAAGAACCTCTGAAATACGGCGATGATAAAGAATACCCATACGGCCGGGATTCCTACGTCCTGTTGGCTTCCCATCCCGGCTATGCCTTTGGCTGGAAAAATATCGACCGGGAAAAGGAACAGGACAGGTATGATATCACATTAACCGAGCCCCAATCGAAGACAATCACCGTCACCGATCATGACGGCAATCCTTTGGCCGGCGCCAGGGTCTGGCCGTACAGTGTCGGTAATCGGGCCGATTCGGAGCCGCTTTTCCGTGACTATCTTTCTTTGCCCAACTATGTCGATATTGCAGGCGGCACGACGGGAGCTGACGGTAAGGCGATTATAAAAAATCTGCCTAAAACACGGTCCAGTTTTAACGCATCGCTTAAAGGCTATGCCACCGGATTATCTTTCGGCGGCAATAGGCCGATTCGCTTGAGCAAAGGGGCCACTGTTTACGGAAGCATCCTGGATGAAGACCGCAAACCTGTTGCAGGTGCGTTAGTCAAATTCCATACCGAATGGATGTGGAATTTCTTTTTAACCAGGACCGATTCTCAGGGCAAATTCCGCCTTGAAGACCTGCCGGCCGAAGGCTGGGATATGAGTCCCTGGGGAAGCTCTGAAAATGCCAATGGAATTTATGTCATTACTATCGAGCATAAGGATTACATCGCTTCAGAGACGCAGGATCAGTTTAAAGCCGGGCAGGTGGTTGAAAATTTCGCTATCGAAGCTTATCGGGGCACGCTGGTAAAATGCCATGTCGTCGATGTCAAAACAAACCTCCCCGTTGCGGGAGCACGTATCGGTGGTTCAAATGAAAGCGGGCGTATCGACGGCCGTACCGATTCCGACGGTGTTTTGACCGTTCGAGTTATGTCCGACCGGACTTCCCTTTTCTTTCATTCTCCGCCTGAAGGAGTATATGTCCTCAGAGGCAGTAATCCACCTGAATCGAGGTTGAATTTTGATGCGCAGGGCGACGAGATGACCGTCACCATGAAGTCACCGCCAATCGCCGGACGCCTGACAAGCGTAAAAGGAAAGGTGCAGCTTCCGGATGGCTCGCCCGCGGCGAATGTAAAAATATCCACGACCAATTCCGAATACTACGAAACGTTAACCTTTGGAGGCGCCGGCGGGGCTTACACCGGCACAGGCTCGGACGGCTCGTTCGAGCTCAAAGATGTGCCGGCCGGCCTGAAGCTCTTTCTCTATGGCCATACGAAAGATTCTCAATACATTCTTGCGGAAGTTATTGAAAACGTCGAAGACCCGACCGTCCTGTCTGAACCGCTGGTTATGAAGCCCGGGCAGGTTGCGGATGTCTTACTTGTCAATAAGCGGGACGAGCCTTGTGCAAATATGAATGTAAAAGTAAAACCTGTGATGTGGGACAATCGGCTCTTTCGTGCCAATTACCATAATGCGAGAACCGATGCTGAAGGTCGGCTGAAAATCAACGGGATTATCCCGGGTATGAAATATTATGTAATGGATTCGCGGGCGGAATCGGGGCCGCGGGACATGTATTACACCCAAACAATTACCTTGATTCCCTTAGAGCCGAAAGAGCGAAAGATTACATCGTTTGAAGGGATTGATATTGATTTCGACATTGATCAGGCAAAAGGAAAGATGCTCCTGGTTTGCTTCTGGGACATGCAGCAGCGGCCGTCTCGGAACTGCATAGCACAACTCGCCAAACAAGCTGAGCAGTTAAAGCAAGAGGGCGTAGCTGTTGTCACGGTTCAGGCCTCAAAGGTTGATGAGAAGAAACTCAATGAATGGGTGAAAAAGAACAACATTCCCTTTCCGGTCGGAATAATCCAAGAGGACGAAGATAAAATGCGTTTCACTTGGGGTGTCAGGTCGCTGCCCTGGCTGATTCTAACAGATGCTGAACATATAGTTCATGCGGTCGGATTCGGGATTGATCAACTGGACACCGAACTTGCAAAAACTGATCAGCCCTTAACGAAAGAGGAAATCGAAAAACATCAACGTGAGGTCGCTGAAGTAGAGATTAGAAGATTAGGTGGTGAAATTATTGTCAAAACTTCTGAAAACGACGGTGAATATACTGAAGTTAAGTTTTTGGGGCCCCGCTACCAGAATGAATGGAAGGGCGGCAATTTAGGAGCCAAATACCTGAGCGGACTATGCAACCTTAAAAACCTGCGAATCCAGGACGTCGAGACATTCACCGATGATGGTATGGTGTACCTGGAAGGATTAAACAATCTTGAATCACTTATGCTTGTCCACACCCAGGTAACAGATAACGGGTTAGCACATATAAAAGAACTCACAAATCTGGAATTTCTTGGGCTAATGTCAAACAAATTCACTGATACAGGACTTAAGCACATTATAGGAATGACTAATCTCAAGTCGTTGCGGCTTGACGACACCGAGGTTACCAATGATGGACTCAAAAGATTGAAAGAAAACGGACTATTCGGTGCTCTTGAGTTTCTATCCCTCAATAGGACCAAAATTAGCAATGAAGGGCTTGCGCATCTAACGGGCATGCAAAAGCTGAAAAGATTATATCTTAGCGACATCAAGATCACCAGTGTGGGATTAAACTATATCAAAGGCTTAACAAAGTTGGAAGTTTTAAGCCTTACTAATACCGATATTTCTGATGAGGGCCTTCTGCATCTGAAAACTCTTACCAATCTTAATATGCTTTATCTACGAAACACCAAGATAACTAATAAAGGACTCGTGCATCTGGAAAAGATGACTAATCTTATTCAACTCTGGATTGGGGGTACGAAAATCACAGACCCCGGCCTTGAATATCTTAAGGCGTTAAATAAACTGGAGTCACTCGATCTGTCACACACTCAGGTGACAAATTCAGGACTATCGCACTTGGAGGGATTAACCAGCCTTAACGAACTGTTTCTCAACTACAGTGGAGTAAACATTGATGGCTACTTAGACGTGAATGAAGCTTTGCCGGACTGTCAAGTCTACTGGGAGCAAAAGAAAGATGGTGAGGACTTGTCTGATTCAGGAGGTCATTATGAGATACTTAACGAGTACAGTTTTGAAATTACTGATTCTTACTGCATGTATTACTACGTTTTGTTCATTGCATACTGCAATTGCAGAAGCTAAAGAAAAGATTGTGCATTTCCCCGAAGATAGATCGATGGGAATGCTCTATGTTCTGGATTGGGATAAATTGGAAACAAGCAGTTATGAAGATTGGAAGCCACTTTGTGAGGCTATCGGTAACGTGACAGTGCCGGTAAAGAAGGCATTGAGACTCGATTTGAGTAAAGAGGCGGGTGAAAACTTATCACTTTTGTCTGCACTGAAGACTAATGACCTGTTAATGCTCTTTTGTCGCGGTATTGAAATGGCAGATGACGACCTAAGACATATATCCCATCTGACTGGTTTGCAAGAGCTCTATCTCAGAGACACCGGGATACTGGGAACAGGATTGAAATACCTGGCCAAGCTCAAGTTACTCAAAAGACTGGACCTTGGGAATACCCATGTGGGCGACAAGGAGCTTGCTTACCTTTCGGATTTGCCTTCTCTGGAAATTCTTAACCTCTGGGGGACTCCGACAACCGATGCTGGCATGGTCCACATCGGGAAAATTGCCTCGCTAGCAGCACTAATTCTAAGCCAAGGCATAAGCGACGAAGGCCTTAGTCACCTTAAAAGTCTTATCTCACTGCGATATCTATCTGTCGGAAATCAGGCTATCAGCGATGAGGGGCTTGCGCATTTAGCGGCTCTAACACAAATGGAGACTCTATACCTGCGCGACACACAGGTAAGCGACGAGGGCCTGGTTCACCTCCGGCAGATGAATCAGCTTAAGAGACTGTATTTGACCCGCACTCGTGTGACTGAAAAAGGGCTCGCTCATCTGAAGGGGCTCAAGAACTTGGAATACCTGAAACTGCCATTTGATGTCACTGACCTTGGCTTGGAACATGTATCACAGTTGGACTCTCTCAAAAACCTGAACATCGACGGCGACTCCGTGACTGAGAAGGAATTGGCGAAACTGGCAGATATGAAGTCGCTCGATGACGTGACCGTTGGTGGAGAAGATAATACAGATGAGATTGTTTGTAAGCTTGCTGTCTTGCCCAGCCTAATAAGTCTGAGCTTGGGAAGTGGCCTGACGGACAGGGGGCTCGCGAGATTGAAGAATATAAAATCGCTGCAGGCCCTTAGCCTGAATAGACCAAACATAACAGGTGAGGCAATGGCAGTGCTGGCCGAACTGCCCTTCCTGCGAGAGTTATCCATTCTGGATATGAATTTGTCTGGTGAGGAATATTGGGTGAGTCTGGGAAAACTTACTTCATTGGAGCGATTGAATTTGGATCTTATTCGACCCAAGGTCACCGATGCAAACATTACTCATCTATCGGGCTTGCATTCCCTGAAAAACTTGTCTGTTTTATCCTTTGTTGTAAAGGACAAGAATGCTGTTGTCTCTATGGATGTTACCGATGAAGGACTGATGCACTTATCTAAGCTTCAGGCACTGGAACGGCTTTCCCTCATAGGCGCCAAAGTAACAGACGAGGGTCTAAGACACTTGGAAGGGCTTAAGTCTCTCAGATCGATAGACTTTGGGGGCAGCAGGGTCACCGAGCAGGGCTTGCAGCGACTCAAGAAAAAAATTCCGGCGTTACGCTGGCATTTGTAAAGGAATACTATTATGATCGCGATTTCCAGGAAATGGGATCATATGTGCCTGGCAGCAGCGATTATCTTCTGTATGAGTTCTGTTTGCCTATCTGCACCGAGTAAGGTCAGACTCGACGTTAAGCCCACTCCAAAGGAACTCGTTAATCTCTACAAGAGGGCTGTAACTTGCTGGGACAAGTCAGTGGCGATGCGCGTTGAGTTCGTGCAATCGTATGAACACAGGGGCACAAGAAAAACGGATATTCGGCATTGTATATATGATATAACGCATCGCCGAGATGGTAACAGATGTGAGTGGTTTGGACGCCTGCAATTCAAAGGTGAATTCAATGGTAATGCCATGTCATGCATCGAACAATTCAAACACATAGTGGGCAATGATTTCTTCCTACACTACACCAAGCGGATTGATAAGGAAGAATCAAACGCATTTATGCAAAGTGATGTCAAAGAGCAACTCTTCTTTTGGCAGGCATGGGAGCATGATGGCGGCTTCTTATTGGGCCGGATGGGTGGTATCGGTTCTGCCTCGAAAATCGTTGAAGTGATGAGCGACAGCGACAGTCTGAAGCTTATTGGGCAAGAAACGCTAAGCGGTTCGTTATGTTATATAGTTGAGGCAAAGACGAATTACGGCACGTTCACCGTATGGATTGCGCCGGAAAAAGGGTACAACGCCTTGAAATATATTGTGCGCAAGAGTGGTCATGATATTTTGCGAGATGATATTCATATTGAGGACCGGGGAATTACCGAGTGGGTGAAAGTTGTCGATTCAATTGATGTGCGAAAGATAGATGGTGTGTTCATTCCAATTTCCGGCAAACGCACGCGCAAGGCAAAAGCCGGGGATGACTGGGAAAGCACAGACCACGTCGAGGCCAAATGCAGTGAGATTGTTTTGAATCCTGATTTTGAGGCCTTGGGAGCATTCAAAATCAGTTTTCCGGAAGGAACAGAGGTTGCTCACGAGGACATTCCCGGACGTCGATTTCGCTGGACGAAGGGAAAGTTCGTTCCCAACGTGGATGAGTATCTCTACAAGAATCTGACTGGAAAGCCTCTACCGAGTTTTGACAGGATTATGACCGGCTCCGATCCTGAGGGCGCCGCAGGGAAAATGCTCCTGGTTTGTTTCTGGGATATGAATCAGCGGCCGTCTCGGAATTGCATTGTGCAACTTACCAAACAAGCAGAACAGTTAAAGCAAGAGGGCGTAGATGTTGTCACAGTTCAGGCCTCAAAGGTTGATGAGAAAGCACTCAATGAATGGGTAAAGAAGAACAACATCCCCTTCCCAGCCGGAATGGTTCAAGGCGATATCGAGAAAATCCGTTTCGCCTGGGGCGTCCGATCGCTGCCTTGGCTGATTCTGACGGATGGCGAGCACCTTGTCTGCTCGGAAGGATTCAGTGTGAATGAACTGGATGAACATATCACAAAGTTGGGAGAGAAACCATGAAAGTCGGAATGTCGATAATCCTGCTCGGTTTGTTGCCGGCTTTGTGCTGCCCGGCCGGACACGTTCAAATGGTGACATTCAGCGGCCGGGTGATAGACTACCATGCCCGGCCTGTAGATGGGGCCGATGTGATTTGTTACGGAACCGGTAATCTGCTAAGTTCGAGGGAATATGAGATTCGGGGACGTATGAAGACGATGTCTGACGGCCGTTTCTCACTCGAAGTGAAAAAAGATAAATCGACCCCCCTGCTGGTCGCCTTCAAGACGGGCCTGGCGCTTGGGTGGGCGCAGATCAGTTCTTTCGATGAGCTGGTTCCTACGATCAGGTTAGGCAGGCCGGGCTTCTTTAAGGGCACTGTTCTGGACAAGACAGGTAGCCCCCTGCCCGGCGCCCGGGTAAGAATCTGCCTTAAAAACAGAATGATAATGGATTCATATATTTCTCCGCTTATCCCGGAAAGCTGGTTCACCTCGAAGACGGATGCGAAGGGACAATTTGTCTTCGACAATGTACCAGCCGGTTCTACGGCGGATTTCCACGTCGAAGCACCCGGAATGGCGTCGAAGTGGACGTTTTGCGATTTTGGACGGATTGAGGGCGAGCAATTTACTGCCGGAAGCAGCGACATTCGGATTGTGCTTGCTCCCGAGGCACGCATCAATGGCCGGGTAATCGACGAGAAAACGGACAAGCCGGTTGGTGGCGTTCAAATTCGAATCTTATCTTCTAATTCTGTGGTCGGACGATATAAGCCGGACCAGATAAAGACTGATACGGAAGGTCGATTCGAAATAGCCGAGCTGGCGAGCGGCGAATATTTGCTGCGGCTCGAAGCCGGTGAAGAAGGATTCGGCTGCCTGCCCGTGACAATCGAGCCCGGACAAACGCTAAGCGGCGTGAAAATTATTCGCAGCAAGGGAATTGATTTCGAAGTGTTCGTGTACAATCCTGACGATGAGAGTCCTGTTGAAAATGCGAGAGTCAATATATGGCAACAAGAAACTGCCGCCGGCTGCACCATGTTTAAACAAACGCTGCACTCGGACTCGAACGGCCTGGCTCGATTCCGCGTTCCCGAGGGAGAGTGTGAGATTGAAGTCATTAAGCTCGGTTATGGAACGACGTCATTTAGTTCGCGGGACATGAAAATCGATACAAGGCAATTACAACGAAAGGAAGTGCCGCTGGCCCGGTCGGCATATATTTTGTCGGGCGTCGTTGTGGATGAACAGGGGCGAACGCTTTCAGGAGCATCGGTAATGCAGTGGGGATTCGGACCGCGAGCCCTGACGGATTCCAGAGGCAAGTTTGACACGAGCAATATTTATATGTTTACTTCTCGCTTGCCGTCTTCTGTTAGAGTGCTGGCTCGATACGTACCATCTGGTCTGGGTGCATTCGCCAAGCTCGAAGATCCGTCCAGGTCTGGCGATCTCCACGGCCGGATCGTCCTCAAGCCGGCATATAATCTCACCGGAAAGGTCGTTAATCCGGCGGGCCGGAGCATTCCCTCGGCCTATGTCAAGCTGCTGCAGGCCGGAGGTGGCAGCGGGCAAATCATGGGGGCACACAGCAAAATGGTTACGGAGGTGACTACCGATGCCGACGGTGTGTATTGTATCCGCTCGATTCCTCATCCCGGGGGCGGCTCAAATAATGCCTGTGTCATTGCCGTCTATGCCGAAAGCTTCGGACCGACGATATTTAGCGGGATTTCCTTTGATGATGCCGTCGATAGAACCGTTCAACTGAAACCTATCGTTTTAAGACCGGCCGACCGAGAGATCGCCGGAGTAGTTGTAGACTCGAACGAGCAATCCGTCGCCGGAGCACTGGTCAGGGCTTACGGCCCCGAGCTCGACGGCGGCTATGATCCGCCGGTTTACGGCAAAACGCTCACTGATGCACAGGGCCGGTTCCGCATTACAGGCCTCTGCAATGAGCCTGTCTCGATTAAAGCGATATCACCATGGGGCCAAAAGCACCGTGGCACAGCATTAGCACATGCGGGAAACGAGAATGTCAGGGTTGTTCTAAGACGGGTGCTTCAGTTCGGTGAATCGCTCGCAGGCAAAGCCCTGCCGGAGCTAAAGGACTTGAATGTTGATCTCGTACCGGCCGAGGCCGCCGATAAAATGATTCTTCTCTGCTTTTTCGATATGGAGCAGAGGCCATCGCGAAACTGCCTGCGACAGTTAAGTGCAAAAGCAAATGAGTTATACGCGGGAGATGTTGTTATCGCCGCCGTCCAGATATCAAAAGTCGATGAAAAAACACTGGCCGAATGGCTCAAAGATAACGACATGCCCTTTTCGGTCGGAATGATTAATGGCGACCAGCAGCAGACACGCTTCGCCTGGGGCGTCGAATCGCTTCGTGGCTGATTCTGACGGATAAAAAACACATTGTTGTCGCTGAGGGATTTGCTGTTAGCGAATTGGAGAACAAGCTGAAGAAAGAATCTGATTAATGTAGTGCACACATGAAACGAGTACTGTTGGTTGCAGCTATATTATGTACTGTTGTGATTATCTGTATAGTCCTGGCAAGTCGCAGGCCGTCGCCGGAACAAGCCGTACAGGTCGATCCGACGGCGAGACATGTCGATGGTGTTGTAACAGACCCAGAAGGTTTACCTGTTTCCAAAGCCAGACTTAATGTGATGTTTGGTGGTCATGGAAGCTGTATATCGGATAAAAATGGCAGGTTCTGGCTCTCCTGGTTCGCAAGGCCGGTTCAAACAGAAGGGCAGGTATCTCTTCTGGTGCGGCAGGCGAAACTAAACCTGGCTGCGGTAGTTGTTTTGAAGCCTGAGACGATCAGGCTGGATATTAAGCTCAGACCCGCAGTGAATTTCAC
>Ga0209121_10000673_pt1 | contig 35900 bp, 41 predicted proteins | sample Cruoilmetagenom3_FD_187292 | JGI IMG/M metagenome (GOLD analysis project Ga0209121, IMG submission 187292) | Oil polluted marine microbial communities from Coal Oil Point, Santa Barbara, California, USA - Sample 3 (SPAdes) (version 2) | ecosystem: Environmental > Aquatic > Marine > Oil seeps ... | reverse complement strand
CTAACTGCTAATTAATAAGCCGAAAGGCATTATAACTAGAAGGCTCTGTATCAGAGGATGATTGATGCGGAAAATTATGGATTTTGACTTAAAAATCAAATAATTAACAGGAATCTTAAGAGATATACTTACAGACAAAACAAGCCTCCATGCAATGTTCGCTCTAAATGATTAGGCTACTTATCATAATCGACAACCCAATAAAATCAATGCGTTAACAGATGCTTTTTTTTGATACAGAGCCTGACGGCTTGTGATTTTTTACATTGATAGGTTATTGCGATATAACGCGAACTATTACTTTGCCTTTGGAGCCACCTGTGTCATTGGAAGATTATTTTAGCGACTACCCGTTGCAACAGGTTCCTAGTGGAACGCAAATACTTCATCAGGGCGATGAGTGCCAGAATTACTTTTTGCTGGTTGATGGTTCGGTGAAAATCTTTGCCCGCTCTGCCAATGGCCGAGAGGTCATTCTCTACCATATAACGCCGGGTAAAATTTGTGTGTTAACCACCACCTGCCTGTTGGGTGACAAGCGTTTTCCTGCCGAGGCCGTCGCCGAAACGGCGTTATCCGTGCGGATGATGCCAAAACGTCGCTTTGATGAACTGATGGAAAGCTCGGCGGGCTTTCGTCAGCAGGTCTTTGATAATTTTGGCCAGCGCATTGGCAGCCTGATAGAGACCATCGAAAAACTGGCGCTGGAAACACTGGAGCAACGGCTGGCTAAATATCTACTGCTTCAACCCTGTAACCCGTTACAGACAACCCATCAGCAAATTGCAGCAGAAATTGGCACCGCCCGCGAAGTTGTCAGTCGCCACCTTAAGCGCTTCGAGAGCCTTGGCCTGGTCAAGCTGGATCGCGGCAGTATCGAGCTACTCGATAGAACCGCGTTACATGGTTTGATTTAAATCAGTCCCGCCCTCACTTTCCTTAGGACAAACTACAAATCATGCCCACTCAGTGACTAAGTCACTGAGTTAATCCATCAATGCTCTTAGAATCAGCTATAACAGATAGTGATCACCCCTGTTGGGGCTTCTAATGAAATGAGGATGATGTGATGAAAAATGAAGGCAATGTAGATCGAGTTATACGGGTGATTGTTGGGCTGGCATTGCTTAGCTTGTGTGTCATTGGGCCACAAACTTTGTGGGGGCTGGTGGGACTGGTGCCATTACTGACCGGTCTGCTAGGCTTTTGCCCACTTTATAAGATTCTAGGGCTAAGCACCTGCCCCCTTAAAAAGAATTGCTAAAGCAGGTACCGCGAACTGTCACGCGGCCTGACACCAAAAAGGCCGCGTTGGATGGAAATGGTTTTGAGCCACTCCTTAGAGCCATTTCTTATGTTTGAAGAAAACGACTAACCCCGTCACCGTCGATGCCATCGTGCCCAAAAGTACGAAATAGGAATATTTCCAGTGAAGCTCTGGCATATTATCGAAGTTCATTCCATAGAGCCCCACCATAAAACTCAGCGGAACAAAGATAGCGGTAATCACAGTAAGAATACGCATGGTATCGTTAAGGCGATGTGAGCTGATAGATATGTAGCCGTCGATCAGGTCGCCACAGTTATCGTAGTACATCGAGGACAAACTCAATAATCGCTCACAGCGATCATAAACGTCTCTCAGTGCATGCTGGAGTTCTGAGTCGTAATATTCACTATGAAGTGTCAGTTCATCATTAACAATCGTACTAAATAATTTTTCATGGTAATTAAATACTCGCCTCAGATTCAAAAGCCTTGAGCGGTAACCAACCAGTGCGCGCATTGCAATATCCGGGTTATCGCCAAGTAAGTTCTCCTCGGCATCGTTTAGCACTGCTTCGAAATTGAGCACCGCTTCCAGATATCGGCCGGCTGAATAATGAATAATTTTGGTTAAAAGCAGTGAGGGTTTTGCAAGTAAGTCGGCAATATTCTGGTTGGACCAATACTGATTAATACTCAGTGATGCGCCCCGGTGCACGGTAACCAATAAATTAGTACCAACAAAAAAACCTATTTGTTGGGGGTCGAGACTCATGTCAGCACTGATATGAGTTAACCCGCGAAATAAAATAAAGGTATCGTTTGCAAATTCTTCAACCTTTGGTGGGTGGCGCTTACGTTGTGCATCCTTAACAGCCAACTCATGGCACCCTATCGACAGCAGAAGCTCCACCTCGCTATCTTGGAGTTCGCCTTCAATATCAAGCCACAAATAATTGGTTTTATCTTTCTCCCACTGAGCAACCAGCAATTGATCACCACGGGTGATTGTTAAATCTTTTGATAGCAGTTGGGAACGGATCATTTTTGCCCACCTTGTTCCATAAATAATAGAGGTTTAGTCACACCAAAGAGAGTGGTAACCTCCTTTAATCAAAGATTAGAAATAGATTCTAACAGTTTGGCAATGGTTAACTATATGAATATTAATACCGATTTTCTTCAGACTACGGTTATTGAATTTGGTGATACGTCTATTAGTCTTGCCGATTTAATTTATATACCGATATTGTTGTTAGCCGGAATCCTGTTTATTCGCTGGAGTACAAAGTTCATTCGCAAAGTAATGGATAAACAGGGCCTCAACCCCAACTCTATCCAAGTTATCTCAAGAGCCTACTTGATTATTGCGCTTTCCGTATTGGTCATTAGCGCTTTGGATTTAATGAACGTACCCTTAACTGCATTTGCATTTATTTCCGGTGCCGTCGCTATTGGTGTTGGTTTCGGTGCTCAAAATATTATTAATAATTTTATTAGTGGCTGGATATTAATGTGGGAGCGCCCCATTCGAATTGGGGATTTTCTTGAAATTGGCGACACGAAAAGAACGGTGGAATCCATCAATACTCGATCGACTCAATTCAGGCGTGTCGATGGCGTACACATGCTGATCCCCAACAGTTATTTACTTGAAAATATTTTAGTGAATTGGACACTGGTTGACCGCCTAACGCGGACCACGGTTAGAGTTGGTATCGCTTACGGGTCGCCGGTACGAAAAGCCGCCGAATTAATAGAACTCGCGGCACAGGAGCACCCCGATGTATTAAAAGATCCCGAGCCAGCTGTTCTGTTTGAAGATTTTGGCGATAGCGCATTAATCTTTGATCTTCATGTTTGGGTGCACGCTTCCGCAGAGCGCAGCCTTCGAAAAATACGCAGTGATATTCGCTATAAAATTGACGATTTATTTCATGAAAATGATATTGTTATTGCCTTTCCTCAACGCGACATTCACGTTGATGGCGAAGTCGTTATAAAAAAGGCCTAGAAAAAATAATTCCGTCGTCAGCTTGGTTTATTTTTAATAGTTTTTAATTTAGGTTTTAATTCATTATGAATAAATATAGAGCGCTGAATTTTCAACCTTATGCTCGACCTTATTAAGTGGCCGGCAGCCTTCATCAACACACTCACCACTCTGCACATTAAATTTCCATTGGTGCTTGGGGCATGTCAGCAACGTTCCCTCTAGCGCATGAAGAGGAATATCCGTTCCCTGGTGGGGACAGCGGCTATCAAAAACCTGGTAACTTTCGGCTACTCGATTAACAAAACAGGCACGACCACCGTAGTCAAATCGTGAGACACCTTCCTTTATCTCATCAATTTTCACGAGTTTATGCCACTGTTTTTCTTTGCCAATTAAATCCGGATTAAACTCTGGAATATTCATTTCTAAAATAATATCAATCGCCCAAATAATTTTACTCAGGCCCAGCGTTGGCAAGCACACTAACAAGGCATCGAGAATTTCATCGGCCTCATTACCTTCTTTAAGTGCACGGGTTAGATACTGCTTTAAACCGGCTTCGGTTTTTGCATCGACTTTAGTAATGACCGACAACAATGATCGCGTTTTTTTATCGAGATGCTTACCGCCTTCCTTTAAAAATTTAAAGTAAGGTCCCATTGCATCTTTTCTGACTGTCAGTAAATAATCCAGCGCTTCACTCATCGTTCTTGCTTCCTGTTCGTATAACGTTCTTTATGCCTTAGATTAACCAATTCGACCTAGTTAACCCAACTAATCTATCAGCAAACTTGCCAGGTCTATCTACTGGACAGTTATCACAGCTCGACAAAAAACAGCTCAAAAACAACCGTCGCTGAAACCAGTTAAAACTGACAAAGATTATTCTTATGGTCTAGGTGTAGAGAAGGCTGATATTTTGACCTTTTTTACAAGGCTGTAAGAAGGGCCATACGTGTTCGTCGATAGAATTAACTATGGCTGTCTCGGTAAGTAGCCCGTGCGTCTAAATACTACCTTCCCGAAGTGCTTAACAACTTAACCAATGGCGATAATTTAAGAATGGACAGCAAAATACTTTGCTATCCATTCTAGGCGTTTACTTTTATAAGAACTCTATCGCCAAAGCCTTAAAAGACGGGCCTGACAACAAACTCGCCATCTTCTTCCACCAGATGAAGCATGCAGCCAAGCAATGCGTAATTAGGTTCCTGACCAGGCGTGCCACACACCAGATTTTTACCTTGAGTACGCAGCTCGTACGCAGCCTTACGCTGTTCAATATTTAAAGAGAATGGGACAAAAATCTTTTGAGCCGCCATGGCATTCCTTTCTTGAATGCGCGCCCGGTGCTTTTCCTGATCTTCACGCCCTGCGGCCGAGCCTTTTGGCAACTGTAAGTTTGTGAATGCTTGCTCTTTTGTTCTGTGTGTACTCATGTTGAGTGCTCTATGATTTACATTGGTGTTAGAAGGTATAGCGTAATTCCGGTATGAGGCAGGCTTATCACTAGCCGACCCTGTTAGCCTCCCCGATGAGGTGGGGGGTATTGACCAACAGAGTCGCTAACGCAGTGTTAGACAGGCCTAACCACAAATTCGCCATCTTCTTCAATCAGCTGAAGCGTGCACCCGAGTTCTGCGAAATTGGGCTCCTGACCAGGAAAACCACACTCTATATTCCGGCCTTGTTTGCGCAGCTCTAACGCTGCTGCACGTTGCTTCATATCTGTGGAGAACGGCACAAAAATTCTTTGGGCAGCTTTTTCAGTCAACCCTTTTATACGGGCTTGCAGTCTTTCCCGATCCTCTCGACCTGCCTCAGACCCGATAGGAAACATCGGTTGTATGGAGGGATCTTTAATCTTCTTTCTAGCCATTTTTTCACTCAGTATCTAACGTTTTATTTTATCAATATTACTGGAGGGAATATCAAGTATCCCCCTCTTTCACAGAGGCAATTATTGAATGATAAGCGTACAAAAATCAATACCTCTTTTACCTTTTCCCACCCAAGAAGATAAAACTTACCCTTATAAATCAGATGGTTACTAAAACAATTCCCGGCCGCACGATAGCCATACCAGTTATTACGCTTTACATTATTTTATGTTTAGCCCTTTTACTCCAAACCAGGCCTGCTTTCTGACATCAACTTATCCAGAATTTTTTGTGCTTGTTTGGGCTTGGCTAGATCCTGCTCTTCCAGCATTTCGCATTCATCTTGTTCCATTTGCTCAATCGTGACCGGGTAATATTTACAATCATCGGGACGGTCGTAATAGATATCACAGGTATATTTTTCCTGATTTGGCATCTTCCTCAGCCAGGGGCATCGCTCAATTTGTTCACCGGTTTCCGGGTTTACCCAGATTTTTCCATCGCTGACATATTGGTATATCTCCGGCTTGAAAATCTCCCACAACTCAATCTCGCTTGTGGATGCCGATAGGCCGCCATTGCTGTACTTAACACAACATTTACCGCACTGGTTACAGTCTTTCACAGGTTTCTCACAATGCGTTTTTCGCTCCCCATCATAATGATTTTCTAGCTAGCCAATTACTCATATCCCATTCCTTAAAACTGCACTTGATATTAGGCAACACTACCGGATAATCAGCGACTACTTACTCACAAGGTGAAATCATGTATCTGGCAATGAATCGTTTTCAGGTCAACGAAGGTCGGGAAGAAGAGTTTATCGAGGTATGGCGCAGCCGCAATTCATTTTTGGATGACGTGCCCGGTTTCAAATCTTTCAATCTGTTACAAGGCAAAACAGAGGACGGAATTACGCTCTTCAGCTCTCATTCTGTTTGGGAGAACCGCACAGCCTTTGACGACTGGACTCGTTCAGATGCGTTTCGCAAAGCCCACGCAGGGGCAGGAAAAACATCTGAAGGTCTCTATGCAGGCCCGCCCAAGCTGGAATTGTTTGAATCGGTGTTGTGACGGTTAATCCGTCAATATCCCAATTAAACTTTGAGCATGATTTGCAGCCTCTATGCCCAAGTCTGTTAGGTAACCGCCATCCACATGGTCAGTGAGGCCTTTATTGAAGAGCCGTTCAGCTGCTTCAACGGCTTCTGCTGGGGCTTTATGCGCATGCACCTTTATCCCACTGGCCATAGAATCAAGATTAAACTGATTTAATAATTTAATTTCTTCGAGAAGTTCTTTTGTATATATCATAGCTTTCCCACTGAACCTTTTTCTATTAACCCTGTATATCTCGGGCAAATATTGCTTTTAAATAATTAGTCTCCGGTATCGCCGGGTGTACCGGATGGTCTGGCCCTTGGCCGCCAATAGAGAAGACCTGTAGTTGCCGATGGCGATGTGCTGCCGCAGTTTTCACCACATCCATCAGCGTTTGCTGGGGCAAGTGCATAGAACAGGAGGCCGATACTAGAATACCACCGGGGGCCAACAATCTAAGCGCCAACTGATTTGCTTGATGGTAAGCCTTTTCCCCCTGCCTTTGATCTTTTTTTCTTTTAATAAAGGCCGGGGGGTCTAACACCACCATATCAAAGGTTTGCCCTGCCTCAATAAGCGATTTCATCATATCGTTCGCCTTGCCTTGCAAACAAGAGAACTGACCACGGTAGTTATTCAATTCGGCATTTTTTTGCGCCAGATCTAGTGCATCACCCGAAACATCCACGCAGGTCACGGCTTTGGCCCCCGCAACTGCCGCCTGAACACCCCAACCACCCACGTAGCTGTAAACGTCCAGAACGGTCTTATCTTTGGATAATTGCTGCAATTGCTGGCGATTCACACGGTGGTCGTAAAACCAGCCCGTTTTTTGCCCCGTCATAACCGGAGCTAGAAAGCGGGCGCCATTTTCTTCCAGTTCAACCAGGTCGGGCACCTCACCAGCAGCTACTTCAACGGCTTCAGTTAACCCCTCCATCTGTCGAAATGGCCCCTGATTTCTAAACACAATACCCTTCGGGGCAAATACCTCATCGAGTGCAGCGATAACTTCATCACGTCGCTGATCCATAGCGGCAGTGGTTAATTGAGCTGACAAATAATCACCAAAGCGATCGACCACCAGCCCAGGCAACAAATCGGAATCACCAAAAATGGCGCGATAATAGGGCTTTGCAAAACAGCGCTCGCGCAGCTGCAACGCTTGTCGCAGCCTTTCGGCAAGTAAAGCCTGATCTAGCTCACGATGAGTTTCGTGGCTGTAGATTCGCCCACAAATTAAACTCGCAGGATTAACCACCGCCATGCCGACAAATTTCCCTCCTGCATCCTCAACCACCACTTCGCTGCCAGCTGACATGGCTTTAAGTGGCGTTGCGGAAATATCCACCTCATTGCTGTACACCCACAGGTGGCCCGCACGCAACCTACGGTCGGCACCTTTTTTTAAGCGTAGAGACAACAGTGATTGGGATAAAACAGACATGGTTTCTCCTTTTGACCAACCGTCGCTAATCGATAGTTTAGAGGGTAAAAAATAAGTTTCGAAAATAAAAAAGGCTGCCTTAAAGCAGCCTTAATTTTGAAGCGTGCACCCGTTCACTACTGGTGACCAACCCCATCTACCGTAATACCAAAGCAAAGCTGAAGAAGTTACTCGTCTTCAGCTAATGCTTCATAGGCAACGGCATCCAGAAGGCCCTCTAATTCAGATGGGTCAGACATTTTGACTTTAAAAAACCAACCGTCATCGTAAGGTGAGCTATTAATGCTTTCAGGCGCATCTTCGAGCTCCACGTTAATGGCAACTACTTCACCTGATACCGGAGTATAGATATCTGAAGCAGCCTTTACAGATTCCACCACGCCAGCTTCTTCGCCGGCTGAAACGACAGTGCCAACCTCTGGCAACTCGACGTAAACCACGTCACCCAGGCTATCCTGGGCGTGATCAGAAACACCGACTGTTACGGTGCCATCACCTTCATCGCGAGCCCATTCATGGCTGGCGGCATATTTCAAATTGGAGGGGGTCGCGCTCATTGTGATGTCCTCACTTTGGTACTAAAACCGAGTCATTTTTAACTGTCGCGAATTCTAAACCTGATCGACCACAAACTAAAGAGGGGATTAAATAACAAGCGCGACCAAATAGAAGCAATTCTTCTCCTAATTCAGCCCCATGGCTTGCCGAACAATCAGATTTTTAATGGGACCAAGCCGATTTACCGCACTCATGCCATCGTTCCGCAACAACCGGATAGGAAGTGGCTGCTCATCAAATAGCCGTTTAAAACCTTCCATGACGGCCATTGTGCCTAAATTGTGTGGCTTCCGGCGACGCTGGTAACGACCGAGCGCCCACATGTCACCAGGGGACAGTTCGCGCTTCACCGCACGCTCCACCTCTTCGACCAAAGTGATTACATCCTGAAAGCCCAGATTAACTCCCTGCCCCGCCAGCGGGTGAATGGTATGCGCCGCATCGCCCATCAGAGCCACACCGGGAACAATATAATCTACCGCATGGCGCTGCTTCAGCGGTATTTTGTAGCGTTTATCTACGGCGACTATATCGCCCAGGCAATGTTCGCCAGCCCGAGTTAAAGCTCGGCAAAAGGCTTCATCATCAAGCGCCATCAACGATTCGGCCATATCTACCCGTTGCGACCAAACGATTGAGCACTGATGACAATCTCCAGATTCCGAGCGCAAGGGTAAAAATGCCAGCGGCCCCTCAGGTAAAAAACGCTGCCTGGCGGTGAAATCATGCTGTTTTTCAGTAGTGACCGTGGTGACAATGGCATGATGCCCATACTCCCACTGACGCAACTGCAAACCACAGAGTTCTCGTACTTTCGACTGTGCGCCATCGGCAGCCGCCAGCAGCTTGGCAGCAATTAGCTGGCCGTCGGCCAGCGATATAACAACACCACCCGCCTGCCCGGTAGGCCGCTGCAAATCCACCACCATCGCCGGACACAGCAATTCTACATTTTCCAGCTCTTCGAGCCGCGCCAACAACGCCTCGACAACCAGCGCATTTTCTACAATGTGTCCTAAACTGGGCTGACGCACCTCGGCACAATCGAATTCAATATGCCCGGTGCCGTCTGCCTCCCAAACTTCCATTCGCTGATAGGGACATACGCGCTGAGTAGCTATTCGCTCCCAGACGCCCACATCCTTGAGCAATTTTTGAGATGTAGCGGTCAACGCCACGACCCGAGGATCAAAGCATTCTGACAGGTCGGGCATCTCGAATGACCGCGCTTCCAGAACAGCTATCCGCATTTTTTTACCGGACTCGGTGGTTGCCAGTAATGCCGCGAAGGCCGCACCCACCATTCCGGCTCCTGCCACAACAACATCATATTCACGATCAGCCATGCTGCTGCCTTTCTGCTGTTTTATCATTGCTTTCTATTGATGGCGTCCCGCGAGTTTCGAGCCCCATACCCAACCGCGCAAACTGATGGCGCAACAACGGAACCGTGTCCAATGCCAACAGGCCTAGATTCCGCACCAAGGCCACGGGAGAAGAATTGATGCCAAACACCTTGGGCAATAGATCACTCAGTAAAATAGTTTGCGTCTGATCGACTTGCTGTTGCTTGAGGTAACGGTGCAACACCTTTAAATCACCCAAAACGGCCCCATCGGCAGAGGCATTTGCCAGCTCATTGACCAGCACCGCCACATCACGCAGGGCCAGATTAAACCCCTGACCAGCGACCGGATGCAGGGAATGCGCAGCATTACCCATCACCACGACATTGCTACGGACCTGTTCATTACTGGTAATCAGCCGAATGGGATAACTATAACGGCTACCCACTCGCTGAAACTGCCCTAATCGATGGCCAAACCGATCCTGTAATTCTGCCAAGAATTCCTCATCGGTAGCCTCCAACAGTTCAGCTGCACGCTCTGGAGGCAATGTCCACACCAATGCTGACCGAGCCTCTTGCCCCACCGACTGGAGCGGCAACATGGCCATAGGCCCAGAGTCCGTAAACCGCTCGTAGGCCACGCCCCCATGGCCCTTCTGTAACGAGATGTTTGCGATGAGCGCAACCTGCCCATAATCTCTCGTAGTAGTGTCAATACCCAACAATTCTCGCGTCTTTGACTGAGCACCATCTGCTATAACAAGAAGCTTTGCTGATAAGTGAGCACTTACATCAAAACCTGAAAGAGCGAGTTGAACACCGCCTCGCACTGGTTTGACACTGGTGACCTGAGCAGGAGCCACAACCTCCACGCCAGGCGCTTGCCGAAGCGCGTCCATCAACACCGAGCCAAGCCACTGGTTTTCTACCACATAGCCGAGTGCTGGCAGGTTTTGTTCAGATGCCTGTAACAAGGTATGCCCTATATGCCCCCGATCTGACACATGCACGTCACTAATGTCTGCTAACTTAGAGCTCAATTTGGACCACAAACCCAGCATTTCGAAAATTTCTCGACTGCTGTGTGACAGCGCCGTGGATCGGGCATCAAAACTGGGCTGCAACTCGTCGGTTTGAGCCGTTACCGGATATGCTTCTATTACCCTAATGCGCCACCCAAGGTTCAGCGACGACAATAACAGTGCCAAACTGGCTCCCACCATTCCGCCACCGACAATGGCAACATCCGCCTCCGAGGCTATTGATAACCCCGGTTTTTCTGATCGAAGTTGCGACATTACTCCGCCATTAACCTCTCAATGTCTTCAGTGGTTTTTGGCACACCACTCGTCATTACCTCTGGGCCTTTGGCGGTTATCAGCACGTCATCTTCAATGCGAATCCCAATGCCTCGCCAGCGCTTATCCACATTGGTGTTATCGGGTGAAATATAAATGCCTGGCTCAACGGTCATCACCATGCCCTTCTCAAGCAATCGCCATTCATCATGAACCTTGTAGTCTCCCACATCATGGACATCCATACCCAACCAGTGTCCTGCCCGATGCATATAGAAATCACGGTAGCTCTGAGTTTCTATCAGCTCATTGAGTTCACCCTGAAGCAGCCCCAGATTAAGCAACCCCTCGGTAATCACCTTCACGGTCATCTGGTGAGGCTCATCCCAGTGATTACCTTTTACACAAGCCCCTATTCCGGCCAACTGTGCCTCCAGCACTATGTCGTAGATAGCTTTTTGCTCTGGGGTATATTTTCCATTAACCGGAAAGGTGCGGGTGATATCTGCCGCATAGTGTTGCAGTTCGCAGCCGGCATCGATCAAGACCAAATCACCGTCTTTAAGTTTGGCGCTATTCTCTACGTAATGAAGAATACAGCCGTTCTCACCACCACCGACAATACTGCCATAGGCAGGGAAGCGCGCTCCCGCCATGGCAAATTCATGCTCAATCTCTGCCTGTAGCTGATATTCGTACATTCCGGGCTTGCAGATTTTCATGGCACGACAGTGTGCCCGGGAAGAGATTTCGCCAGCCGTTCGCATAATTTTTTGTTCGGCCACACTCTTGAATAGGCGAAGCTCATGCAATAAGTGGTCGAGATCGACAAATTCACCCGGTGGAATGGCACCTGAACGGGAGCGCCCACGAATAGTATTGACCCACTCCATCAGATGCCGATCAAAGGTCAGATTTTTACCCATGGCGTAGTACACCCGATCGCGACCCTCCAGCAATCCCGGTAAAATTTCGTCGATATCATCGATGGGAAATGAATCATCAGCGCCATACTTTTGGATCGCGCCCTCAGGACCCGCACGATAACCATCCCAAATTTCACGCTCTATGTTTCTATCCCGGCAAAACATTATGTACTCACCGTGATCCCTTCCCGGCACCAGAACCAACACGGCTTCGGGTTCGGCAAAACCGGTAAGGTAAAAAAAGTCGCTGTCCTGGCGGTAGGGGTAATTGATATCCCGATTGCGGGTTTGCTCCGGAGCCGCAGTGAGGATGGCGATGCTATTGCTATCCATCATCTCCATGAGCTTCTGTCTGCGGCGGGTAAATTCCTGCTTGGTAACCATTCTATTTTTTACACTCTCCAATAACCTGATTTGCGAGAATAAATGCCGGTCAGAGTATGATTGATTTTATTAAAAGAGTTCTCGTGAACAGCTAGTGAAGCGTCCGGGAACCCTGATCTTCAACTGAATTCAGCTCTGAATAAATCAGCAGGACAGCCACTCGGACATATTCCACCAATTCGGCATAGCTGACCTCTTCCTCTTCCTCGCCATCCTCTTCCTCCAGGCTTTCAACCTGAGAAATAGATGCCAGATCACTTAGAGCGTCGGCGATATCCCCCGTAAGTTCAGTCGTAACTGACAGCCCTGAACTCCCCAAACCAAACAGGAATCCCTGGCACCACTCGCCCAGCGAAGCAAGTCTCTGATTGAGAGGAAATTCATCATCGGGAAGTAACGGGTGAAACTCAAAGCCACCGCTGCATATCTGCCCAAGGGTAAACTGGTACAACTCGGGTAAGGTGTCACCCAGATCCTCGATCCGCTCTTGCTCCACTTCGAGGAACTCGGCAATGACCGTCAACAATGCCTCATCGGACAGTTTCTGCCCACCGCTGATTCTGCCGCAGAGAACACCATGTATTTCTGCGGGGCTACCCATTAAATTAGCACGCACGAAAGCGTTGGCAATTTCATTAAAATTCATACTTATCACTGTTTCTACAATCCAGCAGAAAAGGCCATCCTATCACCCTTCATCATACCAATCACGCCAGATCAATTAGCTGAAAGGAAAACCCCATTCTGCCAAGAAGCTAGCTTCTTTTCCTCGAAACAGCCTCAAGGTTGTTGACCGATTTGTAGTCGCGCCATATAGTTGAGGAGAAAGATTACAATTGGCTATCCTAATGTCTGATGATTTGCTACATCTAGAGCAGAAGATTGATCGCCTGATCAATATTTGCGCTCGATTACAAAAAGAGAACGAATCACTCCGCGATCGGGAATCCAGCCTGCTCAAGGAACGCAGCAAACTTCTGGAAAAAAATGAGCTAGCCCGCAATCGGGTTGAACATATGATTGTGAGGCTGAAAGGCCTCAACAGCGAAGGTTAAACCCCATGAGCCAGGACACGGTAAACATCCGTATTCTCGACAAGGAATATCAAGTCAGCTGCCCCCCAGAAGAACGCAGCGCTTTACTTCAGGCCGCTCGCTCACTGGATGAAAGGGTTCGCTCTATTCGCAATAGCGGTGGCGTAATCGGCCTAGAACGCATTGCCATCATGGCCGCACTCAACCTCACCTACGAATTATCTAAAGTAGAAACTCAAGCGGAGTCTGACGGGGCATCTCAACAAGCCATCCAAAAATTGGACCACAAAGTTTCCGAAGCCCTTCAGCGTTTCGAAAAATCTGTCGCTTTTTAATCTCAAGACTGGGTTATAATAACTCCTATGCCCTGGGGTACTTGCCAGTCGACAAGTCCTCGAGCCGATAATTTGTAACCAGGAGGGTTCAAGCCGATATGGTGTGCACGTCCGCTCGACGGAAAGCCTAATGTATCGCTGAGCCCCCCACCTTGAGCCATTGGGTTCAAGGCCAAGTTGACAGCGGTATCTCCGGGGACATAAATCATCCAACCAATCAGGCAACCCAAACAAACATGGACAGCAAAGCCATTCGTCAATTGATGCGTGAGCGACGCCGTTCGCTAACCTATCAACAGCAGATTGCTGCCAGCAAAGGTCTAGCCGAACAACTGTCAAACCTTCCAGCCTTTCGATACAGCAAACGCATTGCATTTTACCTCCCCAACGACGGCGAGATAGATCCACAACTTGCGATGGGGATTGCCGAGGCGGCAGGCAAAGAGTGCTACCTACCGGTCTTACACCCACTGAAGCTAAATCGACTCTATTTTGCAAGATATTGCCAGGGAGAAGCCCTGTCGATAAATCGATTTGGCATTAAAGAGCCGCCACTGAAAGGTGGGTTTATTGTCCCACCGCTCGGTCTCGACCTGATTTTACTGCCATTAGTGGCCTTCGATGCCCACGGCAATAGACTAGGAATGGGTGGTGGATTCTATGATCGCACTCTGGCCTCACAACAGCGCTTTACTCGCCTGATTGGATTAGCCCAAAGTTGTCAGGAAACTGATAGTATTGTCCACCAACCTTGGGACGTTCCACTACAAGCCATTGTTACAGAACGCAATGTTATTCAGGCCCACTAACCATTTAAGAAAATCACTATGCGTAAAACCAAGATCATCTGCACGATTGGCCCAGCGACAGAATCATTTGAGATGCTGGAAAAGCTAGCAAACGCTGGAATGAACGTAGTGCGGCTGAACATGTCACACGGCGATCATGAATCACACGCCAAAGTCATCAAAGCGGTACGTACGCTCAATAAAAAGCAGCCCCACCCTATTGCAATCCTGATGGATACTCAGGGCCCAGAAATTCGCACCGGCGACATTAATCACGAACTGGATCTGAAAAAAGGTGATGTAATTTCGGTGGTGGCCCGTGGCGAAGATGACGTGGAGGAAAGCTCTATTCGTATTAATTACGAAGATCTGATTCACGATGTGCAGATCGGCGACATGATCACGGTAGACAACGGCCTGATCAACTTGGAAATTCTCAGCAAAGAAGACCGCATCATGCAGTGTCAGGTAATTGACGGTGGTGTTCTAAAAAGTAAGCGCCACGTTAACTTGCCGGGTATTCGAGTCAACCTACCCGCCATCACCGAAAAAGACAAACGCGACATCTTGTTCTCAATGGAACAAGAAGTGGACTTTATTGCCTTGTCCTTTGTTCGAGATGTGGAAGATATTCACCAACTACGAGAATTACTTGGCGACAAAGCAGACAAAATCAAAGTTATTTCCAAAATTGAAGATCAGGAAGGTGTTAAAAACATCAGCGAAATTGTCGACGTCTCCGACGGTGTCATGGTGGCACGTGGTGATCTCGGCGTAGAAATTGCCATCGAAAAATTACCGCGGGTACAACGAAGAATTATTCGCCTCTGCGCCCAGCGCGGCAAGCGCGTGATTGTCGCAACACACATGCTGGAATCCATGATCGAAAACCCGATACCGACTCGGGCAGAAGTAACCGATGTGGCCAACGCTGTCTACGAAGAAGCCGATGCCATTATGCTGTCTGGCGAGACAACCATCGGCAAGCACCCCGTAAAGTGCGTAGAGATACTCTCTCGAATTGCCAACTCCATTGAGCACAGCCCCGGCCTGCAATTTACCAAGGATTTGGAACTGAAAAATGATAAGGAAGAGATTGCCGCCGCCGCAGTGAAACTGGCTGAATCGATTAACGCCAAGGCTATTATCGTTCCCACCAGACGAGGCAGGATGGCCAACTACGTCACCAACTGCCACCCCCAAGCACCCATTATTTGTGCCTTTACCAACGACAGCCGAACTCGCCGTCAGCTGGTACTAAACCGCAACGTCTTGAGCTTCCGGATCAACTTCAGCGAGGATCCAGAGAAGACCCTCGCCACGGCGGCAAAAATCATGATAGATCGCCCAGAATTTTCCCCAGAAGATCGATTAGTCGTTATCTCTGATGCACTGGCCGGTTCCGGTATTGATGCCATCCAAATCAGACGGTTGGGCGACCTGCTGACCGTAGCCACAGAATAAACACAACCCTCGAACTCTAGACCTGCGAGTACCCATTGATGCTAAGAATACCTAACGCCTCATTGGTTACTCGCTGTACGCTTGCTATTTTTGTCAGCGTCATTGCGACCCTATCCACTACGCTCATTCATGCAGCGCCACGCCAAGCCACTGCGGGCACCCCTCCTGCCACCAATGTTATTTTATTTATCGGTGACGGTATGGATGAACATCAGATCACCATGGCACGCAATTATTTATACGATTCCGAGGGTATGTTTTCTATGGAGAAAATGCCCGTCAGGAGTTCGGTCAGGGTCAAGACACTACGTGAAGATAATCCCGATCATTTCCGATACGTGGCCGATAGTGCCAATACTGCCAGTACACTGGCCACTGGATTTTTTACCAGCAAGGGACGAATTTCTACCAGTGCGCATGGGGATGTCGATCAAAAAACCATCCTTGAAGATGCCCAGGCCCAACGCTATCGAACCGGACTGGTAACCACATCAAGCCTAACCGATGCCACACCGGCAGCTTTTGCCACCCATGCTGCTCACCGATACTGCCAAAGCGCCTCGGCCATGCATTTCGCCAACAGCGCCCTTGACAAGACCCAACAGTGCGCACGCGACTTAAAGAAAAATGGCGGCCCCGGATCCATCGCAGAACAACTCGCGGCCGCAGATATCGATGTGTTACTCGGCGGAGGTACAGATTTATTTAATCAACGCCTGGAAGTGGATGAATCGAACCACTCCACCATTCTGGACAAAGCACTGAGTCACGGTTATCAATTTCTAAGCACAAAAGAAGAGTCACAAACGGCTCACAGTAAAACCAGATTATTGGGGCTTTTTGCCCGGACACACCTCCCTGTTGAATGGCAAGGCGAGCATCATCGACGCGCCGAACTGATCAAAACCGACAACCAGGGCAAAGCGATTTTCCCTCGACCCTTTAGCTGTGAAAAAAACCCCGACCACAGAGACATACCTGAACTGGCTGAAATGACCAGTCGCGCCATACAGGCTCTATCTCAGAATAATGACAACGGGTTTTTTCTGATGGTTGAAGGTGCATCCATTGATAAGCAAGCTCACGAGCGGAACCCATGTGGTCAGATTGGCGAAATCCAAGCCTTCGACAAAGCGGTCTCTGTGGGTCGGCAGTTCGCAGCTCAACAGACCAATACGTTGATTATTGTTACTGCGGATCATGGGCATGCAGGGCAGGTTGTCCCCCTACCCGAAAGCTATCAGGCCTCCAGTAATGCACTAAAAATTGAGAGCTATCCAACGGGCTACTATGCCGTGTTAAAGACATTGTCTGGTGAGCTCATGGCCGTTAATTACGCGACTAACTCATCGCCTCACAGCCAGTGGGAAACGCACACGGGCATCAATGTGCCGGTGTTTATGGAAGGCCCGGGGCTAGAACATATACCCGTATTAACTGACCAGCGAGCGATCAATCAACTGATGCGCCGCCATCTAAAACTGCATTAACAACCGCGCAGTCCATCCAACTCAACGGCCCCGTCAATTTATCATCGATACGGGCAACCAGATCAGCTCAAAAAAACCTGATAGGCTGAATTGTTAGTCTCTTCTGTCCATGTATAACCCAAGTCATCCAGGAACCGAGCGACCTTGCCCCTCTCCTCTACAGGTACCTGCAACCCGGCCAAAACCCGGCCATAGGCCGCACCATGATTACGGTAGTGGAACATTGAGATATTCCAACGGCCCCCCAGTTTATTCAGGAAACCCATCAGCGCACCTGGGCGCTCGGGAAATTCAAAACTATAGACAGCCTCATCGGTCGCTTCAGTCGCTCGGCCGCCCACCATATGCCGGATATGTAATTTGGCGATTTCATTATCCGTCATATCAACCAGGGGGTACCCCTTGCCCTGAAGATCCTCCACCAAATTCGCTCGATCTTCATCGGATATGACTTGCACACCCACAAAGATATGCGCTTGAGAGATGTCGCCCATGCGGTAATTAAATTCCGTAATGCTGCGCTTGCTGAGTGCCGAACAGAACGTCTTAAAACTTCCCGCCTGCTCGGGGATAGTGACCGCCAAAATAGCCTCGCGCTTTTCACCAATTTCCGTGCGCTCGGAGATATAGCGCAACTTATCGAAATTGATGTTGGCGCCACTGTCTACCGCCAGCAAAGTTTGTCCCGTTACACCGGTCCGCTCTACATACTTCTTTAAACCCGCCACACCCAAGGCACCCGAGGTTTCACAGATGGATCGGGTGTCATCAAAAATGTCCTTAATCGCCGCACTGATTTCATCGGCAGAAACCGTCACCACTTCATCGACCGTTTCTTTGAGTATCTTGAAGGTTTCCTTACCGACCTGAGCTACCGCAGTGCCATCGGCAAAAATACCCACATGTTTTAATCTAACTCTGCGACCCGCTTTCAGCGCCGCATCCAAACAAGCTGCATCATCCGGCTCTACGGCGATCACTTTAATATCAGGGCGCACGTATTTGATATAGGCAGCCATACCCGCACAGAGACCGCCGCCACCTACCGGAATAAATACTGCATCCAGCGGGCCGGAAACCTGCCGTAAAATTTCCATGGCGATGGTGCCCTGGCCAGCGATGACATCGGGGTCATCAAAGGGATGGATATACGTCATACCCTTTTCTACAACCAGTTTTTGAGCGTAATCTGACGCCTCGTCATAGGTGTCACCACGCAATACCACTTTGGCACCCCGAGCTTTTACCGCATTTACTTTAATTTGCGGCGTGGTACTGGGCATCACAATGGTCGCTTTCACGCCAAGTTTTTGTGCAGACAAGGCCAAGCCCTGCGCATGATTTCCCGCCGATGCCGCGACAACACCCTTGGCCAACTGCTCCTCGTTGAGACTCAACATCTTGTTATAGGCGCCGCGCAACTTGAATGAAAACACCGGCTGCAAATCCTCTCGCTTCAGCAATACTTCATTGCCAATACGTTCTGAAAGTTGAGCCGCCTTGTCGATAGGTGTTTCCACCACTAGGTCATAGATACGAGCGTTGAGAATTCGTTTTACATAACTTTCGGGCATTTTTATTCTAACTATTTGATTTAGCTGCTAAAGAGTAATAGTAAATATTCAACACCAGCAAAGCCAGCACTCATCCACATTATCTGTCCTTTCAGGCATTGATCCGTATAATAATCCATCTAATCAATCACTATCCGGTCACGACCTAACTGCCATGACTTCAGACAGAACCCTAAGCCCTCAAGACGCCCTCAAAAAAGCTGTAGCCCAGGCTGCCGTGGATTACACACTGAACAAGATCGATGACAAGAGCATCATCGGCATTGGCACCGGCTCCACAGCCAACTTTTTCATCGACTTACTGGCAGAGCACAAGGCAAAAATTGCAGGGACGGTTGCCAGCTCAGAAGCCTCTGCAAACAGACTGAAACAACACGGTATTCCCGTCTACGATCTAAACGCTGTTGATGAAGTCACGATCTATGTGGACGGTGCCGATGAATCTAATCCCCACCTGGAATTAATTAAAGGTGGCGGCGCAGCGCTGACTCGAGAAAAAATTACTGCGGCCGTGGCCAAAGAGTTTTTATGTATTGCCGATGGCTCCAAATGGGTGGATCATCTGGGTACCTTTCCACTTCCAGTCGAAGTGATCCCCATGGCACGCAGCCATGTGGCGAGAGAATTAGTGAAACTTGGAGGCGACCCGGTTTATCGACAAGGCGTGATAACCGATAACGGCAATGTCATTATCGATGTTCACCACCTACACCCCATCAGCCCGGCACGCGAACTGGAAGAAAAAATCAATAATATTACCGGCGTCGTGACGAATGGTTTATTTGCCCTAAGACCAGCCGATGTATTGATGCTAGGGACTGAGGACGGCGTAGAAACTATTTACGCAACCGATTAAGAATTCCCCAGGAAAAATCAGTCGGGCAAGCAATCTGCCCGACTTGTTATAACGTCATAGACTACAACTCATATCCTCACCACAGCACATGGGTGATTTAATTTTCCCATGACCATTTGGGCATTCCGAAATTTGCACTTTGCTGCCATCATCAAGCTCTAAGCTACCATCGACCAATGGGGCACCACACTTGCCACAAGTGGCATTCACACTCATTCCACATTTTTTACATTCATAAGTTGCCATTTGAGATTCCTTTAGAAGTTTTCCTAAAAAGCCAGTCTAAACCTAAACATTGGGTAAGCGTAAAAATTATAGATTATTTTTCTCATGTTGGGCCGAAGTGGAAAAACGTCAGTCGAGGCCATTAGCTTGTTAAGCCTTTTACTCCCGCGACCCCGTTTCCCAAAGATGGTTAACACAAAGTGTACTGCCTTTTACTTTCTTAAAATTACATTTTGACCACATACAATAGTGCTGGGTGAGACCACCACGATTTTCTATCATCTGCTCTTTTATAAGGCTTTCGCTATCAAATTCTTCCCAGTTTTCTCGGCTGGATATTTTTACTGCATAGCACGGTTGGTATTTAACACTCTCGTCTACCCTCCAAAGCTGATTACACTCTGGGCATGACATGAGCAGTGCCCAGTGACCAACATCTTGCTGGGTTAACCTGGACATAAAATCTGCATGTGTATTACTAATTTCAATTAACGCTGGCTGTTCTTTACAAGTACACATAATTTACCTGAAGACTTAACAAGTTGTTCAAAACCAAAGGTTTTACCTCACTTTGGCCATTTATCCCGGATCAACTAATACAAAGCGTCCAATTATTCCAAAATTAATTCAATCAAGGTCAAGTTCGCAGGCAGGACGTATATTTTGATCATCGGAACAATTAATAGGTTAGCGCCAGAAGCTACATCACTTCTAACGGTGGCTCGTTTAACGCAGCAAACTGTTCTCTGAGTTCCAGAATATGTTCACTCCAATAGCGAATAGTATTGAACCAGGGAAAGGCCATGGGAAACGCAGGATCCGTCCAACGCTTGGCGAGCCAGGCGGCATAATGAATGATTCTCAAGGTCCTGAGTGCTTCGACCAACTGCAACTCACGAGGGTGGAAATCGAAGAACTGGTTATAACCATCAACAATTTCTGACAACTGTGCGGTTTGCCGGTCGCGCCCACCCGACATAAGCATCCAGATATCCTGAACAGCTGGAGCCATTCGCGCATCGTCCAAATCCACAAAGTGGGCATTGTCGTCCCGCCACAGGATATTGCCGGAATGACAATCACCGTGAACTCGTATGTGCTCTATGTTTCCGGCATTGGCAATAGTTTCATCTACGGCCTGCATGACATCGTGAACCAAGGCATCGTAGGACGCTTTTAGCTCTCGAGGAATAAACTTTTCGCTGATAAGCGATGAGGCATCGTGACCAAAGGCCTGGCTATTCAGTGTAGGGCGATATTGAAAGGGACGCACAGCACCCACAGCATGCATTCGCCCCAGCAGTTTACCCAGCAAATAAAGGTTATCGAGATTATCCAGTTCCGGGCCGTGGCCACCCTTGCGAGGAAACAGGGCAAACTGAAAGCCCTGGTACTCAAACAGGCTTTTACCCGCTTTGTTCGCCATGGGCGCGACCACGGGCAATTCTTTTTCCGCCAACTCAAAACAGAATTGGTGTTCTTCGAGAATTTGCTCGGTGCTCCAACGGTTAGGGCGATAAAACTTGCCGATGATCGGCGTCTCATCCTCAATACCGATTTGGTAAACCCGATTTTCATAGCTGTTGAGAGGAAATAACCGCCCATCACTGATATGCCCCAGACTTTCCATGGCATCCAGAATAAAATCCGGGGTTAGCTTATCAAACGGATGTGTCGCAGGATCTGATGCCGCATTGGAATCACCCCCAGCGTTATCATCATCTCTGTCGGCCACATTACCGTTAATCATTTACCTTACTCACTGTTACTGATGGTGATTAGCGTCTGATTACGCTTCACAACGGGAATAACCACCACCAAGGCCAACACCCAGACGAGACCGGCAAGCATGTAGGGCAACACGTAACTGCCACCCACTACCAGTGAGCCGACGATGACAACACCGGCAATATTGCTGATGACCTGCATCGCTGCTATTAATGGTGTGTACTTACCAGAACTGTCGAGCTTGGCAGTTAAGCCCATGCCATAGGCAGCAGCAAAGTTCCAGGCCGCCCCCACCAGGCAAAATGCAAAAATCAGATTCAGTTGCTCTGGCCAAATCTGAAAGACCCCCATCACTAAGATAGTAGCGGCTATGCCCAAGGCGATGGCCATTGGTTTGGCATAACCGAAACGAACGCCCATAAAGGCTGCGATCAACGAACCTAGCCCACTGGTCAGCATTAACAGAATCATCACGTTCCCCCCCTCGGTTGCTGCGAAATCGAGGCGTGATGCGATGGGTTCTATTGAGTTGCGAACGGCGCTGCCTCCCACCAGAATCAGAAGCAGGACAAAGAGAGCGAGGTAAACGGCAAGTGGCTTTTGGACGCTCATGGCACTTTTAAGGCTGGCACGTTTACCATTCCTCGGCATCATTATACCCAGCAGTATCGAGACAACAGAAAAGCCTGAGACCGCGATAAGCGCCTCGTCAAAGGTCGTCCCTCTGGCGACCAATTGAGGCAACTGATAACCCACCACAGCCACTGCGGCCGTTTGAAACGTCAGCGCCAGCGCATAATTACGCGTGGGATTGGCCGTATCACCCAAACAGGCAATGGCTACGGCGTAACCTATACCGGCAAAAAATCCGGCCAATCCCTGGCAAACCAATAAAAAGGTAAAACCTGAGACAAACACCGGTAACAAAAAGGCCAGCAGGCTCATAAACCCGCTGATAAAGATCAGTCGCTGCCAATGGGCAATGCGAATAAACAATATGGAGAGTATCGCGGCCAGGGCGACGCCACCCAGAAAAAGCCCACCGAGCAGCCACACTTGTGATTCCACCAAGCTCAGGTCTTTGACTGCGAGCCCCAGCATCAATGGCATATTGATGAAGTACATCATGGAACACACGCTAATCAACATAGCGGCTAAACGAACGGGAATGCTGTTTACATTCACGCGCTTCTTTTCAAACAGTATTGAAGACATCTCCTGAACCTATAAACCTTGTTGTAAAAATATGTTGTAGAAGTAACTCGCCATAGAAAGGTGCGTACTTTGATGGCAGGTCGCCAAAATGTCCAGATTGATCTCGAGAAGCAATGTCATCTATTTGTCATAAAACCTCCATTGTTATGACACATTCACGAGTTATCTTGCCTCACAAGACAAAGAGAAATGAAAAAACAGATGAGAGAAACAATGAAAAAAACACAAAAGACAAACGACAAGACGACTCAAATGAATAGCATGGCGCCCATAGAAACGCTAATGAAGCAGCAGTCTAATAACTTCTATGTGGAAAGAGATGATGCCGGACAGCTAACCTACCACTGGATTGATACACGAGTGGAAATGCTCTCCAGCACTAAGTTATGGAATATTTTGGGTAATTTTGAAACGCCGAACTCTGATTTGGACCAAGCCTTTGCCGAGGCAATTACCAATGAACTTATCAACCGAAGTGACTTTTTTGACAGCAAGCCAATGCCTGTTTCACATTAAGCCCCTGCGTTAAGGTACCTTACCGAAAAATACCCTACTAATAACCACCCTGATGACCGAGTCTGCCCCCTACCGGGTAACCTCGGTGTGCCCATCTTCTACAAACTCAAACCGCCTCGTGGTTTTACCCTCGTACTCGATCATTTCACTGAACATTGATAGGGGCCGTACCCAAGTGCTTCGATCACCATAGAGTGTACGATAGACCACGTAGTCCTCTTCGGTTTCACTATGCCGGGCTAACTCAATCACCTCGTACAGCTGTCCCTTGAAGTGTTTATAGATTCCTTTTTTAATCATTGGTGATTTGAACCTGTATAAGTATTAATAAAGAGTACGTTGTAAGCATATAAACTGAATGCCATCATGGCTAATTTTTTATCTGAATAGCAGGTATACCAACATGGGCCGCTACCTCGATGATTTTAAGATCGGCGAGATATTTCAAGCAGAGAGCTTCACTCTGGATGAAAAGCAAATACTGGAATTCGCTTTAAGCTATGACCCACAGCCCTTTCACACAGATGTCGCCGCAGCAAAAGACGGGCCGTATGGTGGACTGATAGGCAGTGGCTTTCAAACATTAAATTTATGTTTTTGTCGGATAGTTCAATCGGGCGTATTTGACACCGTCAGTATGGGGGGGCCTGGCATTGAAGAGGTTAAGTTTTTAATGCCTGTTCGCCCCGGTGACACCATACATACCGAGGCAGAAATCCTTTCGATAAAGCCATCCAGAACCAAACCCGACCGAGGCATTATGCGTGTTCAGTACCGAGGCTATAACCAGCAAGACAACGAGGTAATCAGTTTTATCACTATTATGCTGGGTAAACGCAATACCACGGTATAGCAATATGCCGTAGCGTTGGTTCCCCAGCGCTATCGAGCCACCACCGTCGTGGTCACGGCAACCACATCCACCAGTTCGAGTGTTAGTTCATCGCCGGGAGACAGGGGTCCCACACCGGCGGGCGTACCGGTTAACACGATATCGCCTGGCATCAAGGTAAAGAATTTTGAGATATAAGCAATCAGCGCCAATACAGGGGTAATCATATGACTGGTATTAGAGGCCTGCTTAACTTCGCCGTTTAGCGTGAGCCGCAACTCAAGATTTTGTAAGTCACCGACTTGGGAGCGATCCACAAACGCAGAGGCGGGACAGGCACCGTCGAAGCCTTTAGCTTTATCCCATGGAAGCCCTTTTTGTTTGAATTGCGACTGCAAATCCCTAAGGGTAAGGTCAAGCGCCACACCGACACCAATAATCCCCTCGGCAGCTTCGGCTTCTGTGCAATCTGCCAGCTGCTCTCCAATCAAGATCGACATTTCTACTTCGTGGTGACAGGAACCAAATTCAACCGGGATGGCCACGGGTGCTTCCAGGGGCACCAGCGCGCTGGATGGCTTGAGAAAGATCACGGGCTCACTGGCCACCTGACTGTTCATCTCTTTAATATGATCGCTGTAGTTTAGCCCGACACAGACGACCTTACCGGCAGGTATTTGTTGGGAACCACCACCGGCAAAGTGAATACAGTGATCAAAATAGCGCATTATCGAGCTCCTTGCCGTCGTTGAGGGCCAGCCAACCTTTGACAATTCGGTAGATATACCAAAGGCCAACGGCACCAAGAATGAGGAAGCCGATCAAAATAATCGCCAGCAACCAACCGAGAATGACACCGATCAAGGCATACCAAAAGGTTTTAATCTGCCAAGCAAAGTGAGAGTCAAGATAGGTTCCCTTTACCTCGTCCCTCTTGAGGTAGTTAAGAATCAATCCGGCAATGGCCGTCACACCGACCACTAGGCTGATCGCCTGCAGGATATACACCAACTGAGTCAGGTTCTTCAGATTATCGTTGACGCCGGTATTGGGTGCCGTACCAAGCTGCTGCTCGACCTCAGCACGCTGAACATCCGACGCTGAAGATTCAGATTTCGGTGTTTCTTCACTCATTTCTCGATCCTGTCTTAGCTCTCACTTGTCTTAGCTCTCAAAAGTCCCTATGAGTCAGCAAGATCAACCAGCTTGCCCGGGTTCATAATACCGTTCGGATCAAATACCCGCTTTATCTGGCGCATTAACTGAAGCTCTGTTTCAGTACGAGTGTAGCCCAGGTAGTCCTTCTTCAATAGTCCAACCCCGTGCTCGGCGGAAACACTACCATTAAATGCCTGAATCAAGGCTGCCACCTGCTTACTCACACCACCGCAACGCTCGGTAAATGCCTCGACTGACAGATCATCGGGTTTCAAAATATTCAGGTGGATATTGCCATCACCAATATGGCCAAACCAGACTATTTCAAAATCCGGATATTGCTCCGCCACCAGCACATCGACTTTCTCGATGAACGCAGGCATTTGGGACACACTGACACTGATATCGTTTTTGTAAGGCTTCCACTGTGAAAGGGTTTCGGAAAGATCTTCACGCAGCTTCCACAGGTTTTCTGCCTGGGAAAGGCTCTGGCTAATTGCGCCATCTTCGACCCAACCTTCTTCCATACAGGTTTCAAACAGCTCCATGGCACGCTCAAGGTCAGCCTCGGACGATTGCTCAAATTCAATCAGAGCATAGAAGGGTGATACCGTTTCAAAAGGTGCCGGCACTTCACTGTGGGCGATCACCTTCTCCATGCCATTGTGAGAAAAGAATTCAAATGCCGTGAGATCCATACCTTCATTAAAGGTTTTCAGCACACCCATAATACTGGGGAAATCCACAACACCCAGCACCAGCACACTCGACTCGGGCGCCTTGCGGGTCAACCGTATAGAGGCCTCGGTGATAATCCCAAGGATCCCCTCTGAACCAATAAACAGGTGGCGAAAATCCAAACCGGTATTGTTTTTTACCAGCCCATGGTTCAACTCTAAAATATTTCCGCTGCCATCGACCACCTTCAGGCCCATCACCCAATCGCGGGTCATACCATAGCGAATCACATTAATCCCGCCAGCATTGGTCGCAATATTGCCGCCAATTTGGCTGGAGCCGGCGGAGGCAAAATCAACGGGGTAAAACAACCCCTGCTCCTCGGCAAACTCCTGTAATTGCTGAGTAACCATCCCTGCTTCTACCGTAACGATGCGGTCGACCTCATTAAATTCCACCACCTTTTTCATGCGATCCATGACAATGACTATTTCGCCATTGATGGCTACTGCACCACCACTCAACCCGGTGCGCCCACCAGAGGGCACTACGGCTAGGTTTTCAGTGTTGGCCAGCTGCACGATTGACTGCACTTCTTCGGTGCTACCGGGCAGTACGACAACACCGGGTGCGGGCTGCCAAATAGTGGTGCGATCAACTCCATACTGCTGGAAAGCCCCATCGTCCGTCAGCACTCGCTGATCGCCCACAATGTCGCGCAACTTTTCAATAGTGGCATCGGAAATTGCCATCTTAAACATCTCCAAAAAAGGCAGTTATCAAGGGGCGTGCATGTTATCATAGCCGCCCTTTTTTTTAGATAGCCAAAACGGCAGTTATAGCCATTACCTCCAGCCATAGTTCTGTTACTAGGGGAGTGGCTACCCAAGAGACCCAAGAGACCCAAGAGAAATGGTCAATTTTTCCCTCGACAAAGCCAAAATTAAATTCCTGTTATTAGAAGGGGTTCACCCCTCCGCCGTAGCAACCCTGAAAGCTGCGGGTTACACCAATGTGGAATACCTGAAATCTGCCCTGCCAGAAGACGAACTGGTCGACAAGATAAAGGATTTTCATTTTGTGGGTATCCGCTCTCGCTCCCAGCTCAACCGCAAGGTCTTTGAGGCTGGCAAAAAGCTAATCGGTGTTGGGTGCTTTTGTATTGGCACCAATCAGGTTGACCTTCAAGCGGCCACCGAGCATGGCGTGGTCGTTTTTAATGCACCCTACTCCAACACCCGAAGCGTAGCAGAGCTGGTGATCGCCGAAACCATTATGCTAATGCGAGGCATCCCCGAAAAAAGCGCAGCCGCTCATCGTGGAACCTGGCTCAAATCTGCTACGGACTCCTATGAAGTTCGCGGTAAGACTCTGGGTATTATTGGCTACGGAAACATCGGCAGCCAAATCAGCGTAATGGCTGAATCCATGGGTATGCGAGTCAAATTTTACGACGTCGTCACCAAATTACCGCTAGGCAATGCTGAACAGGTGACCAGCCTCAAGGCGCTGCTGAGCAGCTCCGATGTGGTATCACTCCATGTACCAGATACCGATGCCACTCGGTACATGATGGGGCCAGAGGAGCTGGGCTCGATCAAAAAAGGGGGCATTCTGATCAATGCTGCCCGCGGCCAAGTCGTTGATATTGATGCCTTGAGTGCGCTATTGGAAAGCAACCATCTGGCCGGTGCAGCCATAGATGTGTTCCCCACCGAACCCAAGTCTAATCAGGAAGAATTCATTTCTCCCCTGAGGCAGTTCGACAACGTTATTCTGACACCACACATTGGTGGCTCGACACAGGAAGCGCAGGAAAATATTGGCTTGGAAGTCGCCGAAAAGCTGGCTCGTTACAGCGACAGTGGCGCGACAATCAGCGCAGTTAATTTCCCTCAGGTATCGCTACCGCCTCATATCGGAACCCATCGCCTGCTACACATTCACCATAATGTGCCCGGCATCATGACCGCGATTAACCAAGTGTTCTCCGATAACAATATCAACATTTGCGGCCAACACCTGCAAACCACCGCTAAGATGGGCTATGTGGTGCTTGATGTAGATGCTGAATACAGTGATATTGCCCTAAAGGCCCTGAAAGAAATTGATGGCACGATGCGTTGCCGGGTTCTTTTTTAATCAAAGACTTATAAACACATTTGATTAATTCATAATTAAGCCGGGGGCCAACAAACCCCCGGCTTTTTATTTTAAATCCCAGAATTAATTAATTTTTGAAAATATCTTATCTCTTAACGATGGCACTTCGTTGACCAAGTGGTGCTGGGCTCCAGCAACGATGTCTAACTCAAGACAGGAGAACTTCCGGCTTAGCTCATTGATGTTGTACTGCCAATCCACCGTTCTATCTTTATCTCCCTGAACGACAAGTAAGGGGTAGTCACTTGGCGGTAGTGCCACAAACTCTTCCGTCCAGCGCTTCATCGAGGCGAGCCACTCCATCGGAATGCAATCAGCCTGAAGCGGGTCACTATTTTCCAGGAATTTATTAAACACCTCATCCGCTGTATTGGCCCTAAATTTTCGTTTGATCTTGCTCAAAAACCGATGAAGAAATTTGTAGGTATGTATACTTTTCTTCCAACCCCAGGGATGAATCAGCGGTGCCAACACAGTGATTTCTGTGAGGTCATTCTCATAGTGGTGTGGCTTGGCCGCCAGGATATATTTCAAAAGAATTGCGCCACCCGTACTCTGACCTACCGCCTTCCACGGTTTAGGCATGTTCATTTCACAGCTGTGCAACAAATCAGAAAATACATCCACGTAATGATCGAAACTTTCAATTGAGACGCGCTCCCCACCCGAGAGACCATGACCGGGCAAATCAAATGCCACCACTGCATAGCCAAGCTGTAGGAGATGACGAATCAAGTGTCCATAAAGGCCGACGTGGTCAAAGTAACCATGCACAACAAAATAGGTCCCTCGAGGATTTTCCGGCATCCAGTAGTGGGCCGCCAGACGGAATCCGCGTACCGAGAAAAAGCCCAGGTAATGATCGATGCCGGCCACTTCAGCCGACATATCCAAACCATAGTGCTTCAGGTACTGAAGCTCCTCCGAAGTCCTCTCCGCACTGTCCCGAGAAGGATCAAAGGCCATTAGTTGGAGGTTCCTGCGTACACACTCCAATAATTCAGCGTTAATACTCATTTCTTTAAACGGCTCACCACTCATTCGCATCGATTTTATACTAGCAATAATCCCGGATTATTGTTCGACAACCTGTGTTTTGTCATCAGACACCACCTCAACCCGCTCTGAACACAAAGTCCTCCAGCCCCCGCAGACAAGCCATTTTACAGCAGTACGGCTTTACCCTCTCAGGCATATATAATGACACGGTTTATGACATCAGCTTAGGTCGAATAAAGGGAAATCACGCCATCAAACCGTATCGGCACATTTTTTTGAACCAAAGCAATCCGCTAATATTGACCAAAAAGGTGTTTCTCAATGCGGGGCGGGCCTCCCTGAAAAATCCACTACTTAATACTGGCAGCTCCTCAAGCTTAAACACACTCACAGGCACCAAACGCAATGAAAAAGAGCGATAAAAAAACTGAAAAGGCGATCAGGGAATCACTGACCGAAGTTTGTGATATGGCCCTCGAAAATGTTTCAGGTTTTAAGTGGTTAACCCACTGCGTGAACTATAGTAATTTTCCCGGCTCGCTCTCAATAGTCTGTGTTTTTCAATCCAATGATGAACTTTTATTGGCCAAAAAAAACCACATGGATAATTACCTCTGTAAAATTATTAAGGAAACATTGGAACGTTCAGACATAAAAATTTCCGACACAAAGAAACGTATACTGTTCGACACGGAAGAAAATTGTCTTATCGAAAATAATGGAAATTGGAAAGAACGTTTAAATTAAGATTTATTAAACTGTTCTGACCGGTAAAAATATTTTTACTCATCTTAAAAATTAAGGAAAAAGAGACCATGTACACGGATGAAGACCTAAACATTGCGGTTAGCAAAGGTATTTTTAGCGCTGACTCCGTTGCCGCATTTCGCGAAAACATCTCAACATCAAAATATACTCATGGAGTTGATGAAGAAAATTTTAGTCTGGTTTCTAGCTTTAATGATATTTTTGTCGTGATCGCCTGCACACTACTTCTTGGCTCATCAGCATGGGTAACAAGTGCTATTCACCCATCGGTTGGCATGGCAGTTCTGGCAGGTTTATCGTGGATACTGGCCGAATTTTTTGTACGAAAACGCAAGATGGCTCTACCGGCAATCATGCTTCTTTTATCATTTATTGGCAGTATTTTTACAACAGGAATTTTTTTGTTTAAGGCGATGGGGACAGAGGCATTTTTCTTTAGTGCTACCGCCGCAGCCATTGCCGCCTATACACATTGGCTGCGCTTTAAAGTACCAATAACCATTGCCGCTGGCACTGCAGCATCCGTTGCCGTTGTTGTTGCCGCTCTCCTGACTATGTTTCCCGGCATGTCTGACCGGATAATGCATATGGTGTTTGTTGGAGGAGTCGTCTCTTTCTCGGTAGCCATGTACTGGGACATGACAGACCGGTCAAGAACTACCCGACAATCTGATATCGCTTTCTGGCTTCACCTGTTAGCTGCACCGATGATTGTTCACCCGATATTTTCCAGGCTCGGCATCGCCGATGGCAACGAAAACCTAAGTAATATCACCATTATTCTGCTGCTGTATCTAGCAATGACATTGATTTCGGTGATTATTGACCGTCGAGCATTTATGATCTCATCGCTGATCTACGTTATTTATGCCTTCTCCGAGTTTTTTACCCTCTATGGATTTGCCGGTTACAACCTGGCGCTGACGGGTGTTTGTATTGGTCTTGCCCTGATTCTTTTATCTGGTTTTTGGCATAGAGTGCGCACAGCAATTGTTCTCAGGCTTCCTCATTTTGCACAGCAACTTATACCGCCCATCAAGTAATGGCGAACCTAAGCTGATTTATTCAAGCTACAATCAAAGTGAGACATTGTGTTGCCCAGTTGCCATTGAGGTGTGCATGAAAAAAACTCCATTTCTCTTTTATTTAAGTTTTATGTTCGCATTGCTCTATGGCTGTGCAAGCACGCTGCCTGAAAAAAATATGGCCACAACTTCTTTTAACAAAGATCACTTTAAACAGCATATGGTTTTAATCAATAACTCGGGAGAGGCCATAGAACTATCGACAATTAACGGGTTAAAAATACCGAAACGTAGTAATCAAGAGGTATTCGTTGACAGTTATATCCAGGCGGTAGTAACTAAAAATACAGGGCTTATTACCTATCAGATAAACAGCCTTGTCGAATACAAAGATCATGACAAACGTTTATATAAACAAGTGAGCTACAACACGCCTACCGGAAATGAAACAAAAGACGCCAATATTTTTGATCACACGATCTCCTGCCAAGGTAGTGCATATAGCGGATGTCGACATACAGAACATATTGTCTTTACCGTTGACCCGGAACTACTAGAAAGTATTGCCGACAGTTATAACGGTGACACACAAAGCAAGTGGCGCTATCAATTGTCCCCAAATACTGGGCGTAGCCATTTCGCTTTTTTACCCCTTGCAGAAATTGCTGCAATAGTAGAAGCCGCGACTGTTGAAAAAACAGGGCACCACTTCGGTAACTGATATTCATCCACAAAAAAGGCGACTGAATCAGTCGCCTTTTTATTTTAAATAGCCTTAAGTTAGCCGCTATAGTAGCTCACCACCCTGATATTTTTGAAACATATTCTCTAAGCTGACCGGAGTAATTTTACTGGCATTACCGGCAGTGCCAAAGGCTTCATATCGTGCCACACAGATATCCTTCATTGCCGATGTAGTGGCCGCCAAGTATTTTCTCGGATCAAATTCAGCAGTATTTTCTGCCAGAAACTTCCTCACTGCGCCGGTAGATGCCAACCGCAAATCGGTGTCAATATTGACCTTGCGCACACCGTGCTTGATGCCTTCAACGATCTCTTCCACTGGAACGCCATAAGTTTCGGGAATTTCACCACCGAACTCATTAATTACCGCCAACCACTCTTGAGGCACAGAAGAGGAACCATGCATTACCAGGTGAGTATTGGGAATACGCTCATGGATGGCTTTAATGCGATCTATGGCGAGAATATCACCCGTTGGTGGACGCGAAAACTTGTAAGCGCCATGCGATGTTCCAATCGCAATGGCCAGTGCATCCACGCCTGTTTTCGCGACAAAGTCTGCCGCCTCTTCCGGATCCGTCAGCAACTGGTCGTGTGACAGTGTGCCTTCGGCACCTACGCCATCTTCCTCACCCGCTTGTCCGGTTTCCAGTGAACCGAGACAACCCAGCTCACCTTCAACAGAAACCCCGCAGGCATGTGCCATATCAACGGTACGCCGAGTCACGTCAACATTGTATTCATACGAGGCCGGAGTTTTACCATTTTCTTCCAAAGAGCCATCCATCATTACCGAACTGAAACCCAGTTGGATGGAGCGCTGACAAATGGCAGGACTGGTACCGTGGTCCTGATGCATACACACAGGAATATGCGGAAACTCTTCAATCGCTGCCAGTATCAGGTGACGCAGAAATGGCGCCCCGGCATACTTTCTGGCACCCGCAGATGCCTGAACAATGACCGGAGAGTTGGTTTGATCCGCCGCTTCCATAATCGCGCGCATCTGCTCCAGGTTATTGACATTAAAGGCGGGAACACCGTAGTTGTTCTCCGCAGCGTGATCCAGTAGTTGACGCATTGAGATAAGAGCCATGAATCTGATCCTCACTAATCATTAGTTGTTGGTATGACTGCTAACCAATAGCACCCTACCGTTGCGGTACGACCGCGAATTTTTAATACTGTGCTTTAACCGTTTGCCCGCTCTTCGAGCACAGCAACAGCAGGCAGCACTTTACCCTCGACATATTCAAGGAAGGCCCCGCCGCCTGTAGAGATATAGGAAACCTTATCAGCGATGTCGTATTTGTCTACCGCCGCCAAGGTGTCTCCACCCCCGGCAATGGAAAAGGCCTCACTGGCAGCAATCGCCTCAGAAATCACCCGAGTACCCTCGCCAAACTGATCGAATTCAAATACACCAACTGGGCCATTCCAAATAATTGTCCCGGCACTTTTGAGTAGCTCGGCCAACTGTTTTGCCGTCGCTGGACCAATATCAAAAATCATGTCGTCATCTTCCACATCTGTCGCGGCTTTCAAGCTGGCCTCGGCAGATTCAGAAAACACCTTACCAACCACCACATCAGATGGCAGCGGTATATTGGTTTTTGCCATCAATTTTTGAGCTTCGGGAATAAGATCGTGCTCACACAGCGATTTTCCCACAGGCAGACCTTCAGCGGCCAAAAACGTATTGGCAATACCCCCACCAACTATCAACTGATCCACTTTATCGGACAGTGTTTCAAGAACCGTTAGCTTGGTTGAAACTTTTGAGCCACCGACGATGGCCACCATGGGACGAACGGGATTAGCCAGAGCCTTTTCCAAGGCATCCAGCTCTCCAGCCAATAATGGCCCGGCACAAGCAACCGGCGCATATTTCGCAACACCATGAGTGGACGCTTGAGCGCGGTGGGCCGTACCAAAAGCATCCATCACAAAAATATCACAGAGTGATGCATAAGCTCTGGCGAGAACCTCATCATCCTTTTTCTCACCGGGATTAAATCGAACGTTTTCCAAGAGAGCCAGTTCACCCGCTTCCAGCTCTACACCCGCCGTCCAGTCAGCGACAACTTTTACCTCAGACCCAAGCAGCTGTCCCAGATGATTGGCCACGGGTTGCAGGGAAAATTGCTGATCGAATTCACCTTCGGTAGGACGACCCAAGTGCGACATCAAGATAACCTTAGCACCGCTATCCATGGCCTGTTTGATGGTCGGTAATGCCGCCCGAATACGGGCATCCGAGGTGACAACGCCCTCTTTGATTGGCACATTGAGATCTTCACGGATCAATACCCGCTTACCCGACAAATCCAGATCTGTCATTTTAATTACATTAAGAGTCATGCTGTTCTCAACCTTTTTTCTCGGTTAACCAATGTATTACCAGCTCTACCATACGATTGGCATATCCCCATTCGTTATCAAACCAGACCAGTACTTTTACCAGCCGTTGCTGACTTACACGAGTTTGGCTCGCATCGACGATGCCGCTGCGTGGATCGTGATTAAAATCACAGGATGCCAGGGGTTCTTCTGTGTACCCCAGGATGCCTGACAATGGTCCATTGGCCACCTCTTCTAATACTTTGTTTACACGACTGACATCAACATCCGTGTTAAGCAAAACGGACAGGTCAATGGCAGACACGTTCATGGTAGGCACTCGCATCGCCTGCGCTTCAAAACGTCCGGCCAATTCGGGCAGCATCCGGTCAATACCACGGGCCAAACCCGTATCCACCGGGATAATTGACTGCATGGCTGCACGGGTTTTTCTTAAATCAGTGTGATGGTAAGCATCGATAACAGGCTGGTCATTCATCGCCGAGTGAATGGTAGTGATCACCCCACCTTCCACCTCAAATGCTTCATGGAGGGTTTTAATCACCGGCACCACGCAGTTGGTAGAACAGGAGGCATTAGAGATGATCGTTTCTTCACCGGTCAAACTGTACTCGTTCACCCCAAGTACAATGGTGGCATCTACGCTGGGTTCAGCTGGCTGCGAAAAAACCACTTTTTTAGCGCCGGCCGACAGATGCTTCTCTGCCATTTGCCGGTCTGTAAAGCTTCCGCTGCACTCCAATACCACATCAATATTCAACGCATTCCATGGCAACTGCTGAATATCCTCACAGTGGAAGACTGAGATCGAATCACCATTAATAATCAACTCATCACCAGCGATATCAACACTGCCGGGGAAGCGGCCGTGGGTGGAGTCATATTTAGTCAGATGGGCAATGGTCTTACAGTCAGCGGGTTCATTGATCGCCACCACCTGCATTTTCTCACAACCATTGGACTCATAGAGCGCACGCAATACAGAGCGACCAATGCGTCCATAGCCGTTAATCGCTACGCGAATCAAGGCTGCCGATCCTGCTTGTTAAGCCATCGCATGCCTGTATACACCACGGCAACCCCGCCACCATCGATCAAAGCTGTGACTTCACCGCTTCGACAACATTCTCAACGGTGAAACCAAACTGCTTCATCAGTTCACCACCAGGTGCCGACTCACCAAAAGTCGTCATGCCTACCACGCGACCATCAAGGCCAACATATTTGTACCAGTAGTCCGCGTGAGCCGCTTCTACGGCTACCCGCGCTCGAACACTCGGGGGTAACACTGCATCGCGATAGGTTGACTCTTGAGCAGCAAAAATTTCAGCACAGGGCATTGAAACCACTCGAACTTTCACGCCCTTTTCAGACAGCTCACTTGCCGCATCAAGAGCCAGTTCGACCTCAGAGCCAGTAGCGATAATAATGGCATCCAGCTCACTGGAAACATCACGCAACACATAACCACCACGGGCCACATTGGCCAATTGCTCTTTACTGCGCATTTGAGGTGCCAAGCCCTGTCGACTAAAGATCAGCGCACTGGGGCCGTCCTTTCGCTCAATCGCGCTCTTCCAACATACCGCAGATTCCACCGTGTCACAGGGGCGCCAGGTATGCAGGTTGGGCGTAGAACGCAGAGCCGTCAGCTGCTCTACCGGTTGGTGGGTTGGACCATCTTCACCCAAACCAATCGAATCGTGAGTGTAGACAAAAATACTTTTCTGTTTCATCAATGCC
>Ga0209121_10000672_pt1 | contig 35920 bp, 29 predicted proteins | sample Cruoilmetagenom3_FD_187292 | JGI IMG/M metagenome (GOLD analysis project Ga0209121, IMG submission 187292) | Oil polluted marine microbial communities from Coal Oil Point, Santa Barbara, California, USA - Sample 3 (SPAdes) (version 2) | ecosystem: Environmental > Aquatic > Marine > Oil seeps ... | reverse complement strand
CGCTATATTCCGCAACAGCGCTGGCCGCTGCTCGTTGCGATCCTTTTGCCGGTACAGGCGTTGACTGTCACCATGGCTGGAGTGCCGCTTTTCACGTCGTTCGCTTACGCTTTCTCAGCTTTGGCGCAGGCCACAATCTGTGCTGCGTTGAGTGTCCGTGTATTGGGTGACCCGGCAGCTCCACCCCGGCGCATCTCCCACGTGCTCGGGCTGTTTGGTGCCGCCATCGTGAGCTGCCTTGTCGGCGCCGCTCTTGCTCTGCCATTCCGCGCTGAACAGACCTTCGCTGAATTCAGCACATGGTTTCTGGCGAACATTCTGGGCATTCTGATCGTGACGCCAGCCCTGCTTCATGCGCGGGTCGAAATATCGCATTGGTGGCGTAATCGGCAGGCTCCCTTTGATCGCCAATGGGTACTGGCACTGGCCGGATGCGCAGTTCTGGCTGCTCTTGCCTTGCAGGTATCAACGGTGACGCTGATGCCGCTGTTGGTGGCGGCGATGATCGGCATGGCGACCCGCTTTGGCCATGCCGCGATTGCGATGACATTGCTGGTCTATATCGCCGTGGCCAGCGCTCTCAGCATTGGCGGAGCCAGCCCTATGCCAGCCTATGATGGCACTCGCGCCGAAGCTGTTCTGGCGATGGAAAGCTGGCTGCTCACCATGCTCGCAACTGCGCTCCCACTGGCGGCGGTATTCATGAAAAGCGAAGATCTGCAATTCGCCCTGATCCGGCGCAATTCGGACATGCACGAAAACCTGATGATGCTGGATCTGGCGGAGCAATTGGCGGGCATCGGGCGCTTGCGGATCGACCTTGAGTCGGGTGAGCAGGACTGGTCGCCGCGAATGCTCGAAATCCACGGACTTCCACCAGAGCTTGCCCCAGACCCCGGCGACGTGACGCACCTCCTGCCCGATGGCGGCGCTGCGTTGTTCCGCAGACTTGCCAAGAACCGCAATGACCGCGAGCCTTTCTCGTTCGACTATCGCATCAAGCAGCCCACCGGGTCCGAGCGTATCCTACGGATTTCCGTGCTCAACGAATTCAACAGCGATGGCCGCCGGATCGCTATTTTCGGCGCGGCGATGGATGTGACGCGGCAGGTCCACCGCGAACAGGCACTCGATCTGGCGCGGGGCAGGGCCGTGCAATTGGCGAATGAAGCGCAGGAACTGGCCAATACCGATCCGCTGACCAATCTTCCCAACCGTCGCTGCACTTTCGGGCGGTTGGAAACGATGGTCGATGTGGCGCAGGAACGCGGCTCTGCGCTCACTGCAATCATGTTCGACATCGACCATTTCAAGACAGTCAACGACACCTATGGTCACCAGACTGGCGACGAAGTGATCGTACAGGTGGCCGAATTGGCGCGGCGACAGGCCCGCCAGGGCGATGTCGTGGGGCGCATTGGGGGTGAGGAATTTGTTTGGCTGCTGCCCCGGATCGACGCCGCTGCCGCGCGAACGCTGGCAGAGCGGCTGCGTGGATCGGTCGAACGCGGGATCGAGGGTTCTTCGCTACCCACAGTCACAATCAGCGTAGGCCTCGCGCAATTCGAGCCGGGCGACGATGGCGACGACCTTCTCGCCCGCGCTGATGCGGCGCTGTATGAGGCCAAGGAAAGGGGCCGCAATCAGGTTCGCCGCGCGGCTTGAGAAACTTCGGGGAACATGGGCAAAAGCCGGGGTTTCAATTGGCAAGCCCATCCGCCATGCTGATAGCAGACGGACAATGATCGCCGACAGGAGAGGGCTTTGTCCCAGGCCGAAACTCGCCACGCCAGCAATGCCAGCTCTTCGCTTGCCGAGCGTTTTCGGGCGACCCGGCGGCTGACCCGAAAGCTACTGGAGCCGCTGAGCGAGGCGGATGCAACGATTCAGTCGATGGAAGATGCTTCGCCCGCCAAATGGCACGCGGCGCACACAACATGGTTTTGGGAAACCTTCCTGCTACGCGACCACGCGCCCGATTACGCTCTGTATGACGAGCAATTCCCGTTCCTGTTCAATTCCTATTATGAGGCCGAGGGTGACCGTATCGCGCGCGGCAATCGCGGTCTGGTGACGCGGCCGGCGCTGGAACATGTGCTTGAATGGCGCGCGCATGTCGATGCGGCGATGGAGGGATTGCTGGACGATCCGGCCTGCGCCGATCTCATCGCGCTGGGCATCGCGCATGAACAGCAGCATATCGAATTGCTGCTGACGGACATCAAACATGCCTTCAGCAAGAACCCTGTCGGCCCCGCCATGTGGGATGCGCCTTCGCCGCAGCCATCGCAGCAGGACAAAGGCTGGCTGGAACATCCCGGCGGTATCGCGCGCATCGGCCATCAGGATGATAGCTTTGCCTTCGACAATGAAGGCCCCGCGCACCGCGTGCTGCTGGAACCGTTCGCCTTGTCGCGCCGCCTCGTTACAAATGGCGAATGGGACGCCTTCATCGCCGATGGCGGCTACAAGGATCACCGGCTGTGGCTGTCAGATGGCTGGAGCTGGCTTGACCGCTGCAACATCACGGCGCCGCTGTATTGGCGCGGTGATGAGTATTTTACCCATTGCGGCTGGCAGAAGCGTGATCCCGATGCGCCGGTCTGCCATATCTCCTTCTACGAAGCAGATGCCTTCGCCGCATGGTCTGGCGCGCGCCTCCCGACCGAATTTGAATGGGAAGCTGTCGCACGCGGGCAGGATGCTCCGGAAAATGCGCCGCGCTTCGATGCGAGTGTCGGCAACCAGCTCGACGCCGCTGCGCCGCCTCAGCCCGTAGGCACGGGCGAGCTGTTTGGCGATGTCTGGCAATTCACCCGCTCATCCTATTCCCCCTATCCGCGCTTCACACCGGCAGAGGGCGCGGTGGGTGAATATAACGGCAAATTCATGGCCGGGCAGTGGGTGCTCAAAGGTGCCAGCTGCGCCACCGTGCGGGGCCATTCGCGGCCCAGCTATCGCAATTTCTTCTACTCGCAGCAGCGTTGGCAGTTCACCGGACTGCGGCTCGCAAAGGATATTGGATGACCGAGCAACAAGGCATTCGCCTCGTCGATCTGGACGAGGACGGGGTCGACCGCGCCTTTCGCGCCGACGTGCTGACAGGCCTTTCCCAGCCCCAAAAGGCTATTCCAGCGCGCTGGTTCTATGATGAGCGCGGCTCAGAATTGTTCGAGGATATTACGCAGGTCGCGGAATATTATCCGACCCGTGCGGAAACCGAGATATTGCGCGGCAAGGGTGCGCAGTTCGCTGAGTTGATTGGCGAGGGGCGTGCAGTCGTCGAATTCGGCTCTGGCTCGTCGGTCAAAACGCCGTTGCTGCTATCCGCCATTGCGCCGGCTGCCTATGTCCCGCTCGACATTTCGGGCGATTTCCTGCGCGCCGCTGCTGCCGATCTCTCGGCGAAATTCCCTAGCCTGCCAGTACATCCGGTGGAGGCCGATTTCACCAAGCGCGTGGAATTGCCCGCAGCCGTAAACGAGATGCCCAAGCTCGGCTTCTTCCCCGGTTCCACCATCGGCAACATGGTCCCGCGCACTGCGGTCGATCTGCTGCGCGAAATGCGCCAGACGCTGGGCGACGGGGCGCTACTCCTGATCGGGATGGACCTCATCAAGGACCGCGATGTGCTTGAATCTGCTTATGACGATGCGGATGGCGTTACCTCGGCCTTTAACGTAAATCTGCTTGCCCGCATCAACCGTGAACTCGATGCCGATATCCCGGTCGAAGCCTTCCGCCATGAAGCGCGCTGGGTGGACATTTATGCGCGGATCGAGATGCATCTCGTGGCGCAGGAGGACGTGTCCTTCGCCGTTTCGGGCGAGCAATTCACCCTGCAAGCGGGCGAGACGATCCACACCGAGAACAGTCACAAATTTGATAAGCGCAGCGGGAACATGCTGCTGCTGGCGGGGCACTGGACGCCAATGGAGCGCTGGACCGACCAAGCGGAGCGCTTTTCGCTCGTGCTCGCCCGCGCTGCAACGCCGCGTAGCGCGCCGTAATGGCGCCTCCAACATTCCTGTTCATCGCAAATCGCGATTGGGGCGCTATATAGGTCGCCATGGATTTCGCCCCCGTCTTCGATCAACTCGCCCATTCGATCCGCGAAATTTCGCAGTTGGGGCTGCTGATGGCGGCATTGGTGGCAATGGTGGCGGGCGTCCTTGGCTCTGTCATGATGAAGCGTGTGCCAGCTGCCGGGCGCATATTGCGCACCGGAAGCACGCTGGCGCTTGTCGGGGTGTTGGTGCTGGTGATTTTGCAAATTGCGCGCATTGATCCGCGCTATTCCTTCGCCTTGCCAGAGCTTGGCTATCCCGAAGAGGTGGTTGAGGGAGAAGAGACGCGCATTCCGCTGCATGTTGACGGGCATTACTGGTTGGAGGCCGAAATTAACGGTCACCGCGCTGCTTTTCTTGTCGATACCGGCGCCACGCTGACGGCTGTTTCGCAAGATACGGCTGACGCTGCGGGACTTGAGGAGCGCGATGGCGGCATGCCCATCCGATTGCAAACCGCCAATGGCGCGGTGGCGGCATACATGACCAATATTGACGAAATGCGCTTCGGCAATGTCGCCGCGCGCGGGCTGGACGCAGTGATCGCGCCGGGGCTGGGCCAGACCAATGTTATCGGGATGAACCTGCTGTCACGGTTGGCATCGGTGCGGATCGAGAACAATGAGCTGATCCTGACGCCAAACAATCCGCAAGTCCCGCTCACGCCCGCACAGCTTTCAACCGAGTAGGGCTTTGCATTTGCGCATTCGCTGGGGCAGGGCGGCGCCATGATCCGCCGTGCTCTTACCAATACTGGCTGGCTGATGAGCGCGCGCGGCATCAATGCGGTGCTCAGCCTCGTCTATCTCGCGCTCGCCACCCGCGCGCTGGGGCTGGAGGCGTTTGGCCAGTTTGTGGTCGCTTTCACCTTTGCCCAACTTGTGGTCGGCCTTGCCGGTTTCCAGACATGGCAGGCAATCGTGCATTGGGGACAGGACGATGATGGACGCAAGACTGCGACCGGATTTGCACTGGCACTGGATGCCGTCTCGATAACAATTGGTGCGCTTGCGGCGGCGCTGATTCTTGGCTTTGCCGGAGACTGGCTGCCAATCCCGCAAGAGCTGCGCCCCGCCACATTCGCATTCACACTCGTTTCGCTGCTGGCGATCCGCTCGACGCCCACGGGGCTGCTGCGCCTGCATGACAGATACGCCCGCGCCGCAGCTGCCGATGCGACAACTAGCATGGTGCGCGCTGCCGGCGCGGCGTTGGTGGCGATTTTTGCGCCGTCGATTGAAGCGTTTCTGATCGTCTGGGGCCTGGCTGAGCTGGCAACTGCGGCCATGTATTGGCGGCTGGCCGCGCGGACCGAGCCAATTCACTGGCAGCGCTTCAGCCTGACGCGCCTGCCGCACGAACAGCCCAAGGCATGGCGCTTTGTCATCGGCACCAGCCTGTCCGCGGCAGTGAGCACGGCGAGCCGCAAGCTGCTGGTGCTGCTGGTTGGCGTACTGGGCGGCGCTGCACTAGCGGGGATTTACCGGGTGGCGTCGCAATTGGGTGAAGGGCTGCTCAAGGTCGCACAGGCGCTGCTGCGGGCGGTCTATCCCGAACTTGTGCGCGATCCGGACAAGGCCAAGGCGCTGGCCGGGCAGATCACACGCATTGCCGTGATTACCGGGCTGGCGGTGGTGGTGCTGTCGCTGCTGGCGGGCGAATGGATTATCCTTGCGATTGCCGGGAGCGCCTTCCTAGCAGCCTATTGGCCGATGGTCTTGCTCAGCGCGTCGGCCGCGCTGGAACTGGCCGGGGCGAGCCTTGAAGCCTTGCTGGTGGCGCGTGGTCGAGCGATTACAACGCTGCTGCTGCGCGGGGTGCCGCTCGTTATCGGTCTCGTCGCATTGCCGTGGCTGGTGACCGCACTAGGCGCGACGGGCGCAGCTTTGGTGGTCTTGGGGTCGAGCGCTGTGAGCGTGGTGGGCTTCGCGATCACAAGCCGCAGCTCGCAATAACGTCAGCACGACCAAGAATTAGCGGTTGACGCAGGACTCTATGTTGGCGTTGGCGTTGGCGTTGGCGTTGGCGTTGGCGTTGGCGTTGGTGCTGGCGTTGGTGTCGGTGTCGGTGTGGGCGTCGCATTGGTCGGCGCAGGCGGATTTACCGGGGAAGGCCGTGGCGGAGCAGGCGGTGTGCGCAAAGAGCCTTCGAGGCTGGTCCGGCGCGCTGTCCGGTCTGTCTGGCGGCGCGTTTCGCGCGCGCTGCGCGCTTGCCGGACGCGTTGTGCCTCAGCCTCCGGATTGAGCGCATTGACCCGAATCCGTTCGCGAGCGCTGCCTCCGGCCAGCCGATCGAGCGGCACGTAGTCGGTGCGGAAAATCAGCTCCACACCGCTGTCGAGGTCGACCTCGGTATTGATTTCCTCACTGCTTTGCTGGTTATTCGTGCGGACGTAGCCAATCGTGTTCTGCACCTTGGCCTCCGCGCCCCACGGCCCGAATTGCGCACGCACGCCGCCTTCCACCGTATTGCGCATATCGAATTGCGAACCCTTGTCCTCATTTGCGACGCTGGACGTGTCGACATGAAAGCGCATCGCGGCGTTGAGCCTGCCGCTTTCGATCACGATCCTTTGCAGACCCATCTGCACCATTGTCGCCAGCATCTGCTGCTTGTTGCGCGCCAGGTTTGAACGGGCGAGTGGGACGAGGCTTTCGGGATCGCCCGTGGGGATCGTCTGGCCTTCGGGCACACCCAGCGCAGCGCGCAGAGCGCCTTGCTCCGGAAACGAGCCGCCGGGCACCAGAACCAGCCTTTGATTGGCATCGTTCTCGCGCTGCCATTCCGCGCGATCCTCGGGAGACATTTCCTGTGGTCGGTCGAATTCAGCATCGCCACCGCCCTGTATCGCGAAAGATCCGGGAAAAGTCTCCGCCAGCCAGCTGCGCGCGCCGCCGGTGCCGATATTGGCATCCGCGAAACCTTCGGTCGATGTCGCCACATTGCGGATGAGGTCAACGAATGCGGTGAGTTGCTGCTGGTTGGAATCGTTCATTGCCTTGAAAACGCCGGTAATCAGCTCGCTGACAAAGCGCGGAAATGAAACTGCGTCCAGCGTATCGCGCGTCGTCTGGGCGAGCCGGTCGGTAGCGGCACCGAAACCGGGCTGCGATTGTGCGGTGGCCATGGGCTGAGGGGGCGGTGATACCGGCGGTGCTGTTTCGGGCGGTGCTGTTTCGGGCGCGGCACCCGCGCGCTCCTCCTCCTCCGCCAGATCCAGTGCGGTCGAGCCGATCTTGACCAGCGATTTGGCAATCGTCCGCCGGGTTGCGGGATCGAGCTCATTGAAGGCCTGCGCTGATGAGAGGACTTCGCGCAAGCCCTCGCGCACGTCACCGCGCGGCTGCTGGCCGGGAGGGGCCACCACCGCCACGCCTCAGCGCCCCAGCTGGGACCACGGAGAGGACCGTGTGATGGAAGGGGGCGTTGGGTTTGTGGTGTTCGTGCCCGCAGTGCTCTCGCCGATTTCCAGCACGGCTTCGATCCATTCCATCGCCGCCATGATCACCGGATCGCCTTGCTTCACAACCGGCCTGCCACTGTCGAGATCGCCGCTCGCTTCGGCCAGCCAAGCGAGGATTACCATGCCTGATTTGCCGCGTCTGATATAGGGCGAAGGTGGGCGCATCGCCCGGCCCGAAATGCGGGAGATCGCCGCCACCACGTCCCAGATATTGCGTGCCGCAAATTGCGCGCGCAAGTGCGGATGGCCAAGGATTGCGAAGGCAGCCTTGAGCGTGGCAATGATCTCCACGGCGAGGAAGGCGGCGATCCCAGTGCTCGCGCCGAGCAAATTGTCGAGCAATTTGCGCGCGGCGGAGCGCACGCGGGTCTGCCCGGCAATTCCGCCAAATTGGCCGCCTGCCTGTCCTTCCAGCGCGAACAGCGCTTCGCACAGGGTCAACATACGGTCTTCGAACAGAGAATTGCGATCCGCACCGGCGGTCAGCGGACCAGAACTTGTGCCATAAAGCCGCGCGAAAAAGGCATTGCGTTCCTGTTCATCGGGCCGGTCGCGCCGTTTCTCCCAGAATGCCCCGACCAGCGGATGGACCGGGCCGAGGCTGACATTGAGACGTGTGCCGGACAGGCCCGCAAGCGCCTCGGCAGCAGGGATGACGCCGGCAGGCTCCAATTCTGCGGCCAGATAGAGCGAGGCCAGCGCGCGCAACTGCGCTTTGTCGATCCGCGTGCTGCTGGCGGGAGGTATATCGATCGTGCCCAGCTCGTCGAACGCAAAGGCCAGTCCGCTGGCCGTGGCCAGCGCGACAAGATGGTCGCTTTGGCGCAGCGCGGCATCGATCTGCGCATCGGCTATTGGGGCGACCTGGAACGACATCAGGTGGTGGCCTCTTCCTTCTCGTTCGGATCGAAGGGCAGCGAATTGCCCTGGATCGTGGACATCATGCCCGGCGTTGCCATCTTCTCCATCGGCAGGAAATCACTCTTGAAATTGACCCGCACATCGCCGGAAAGACGGGCCTTCACCTCAGCCTTGGATTCGCTCGTTTCATCCACTGCAGAGCCTACGGTTGCGACATGTTCCTGCTGCCCGGTGAATTTTGCGCTGCCGGAATAGGGCGAATACCAGCCGCCGAAGCGGGCCTTTGCAGATTGGGTGTATTTCTGTGCTTCCCGGTCATGCATGCTTGCCGTCGCGGTGCGCTGGGCCTGATCGGAAGCGCGCATATCGAAAACGACCTTGGCGTTGATCGACCCGTCTGTGACCACGATCCGGTTGATGCCGAGCATCACCATTGACGACAGCAATTGCTGGCGGCTCTTGGCCATTTCCAGCCGCGCTGCTGTTACCAGCCGCAGTTCTGCATTGGCATCGGAGAGATCGGTGACCGGCGGATTGACGTTCATCTCCTTGCTGATTTCTGCCAGCCGAACAGCCGCATCATCGCCTTGAGCTGCAAGGCGCGGGCGAGTTGCTTCATCGCTTGCCGGATCGCCATCGGCGAAACTGTCCGACCAGCCATCATCGCCGCCAAGACTGACCGACATCACATCGGGGTATTTGTCAGCGAGGTAATCGCGGCCCGATGCCTCAGTAAGATTGTCCGCCATGAACTGGTCGGTCGTCTTGGCGACATTGGCGATCAGTTCGCCATAGGCGCGCATCTGCTCAATCGAGCTTTCGACGATGGCCTGAAAGACATTCTTGATCAGCCCGCCCACGAATTTGGGGAAGTCGACCTTCTGCACCAGTTCGCCGAACTGCTCGACACCCTGTTTGACAGCGCCCGCCTTAAAGTCCTCGCCCGCAAAGCCTTGCTTGCCCGAAAGGCGGCGCTTGGTGGCCTCTGTCGCGCTCTCCTTTAGAGCCTCGGCGGTAGGAGCCGCCTGTGCCTCGGCAGTTGGCGCGGGAGCTGTGGTGCCGCCATCGGGTAGCGGAATCGGCGGCCTTGGCGTCGCTTCGCCCGATTCCGACAAAACCCCATCGGGATCGGTCATGTAGCTGACCACTTTCACCGTATCGGCGGCGATGGTGGCACGCTCATCGTTCGACAACGCCTTGAAAGCGGGCGCGGCGAGCAGCGTGTCGCGGACTTGCGGACGCGCGGCGTCAATCGCTTCCACGCTGGTCTTGGGCATCGGAAGCCGACCGGATTGCGGCGGCGGCGTTGGAGGGACTGTCATCGGCATTGCTTGTCTCCCGCCTATGTCGCAGGCGGCGGCGCGACCGTGCCGCTGCCAGTTTGCGTGCCATTACCCGGTCGCGGCGGCGGTGCGCCGCGCGGGGAGGGGACCACGTTGGGATCGACCGGGCGGGAGTTCCCCTGGATCGCCGCAATCATTCCCGGCGTCGCCATCTTGTCCAGCGGCAGATAGTCAGATTTGAAATTTACATCGACCGCGCCTTGCAACTGGATTTGCGTTTGCAACTGCGCATCGACCATTTCTGATGCGGTCGTGCTTGCGGTTATGATCGGCTTGTCTTCAAATTTGTATTCGCCTTTCGAATACCAATCGGCGGAGTATTCGCGTTCCTTGCCGTCGTCGGTTTTCGAATAGCTGTAATCGCTGTCGCCGCCACGATCATAGGTTCCCTCACCTGCGCGCGTGGTTTGGACATTGCCGTAGCGATCACGGGCCACATCCATGGCTGTTGCGGAACGGCGCCGCGACATACGGTCGCTTGCACGGACATCGTATTTGATCTTCGCTGAAATGCGCCCGTCGGTCACAACGATACGGTTGATGCCCATCAGCACGATGCTTGCCATCAATTGCTGGCGCTGTCGGGCCAGTTGGATCCGGCTGTTTTCGACCAGCGCCTTTTCGACATTCTCGTCACTCAGATCGAGGCTTTTGAGTTGCCCGTCTTCGAAATCGAGTCGATTGTTGACCTTGCGCAGCGCATCGTTCTCATCGACGCCGTCACGCAGCTTAAGCTTTGGTTGGGCCGGTGTGCTTGGTCCGGAGAATGCTCCATCACCGAAATCGCCGAAACCATCGTCATCGCCCGAAAAATCGATCTCGAACATGTCGGGGAACTGGTCGACCAGATTGTCCCGCCCCTGGTTCTCTGTCACGTGGTCGTCCATGTAGTCCTTGAGCGACTTGGCGACATTGGCGATCATATCCTGATAGGCTTCCATCTGTTCGATGGAACTTTTGGTGATCGAGTGGAACACGCCTTCGATCAGGCTGGAGACGAAAGTTGGGAACTTGACTTCGCGCAGCAGCTCTCCTGCTACAGCCGCGCCTTCGCGTGCAGCATTGGCCTTGAACTTTTCCTTGCCAATATCGTCCACGGCCTCTTTGCGTTCCGCCCACGAGGCTTCGTTGGCAGATTTGTCATTGGTTGACCTGAGGCTGTAACGCGGATCGGCCAGAGTGGTCGGGTTGGCCGACATGCCCTGCGGCACTACGCCGCCCACTGCCCGGCCGTCGAACCCTTCTGGTCGCGCAAGGTAGTCGGCCACTTGCGCGGTCGCCTTGGCGATGGCTTTCTGGTCCTCCGGACTCATCGCTTGGAAAGCGGGCGCTTTTTGCAGGACGCGTGCGACTTCTTCGCGCACTTCCGGAGCGGGCTGCGGATCGCGGTCGTTGGCCGGAGCGGGTTGCGGTGACATGCTGGTCATGACGGACCTTTCAATAGAGGGGTGATCCTCAGGCTGCTGTCGGAAGGGCCTCTGGCGACAGTTCAAATTCAACCGGGCGCAGATACAGGCTGACCCGTGGCGGTGAATTGCGATCTGCGCGCAGGCTGACGATGGAGAAGCGGCCCGGCCAATGCTCGTCCTCGGGCGTGAAGGCACCCATCCAGCGTTCCAGCGCGGCAAGGCTGCGTGGCCGTTCGGCCAAACCCATGGTCAGCAGGCTGAGGAAGCTGGGCGGCACATCGGGGATATGCGCGAGCAGCAAATACAGCTCGAAATCGGGTCCATTGGGCCCTTCACCAAAGGCGAGCAGCGCGGAATGGGCGGGCAGGTCGAAGCGGCCGCCAAGCACCAGGCCAACCGTCTGCATGATGCCAGGCAGGCGATGGCCGAGGCCGAGCGCGTCGAGCGCGGGTTGCAGATCGGCGAGCCGCAAAGGCTGCGTCGCGGCAAAGGTCAACCGCTGCGATCCGGCCTGCCGTTCTGCCGCCAGCGTCGTGAACAGCGGCTTCAGACCGGGTATTAGCTGGGTGACGATATTGACCGTGCGGAACAGACCGCTGGGCAATTGGTCGATCGACGTGCCGTCGCCATTGGTTTCGTAATAGACCTTGGACGAATACAGTCCGTCGCGGTCATATGACGAACCGAAGAAGGCACCATAATCCAGCATCCCGCCGCTGCTCATCCCGCGAAATGGCTCGCTCGCCTGATCGAACCAATAGACCGCATCGCTGCCGATGTTCTGGCCGACCAATCGCCGCATTTCGCGGGTGGATTCGTCCCGCCGGTCCACGCTGGAAGCTTGCGGCGGCAGCGGCTCGATAGTGAAGCGCAGGATGTTCGGTTGCAGCTCGGAGAAGCTGGGCTCGAACGGCGCGGCCATCGGGGTGAGCGCGTTGCAGCCATAGCGCGGATCGCCATCGGGATAATGGAAAGTCCGGCGCAGCAGGTCGGCAACCGACGGAACCGGGTCCGTGGTCCCCAACCGCTGGGCGGCCCGGCGCAAGCGCCGTTCCACCTTGTGGTTGAGCGGTTCGACCGTGGGAGCGAAATAGCTCATGACGGTATTCCTTTCATATTGGGCACGGGGCCGAGTCTGACCAGTGGCCGATCAGTGCCGCGTGCCGCCAAGTCCGATGCCCATGCCATCGAGCATATCGCGCGCCATGGCAGGGATCGGGATCGGCTTGGACGTGGTCGTCGGGGCTTCGCGCGGCTGCGCCAGTTCCTCGACCTGCATATCGCTGGTCGCGGTATCAGCCAGCCACAGCTCGCAAGCGTTCACGAGGTCGTAATCGGTTGGATTGACCGTTGCCTTGTGAGCGGGCCCCTGCACGATCTGCGGATTGCGCACCTCGGCCAGATCAATCAACGGACCGGTCGGGCGGCTGACGCGCTTGGCATTCTGCGCGAGCCATTCAGTGATGATCGTGCCGCAGGTTGCCAGCGTGCGATAGCGCGAGCTGGTCTTGGCACCGCCAAGATCATAGGTCGCGACCTGATCGATCACCTGCCACATATCGCGTGAGCCATAGGCACCCAGAATCTCCGGATCCTGCAACAGATCGATCATGAACTTGATCTGCGATTGCAGCTCACGCGCGGCATAATGCGCCATGCCATAGCCATGCAGCGTCAGGTTCGAAGCAAGATCGCGGGCGGCCTTGCGCACCTGTTGCTGGCTGACTGCACCCGGCGTGCTGGAACGCAGCAGGCTGTCCACCTCGTTCTGCCGGATGAAGGACGAAACCGAGCTGACAAACCGCAGCCACAGATCGTTGAAATCGCGATTGACCAGCGAGTTGGGATTGCCGCCGGGCACGCCCAGCGTAATCATCTGGAAATCGCGCCGTTCCTGTTCCGACATGCGGTTCGGGGCTTCGCGCCAGTAATTGTAGAGCAACCGGCCAGCAGAGCCCGATCCGATCGGCAGCATTCCGCGCTGGAATTGCTCCACAATGCGGTCGACCACCTGATAGACCTTCAGTTCTTCAAACATGGCCGACACGATCATCGGGCCCATCACGCGGATGTTTTCCTTCACGATATTGGTATCAGTCAGGTCTTCCAGATCGGGCAGTTCGATGCCGCCATTGGCGACCTTGTCATAGCTGCCGACGTTCTGGATGTTGTCCAGCGCTTCGTTGATGCGGCGGCGCAATTGCGGTTCATTGGCGTTGACATTGCGCTGCTTGAGGGCGCGCATGACGCGCGCATATTCCTCTGCATCGACCGTCGGTGGCAGATTGCGATCTTCGTCCACGCCGTCGAGCGGCGCGCCATCAGGATCGCCTTCCTGCGCCAGAATGGTGAGCACATTGTCGGCCAAATCGCCAAACGCTGTCGCTTCACCGATGGCTTCAAAGAAGTCCTTGGTGAAGGAGTGAATGCGCTTGTCCGATCTATCGGGATAGATCGTCTTGCCGTGACCCTCGCCTTCGGGCGCGATCTCACCGGTTTGCCCTCTTTTCTGCGGGACAACGGTGACCTGTGGCGGTTGGACTGCATCCACCAGCAGGAGGCCGAGGGTGAGCGCCACTCTGGCAATGCATTCGCGCTCGATATCCGGGCGTTCTTCTTCGTTGCCAGCCTGATCGAAGACGAATTTGCCTTCCTTCTGGGAGCGCAGCGGCAGACGGATCAGAGCGTTTTCGTTGAACAGCGTGCGCGCAGCGACAAACAAAGGATCGGCGACTTCGTCTTCCTTGCCATTGTTGCGCTGGCTCTTGTCCCACTCATCATAAATGGCGGTGAGGCGCTCAAGCTCTTCCTTCTGGCTATAGCTCATTGCCTTGCCGTCTTCGGCCAGCTTTTCCAACGTGTTCTTGTTGTAAACGAGGTGTTGCTGGGCCTTGCGTTCGCGCCGGACAACGTCGCGGAAGCGCGTGTTGAGATCGATACGGGCCATTGTCTTACTCCTTCAAAAACTTGGGTAATTCGATAATTCGTTGTGAGGTCGGCTTGTTAGCGACGGTTTGGGTCATCCATCATCGGCGCCTCCCCCATTTTCGCCATTGTCTGTGGTAACGTCGGGGGCATCGTCCTCTGGCTTCTCGTCGAGGACGGTGTCGATCTCGCGGTCCAGCGCGAGCAAGGCAGCCTGCGCGTCGAGGACGCCGCTGCCGCAGCCAGTCGGCACGTCGAGCGAGAATGGGCGCGCGCTTATCGTCAGGATTCGCTTGGCCAGTCGGGCATCGACCGGGAATGCGCGCCGCTGCGCTCGCGCTACCAGGAGCGCCGCTGTTGCGGAGACAAAAGGGGCGGCGAAGCTGGTCCCAGTGGCGTGCTGGTATCCTCTGATTGAAGTGGTCAGGACGCGCGATCCCGGTGCGCACAGCGCAACATGCGAACCGCGCGTGGAAAAGCCTGCGATGCTGCCGTCAGCTTCGACCGCGCCGACCGCGATCACCTCGGGATAGGCAGCCGGCCAATAGCGGGTGTCCTGGCCATTGTTGCCGCTCGCCGCGATCAGGATGCAGCCGCGCGCGAGAGCATATTCGACGATATCCTTGTGCGGTTTCGGACTGGATGGGGACAGCGCTGAATCATCGGTGCCGAAGCTCATATTGATGATCTTGGCGCCCAGATCGACAGCCAGTTTCATCGCCATGTCGAGATCGCTCAGCGCGCCAAGCCCGACGGCCTTTTTCTTGCCCGGCAATTGCGCAGCGGCCAGCGCGCGCATCGGCAGGATGCGGCAGGCTCCGCCAAGGCCTTGCGGAATGTTCAATCCGCGTGCGGCGATAATCCCGGCACAGCCCATGCCGTGGCCGACGAAATCGTCGCGCGGGTTGCTGTCATTATGGCGGTGATCGCCAAGTAGCTTCACACCCTGTGCCACATCGCCTTTGTCCAGACGCACGGTGTCGTATCCGGCCTGGAAGGCATGGGACAGCTCGGCGTGATCTTCGCTGATGCCGGAATCGATCAGCCCCACGCGGATGGCAGGATCGCCCGGCTCATGCGCCAGCGCCTCGGGCGCGCGGACCATGGCGTGCAATTCGCGGATTTCGTCATCCTCAAACCCTTCGACCGGGGCCTGCATATCGAACGGCGTGGCGGTGACGTAATTGGGGCTGGCGGTCTCGACTGTGGGGATTTGCCGCAAGACTTCGCACAGCGCGCCAACCGGCGTGCCCGGCGGGACGCGCAGGACCAGCTGGCGAGCCACGCCGGTCACTTCCTCGATCGGATCGAAACCGCGATGGCGCTCGCCGGTGGCAAAGACATTGCTGGCAGCGGAGTGCAGGCGCGCGGCGCGGAAGCCCCCGGCGATCTCGCTGGTGATCCGGTCGATCGGACCGCCATCGATGGAGGTCGCGGCGGGCTGGGCGTTGCGCGCTACATCGCGCAGCACGGGAATCTCCTCGGGCGCTTCGCCCAAAGACATCTTGAGCAACATCGTGTCGGGCAGCGAATACTGCCGATCACCTTCAGCGGCCCAGGGTTCGGCCAAAGACAGGGCAGTGGAGAGGGCGGGCGCGCTCATTGCAGCACCCCGCTGGCTTGGGCGGCGACGAGTGGCGCGCATTCGGACAGGTCGAATGCCATCGCGGTGCCGGTCTGCGGTGCGGGCTCGACCGAGAGCTCGCCGGCCCATTGATCGTCTGCCGGGGCCAGCAGCAGTTCGCCGGGAGAGGACTTCAAGATGGACACCGGGCGATCGGCGATGCGGACCTGCGGGAAATGGCCTTTGCGCAGCAAATTGCGGCCCTTCACGCGGAGCAGCGGCGGGGCATCGTGCTCGTCCGGCGTGACCGGCTCGACCATCTGCAATTGCGGCCTGCTAGCCCGCTCCATTGCTTTGCGTAGGCGGTCGACCGGCAGATTGGTAACGCGGCCAATGGTGCTGACGGAGCCCTTTTCCTGCGCTTCCTGAAACTGTCGCACAGTCTGGATGCCAGCCCATTCCAGCCGCCGCCGTTCGTCCACGGTCAGTTCGTCTTCCAGCTCGTCCAGCGATTGTTCGTCCGGGTCTTCTGTGAAGGCCACGGCATTCTCTTCAATCGCGGGACGGGTGATGGCAGTGAAGACGAGGTGGAACACGCTCGCATCGGTTTCGCCCGCCGCAGCGGGGCGAATGCGGATTTCGCTATTGGCGAATTCGATATGTGCGCGCAGGTCGAGATTGATGTCCTTGATGGCGAAGGTCAGCGGCAAATTCATATTGCGCGCCTTGATCGCCATGGCCGCCTGTGCCTTGTCGAGCTGCGACTGGACGGCCTGAATGAAATCTTCGAGCCGGAGGGTGGAGGCATCGGTCATTCGCCGCCTCCCCTTTGCGCGCTCCAGCGCACAAACAGGCGCGAGATCGGGGCGTCGAAATCGGTGCGGGTGAGGAACAGCGGCACGTCGCCGAGCAATTCGGTTTCCTCGCCCGTGTGATTGATCCGCAGATCGATGGGCAGGTCCATTTCGATATTGCGGATCGCAACGTGCGCATCCTGCGCGCCTTCAACGGCGCCTTGCGCCACTTCGCCTAGCAGGGCGGAGAGGGGGCGTCGCATCGTCACTGGACTGGTCCCGGTGCGGGCGTGACGGGTGTCGGCTGCGAAGTTGGTGCCGGTGCAGGCGCAGGTGCAGGTGCAGGCAGTGCTGCAACCGCTCTCGCCGCAGCGATTTGCGCGTCGGCGCGGCGGCTGTGACGTTCGAGCAGCGTGCGCTGCGCTTCATCCACAAAACGTTCGAGCGGCACGTAATCGGATGCGAAATTGATCCGCACCTTGCCGCGAATATCGGCCTGCAATTGCGTGTCGGATTGCGCGTTTACGTCGACCGTGGCGACTTTGACTGCTGCCTGCTGCGTGCCGCGCGATCCCCACTGTGTTTGCGGCGATTGCGTGTCGCCGCCGGTGGCGTAATCGACAGCGGCGCGGTCCCTTGCAGCAGCGCGGAAGCGCAGGCTGGTATCGATCATGCCGTCTTTCACGACGATCCGCTGCATTCCCATCAGGACCATGTTCGCCAGTGTGGAGAGGCGTTGCTGCGCCATGCGTTCGCGCGCCCGTGGCAGCAGTTCGCTTTCCAACGTCTCGGCATCGGCGGAATAACCGTCCAGCCCGAAATCGCGCAGCATCGCCGGGTTTTCGAGTTCCTCACGACCCGGCGGGAGATATGGCGCAAGTTTGGTCGCGCCGCTTTCCTCTGTGACCAGCGTCAGATCGTCGGGATATTGCTCCACCAGCCAGCCGCGCGTCTGCCCCTCGGTCACATTGTCACGGGCGAATTCATCCAAGGGCTTGGATACGGCGGAGACCAGCTCCGCGAAAGCTTCAGTCTGGCGGATCGAGCTGTCCACAATCGCATCGAATGTGCCGTGTACCAGCGATGCGACGAAGGCGGGAAAGTCGATCTCGTCGGACAATTCGCCCGCCCGGCGGCCCAGCGCGTCAACCGCCTTTTCCTTCGGCTGCGCTGTTGGATCTGCGGCGGGGCTGCCGAATGCGGGCTGTTGCTGCTGACTGCCGTAGCTCGGGTTCCCGCCAATCGGCCTGCCAAAAGCGTCGCGGGCAAACGCCTGCGCCGTGGCCCGCTGGGGCGCGGATCCAGAACGCTTGTCCGGGGGAGGGGGGATGTGGCGCGCCATGGCGTATTATCCCTCCTGCTCAGGCTTCCACCGGTTGCGGAGCGGGTGTGGGCGTGGGTGTGGCGGGCGCAGCGGGTGCGGTATCGGATTCGCCGGTCTCGCCAACGCCGTGCTGCACATTGCTGCGTCCGTCGCCATCCAGCGTGACTTCGCTGACCGCGACCTGATCGGCCTCGCCCTGCTTGCGGAAGGTGGTGGTGACACGCACTTTCACCTGCGCCTTGCCAGGAGCCTCATTGCCTTGCAGCAGATCGGCGCGGACCAGCACGTCCCAGCCATTGGGCGATGTGCCGTCGAGCGGGGTGATCCCGATCTCGCCAACTGCGCCGCCCTTGTGTGCCCAGTCTATCGCGACACCGGCCTGTGTGCGGCCACTCGGGCCGTCGATATAGGGCCAGTCATCGAGCAGCGCTGGCTCGGCGCGCAAAGCGTCGCTTTCGACCTGCATTCCGGTTTGCGGGTTCACGAAACCGCGCAGTTGCGCCAACTCATACCGCCGCTTGCCCTTGTCGAGCACCTGCCGCGTGACAGTGATGCCGGGGCCGAAGGGGTGTTCCTCCGTCGCGCCGCCATTGAGCGATGGTGCGGGGGTTGGCACAGGTGGTGCAGCGGGATCCGCGCCATCGGCTGCGCCCGCCGGCACCTGCGGCTTGTCCATCGCCTCCTCGGCACCCGCCATGGCATAGCCCTGCGGCGTGGATGCCCCGCGATTGGGGGTGTGGCCATGCGTGCCATTGGCGTGCAGCACCTGCACGGTGGCGTGCGGAGCAGCGCGTTCGTAGTCCTGCATGAACTGGTCGAATGTCAGGATATAACGACTGCCAGTGGAATGGGTTGGCGGACTTGAATAGCCGCCGGCCGAACCGGGCGTGCCGACCACGCGGTCGAGCGGGTCGGTGATCCGCACATACCAGTTTCCGCCGTCATTATACATGCCGGTTACCACGACCACATGGCCGAAGCTGGACGGAATTTCGGCGACGAACAGCGGGCCTTTTTCTTCGAGCCGCCTGAACCATTCTTCGGGGGGCAGGCTTTGCGCCGGAGCATAGGTCAAGCCGACTTCGGTCGCGAAATCGTCAAAATCCTGACCACTGATCGGTTGGTTGATATTGCGCTGGGCAATGTCGGCGATCGATTGCGGGGTGACGCTCATGCGATCGCGCCAGCCATTGACCATTGCTGCCGATGTTGCCCAGCAGCTCAGGCCAGTGGGCTGAGCTACCATCTGCACATCGTCCCAATTGAGCGTCTGGCTTTGGCCCGCCCCCATCGCGCCGGAATAGCTCTGAGTTGAGCTTGGCGCGGCAATTGGCGGGGCGATCAGATGTCCGACATATTCGAGTAAGCCATCGCGCAGCGTATATTCGGGAATATCGCCGGGTGATGCCCAGTTGGGTGCGGTGACCGTGAGGCGCACGCCTGCATCGTCATAGGCGCGCAGGACCAGTGCCGAGCAAAAGAAGCGGTCTTCGCTAGCGCTGCCGTCCATGTTCCATGCGACCATGCTGCGGCATACCGTGTCCGGAAGGCCGCGACGGCGACATTCGGCCACCGCAAGACGGAAGAACCCTGCCTTGGCGATACCGACGAAATCGAAGCCGCTGTCGAGATATGCTCCGGCCCTGGAGGAAATCTCCAGTCCCTTCATCTCGTCAACGGAAGGCGAGCGATAGGCGACGGCAAGCGTTGCACCTTGCAGCGCCTCGGCCAATGGCTTCAACCGCACGCCATCTCCGCGTGCTTCGACGACCTGACCGCCTTGCCCGACGAACATCATGACATGGCTGACCGGCTGCTGGGTTGCGGCGCGAATGACGCCCGACACCGGGCTGGCGGTGGTGGTGACGATCAGATCGCCGGGTTTGAGCGCGCTGGTGCCAATGGACATGCCGCCGGCGCCCGGATCAAGCGGAATCTCGTCGCCCATAGCGCGGCTGCCCGCGCCCATCGCATAGCCTTCCGGCGTAGCTGGTCCGTAATTGGGAGTGTGGTTGTAATGACCGCCCGCGTGCAGGACTTGAAGGTCCGCCACGCCTGCTGCGCCTTCATACTCGGCCACAAAATCCTCGTATTTCTGGATGTAGCGGCTGCCGGTCGTGTGTGAACTGGCATAGGTGCCCGGAGATCCGGGCGTGCCCACAGCGCGATCCCACGGATCGGTCACGCGCACCATCCATTGGTCGCCATCCTTGTACATGCCGGTCACGATCACACAGTGCAGGATCGGCGGATTGTTCTTGAGGACGAGCAGCGGGCCGACCCGTTCGAGCCTCTGGAAGAAGCCTTCGGGCATGTAGCTCTGGCCGTAATCGTAATCGAGCCCGACGCTGTCGGCGAATTCCTGGAAACGGCCTGCGTTGAGATAGTCTTCGGTGGTCTTGCCAGCGAAGTCAGCGATGGTTGCCGGGGTCACACTCTGGTGCATCTTCCAGCCGAAAAGCATGGCGCCCGCCGTGGCCCAGCAGCTCTTGTTGGTGGGCTGCGGTACGACCTGCACCATGTCCCAATTGATCGTCTGGCTGATGCCGAGAGCCTGCGCTCCAACGCCGCCGACAACCCCGCCGATCCGGGCAACCTCTTCGGCCACCAGCACCATATAGGCATCCCAGTCCCATGCTCCGGTGGGGCAGCTTGAATGGCCGGTGTTCGGATTGGCTTCATTGTGGCCGATGATCGTCGTGCGATTGGGCGACAGGCTGTATTTGCGGCACAAATGCGCGACCAGTTGGGCCGAAGCGCGATACTCCGCATCGCTGGGCGGCGTGTGCGGATAGGTGGTGTTGCCATAGGTGGCCCCGCCCCGTTTCACTGCGACATGCTCAATGCCGATGCTGCGGCGATTGGCTGTGCGATTGCCAGCGTGCCAGGCGGTGTCCTGCTCGCGCACGAACTGGCGGATCGCGCCGTTCTGGTCGACCATGTAGTGGGAGGAGGAATTGGCCGCCTCGCGGGTGAACCAGCTGCCGACCCAGCGGCTTTGCGGTGCGTCGGTGATGTGGATTACGATGCGGTCGATCGACTGATCGCGCCGTCCGGGGGAATAGGCCGGGGACGCCATCAATTGTGCGCCGGGATACTCAACGGCGGTCAGCGCGCGCGGTCGGTCACCCATGGCGATGGCTTGCGCTTCAGCGGGAGCATCGGGCAGCGGGCCGTCGATCCCCTGATCGTCCAGCCTGTCTCGTTCGGCGTCGGACATGGTTTCCTGCGCGCCTTGGCTTTCGGCAGCGGCACCATCGCTATTGCCATTCCCATTGCCATTGCCATTTTGCGCTTGAGGAGCGTCGCCATTACCCACATCGCCATTTGAGGGCAGCGGGCCGAAGCCATCGTCATAGGTAACATCGTCGCCATTATTGCTCGCGCCATTGGTTGCGCCATCGCCGTTGGTGGCACCGGGAGCCTGCGAACCATTGCTTTGGCCATTTTGACCATTGGTCGCTGGTGCCTGCTGCCCGGTTTCGCTCATACCCGGCTGCGCGGCATCACCTGCCCATGTCTGGCGCACTTCACCGCCGCCATTGGCATAACCAGATTGGGCGGTGCGGCGCGGGAACATGCGCACACGGCGCAGCGAGGAATCGGTCAGGCCCGACAGCGAGATATAGGGGCTCGATCCGGTTGGCATCACATCGACGCTCCAGCCAGTATCGCCCGTTCCCGCCGCAGCGGTGGCGAGGCCAAACCACAATTTGTCCGCATCGGTGAAACGCGCCAGCACTTCGGGTGGCAGCGTGTAGACCGCTTCGGCCCGTGGCAGCGCAAGGACACCCTGTTCGCGCGTGGAATAGAAGGTCGACCGTGTGCGGCCTTCCTTGTTAGTGAATAGCTCTGGCGAGGTCGCGACGACGATTTCCGCCTGCCGCGGCTGGCCGTCGGTCCTGATGGTAAAACTCGCGAGCGGGAACCTGTCGCTGATATCTAGCCGGTTCGGACGGATTTGGGCCTTCATCGCATCACCTCTTTGCAGGATCGGAGTGTTGAGCGAGCGCACGCTGCCGCGCATGGACCGCGCGTCGCTCGAAATCGTCGGGGTTGGTGAGGCCGAAGTCGCCAGCATTGGCGGGCACGGCCAGGTCGGGAATGGCGCCATGGTCGCGCTCGAAGCGGGCGACAGAATCGTCCAGCATTCGGGCGAGCAATTTGGCATGGGTGGGACTGAGCGCGATGCGCTTGGCCAGGCGGACATCGCCGCTTTCGGGCTCTACCTGCCCGACGTCGATCAGGAATTCAGCGGCGTTGTGACCAATCTCGAAATAGTTCGCATAGCTGGCCATCGGGGCCGCCACGGGTGCTGCCCGTTGCTGCAAACCACTTGAACCAGTCGCCATGATCGAGGTCTCCGCTTTGTTTGCGGAACCATGTTGCACAGCGCGTGCCAGACTCGGGAAAAGCCGGGATTTGCGTGGTTTCGTGGTGGATTCAGTCGGTGACGGTGGCGGGGTGAATGGCTGGCGAGTGTCTCATGTTACACTCGATGTGCAACGGCTGTGACACTCGCCAAGTACTTCATTCGCCCGGTTCTTCATCGATCTCATATTTGTCGAGCTTGCGGTACAGCGTCATGCGCGACCAATTGAGTTTCCTTGCGGCCTGCGCCTTGTTCCAATGGGTCTCTTCCAGCGCTTCCATGATCTGGTCGCGCTCTGGCAGGCGCGTCACCTGATGGGTTTCCAGCAGGCGGCGATAGCCATCGGGCAAATCCTCCATATGCACGGGCCGGTTTTCGGGCGGGTCGATGAACAATGCCTCGGCAAAATTGCGCAATTCGCGGATATTGCCGGGCCATTGATAGTCGTGCAGCGCGTCCAGCAAATCCTCGTCTGGCGGCTCCACATGGCGGCCATAACGATCATTCAGCCCGGTGATAAAGTGCGACAGGATCGGGCCGATATCATCGGTGCGGTTGCGCAAGGGCGCGACCCACAACCGCGCGACATTGATGCGATAAAACAAATCCGCACGGAATGTCCCGCGCGCGACGCACTCGTCGAGGTCCTCATTGGTGGCGGCGACCACCCGGACATTCACCTTGTGCGTGCGGTTGGAGCCGAGCGGGGTCACTTCGCCGGTCTCCAGCGTGCGCAGCAACTTGCTTTGCGCAGTCAGGCTCATCTCGCCGATTTCGTCGAGGAACAGCGTGCCGCCGTCAGCAGCCATGAACTTGCCCTCATGCGCGGCAACTGCACCAGTAAAGGCCCCTTTGGCATGGCCGAAGAATTCGGATTCGACGAGATGTTCGGGCAGGGCGGCACTGTTGACGGCAACGAAAGGGCCGTCGCGGCGTGGGCCAAGTTCGTGGATCAGCGCCGCGACACGCTCTTTACCGGTGCCGGTTTCGCCCTGAATCAGGACGGGCACTTCGGCTTGCGCTACCTTGGGGACATAGCTGCGCAAATCACTCATCTGTGCGCTTGAACCGATCAGGTCCTGCACGGAATGATGCGCTGCATGCATCTTGTGGTCCCACTTCAAGACCGACGCATTCTTCGCCTATTGTTCTATTTATGATTCGGCGAAGCCAAGGGCTGCGCCAAGGGCGTCGAATGTGTCCCCCAACATCCTCGAAAACCATTTTTCGGGGACTCGAAGCGACCGTGGATAAGCTTAGACCTGCCCTTGCAAATCGTAAAATGCATTCAGCCCGTATTACAGTCATTTCATCGCTTGAAAATTAACCATTTTCTGCGGTTTCTCGGCGAAGTCAGGCATTTTGGGAGCGTTGCGAAAACGCGCCTATTTCATGGAGTTGCCATTTGGGGCCGTCTTGTAGTCGATAGCACCTTCTGCTGGGTTTGTTCTTGCCACGCGTGCTGTGCGCGCGCATTCTTCACGCCTGATGGGGCGAGTTTCGTGAAACATCTGATTGCGCTGCTAAGTATGGCTTTGCTGCTGGCAGGCTGTCGCAATGATATCGAGGTGGAGGCCCCGCCGCGTGAAGCTGCCGAGCTCGAAATACCTGATCTGCAATCACGCCTCGCCGTGCCCGTCACAATCCCGCTCGAGACTATTCGCACCATTGTTGCGCGCAATGTGCCGCGCAATCTTTATGGCATCGATGAAACCCGTGACAATTGCGCCCCGACAGAACGTGTGCGCGTGCTCGGCCGTGATGTCCGCGTAACGCCGCGCATCAGTTGCCGTATCGTCGGCAATGTCACACGCGGAAATTTGACCCTGCGCGGCGAGGGCCGAAATCTTGTCCTCCGGATGCCGGTCTCTGCGCAGGTGTCAGCCCGTGACATCGGCGGCGTGCTGAGCGGGGAAACGGCGACCGGCAATGCGACGGTTGAAGTGGTGGTGCGCGTTGAGATTCGCCGCGACTGGTCGCCCACTGCCGACGTCGATCTGCGCTACAATTGGTCGCGCCCACCGGGCGTGGAGTTCCTCGGCCAGAGGATCACCTTCATGAGCCAGGCCGATGCGCAGCTGCGCCCGGTGATGGCGCGGATTGAACGTGAGATCGAGCGCGAGCTGGAGCGGGTCAATGTGCGCGCGCAGGTGGAGGATTTGTGGCAGCAGGCCTTCACCGTGGAATCGCTCAACCGCGAAGACCCGCCCGCATGGCTGTATTTGCAGCCGCTCGAGGTGGGCATTGCCAGCATCTCGACCACACGCTCCAGCCTGGTGCTCAATCTGGCGCTGGAAGCGAACACGCGGACCTATCTGGGAGAGCGTCCCACCGCGCCGGAGCCGACGGCCTTGCCGGCCAATGCAGTGCCCGAAGGGGCAGGGCAGCTCGATGTGTTCCTGCCTGTGCTGAGCGAATATGCGCTGCTTGAACCCATTCTCCTGCGCGAGCTTGGCGCGCTTGCTGAACGCGGCATCGCTCTGCCGGGCGTCGGCGCTGTGCAAACCGCGTTCAGCGGGGTGGAAATCTACCCCACCCAAGGTGGACGCCTCGCCGTGGGCATTGATCTTGTCATGACCCCCACAGAAGGCGCGGCGAGCCGTTTTGGCACGGTCGAGGGGCGGCTCTGGCTGACCGGACTGGTGCAGGGCGATTATGACAGCCGGCAAGTGTCGGTTGCCGATTTGCAGGCCTATGGTGATACTGACAGGTTGGCGTCCGACTTGCTGTTGATATTTGCCAATTCACCCGCATTGCACGATCAGATCGAAGCGACGCTGCAGGAGAATTTCGACCGCGAATATGCTCATGTACTTGAAGTCGCGGGAGAAGCGCTGGAAGAGGTGCGGATCGGAGAATTCGTGCTGTCTGCGGACATCGAAAATGTACGTCACGGACAGATTCGCGCTGCCGCGCAAGGGCTATATCTGCCGCTTGCTGTGCAGGGCAGAGGCCGCATTGCGCTGAGAGATTAACAGGTAAAAATGGCTGGGGCGGCAGGGATCGAACCTGCGAATGCCGCTACCAAAAAGCGGTGCCTTACCACTTGGCCACGCCCCAGCAGGAGCGCGCTCATATAGCGGCTCGCCAGTGGGACGCAAGGGTGTGTGGTTCAGTCCCGCAGTGCTCTCAGCTTGTCGAAATCTGATGCGCCGTGGCGCTCCGGCAATTGTTCGACGTCTTCGCCCCATGTCCGGTTGACCATCTGACCGCGCTGCACAGCTGGGCGCTGGGCGATCTCGCCTGCCCAGCGCGCGACATTGCTGTAATCGTCAATCGACAGGAAGGTCTTGGCGTCTTCGTAGATGATGCCTTCCACGAAGGGTGCGAGCCACGGGAAAGTGGCGATATCGGCCACTGTGTACGCATCGCCGCCCAAATAGCGCGTCTCGCCAAGCCGTTTGTCCGCGACATCAAACAGGCGTTTGGTTTCCATCGCATAGCGGTCGATCGGATATTCGAATTTCTCCGGCGCATAGGCGTAGAAATGGCCGAAACCACCACCGATGAAAGGCGCGCTTCCCATCTGCCAGAACAGCCAGCTGAGCACTTCGGCGCGGGTGTGGTCGGTCGGCAGAAAGCGTCCGAACTTCTCTGCCAGATGCATCAGGATCGCGCCGCTTTCAAACACGCGGACGGGAGTGTCGCCGCTACGGTCGAGCAGGGCCGGGATTTTGCTATTGGGATTGAGCGCAGTGAAGCCGCTGGAGAATTGGTCGCCTTCGCCAATGTTGATGAGCCAGGCGTCATATTCGGCGTCGCCATGTCCCGCTTCGAGCAATTCCTCCAGCATGATCGTTGCCTTCACCCCATTGGGAGTGGCGAGCGAGTAAAGCTGCAAGGCGTGCTCACCTGCCGGCAATTCCTTGTCGAACCGCGCGCCCGCTGTGGGTCGATTGATACTGGCGAATTTACCGCCGCTTGTCGTATTCTGCCAGACGGAAGGCGGGGTGTAGGTCGGGTCGGCCAAGTGAATTCTCCTGCACAGCGGTCTTGCGAGGCTGGGTAAATGGCGCGCGCTTTGCACAAGAGCAAGCGTGGGAGTTCTTGGGGCAGGCCAAGATTGGCTATGGGCGAGCGGCAATGGTGACTCATCACGCTGGCTCGGCTAGATGGTTTCGCCTGTTTCCAGTCAAAGGATATGTTTCATGCGCCGCGCACTAATCGCCCTTTCGCTCGCCACTGCTCCTGTCGCACTGATCGCCGCCTGCTCGCCCGCTACTGAGCAGGTCGGGGATGGGAGCTATGATATGGCCGCCAGCCGCGCGACGATTGCCGATGTCGAGATGGCGCCGGACACGTCCTACCTCTCCGACGAAGAGCGCCAAGTGGTCAATCTGCTGATCGAAGCCAGCGGCTATATGGACGAGATTTACCTGCGTCAGCGCGGAGAAAATCTGCCTGAATTGCGCGCCGAAATCGAAGCCAGCGGGGATGCCGATACACTCGACATGTTCGACCGCCATTTCGGCCCGTGGGACAGCGTGGCGGACAACCACCCGTTCCATGGTGATACCGAATGGCCCGAAGGCGCAGGCTTCTATCCAGCGGACCTGACGCGCGAGGAATTCGACGCCTATCTCGAAGCCAATCCCGACCAGCGCGATGATTTGATGAGCCCCTACACCGTGGTGCGGCGCGATGATGAAGGCGGCTTTGTCGCCATTCCCTACAGCGTGGAATATGCAGAATTCCTTGCACCCGCTGCCGCGCTGCTGCGCGAGGCGGCAGAGATAACCACCAATGCCAGCCTCAAACGCTTCCTGACCCTGCGCGCCGACAGCTTCCTCTCTGACGACTATTTCGAAAGCGAAATGGCGTGGATGGACCTTGAGGACACTCCCATCGAAATCGCCATCGGCCCGTATGAAGTCTACACTGACCGCCTCTACGGCACCAAGACCGCGTTCGAGAGCTTTGTGACCCTGCGCAACCCCGATGAAAGCGCCGCGCTGGATCGCTACGTCGGCTATTTGCGCGACATGGAGGGCAACCTCCCCATCGACGCAGCATATCACAATTTCACCCGCGGTTTCGAAAGCCCCATCGCGGTGGCAGACCAAGTGCATGGCGGCGGCGATAACGTGCCCGGTGTGCAGACCATCGCCTTCAACCTGCCCAATGATGAGCGTGTGCGCGAAGCCAAGGGCGCGAAGAAGGTGATCCTGTCCAACGTGCTCGGCGCAAAGTTCGACATGATCCTCGATCCGATTGCGGATGTTGTGTTGGCGGAAGAGCAGGCCGCGCTGGTCAGCCGCCGCTACATGCAGCTGTTCACCCTGTTCCATGAGCTCAGCCACTCGCTTGGCCCCGGCAGCATCACGGTCGAAGGCCGCGAAACCACCGTGAACGAAGAACTGCGCGAGCAATATTCGGCGCTCGAAGAGAGCAAGGCCGATGTCATGGGCATCTATAACCTTCTCTACATGATGGAGCGCGGCGAATTGCCCGCAGCCGAAAAGAGCGAATTGCTGGCAACCTATTTCGCCGGCCTGTTCCGCTCCATGCGTTTCGGCATCGAAGAAGCCCACGGCAAGGGCGCAGCGGCGCAATACGGCTTCCTGCTGGACTACGGCGCCTTCGCTTGGGACGAGGATGCGGGCGTCTTCGTGGTGGACGAAGCGCGGCTGGAAAGCGGCATCACCGAACTGCTACGCACCGAGCTGATGCTGCAAGCGACCGGCGATTACGAAGGCACAATCGCCTTCTTCGAGCAGTATGCGCAACTCGACGAGCACGCCGAAGCGGCGATTGCAGGCATGGACAGCATTCCGGTGGATATCCGTCCGCTTTATCCGGATGAGATTTGAAGGGCTGAGCGTGTCTACTAACGACCTAATTACGGACATTCACAGCTAATATCTCCTTCGTCTCGGGCTTACTTGTGTAAGTATGCCTTGCTGCGATACACTGCATTATTAGGAAAGAGATCCATATCGTGCTCAAGCGTCTATTTATCCTTGCAACTCCGCTCCTCATTGCAGCTTGCGTGACCGATCGCGGTGCGGACACTCTTTCCGAAGGTGCAGCCGAGGGCAGAGCCTTTGCCCAGGCGAATTGCGCCAGCTGTCACGCAATTGATGACGGCGTTTCGTCCAATCCGAACGCTCCCAGCCTTCGTCGTGCGGCCCACCGTTTGCCGGAATGGGCGGTAGAGGCGTCGTTTGAGCGTGGAGTTCAGGTAGGCCATACTACGGAAATGCCGGCCTTCGTATTTGAAGATGACGATATCGCCAATCTGCTCGCCTATCTCGAGACGCTCAGAGAAAAAGATTGAACACTCGCTTCCCACACAAAATTCGGACTTTCGTCTAAATCCGCTGGCATCATCGTATGTCGACACTCAATCAATTGAGCATCTGGCCGCAGCTCTCGTAGGTCGCTAAAGGCCTCCCATGCCAACCGCAACTTCCGCCACAGACGCCCTCATCAGCGTCGCCGCACTCTATCGATTCGTGTCTTTCGCTGAACCGGAAAGCCTGCGCGCGCCGCTTCAGCAGCTGTGCGATGCTAACGGCATTCGCGGCACGCTCTTGCTGGCGGACGAAGGTATCAACGGCACCATAGCGGGGCCGCATGATGGCATCGCCGCGGTGCTCGATCACATTCGCACTTTGCCCGATTGCGCCGACATTGAGGTGAAGTTCTCCGGCGCTGACAAGATGCCATTCTTGCGGATGAAAGTGCGGCTGAAGCGTGAGATCGTGACTATGGGGCAGGACAGTCTCGATCCGGCGAACAATGCTGGCAACTATGTCGATCCGCAGGACTGGAACGCCCTGATTTCTGACCCCGACACCATCGTGATCGACACCCGCAACGACTATGAGGTCGCTGTCGGCCAGTTTGAGGGTGCGATCGATCCCAAGACGCCCAGCTTTCGCGATTTTCCCGAATGGTTCCGCGCCGAGCGTGAGCGGCTGCTCGCAAAGAATGATGGCGCGCCGCCAAAGGTCGCAATGTATTGCACCGGCGGCATTCGCTGCGAGAAATCGACCGCCTTCCTCGCCGCTGAGGGCGTGGACGAGGTCTATCACCTGAAAGGCGGCATCCTCAAATATCTCGAAACCGTGCCTGAAGAACTCAGCATGTGGCGCGGCGAATGTTTCGTGTTCGATCAGCGGGTGAGCGTGGTCCATGGGCTGACGCAAGGCAGCTACAAATTGTGCCACGCTTGCCGCGAGCCGGTCAGCCGTGAAGAGGCCGAAAGTCCGCTTTACGAAGAAGGCGTGAGTTGCCCAGCCTGCCATGGTGAACGGACGGAGCAGCAGCGCACCTCCTATCGCGAGCGGCACAAGCAGCAGGTGCTCGCCGCGCAGCGGGGCTATCAGCATGTCGGCGCGGTGTTGCCACAAAAGGGAGACCAAGACGATGTCTGACCGCGTGCTCTACAGTTTTCGCCGTTGCCCCTATGCGATGCGCGCGCGCATGGCGCTGGTGGTGAGCGGAACGCGGTGCGAATTGCGTGAGGTGAAGCTGTCGGACAAGCCGCAGGCGATGCGCGATGCCTCGCCCAAGGCGACCGTCCCGGTGCTGGTCCATGGTGATGGCGCAATTCTGGAAGAGAGCATAGATATCATGCGCTGGGCGCTCGGCCACACCGATCCCGAAGGCTGGCTGGAGCGCGACGATGCGGAGTTGATCGCGGCCAATGACGGGCCGTTCAAACACAATCTCGACCGCTACAAATATCCGGGCCGCCATGACAGTGACCCGGCTGCTCACCGCGAAGAGGGTGTGAAATTCCTGCGCAAGCTCGAAGCGCGGCTGGAGAAAAACGCCCAATTGTGCGGCGAAAAGCGCGGATTGGCTGATGCGGCCATCATGCCCTTCGTCCGCCAATTCGCCGCTACGGATCGTGACTGGTGGGAGACGCTCGACTTACCGCGCGTCAAGCAATGGCTCGCCGATCATCTCGACACCGACCTGTTCAAAACCGTGATGCAGCGTGAGAAGCCGTGGCAACCGGGCGACGCGCCGATTGCGCTGCGGCTTTAGAGCGCCTGCCCTAATCCAGCCGCGTCACCCAGCCGTGGCGGTCTTCTACCGTCCCGCGCTGGATGCTGACCAGCTTTTCGCGAATGCTGCTGGTTACTTGACCCGGTCCGCCGCTGCCGATGGTAAACTCGCCATCACGCCCGGCGACCTTGCCTACTGCAGTCACGACCGCTGCCGTCCCGCAGGCGAAGGTTTCGACCAGCTTTCCGCTCGCCGCATCTTCGCGCCATTGGTCAATCGAGTACATTTCTTCGCGCACGTCGAGACCCTGCTCGCGCGCCAGCGTGATGATCGAATCGCGGGTGATGCCGGGCAGGATTGTGCCGCGCAGGGGCGGGGTGATGATCGAGCCATCGTCGAACACGAAGAACAGGTTCATGCCGCCCAGCTCCTCGATCCATTTGTGCTCTGCTGCATCGAGGAACACGACCTGATCGTGGCCCTTGGCAAAGGCTTCCCCGGTGGGAACAAGGCTGGCCGCATAATTGCCGCCGCATTTCGCTTCACCCGTGCCTCCGGGCGCCGCGCGGGTGTAATCGCTGATCCAGACAGACACGGCAGGCGCGCCCGATTTGAAGTAGTTTCCGGCAGGCGAGAGGATTACGAGGAATTTGTATTTCTTGGCCGGTCGCACGCCGAGGAAATGTTCGTTGGCGAACATGAAAGGCCGGATATAGAGCGAGCCGCCCTCGACGCTGGGGAACCAGTCCTTGTCCGCCAGCACCATTTGTTTCACCGCCTCGACAAACACATCTTCGGGCAGATCGGGCATGGCAAGGCGCGCGGCGGACTTGTTGAAGCGTGCCGCGTTCGCCTCAGGCCGGAACAGCGCCATCGTGCCGTCCGCGAGTCTATACGCCTTCATGCCTTCAAAGACTTCCTGCGCATAATGCAGCACGCTGGCAGCCGGATCGAGCGCAATGGGTTCGCGCGGGCCGAGCGTGGCCGAATGCCAGCCCTCTCCCTCGTCATAATCGATCGAAATCATGTGGTCGGTGAAGACCGCGCCGAACCCCGGATCGGCAATCGCTGCGGTGCGATCTGCGTCTGAGACCGGGGCGGGATGGGGAAGGCGGGTAAATTCCATTTTCGTGCTCACTCCTTGGCTGCGGCGATTAGGCGGGGGCGGAGGGAGAGGCAAGGGGTTGCGGTGCCCCTCGCGCGGTGAATTTGGCTTGCTCCCGCGATGGGGCAGTGCGAAGCTCGGTTTATATTTGGAGGGGATTTGAGATGATTGCGCGCGCTGCAACACTGCTGGCTGGAATTGCGATGCTGGCGGCCTGCGACAATGCCGTGGAGGTCGAAACCGACGTGCCGGAACCGGTCGCGACGGAGACCGCGCCCCCGATTGCAGAAGAGACGCCTCAGCCGACCGCACCTGAACGTCCGGCTGATGCGATCACTTGCGACTGGCCTGCTCAACAAGGCGATACCGCTGAAGATCTCGATGCGCTGTTCGCCGATGACGCGGTTGTGCAGATGGTCGCCGGAGGAGAGGGCACCGAGATTCCCGGAGTGGTCCTGTGGCCGGATGATCCGGCGCGCCGTATCGAAGTGCTCTTCGCTGATGAGGAACGCACGCAAATTACCAATGTGCGTGTTTTCGATGGATCGCACTGGAAGGTGGCGGGGCTCTCGACGGGCAGCACCTTGGCGCAGGCCAATGCCGCGAATGGTAGGCCGTTTGAACTGTTCGGCTTCGAATGGGATTATGGCGGGACGGTCACCGATTTGAAAGGCGGGGCACTGGCAGATGTTGGCGGTTGCCGCGTCATGATGAGCTTCGGGCCGAAAGCCGATACGGTCTTGCCCGGCGGAGTGCTGGGCGATGTCGCCCTTGCGTCTGACGATGATCGCCTGCCCGGCGATGGCGTCGTCCTCTGGGAATTGGGGCTGGTTTTTCCGCAGGATTAGGCAAGCTGCGCTTGAACACAAGAAATGAGAAGGGCGGCCCCGCCTCAGCAGGAACCGCCCTTCGCATGGTCAGCGGTCAGTCAGACCGCGGACGTAGCCTTACTCGGCGCTAAAGAAATTACCGAATATGCTCCGCCTGGGTCTTCACCGACCTCGCTACTGAACCATGAGACATCGGATCACCTCCTTTCGCGCTTGAAAGCCAAGAGCCGCCTTATTACCGGGGCCCAGGACCTGCGTTCACCGCCGGTCCTGCAAAGCAATGTGAATCGCGCAGAGGCTTAAAACAAGCCTTGTATTATTCTTTTTCACAGTCACAATACTGCGCTTGCCAAACGTCTGAATTCAGCCGCGGCAGTCTTCCACAACCCGGGTGATTTCGGGATAGGCCGGGACGTAGAGCGGCGGCAGTGTATCGGTTTCCACTGCGAAACGGCCTTTCGAGAACGCGATGGCATCAAGCAGATTATGACCTGCGTTCACTTCAACTGCTAACAGGCTGGTCGCGCCGTCGACCATTTGCGCCGTTAGCACACCGTCCTGCGTTTCAGTCCGGATGCGCATTTGCACAGGTCCTGTGGCAGAGCCGGGGCGGGCAATGCCAACGCGCCGTGTCGGCAGGTGGCACCGGATGATCAGCGCTGTGCCTTCCGGCGAGCGATCCGTTCCGAAGGTCGCCAGCGTCTCTTCAGCTTCGCGCGCATAGCTCCAATCGCCCGGCGTTTGCGGCGCGTCCATCCAATTGTCATAGGTAGGCGCGGCGACCTGCGGCGGTGCCTGGGTGGGTTGCGCGACCGGTGAGGGCGTGGGCGCAGGTGACGGGACAGGTGTTGGCTGAGGTGCGGGCGGAATGCAGGCGGACAGCGCCAGCGCGCCGATCAGAGCTGCGGTACTTGCAAGAAGCTGTGCGGGGCGTGACTGCATCGGTCGGATAATCTCTCTGTCAGGAGCAATTGCGGGTCATTTCGGGCAAGCAATGGTTGGCAAGTCCGGTTCCACCATCCTATCGCGGCGGTCATGGCAGAGCGCAAGCCTTCACGAAGCCGGATCGATCAACTGCTTGTCGAGCGCGGCGAGGCAGATAGTCGTAGCCGTGCACAGGCGCTGATCATGGCGGGTCTGGTGTTTGCCGGGCCGCCGGGAAAGCTCACGCGGATCGACAAATCTGGGCAACAAGTCACTGAAAACTGGATAATAGAAGTGCGCGGTCGCGATCATCCGTGGGTCGGGCGCGGGGGCATGAAGCTTGACCATGCGATCAAGCATTTCGGGCTAGACCCGGCGGGCGCGGTAGCAATGGATATCGGCAGTTCGACCGGCGGCTTTACTCAGGTGCTGCTGCATCACGGCGCAAGCCACGTCTTTGCAGTCGATGTCGGCACAAACCAATTGGCTTGGAAGCTGCGCGAAGACCCGCGCATAACAGTTCTCGAACAGACCAATGCCCGCGCGCTGACGTCTGTGCAGATTGATCGGCCCTGCGACTGGGTGGTGTGCGATGCCAGCTTTATCGGCCTTGCCAAGGTTCTCGAAGTGCCGCTGGCGCTGGCTGCGCCGCATTGCCGGCTGGTCGCGCTGATCAAGCCGCAGTTCGAAGTGGCCAAGGGCGAAGTCGGCAAGGGCGGTATCGTGCGCGATGCCTCGCTCCACCAAAGGGTGTGCGACGAAGTCACGGAATGGTTGGAGGCGGGCGGCTGGCGCATCGAAGGTCTGACGCAAAGCCCGATCACCGGAACACAGGGCAATGTCGAATTTCTGGTCAATGCAGTGCGCGGGTAGAGTGCCTAAGCAAATTTCAGAGTGGCCCCATTGCGGACAGTTTGGGCCGGGGCGCTTGCCACTGACGAGCCTGCCCGCCACAAAAGCTGCAACGTCGAATCGGATGCCGAATCGGCGTCTGTGGGAGTATCAATGAACCGCCTTGCATCACCCGGACAGTTACGCGCCAGCCTCCTGCGCTGGGCCTTGTTTCTCGTTCCCGCCGTGCTGCTGGCAGGTTTTGTCGCCGGGCAGATGGGCGGCGATGCGAACAGCGCATGGTTCCAGTCGCTCGAAAAGCCGGGAATTTTTCCGCCACCCGCCACTTTCGGTATCGTCTGGTCCATCCTTTACGCGATGATTGGCTTTGCCTTTGCGATCGTGTGCGCGGCGTGGGGATCGCGCAATCGCGGTGTGGCAATTGCGGCCTTCCTTGTGCATCTGGCATTTAACCTGGCGTGGTCGCCGGTGTTCTTCGGACAGCAGGAAATTGCGCTGGCGCTCTACGTGATTATCGCAGTGGACGTGCTGGCCATCCTGACGACGGTACTGTTCTTCAAGGTGCGCAAATGGGCCGGGCTGCTGATGCTCCCCTATCTCGCATGGGTATTGTTCGCCACAGTGCTCAACTGGCAATTCCTGCAACTGAACCCCGATCCGATGGATTTTCAGGAAGACGGGGCGGTGCAGACTTACGAATTCTAGTCGGTTGCGCTCGCCCATCCGGGCGAGCATCCTCGGCGCTATTCCCTCCGCTCCGCTACGGGGCACCTGCGGTCGTGCAATTCGCGCTCTGTCGTTGCATGGTCGGCAACGAGAATGGCGCAGTCACACCAATATCGTCCCCGAACCGTCACAATTGTGACGGCAAGGCCGAACGGCCGCCCGGACCGGCCCCGCAGCGAAGCGAAGGGAACAGCCGGGAGGACGCAGCCGCGGATGCGGTTGCATGACGCAAATTGTCTTGAGAATTAAGGCTGGAAGCACCACATAGGCTTTATGCAAAGCGAAAACCCAATCATCGCCGATTTCGTCAAAGTCGCCAATTCTGCTGCGGGAACACTCGCTGGTATGGGCCGTGAAGCGCGTGAAAACGCGCGCGAGAAGATGAAGGAGGCCATGGGCGGTCTCGATTTCGTCTCCCGCGAAGAATTTGACGCGGTCAAGGACATGGCTGCGAAAGCGCGCGAAGATGGCGATGCGTTACGCACGCGGCTTGATGCGCTCGAAGCGAAAGTCTTCGGCCACGAAGCTCCGGCTGAAAAGCACGACTGACGCGCCCCTTCCGGATTAGCCGGAAACATGCTTGAGTTGCGTCCCTGACCAATGGGGATTCGACACATGCGCCTTCCAGCCGTTCTTTTCGCCGCTACAGCTCTCTCCGCTACACCTTCCTTGGCGCAGGACACTGCGTTCGGCGGCCAGTCTGGGCCTGATCTGAGCATTGAGGCAATCGAGCCAGACAGTTCCGCGGTCGACATAGGTCTTGCCGGTGAAGAGCCTGCGGACATAGCCCGCTATCTGCTCGCCAGTGGCGCGGGCAATGCCGAACTGTCGCCCGACGGCCAGACAATTGCATTTTCATGGAGCATCACCGGCCAGCCTGAGCTGTGGATCGTGCCGACCGCTGGCGGCCAACCGACCCAGTTGACCTTCCGCACCGGCCCGACATTCTTCCGCTGGACTCCCGGTGGTTCGGGCATTTTTTACTCCGCTGACCGCGACGGCAATGAACAGCCGGGCTACTTCATCATCAGCGCCGATGGCACACAGGAACGCGCGATTCTGCCCGCAGCCGCAGGCGATTTCCGCTCCTTCGGTGATTTTGTGGGGGAGGACGGGTTTGTCTATTCCTCCACGGCTCGAAACGGTAACGACTTCGATATTTACCGCGCTGATTTTCAGGGAAATTCAGAACTAATCTACGAGGGAAGTTTCGGCTTCTACGTCGGCTCCGTATCGCCCGATGGCCGCTATGCTGTGGTGACCGAGACAGTGGGAGAGGATGCGGACAATCTGCATCTGCTCGATCTGGAGAGCCGCGAGCTGACCACGGTCAGCGCGCCGCCGGTTGAGGACCGGGCGAGCCATTCGCTGGGTGGCTTTGCTTGGTCGCAGGATTCGGTTG
>Ga0209121_10000671_pt1 | contig 35944 bp, 37 predicted proteins | sample Cruoilmetagenom3_FD_187292 | JGI IMG/M metagenome (GOLD analysis project Ga0209121, IMG submission 187292) | Oil polluted marine microbial communities from Coal Oil Point, Santa Barbara, California, USA - Sample 3 (SPAdes) (version 2) | ecosystem: Environmental > Aquatic > Marine > Oil seeps ... | reverse complement strand
CCCGTCCAGCCGCGCCAGCCGAGGTTGAAGCCGGTCAATTGCCACAGACCATCAAGGCCAAGGCATCCGGGCATGATCGGGTTGCCGGGGAAGTGGCACTCAAAAAACCACAGGTCAGGTTTGATGTCGAATTCCGCCAACACGTGGCCTTTGCCATGCGCGCCGCCATCACCAGAGATGTCTGTGATGCGGTCCATCATCAACATGGGTGGCTCAGGAAGCTGGGCGTTGCCCTCGCCGAACAGTTCGCCACGCGCGCATTTCAGAAGGTCGTCGCGGTCAAAACTTGATGGATATTCGCTCATGGTGGCTGTCTTCCCTGTAGAGTTGTACTTGATTATCGTCCTACCATCCCGCGCCGATTAAGGGCAAGGGGAGCGCCGCGCGGTGTGCCGTGTTGCGTGTTATTCGCATTAAAGATTGAATGCTTGCGTGTTTCCCCCATATTATAGGGCACCAAGACTTAGGACCGATACATGACGGACGTTTCAACACACAGCGTGACAGATCGCGGGGCAGTTTGGCTGGCAGGAGCGGGTTTGCGCCCGACACGCCAGCGCGTGGCCTTGGCTGGATTGCTTGTCGGGGACGGAAAAGATCGTCACGTGACGGCGGAAAGCCTGTTTGATGCGGCGGCTGACACCAAAGAAAAGGTTTCGCTCGCGACGGTTTACAACACCTTGCGTGCCTTTTGTGATGCAGGTTTGCTGCGTGAGATTACTGTGGACGGGTCGAAGTCCTATTTTGACACCAACATGTCGGACCATCCGCATTTCTACTGGGAAGATGACAACCGTTTGTCGGACGCGCCAGCAGATCAATTGGAAATCGCACGGGTACCTGACGCACCAGCGGGCGCTGAAATTGCCTCTGTTGATGTTGTGATCCGGTTGCGTCGCAGCTGACTGACCTGAGTTTCACAAAATTTTAAGGGTGTTTGGTCCATGATTGGATATGACCTTTCACACCCCGCTACCAAGCCCCGCCCTAAACCCAACTTTTAAACCAGCATATGTCGCGATAACGCTCCGATTGGCGGATGCGAGCGACGATTTGCTTGTGCGTCAAGTACGCCTGTTGCGTGACTGTGTGGCGCTGGCACAGCAGCGGTGGGGATTTACCATAGATGCCGCCGCTGTTCTCCCGAGTGAAATGCAGTTGCTGTGCCTGTTTCCTGACGCTGACTTTGGAACCGAAGGTGCGGTTAAGCTGATCTGCTCGGCGTTTGAACGCCATTTGCCAAGCTGCGAGGTGGGAGTTTGGTCAAACGAAGCGGAGTTGGTTGAAATCTCAGATGCAGTCGCATCGCTTCGGCGGGTTTTCATTGAAGCGGCCCCTGTGCGCGCTGGGCTGGTGAAAACTGCGGGCGATTGGCCTTATAGTTCGGCCCATAAGGCGACCACGCAGGGCAGTGAAATGGGCGTCGCGGTGGCGTAATGCCCTAGAACCACTGCCCAGGTTCAATAAGCCCCAAGTCCAACAGCTGTTGGCTGTGCCATTCAAACGGTGCGGAGTTGTGCCACTTGAATGTGTCGATCTCGAACGTGGATCCGGGGTTGCGTTTGAGGGCCTTGGCCGTGCGGAATGAACAGACAGCGGCCGTGATATTGTGGTGCCACGGGCAGGCGTAGGTGTTGTATTCGGGGTCATTGAAAGTGTGATCGGGGGAGAACACCAGCCCCGGTTTATTGCGAAAAATCGCAACGCGGTCGATGCGCCGGCGTGGGACAGGGATGTGCTCTTCGAACCGCCAGCGCAAACCGCCAAAAAAGTCGAGTTGGCGATCGAGATCGTTGTTCCAGCGGTCCTTGCGGGCCAGCGCGTAATATCCGGTTTTGTCCAGATGTGCGTCTTCGATGCAGACAGCGTTTGTATTTTGCCACAGATCGCCTGCGTACAAATCGACGACATAGGACAGGATCGTGTCTCGGCGTTCTTCAACGTTGAACGCAATCATTTCGCCAACGGTCCGATGTTCAATAAACGGGAAGAACAGGAATTCGGCGTTGAAGCAGTAGTAAATCCAAATGTCGCCGGTGGCCTTTATCACTGCATTCAAAACAGTTTCTAAGGCAGCAGGGGCGAGCATATTGTAGCTCACCCGCACGATATCGCTTGCCACATCTTCTGCGATTTCAAATTCTGACATCGCAAAGACGATCACATGCAAAAAGCCCGCATCGAGGTGGTGGCGGATCGTGGCGTCAAGTTCCACTTCGTCTTCTGCAAAAATGAGGGCCACGGGCCCCTTTTTAAGAAGCGGCGCGCCGTCTTTGATAAACGCTGCAAGGGTATCGTGATGGATCATTGTTATGCTCTGCCTAATTGGGGCCAATGTCAGATAATTCGCACTTCATTGCAAGCAGGGTAGGGGTGCGTTAAATGCGGCGCTTATCCACTGAGAGGCCCCCCATGTCTGATCCGAAAAAGCTGTTCATCAAAACCTACGGCTGCCAGATGAACGTTTACGATAGTGAACGTATGGCCGAAAGCCTCGGCGGGAAGGGCTATGTGACCACGGATAAGCCGGATGATGCGGATATGATCTTGCTGAATACCTGCCACATTCGTGAAAAAGCGGCGGAAAAGATTTATTCCGAGCTTGGGCGTCTAAAGGGGTTTAAGGCTGAAAATCCGAACCTGAAGATTGGTGTTGCGGGCTGCGTTGCGCAGGCTGAGGGCGCAGAGATCATGAAGCGCCAACCGATGGTTGACCTTGTGGTTGGTCCGCAAAGCTATCACCGTCTTCCACAGATGGAAGACGCTTTGGCCCGTGGCGAAACGGCGTTGGACACAGATTTCCCCGAAGACGACAAATTCGAAACGCTCAAATCACGCCCGAAGGCAAAGCGCGGGCCGACTGCGTTTTTGACTGTGCAGGAAGGCTGCGACAAGTTTTGTGCGTTCTGCGTGGTTCCATACACCCGTGGCGCCGAGGTGTCGCGCCCTGCAAGTCGTATCATTCGCGAGGCACAGGAATTGGTTGAGGCGGGCGTGCGTGAAATCACTCTGCTAGGTCAAAACGTGAATGCCTATCATGGCCATGATGGTGGGTTGGCGGGCCTGATCTGGGACTTAGACAAGGTTGACGGGTTGGAACGCATTCGTTTCACAACGTCCCACCCCAACGATATGGATGACGCGCTGATTGATGCACACGGGACTTGTGACAAACTGATGCCGTATCTGCATTTGCCGGTCCAATCCGGGTCCGACAAGGTGCTCAAGGCGATGAACCGTAAGCACACCCGCGAACAGTATTTCAAACTGATTGAACGCATTCGCGCGGCCCGGCCCGACTTGCTTTTGTCTGGCGATTTCATTGTCGGCTTCCCTGGCGAAACCGAAGCAGATTTTGAGGACACCATGGATTTGGTGCGCACTGTCGGTTACGGACAGGCATATTCGTTCAAGTATTCCACGCGCCCCGGCACACCCGCGGCGGAACGTGCGCAAGTAGATGAAGACGTAAAGCTCGAACGTTTGCACCGCCTTCAGGCGTTGTTGAGCGAACAGCAGTACGAAATCCAAAAGTCGATGATCGGGCGCACCGTCAAAGTTCTGTTCGAAAAACACGGACGAGAAACGGGGCAGATGATTGGTAAGTCCGAATATTTGCACGCTGTCTTTGCGGATACTAGCGACGTTTCGATTGGCGATATTCGCGATGTTCGGATTGTGAAATCGGAAAGAAACTCCCTCGGGGGCGAAATTGTTTAACCCAAAATAAGCCCGAGACGCTTCATTGCTAAACATCTGACGACAGTGGTCGAATTTTTCCATTCAGCAGGGTAATCGGCGCATTTTGCTTCTTTTGTTGCGTATTCAGCTACAATATGTGGTGATTAATCCTTCCAATACGGCTAAAATTTGTTATCCATTAGCAGATGATGTGATGTAAGTACTTTTGGAGGGCATCCTGAACAGTCCTTTGGATCGACAGGAAGGGCGTTTGGCCGTGGCAGAAGCCTTTAAGAAGATGAGCAATGAAGGTCGGGTGGGATTCCGACCTTTGGAAGGTAGTGAAAGGGGTGTGTCATGCGACACTTAATTAAAACTTTGAGACGCAGTTTGGCGGCGATTGCTGCTATAAGCGTTTTGGCGGCGCCAGCTGTCGCACAAGAAGCGGCACGCGGTGAGCCAGTCGGTCGTATCCAGTGGGGTGTTTGGGTTGACCCTGATGGGTGTATGCATTGGATGGCTGATGGTGGCATTGAACAATATCAGGTTAACCGTCTTAACCCAGAAACAGGCCGTCCGGTTTGTATGGAGGTCAACACCTACTTTTCGGGTAACACCGATTCAATGTTTCAAACGGACAGCTATCAGTTGACTGATGCGGCGCGTCAGCGTCTTCAGCAGGTGTTCAATCAAAGCGGCGTTTCCGGTTACGCAGTTTACGGACACACTGACAGCCGCGCGTCCCACAGCTACAACCAGACCTTGTCAGAGCACCGCGCCCGCGCAGTCGCAAATGTAGGTCGCAGCGTTGGTGCTGTCATCGAGCGTGAAATCGGTTTCGGTGAGACCCGCCCGATTGCGTCTAACAACTCGGCGGGTGGCATGGCCCAAAACCGCCGTGTCGAAGTAGTCTGCTACAGGTGGTAATTATGATCAAATTGACAAAAACTTCACTCTGCTTGGCGGTTCTTAGCCTGTCCGCATGTACTGGGACTGATGGTTTACGCCCTTTAAGCGGCCCAAATGACTACATCGCTGTTGCTGGTGACCTTGGAAACGATTCCAATCCTAATAGCATGGACAATGCAGGTATCGCAGTGACGCCTGACGGGTGTCAGGCTTGGGTCATCGATGATGGGGTTGAAGGCCGTGCTTCTAACCGTCTTGATCCGGTATCCGGTCTGCCAGTTTGTATTGGTACGCCAGGCGTCGTTTATGGCCCATATCAGAGTGGCACACCTGGCATCGCAGACCGCGTTCCTGGTGATCCGGTCCCAGTGACCATACAAACAGTGCCAGTTCGTTCGACAACGGGCCAGTTCTCTACGGTGCATCCGGTTTCCCAATCGCACAGCCACTAGTGCCGAGATTATAGTTTGAAGAGGGCCGCAGTGAAATCTGCGGCCCTTTTTCGTTCTACATTTGGCTTGCGCATAGCCGCATGAGTCTGCACCATTGAACAAACATCAAACGCCGGAGAGATGATTGGCCACGACCACCAAAACCCCAACCGCTTATGAAATTGACGCTCCTCCCGTAGAATTGGAGTTTCCTGACAATTTCTTGCTGATAGATCTGTGCGGCGAACATGATCGTAACTTGGCGGATGTTGAACAAAAATTGGGTGTTCAGGTCGTTCGACGGGGCAATCAGTTATCAATCCACGGTGAACCTGACGCACAGAAAGAAGCGGCTGAAGTTCTGAACTCCCTTTACGAACGCCTTGAAGTTGGCCGCGCTGTTGAGCCCGCTGATATTGATCGTGAAGTGCGCATGGGCGTTTCCGAAAAAGGCACGGTTCCAGCTGCTGGTGATCAAATGGATCTCGGCGTGGGTGACCGCATTGAAATCAAAACACGCAAGAAGATGGTTGAACCGCGTACCGACGCGCAAAAGGCCTATGTGAAATCCTTGTTCAAAAATGAGTTGGCCTTTGGCATCGGCCCCGCAGGGACAGGTAAAACCTATCTTGCAGTCGCTGTTGGCGTGAACCTGTTTATCGGTGGCCATGTGGATAAGATTATCCTTAGCCGCCCTGCTGTCGAGGCAGGTGAAAAGCTGGGGTATCTGCCCGGCGACATGAAAGACAAAGTCGATCCCTATATGCAGCCGCTTTATGATGCGCTGAATGACTTTCTACCGCAAAAACAGGTGGAGAAGCTGATCGAGGAGAAGAAAATCGAAATCGCACCGCTCGCCTTTATGCGTGGGCGAACTCTGGCGCGCGCCTTTGTGGTGCTGGACGAAGCGCAAAATGCAACGACGATGCAGATGAAAATGTTCCTCACCCGCCTTGGTGAAGGCTCCCGCATGGTGATCACCGGTGATCGCACCCAGATCGACCTCCCGCGCGGCGTAAGTTCCGGCTTGCGTGATGCGGAACGCCTCCTCGCAGGTATTCCAAAGATCGACTTCAACTATTTCAGTTCCAAAGACGTGGTGCGCCATCCGCTTGTCGCTGCCATCATCGAAGCATACGAAGCCGATGACCCTAAATAAGCTTCGCGTGTCTTACCCCTGCCTTTGTTTTCTAAACATCCTGGGGGAGACGAAGGACGGGGCAGTGCCCCAGAAACCGGGGCTGGCCCCCGCTGCACTCCAGTGACAGCGCAGGTCGACATTCTCATCGAAGATGACCGCTGGACCTCGCTTGAGCCACTGGCAACAGGTGCCTGCACCGCAGCGCTGGTTTGTGTAGGGTTGGACCCGTCAGACTTTGAAGTCAGTATTCTGGCGTGTGATGATATTCGTATTGCTGCTCTGAACGCTGACTTTCGCGAGAAAGGGACGGCGACGAACGTTCTTTCGTGGCCCTCTGATGAACGCGGCGCGCTGCAGGATGGCGACCGCCCAATTTCGCCAAATCTCCCGATGGATGCAGAATTGGGCGATATTGCCATTTCTTACGACACTTGTGCGCGCGAAGCCGCCGAGGCGGGCAAGCCGTTTGATGAACATGTGACGCACCTCATCGTCCACGGCACCCTTCATTTGCTGGGTTTTGATCATGTGCGCGAAAAAGACGGCGATCTAATGGAAAGATTTGAGACAGAAATCCTTGGTAAATTGGACATCCCTGACCCATATTCGTAAAGACAAGCTTCTTGGTCGCGCGTGTAGCGATCTTTTTTGGAAATGGAGACGATGGGCGACACGAATGACGGACCTTCTAGCGCGGCGCAAAGCGCGCAGCTAGAGACTGAAGAACAGACCAGTGAACGCGGCTTTTTTGGCCGCATTGTTGAGGCGCTCAGTCCCTCAGACACCCCCGAAGATATCGCGCCTGTAAAGGGCTATGCTCGGCCGCTAGAAGCGCGCGGGATGATTAACCTGCGCCGCAAGCGCGTGGAAGACGTGATGATTCCTAAGGCTGATATCGTTGCCGTTCCCGTTACGATGAACCGCGATGACTTGGTGCAGGTGTTTCGTGAAAAAGGTCTGACGCGCCTTCCAGTGTTTGACGGCACATTGGACACGCCAATTGGTTTTGTGAATCTCAAAGATTTCGCTTTGAAGTACGGGTTTAACGGCAAATCCAAGTCTTTTGACCTGCGTGATTTAGGGCGTGATCTATTGTTTGTTCCACCGTCTATGCCGCTCGGTGTATTGCTACAAAAAATGCAAGCCGAGCGTACGCATATGGCGCTGGTCATTGACGAATACGGCGGAACCGATGGGCTTGTCACTATTGAAGACCTGCTTGAGCAGGTCGTCGGTGAGATCGAAGACGAACATGACACCGATGAAGACGCTTTGTGGACGAAGGAAAAGCCCGGCGTTTACATGGCGGAGGCTAAGGCACCGCTAGATGACTTCGAAGCCGAGATCGGCATGCCGCTAACAGAGCACGATGAAATTGATGAAGAAGAAATAGGCACACTTGGTGGTCTGGTATTCATGCTTGCGGGTCACGTACCTGCACGTGGTGAGGTTATTCAACATCCCGAAGGCCCAGAGTTTGAGGTCGTCGAAGCTGATCCAAGGCGTATTAAACGTCTACGCGTTCGTTTGACCGGCTCTGCGACAAGTGGCTAAGCTACACCCAAGCTCGTTGCGGAACCGCTTCGCAGCTTTGCCGCGTGCTTTACGCTTATTGGTGCCAATAGCGCTGGGTGGTTTTGCCGCATTGGGCCATGAAGCGTGGATGACAGGTTTCGCGGCTGTTTCTATTGCGCTAACCCTCGCCTTTCTGATCTTGCCCGAACATCGCCGCGTGGCTGCGTGGTTTGGCTGGCTTTTGGGCCTTGGGTATTTTGGCGTGACGCTTCGCTGGCTGATTGAGCCGTTCTTGGTCGACCCTATGCGCCATGGTTGGATGGCGCCCTTCGCAATTTTGCTCATGGCAGGCGGTTTGGCGCTATTTTGGGCGTTGGCGGTTTGGGTTTCACGCTGGATTGCGGGGCGAAGTGCGAGCGTCATGTTTTGGCTGCCTGTTACTTTGGCAGCGGCAGAACTCGCGCGCGGTCATGTCCTCAGCGGGTTTCCTTGGGGGATGCTGTCCTACACGCTGATAGGCGGCGTCGGGGACGTTTGGTTTGCATGGGTTGGACCGTACGGGACGAATTTCTTGCTGCTTGCGCTGTTGGGGGCTGTTTCGTTCTGCTTGCACAAAGGCTGGACCTTGGTGTGGCCTGCGTTGGTCGGCGTGTTGGTTGCGACGATTGGACTGCAAACCCTGCTACCTAGATCAAGTGACTCTGCGTCGCAAAGCGTGGTCCGCATCGTTCAGCCCAACGCGCCCCAGCATCAGAAATGGGATCGCGAATGGATGCCGGTCTTCTTTGATCGTGCGATTGAGCTTACCGGCGACGGCGCCGCGCCAGATGTCGTGATCTGGCCGGAAACATCTGTGCCTGCTTTGTTGGATTTCGCCCAACCGTGGATGGAGCAAATGTCACTTGCCGCGCGCGGTGCACCTGTCGTTGCAGGAATTCAACGGCGTGAGGGCGACACCTACTTTAATTCCGCCATTTTGATCGACCAGCCTGAGAACGTTACCGCGATATCTGACAAGGCGCATCTGGTGCCGTTTGGGGAATATATTCCGCTCGCATGGCTGCTTGAGCCCGTAGGCCTAGGCACCTTGGTTGAACAGGTCGCAGGGTTTTCGCCGGGAACGGGGGATGGGTTGATGCAGATTGACGGGCTTGGCCTTGCCCGCGTGTTGATTTGTTATGAAGGTATTTTCCCCGAGGATATGCAGCGTGGCGAGGTGCGCCCCGATGTGTTGTTGATCATCACAAACGACGCTTGGTTTGGAATGGGTGCAGGGCCGCGCCAGCATCTGATGCAGGCCCAAGCCCGTGCGATTGAACAGGGATTGCCTGTCGTGCGGGCAGCCAACACCGGAATTTCTGCGATCATTGACCCTTGGGGCAAAGTCACCGACAGCCTCCCCCTGAATGAAGCGGGGTATCTAGACGCCATTGTTCCGCATGCGATTGCACCGACGATGTACTCCAAGATGGGCGATTGGCCGCTGTTTGTGTTGCTTAGCCTCTGCATGTTTGTCGGCATCGCACGGCGCAAACGTATACGCATTGACGAGGGTGGGTCGCAGGTTTAGGCGGAACCGATATAAAACCGTCCACAACGGCTTCCTGACGTGGATCGGCACCCAATTGGAGCACTTCTCATGACTCGTAAAAGCTATATATTCACTTCGGAATCCGTTTCTGAAGGGCATCCTGACAAGGTCTGCGACCGCATTTCAGATGCGGTTCTTGACGCGCTGATCGCTGTTGAGCCTGAAGCACGCGTTGCGTGCGAAACCTTTGCAACAACAAATCAGGTCGTCATTGGCGGCGAGATTGGTCTGTCCGACCCAGCCAAGCTAGCGGGAATGATGGGCAATATCGACCAGATCGCGCGCGATTGCATTAAGGACATTGGGTACGAGCAGGACAAGTTCCATTGGAAATATTGCAACGTCATGAACCTGTTGCACGAGCAGTCCGCACATATTGCACAAGGTGTCACAGGTGAATCCGGTGATGAAGGTGCGGGCGACCAAGGGATTATGTTTGGCTACGCTGTAGATGAAACGCCCGAGCTAATGCCTGCTCCGATCCACTACGCCCACGCGATCCTGCGCCGTTTGGCCGAGGTGCGCAAAAACGGAACCGAGCCGACGCTTGGCCCTGATGCGAAGTCACAGCTTTCTGTGCGCTATGAAAACGGCAAGCCTGTGGGCGTGTCTTCCATTGTTCTGTCAACGCAGCACTTGGATGAAAACATGACGAGCGCTGATGTTCGCGCGGTTGTTGAGCCGTATATCCGCGAAGAACTGCCAGAAGGCTGGATTGACGCGGCGACCGAGTGGCATGTGAACCCAACCGGCAAGTTTGTCATTGGTGGGCCAGATGGCGACGCGGGCCTGACCGGCCGCAAGATCATCGTGGATACTTACGGTGGTGCGGCTCCGCATGGCGGCGGCGCGTTCTCTGGGAAAGACCCGACCAAGGTTGACCGTTCTGCCGCCTACGTTTCGCGCTATCTAGCAAAGAACGTTGTTGCGGCTGGGATGGCGAAACGCTGTACGGTACAACTTTCCTATGCGATTGGCGTGGCGCGTCCGTTGTCGATTTATGTCGACACACATGGAACCGGTGAAGTCGAGGCTGCAGCGATCGAAGCGGCTATCCCTAAGGTGATTGATCTTACGCCACGTGGCATCCGTACGCATCTGGAGCTTAACAAACCGATCTATCAGCGCACGGCGGCTTACGGCCACTTCGGGCGTGCGCCTGAGGCGGATGGCGGCTTCTCTTGGGAAGCGACCACTTTGGTGGATGCGCTCAAGAAAGCGATCTAAAGTTTAAAAATAGGGGCGCCAGTTGCACATGCAGCTGGCGCCCTTCGCTGCGGTTTCAGTGGGTTTCTTGCTCCTCATTAACAAGCGTATGTTGTGGTTGGGTATCCGCAGTGTGATTAAGCAGGAAGAACGTTTGGCAGCCAAGAGCGCGCGTAAAGGTTGAGGTTACTGGGCCGCGCGTTTAAAGGGCTCGCATGACTGATCCAATCCGCCCACACCGCAATTTTTATGGCCGTCTCAAAGGCAAGCACCTGAAAGACAGCCAAAAAGGTTATCTTGAAGAAGACCTCGCGGCGCTTTCACCCGGTGCGGTCGATTGGGGTGCCAATCCAGCACGCGATGATCTCGATCTAGAGGGGTTGTTTGGCGGCAAGGATGTCTGGCTTGAGGTTGGGTTCGGCGGTGGCGAACATGTGGTCCACCAAGCCGCTTCGAACCCTGATGTGGGCATCATTGGATGTGAGCCCTATATCAACGGCGTGGCAATGCTGCTGGGTAAGGTGCGCAATGCGAGCGTTGATAATCTACGCATCTACCCTGGTGATGTGCGCGATATGTTTGATGTGCTGCCGGATGCGTCAGTTTCAAAGGCGTTTCTTTTGTACCCCGATCCGTGGCCGAAAGCGCGTCACCATCGTCGCCGTTTCGTAACGCCCGAACACTTGGGGCCATTGAACCGTGTTCTGAAGGCGGGTGCTGAGTTCCGTGTTGCGACTGATATTCCAGACTACGTGCGCCAAACGCTTGAAGAGGTTCCGCACGCGGGGTTTGAACTCGTCGCGCAGGGTGGCGAGGCATGGGGTGATTGGATTTCCACGCGCTATGAGCAAAAGGCACTGCGCGAAGACCGCACGCCGCATTATCTGACGTTCCGTAAGCGGTAATTTCGGGAGCCTCCGGCGGAGGTATTTTTGAACAAAAGAAGCTGGGGCGTGGACGTCTGATGGCCTGCGGTTTATCAGGCCATAACAGATAAGAGGATATTGCTATGTCAGGCCACGGCGCCCCTATTCCGATGACGTCCCGTAAGGGTGCAGCTTTGCGCGGCGAGGCGCATGTTCCTGGTGATAAGTCGATTTCTCACAGGTCTTTGATTTTGGGTGCAATGGCTGTTGGTGAAACAAAGATCACCGGATTGCTGGAAGGCCAAGACGTGCTGGATACAGGATCCGCGATGGAGGCGTTTGGCGCTGAAGTTGTGAACCACGGTGGAGGTGAGTGGTCCGTACATGGTGTGGGCGTCGGTGGTTTTGCCGAGCCTGAGAATGTTATTGACTGCGGGAACTCTGGCACCGGCGTCCGCCTGATCATGGGTGCGATGGCGACGAGCGATATTACGGTAACGTTTACGGGCGATGCATCCCTTAACGGGCGCCCGATGGGGCGGGTAACTGATCCGTTGGCGTTGTTTGGAACACAGGCTGTAGGCCGCGCTGGTGGGCGTTTGCCAATGACGATTGTTGGCGCGAAGAACCCTGTGCCTGTGCGCTATACTGTTCCGGTTCCATCCGCACAGGTGAAATCGGCAGTGTTGCTAGCGGGTTTGAATGCTCCGGGTGAAACTGTGGTGATTGAGAAGGAAGCCACGCGCGATCATACCGAACGGATGTTGGTTGGTTTTGGCGCCGAGCTTTCGGTCGAAGATACCGATGAGGGCCGTGTGATTACGCTGGTCGGGCAGCCAGAACTTAAACCACAAACCATTATTGTACCGCGTGATCCGTCTTCGGCGGCGTTTCCTGTGTGTGCGGCACTGCTGGCCGAAGGGTCAGACGTATTGGTGCCGAACATCGGGTTGAACCCGACCCGCGCAGGGCTGTTCTATACCCTGCAAGAGATGGGCGCGGATCTGACGTTTGAAAATATGCGCGAAGAGGGCGGCGAACCTGTGGCTGATCTGCGGGCGAAATACTCACCCGATATGGTCGGGATCGAGGTTCCGCCGGCGCGGGCTGCGTCTATGATTGATGAGTACCCTGTTCTGTCCGTTGTTGCGGCCTTTGCCAAAGGGCAAACCGTGATGAAGGGCGTTAAAGAGCTGCGTGTCAAAGAAAGCGACCGCATTGACGCAATGGCCAAGGGGCTACGTGCCGCTGGCGTTGAGGTTGATGAGGGGCCGGATTGGTGGACGGTGACGGGCCTAGGGTTTGGGAATGTAGCAGGTGGTATCACCGCCGAAAGCCGTTTGGACCACCGCATTGCGATGTCCTTCCTCGTGATGGGGCTGGCGACCAATAAGCCGATGTCCGTGGACGATGGCGGGCCTATTGCCACGTCGTTCCCGATTTTTGAAGGGCTGATGGCGGACCTCGGCGCGAGCGTCACACGTTCAAGTAAGTGATCCGCTTGGGGCGTCAGTTTACGGGGGTTGTGGCGTTGGTCAGCTATCTGCTGATGGGCGCGATGACCTATCTGACAGTGCTGCCCGGCGCGGATTGGCATTGGCCGCCGGATTTCCATCTGACGGGCTATGACGCGCAGAGCATCGCGCCGTTTGCGAATGCCATCAGCGAACAGGCACGCACGACCTATGGTGTGATCCTCAGTCGGATAGACCGCGTCTTCATTGTTATGCTGGCGTTATGGATGGCCCTGTTTGGGTGGCGTGGAAATTGGGTCCGCTATTTCATTGCGGGGCTTGCGGCGATTTATGCGGTGATTGATCTGTCAGAGAACGTAGCGATTTACAGGTTCTTGTTTGTCGATGTTATGGACCCTGCCGCAATTGAAACCGCACATCATTTGACTATGGCGAAGTTTGCGTCACTTTACCTGTGCGTGTTGGTGTTGGTTGTACATCTGAGGAGAACAGCGTGAGTTTTACAGTTGCGATTGACGGGCCGGCGGCAGCGGGCAAGGGGACCATTTCCAAAGCAGTGGCCGCACATTTCGGGTTTGCACATTTGGACACGGGGCTGTTGTACCGTGCCGTTGGTGCAAAAGTGCTGCGTGGCGCCGACCCGCTTGAGGCCGCACAAACGCTTGAACCCATTGATCTGGAAGGTGAGAATTTGCGTACACCCGAGGTTGCGCAGGCCGCCAGCAAGGTGGCTGTTGATGCCGACGTGCGTGCGGCATTGGTTGCGTTTCAACGTCAGTTTGCAGCGCGTAGTGATGGGGCCGTTCTAGACGGGCGCGATATTGGTACGGTGATTTGCCCAGCTGCGGATGTGAAATTGTTTGTCACCGCGAGCGCAGAAAAGCGTGCGCGCAGGCGGCTGGATGAGCTGAATGGCAAAGGCATGGGGCTGGGGTTCGCCGAGGTGCTGGCCGATGTGCAAGCACGCGACAAGCGCGACAGCGAACGCGCGACTGCGCCGTTAAAGCCAGCGGAGGATGCGGTTTTGCTGGATACGTCTGATTTGACGGCAGAGCAGGCGATTGCGCAGGCAATTGAAATTGTTCAAGCGGCGCGTGCGTAAGGTGCGCTAGAAATGCGTTCGATGGTCACTCAGCTCAGGCGGGTCGAGGTGCGGAATGGCGTTGAAAGCAGACAGAAATGTGCCTTCTGGCCGGATGCGGAACTTGTGCAGGGATGAGTTGAAGATGGGCAGCAAGATGTGTGCCATCTGATGTGTGTCCAACCCGAGCGCCCCGCGCATAACCATAGAAATCACGCCACCTGATGTAACGCAAAGCACGCGCTTTCCGGGTTTGGCTGCTTCGGCTAAGGCATCATTAATGCGGGCTTCAAAATGTGTGAAAGGCTCTGCACCTTTGATGGTTGCCTGTTCCCACGCGGCGAGGGTTTGCGGCATGTGGGTGACGAAGTCTTCGGTCGTCTCGGGTGGATCAATGTCATGGTGGACCTGCATGTCGCGGGCCAACGCGAAGTATTCCATTTCATTCAGGCGTTCATCAAAAAGGACAGGCGGGTAGCCCATTCCGTCTGCGGTTTCGCGGTGACGGCGCATGGTGCCGGACAAGACCAGATCGAACGGATCTTCGTGGGTGCGCATCCAGTCCCCCAAAAGGGCCGCTTGGGTATGGCCGAGATTTGATAGGCGGTCGTAGTCGGCCTCGGTTGTGGCACCTGAATTGGCTTGCCCGTGACGGACGAGGTAAAGTTCGCCCATTATTGATCCTGTGAGCTTTGGACGGTGAGATCCGACCATAATGCGGCCGAGCGTTCGGCTTCGCAGATTAATCCATCCCTGAGGACGGCCCTGTTGCCAATTTCACGTGCTTCTTGCGCGCAGTCTTCGCGATTGCGCGTTTGCAGGTCGTTCGCGAACTCGGGGTCATTTTGCGTGATTCTGTCGACTTGATCAGCCCAGAACGATGCGTTGATGAGGGTGATGTCACCGCATTCGATCCAGTGGATACCGCATGAAACATCTGTGTTTAGGGGCACGACGCCTTCGTCGATCATGATGTCAGACGCAATCGATATACAGTGGTCCGCCGGTAGAGGTTCGTCTTCGGGCAAGTCCAGAACATTGGTCGCGTCGCATCCGGCATCAACGGCGATGCGTGCGGCTATCGCGGGGAGGCCTTCGTCCTCGAAGGGCAGTGCGCAGGTTGCGAAGCTTTCGGGAAAGCATTTGAACGCAGCCCATGCGACAGCGCGTTTCAGGACATAGGCGCCTGTAATCTCGCCTTCGCAAGACGCCGCTAGGTTTCCAGTATCGGGGTTGGCTTTGCAATTTTCAAAGGTTGCATCATAGCTGAACATCGCCGGACGCGGGGACCAATCGGCGGCAGCGAATGTTGGGAACAAAAGCAGGATGAGGGCGAGGCGAAACATGCGCGCACAATAGACAGGTTGAACGTGTTGGCAATCGGGTCCTTGACCCCACTGTTCTGTGCACTCATCGTCGTCGCATGAAAAAGTTAAAAACATCCGCGGCAGATATGGTTGCCGCTGCCCGCACACGTATACAAGAGATTGAAACAGCAGACTTAATCGCCTTGATTGATGACCCAAATGTGGTGATCGTTGATATTCGCGATGTGCGCGAACGCGGGCGCGGTTTCATTCCGGGCAGCGTTCATGCGCCCCGTGGCATGGTCGAATTCTGGGTTGACCCAGACAGCCCTTATTACAAGCCGGTATTCGGGCAGGATAAGCGATATGTGTTCCATTGTGCGTCTGGCTGGCGCTCGGCGCTGACGGTCGCAACTTTGCAAGACATGGGGTTCGAGGCCGCGCATTTGCGCGAGGGGTTCAGCACGTGGGCCGAACACGGTGGCCCTGTTGACGTGCCAGATGCAAAGCCTGAATAATGTGTGATAGGGCTGTGTGACCCAACCGTGAGAGCACTCTGATGTCCGACCTGAAAATCCAATGCCCCAAATGTTCCAACGAAATTGAGCTGACTGAGCAATTGGCCGGCCCGATGCTCGCGGACCTTCGATCTTCGTTCAACGACGAACTGGCCAAGCGTGAGGCGCAAGCGTCCAAAGCGATCCAAGTGGCGACTGCGCAAGCCAAAGAAGCGGGCAGAGTTGAGGCCGCCGCGGATCAGGTTGCCTTGCAGGAACGCGTAAAGGAACAGGATGTTAAATTACGTGAAGCACAAGCGGTGCAAGCCGGAGCGATGAAACGTGAGCTGGAGTTGAAAGACAAAGAAGCCGAGCTTGAGCTGACGGTGCAAAAGATGATCGCAGCTGAGCGGGACGCTTTGGCAGAGAAACTGGCCAAAGATGCAGAAGAAAAGGCCGCGCTGAAGGTTGCAGAGCAAGCCCAGATGATCGACGGGATGAAGAAGCAGATCGAAGCGTTGAAGCAAAAGTCTGAGCAGGGATCTATGCAGACCCAAGGCGAAGCGGCTGAGATGGTGCTGGAAGAGACATTGGAACGCGCGTTTCCGATGGACGGGTTCTCGCCTGTCGCCAAGGGGGTTAGCGGCGCGGACGTGCGCCAAGATGTGATGTTGAACGGCGCAGTTGCGGGACGGATATTGTGGGAAAGCAAACGCACGAAGAACTGGACCGCGGGTTGGCTGGCGAAACTGCGCGATGATCAGCGTGCATCTGGATGCGAAGTCGCGGTGATTACTTCGGTCGCGCTACCGGACGGTGTTGATAGCTTCGGAATCGTGGACGGCATCTGGGTTTGTGCGCCGCGTTACGCCGTGCCGCTGGCGATGTCTTTGCGCCAGGGGTTGATCGACGTTGCGGGCGCAAAGGGGCGCGCGATGGGCCAAGAGAGCAAGATGGAGATGATCTATGATTACCTCACCGGTACGCAGTTCAAGCAGCGCGTTGATGCCATCGTGGAACGTTTTGAAGACATGCAGGATAACTTGCGCAAAGAACGTTTCTTTATGGAAAAACAATGGGCTGCGCGCGCTAAACAGATTGATTCAGTGATCGCGTCAACCATCGGGATGCACGGTGATTTGCAAGGCATTGCAGGGCGATCCATGCCCGAGATCGAAAGTTTGGATGCGTTGGTGCTTGGGTATGACGACGACTAACGACTAGCCACAGGTTGACGTCGCAGGGCATTGATTAGTGCTGGTCGCCTCTGTGTCACCGGTCGGGCCGATTGGCGAGCATACGTAGTCTGTGTGTGGCGCGAATTGTTCGAGGAACGTGGGTTCCCAACCTTCACTCACCTCTAGCATTTGCTCAGCCGAATATAGCAGGTGGTCAATGAAAGCGACGTAAGCCTCTCCATCTGGGCTGACCAGAATAGCACTGTAGTCCATACTATGATTGGGCAAATGTTTTTAAGGGTCTCGGGCCATATTATATTCAAGAGCATCAGGATATCTTGGAAGCTTCGCACATTTCGGAAGGCAACGATTAGATATTACTCTCAATCCTTGCAAACAACACGATTCCACCCTATACGCGCGCCTGTTGAAGCGTCGTTAGAATGCACAACAGGGCAGGGTCGGTTTTTCCGGCCCTCTTTGTTTTTCGAAACGGTGCCTGATCAACGCAAACCAAGTCCGGCGCACCCGTTACGCGTACGGCCAACACCGACCTAGGAAATAGACGCCACATGGCTCAGAACGTATCAATGGACGAGTTTGAAGCACTCTTGAACGAAAGCTTCGAAATCGACACACCTCAAGAAGGTAGTGTCGTAAAAGGCAAAGTCATCGCAATCGAAGCGGGACAAGCCATCATCGACGTAGGCTACAAGATGGAAGGCCGCGTAGATATCAAAGAATTCGCAGAACCAGGCGAAGCACCCGAAGTATCCGTAGGCGACGAAGTCGAAGTGTTCCTTCGCTCTTCCGAAAACGCCCGTGGCGAAGCTGTTATCTCTCGTGAGATGGCGCGCCGTGAGGAAGCTTGGGACCGTCTTGAAAAAGCATACGCTGATGAGTTGCGCGTCGATGGCGCAATCTTTGGTCGCGTTAAAGGTGGCTTTACTGTTGATCTGGGCGGCGCTGTTGCGTTCTTGCCAGGTTCCCAAGTTGACGTGCGCCCTGTGCGTGACGCTGGCCCATTGATGGGTCTTAAGCAGCCATTCCAAATCCTCAAGATGGACCGTCGTCGTGGCAACATCGTTGTATCGCGTCGTGCGATCCTCGAAGAGTCCCGTGCGGAACAGCGTGCTGAAGTCATCGGCAACCTGACTGAAGGTCAGGAAGTTGACGGCGTGGTTAAGAACATCACTGAATACGGTGCGTTCGTTGACCTTGGCGGCGTAGACGGCTTGCTCCACGTGACTGACATGGCATGGCGCCGTGTGAACCACCCATCCGAGATCCTCACAATTGGTGAGACGATCAAGGTTCAGGTGATCAAGATCAACAAAGAGACACACCGTATCTCCCTCGGCATGAAGCAGCTGCAGGAAGATCCGTGGGATGCTGTTGCAGCCAAGTACGCTTTGGACACAACGCACACTGGTCGCGTGACCAACATCACTGACTACGGCGCATTCGTTGAGCTGGAAGCCGGTGTTGAAGGTCTTGTGCACGTTTCTGAAATGTCTTGGACAAAGAAGAACGTACACCCAGGCAAGATCGTGTCCACTTCGCAAGAAGTTGAAGTCATGGTTCTGGAAATCGACGAATCCAAGCGCCGCGTATCGCTCGGTCTCAAGCAGACACAACGTAACCCGTGGGAAGTGTTTGCAGAAACGCACCCTGAGGGCACTGAAGTCGAAGGCGAAGTCAAAAACATCACCGAATTCGGTCTGTTTGTTGGCCTCGACGGCGACATCGACGGCATGGTTCACCTGTCTGACCTGACATGGGAAGGCCGTGGCGAAGACGTCATCGGTGATTTCCGCAAGGGCGATATCGTGAACGCGAAGGTTACTGAAGTAGACGTTGAGAAAGAGCGCATCAGCCTCTCTATCAAAGCTATGGACGGTGACCCGTTCCAGGATGCAGTTGGCGGCGTTAAGCGCGGTACAATCGTAACTGTTGAAGTCACCAAGATCGAAGACGGTGGCATCGAAGTTGACTATGAAGGCGCTAAGTCCTTCATCCGCCGCTCTGATCTGTCCCGTGACCGTGCCGAGCAGCGCCCTGAGCGTTTCGGCGTTGGTGACAAGATCGACGCACGTGTGACTAACATCGACGCGAAAACACGTCGTTTGGGTCTGTCCATCAAAGCACGTGAGATCGCTGAAGAAAAAGAAGCAGTCGAGCAGTTCGGTTCTTCCGACTCCGGCGCGTCCTTGGGCGATATCCTTGGCGCAGCTTTGAACAAAGACGACGACGCTTAAGTCCACTTTGGGTCAAATCGACTGACGAAAAACATGAAACCCCGCTGGCGGAAGCTGGCGGGGTTTTACTTTTGTTATGGCTCTGCAGCTTCGAATCAGTGGTTTGACGGACCCGCTCACGGATGAGAATTGCTGCAAGTATCCGGTTTCACTTACTGTTTCGGCTTGGATTTGGCCGCAAAACAGCGTGAATGAGGCATGAATCGCGCTTTGAGGTTCTTCCGCGAATGGATTTTCCATCCTATAGTCGATGGATAAGAGGTCATCGCGCCATGACCCGTTAAAAACCGATGGGGGAGAACATCAATATGATCCGTTCCGAATTGACCGACCAGATCGCCGAACAGAATCCGCACCTGTTTCAGCGCGACGTTGAAAAAATCGTTAATACTATTTTTGACCGCATTATCGACGCTATGGCGAACGGAGACCGTGTTGAGCTACGCGGCTTTGGTGCATTTTCAGTTAAGAAGCGCGACGCACGCTTGGGCCGAAATCCGCGCACGGGCGAAGCTGTTCAGGTTGAAGAAAAGCATGTTCCGTTTTTTAAGACCGGCAAGCTCTTGCGGGACCGGTTGAACGGGAAGTAAACTGCTCCCATGAAATATATCAAATACACATTCTGGGCCATCGTTGCGATTGCTCTGATTATAGTCGGCATGGCCAACCGTGACATCGTTACGCTGCGCGCGATGCCTGAAGCTTTGGCAAACCCGCTGGGTATTTCGCCTGATATTCAGATGCCGCTGTTTATGGTGATATTCATCGGCGTCGGAATCGGCCTGTTGATCGGGTTCCTTTGGGAATGGGTGCGCGAGCATCGGATGCGGGCGGATGCCCGTGCTACCGGCCGTGAACGCGACGCGCTAAAGCGCGAAGTCGACAGTTTGAAAGAGCAAAAGCACGAAGGCAAAGACGAGATCGTCGCTTTGCTTGATAAAGCCAGCTAACGGCCGATGCCCAGCAATATTCGTGTAAAGATTAGCGGGCTGCGAACGGCGGCCGACGTTGCTGCTGCCGCGTCAGCTGGTGCGACCTACATGGGGTTTGTGTTCTTCCCCAAATCCCCGCGCAATATTTCCATTGAAGATGCAGCCGCCCTCGCGGTGGAGGTGCCGATTGGCGTGGCCAAGGTTGCGCTGGTCGTGAATGCGGATGATGCGCTTTTGGATACTATTACTGCTGCCGTACCTTTGGATATGCTGCAGCTTCACGGGTCAGAAACACCCGAACGCGTCGCTGAAGTGAAGGCGCGGTATGGTTTGCCTGTTATGAAGGCTGTTGGCATCGCAGACGCAAGTGATGTGCCCGCAATAGATGATTACGCTGCGGTTGCCGATCAGCTGTTGATAGACGCCAAACCACCTAAAGATGCTGCGCTTCCGGGGGGCAATGGATTGGCCTTTGACTGGACACTTCTTGCGGATCGTAAGTACTGGACCGTTCCGTGGATGCTGGCGGGTGGTTTGACGCCTGACAATGTTGCTGAAGCGGCCCTACGCACCGGAGCATCGCAAGTTGATGTTTCCAGTGGCGTTGAAGGGGCGGTTGGCGTCAAAGATGCGGGGCTGATCGCGTCGTTTGTTGCTGCTGCAAAGGCCTAGGCGCTTTACGACCCTCAATGGTCGCGATACATCTCGCGCCAGCCCAAACAAATGGCCGGAGATACGCAATGAACGACCTTTTCAATTCCTTCATGACTGGCCCTGACGAGAAGGGCCGTTTTGGTGACTTTGGCGGACGCTTTGTTTCCGAGACACTGATGCCTTTGATCCTTGAGCTTGAGGCACAGTATGAGCACGCGAAGACGGATGAGACGTTCTGGGCTGAAATGCACGATCTGTGGACCCACTACGTGGGCCGCCCGTCACCGCTGTATCACGCGGAACGCCTGACAGAGCATTTGGGTGGTGCGAAGATCTACCTGAAAAGGGATGAGCTGAACCACACAGGCGCACATAAGATCAACAACGTGTTGGGTCAGATCATTCTGGCGCGACGCATGGGAAAGACGCGGATTATTGCGGAAACCGGTGCGGGGCAGCACGGGGTGGCAACTGCGACGGTTTGTGCAAAGTTTGGTTTGAAGTGTGTTGTCTACATGGGCGCGCATGATGTTGAACGTCAGGCGCCTAACGTGTTCCGTATGAAATTGCTTGGTGCTGAGGTTATTCCTGTGACCTCTGGCCGTGGTACGTTGAAAGATGCGATGAATGACGCGCTGCGCGATTGGGTGACCAACGTGCGCGATACCTTCTATTGCATCGGCACAGTGGCAGGGCCGCACCCGTATCCTGCGATGGTGCGTGATTTTCAGGCCATCATCGGCAAGGAAACCAAAGAACAGATGCAAGCTGCCGAAGGCCGTTTGCCCGATACATTGATCGCCGCAATCGGTGGCGGGTCCAACGCGATGGGCCTGTTTTTCCCGTTCCTTGACGACAAGTCCGTCAATATCATCGGGGTTGAGGCTGGCGGTAAGGGCGTGAACGCCAAGATGGAACATTGCGCATCCCTGACGGGTGGTCGCCCGGGCGTGCTGCACGGCAATCGCACCTATTTATTGCAGGATGACGATGGCCAGATTTTGGAAGGTCATTCGATCTCGGCAGGCCTCGACTATCCGGGTATCGGCCCTGAGCATTCTTGGTTGCATGAAATTGGCCGTGCAGAATACGTCGCGATCACGGATGTTGAGGCACTTGAAGCGTTCCAGCTTTCCTGTGCTATGGAAGGCATCATTCCTGCGCTGGAACCGTCCCATGCATTGGCCCACGTCATGAAAATCGCGCCGACCCTGCCGAAAGATCACCTGTTGGTCATGAACATGTGTGGTCGTGGTGATAAGGATATCTTTACGGTGGCCAAGGCACTGGGCTTGGATATGTCTGACGGCGCTTGATTACTTGGTCAGGCCCATCAGCTGCGGACGCATTGCTTGATAGATAACCGCCGTCGCCACGTTTGCGAGGTTCAGTGAGCGTACAAGCGGGCTGAGCATAGGTAGGTGGAACACGCGGTCGTCGTTGCCATCCAATATTGATCTTGGCAGGCCAGCGGATTCACAGCCGAACACAAGATACGCGTCTTGTTGGTAGTCGGGTTCATAAAGACTGTGCTCCCCGTGTTCTTCAAAGAAGTACATTGCCTCCCGTGGCGGATTTCGCTCGGCGACAAAGGCGTCCCAGCTGTCGTATTCGCTTAGCGTGACGTGTTTCCAATAGTCCGTTCCGGCGCGACGCACGGCCTTTTCATCCAGTGAAAACCCATAGGGCTTAATCAAGATCAGTTCCAATTCCAGTGCGACACAGGTGCGCCCGATGGCCCCTGTATTGTAGGGGATTTCGGGTGTCACGAGGACGATTTTCAGGCGTGGCTCAGGCATTGGCGTTATGTTCCTGCAAAATGTCGAGGGGCACGATCTCTAGCGCACGCTGATGGGTCGCATCCAGATTGACCTTCGGCGCGCAGCCCTCGTCGGCGGCTTGAAGGAACCGTGACGCACAAAGGCACCAACCGTCACCGGGTTTAAGTCCTGCGAACCCATATTCGGGGCGTGGAGTGGACAGATCGTTACCAACGTATTTGGAATACGCGAGGAATTCCGCTGTCATCACCGCACAGACCGTGTGGCTGCCTTCATCTGCGGCACAGGTGTCACAGAAACCGTTGCGAAAGTACCCTGTAACAGGATCCATTGAGCAAGTTTGTAAGGCGTGACCCAGCACGTTGTGAGAAGGGTCTTTGTCCATCAGTCCAAGCTTTCTGCGATCTGGCGGAACATGTCGACGTTGCTATCAGCCACACCCTCATTGCGAAACTCTCTGTCGGCACCATTGACCGCAATTACCACGCCTCGCGGGCGGTCAATGTAGATGTATTGGCCGTAGATTCCGCGGGCCATGAATTGCCCTTCAGTCGCACCGATTGGAACCCACCATTGATACCCGTAACCATATTGGTCGGGTGTTGTATTGGCGCTGGGGGTGGTGCTTTCAATGATCCATTCTTCCGACACGATACGAGTGCCAAATGAAATGCCGCCATTGGCAACCATATGGCCGAACAAAGCGTAATCATGTGTCGTGAGGTTCAGCCCACCAAGGACGAAGGCTACACCATAGCCATCCGTCAGGTAGTAGGGCGTTGAGGTCGGGCGAAGGGGTGCGATGACCTTTTCGCTCAGCAGATCGGGAATGGAGCGCCCCGTTGCGCCACGGATCACCATGCCGATGATATGTGTGTCGATGGAGACATACTGCCATTGTTGTCCGGCAGGGGCGAACGTGGTGTCCAGCCCCTCGGCAAAGCCATCCATTGATTGACCGAGCGCCAAGATGCGACCCATTTTGTTGATGTCGCTCCAGAAATCCAAATAGTCCTCATCAAATTCCACGCCAGAGGACATCTGCAAAACATCGCGGATGGTTGCTCCGTCATAGGCCGTATTACTAAGGGACGGCTCGTATTGCGTGACCAGAGCATCAAGATCGGGGATTGTGCCGTCTTCATGCAGAATCCCCGTGAGGATGGACAGGAAAGACTTGGCAACCGACCAACTGATGCGGCGTGATGAGGCAGGATCGTCTTCGCCTTCCGCCGTCAGCGGATAATCTTCGTACCGGATGACGCCGTTTTGTAGCACGACAATTCCAGTCACAGCACGGTCATTTACCCAAGTGCTGAAACCTGCAGGCATGTCCATTCTCACGCCAAGTGCCAGCTCATTCGGAGCCGAGGTATCAGTTGTCATGACGGCAGCTTCAAACATCGTATCCATCTGGGTGAAATTCTCAACGATGCGGTCTTCACTGAACAAAGAGTTCACAGCCATCAGGTTGCCGAGCTTTTCGCGCTGTAGAACGACGACGATAGCAATCAGTGCGACACACAAAAGGATGCCGCGCAGTACCCATTTAAGAAAAATTTTCATATCGTGCTCTCGATTGTTTGCAGGTGTCTTGATGGTTGTTTCAACGGGCCATTACCGGAATTTATCGGCGAGTTTTTGCAACGTGCTGCGGGTGTCCTCTGGGGGTGCGGTTGGCGCTGGCTCAGCTTGTTTTTGATCCGGCTTCCCCTTCGTGCCCGTTGACGGGCGTGGCGGGGTTACGCGTAGCGCAACGGCATTGAGGAACTTTGGTCCTTCATCATCTGCCAAATGTGCCGCCCCGTCAGAAATGCCGCGAAGTACATCATCCAGCCAGTTCTGGTCGGCCTTGGCAAAATCGCTAAGCACATAGCCTGGAACACGGTCTTTATGGCCCGGATGGCCGACACCAAGACGCACACGATCGTACTGCGGGCTTATGTGTTGGTGGATGGACCGCAGCCCGTTGTGTCCCGCATGCCCACCACCGGATTTCAGGCGAACCTTTGCAGGCGCGAGGTCAATTTCATCGTGAAACACGACAACATCTGTGCTGTCGAGTTTGTAGAACCGCATGGCTTCGCCCACCGACTGACCAGACAAGTTCATGAAGGTCTCGGGTTTTAAGAGCAGAACTTTGTCCCGCCCGAGACGCCCTTCGGTGATTTGGCCCTGAAATTTGGACCGCCAAGGTGCAAACCCGTGATCCGCGGCGATCCGGTCAAGTGCCATAAAGCCGATATTATGACGGTTCTGTGCGTATTTCGCACCGGGATTTCCAAGGCCAACAAAGAGTTTCATAGACTCTCTATATCGTCCATTGCGGGCCAGTCCTAGCCCGCCAAGTTACATAAAATTGTTCTAAACTGAGGGCTGCTCAGTAACGTATTGTTTAAGATTTTTCTGCAGAAAAACGCATGAAAAGAAGGTTCCCAATGTCCAGCAATTCCCCCAATGTCTCCGTTTTGGCACCCAGTTTGGCCCGCGGGGGCGATGACATCATAATGCATTCACTGTCGTTTATGCGAAGCCATCTAGAGATGGACGTTGCTTATGTTTCTGAATTTGTCGGTGATGAGGTGATTTTGAGAGAGGTATGTGCGCCTGGGTATGAAGCCAGCATAAACGTTGGTGATAGGCAGCCACTTGTTGAAACGTATTGCCACTACGTCGTTAGCGGGCAGCTTCCGGAGTTGATACCGGACACGAAACTGCAACCGTTTACTGCAAACCTCCCTGTGACCTATAACTTTCCAGTGGGCAGTTACGTAGGTGTTCCGATTTTGCGTGACGACGGTTCAGTTTACGGAGTGTTTTGCTGCTTTGGCAAAGTTGCCCGTCCCACGCTGAACAACCGTGATCTTGAGGTTGCGCGTGCGTTTGCGTCGCTTGCTGCGGGCCAAGTGAACGCGAGGTTGAATTTTGCATCTACGGCGCTTCAAAAGCTGAACACAATTAGAGACGTCTTAGAAACACAACTGTTTGAGATCGCGTTGCAACCTATTCTTCGCTTAGAAGATCAAGGGACGGCCGGATACGAAGCGTTGTGCAGGTTTTCACCGCAACCATACCGGCCACCTGACCAATGGTTTGATGATGCCGCTGAGGTGGGGTTGCAGGTGGCGTTGGAAATATTCGTGGTCGAGGTGGCGCTAAAGGTTCTGCCGCAGCTGCCGACATCTTGCTATTTGGCTGTCAACACGTCGCCCGCGACGTTGGCAACGGGAAAGTTGTCTACGCTTATTGAAGCCGCTGGGGGGAGCCGGGTCGTTGTTGAGATCACGGAACATGCTGCGATTGAAGACCTTGATGTACTGCTGATGGAAATTGACAAACTGCGCGACCACGGCGCGCGCATCGCTGTGGACGACGCAGGGGCTGGGTATTCAGGGCTACAGCAAATCATCCGGTTGCGCCCAGACGTTATCAAGTTGGATATATCGCTCACCCAAGATGTCGATAAAGATCTCGCACGGCGGGCGCTGGCGTCCGCGATGGTGCAATTTGCAAAAGATACGAATGCGAGGGTTGTCGCTGAAGGGATTGAAACCGAGGCGGAGATGCGAACTCTAAAAAACCTCGGTGTTGAACTGGGGCAAGGGTTTCACCTTGGGCGCCCCACACTCTCGACGGATGTGTTGAAGCATGTGCAATCCGCTTAGGCTCTTTGCATAAGATGATCGCCGAAGCAAAAAGGGCGCACCAAACGGCACGCCCTTTAAAATAGAAAGGCCTGAAGATTTACTCTTCGGATGCTTCTGTTGTTGCTGGAACTTCGTCCGCTGCAACGTCGTCGCCTGCTTCGTCTTCATCATCAGCGGATGTCAGGGCAGCAGGTGCCTGAAGGTTCGCAATAACGAAGTCACGGTCGATTGTTGGCTTGGAGCCAGCAGGCAGAGTGATGTTGGAAATCGTGATGGTATCACCGATTTCAAGGCCAGCCAGATCAACAGTGATCTTTTCTGGAATATCGCCAGCTGTTACGAGCAATTCAACTTCGTTACGTACGGGGACCAAGATACCGCCTTGCTTGATCGCAGGGCATTCTTCTTCGTTGATGAAATCAACTCCGATGAACAGGTTGATCTTTGTTGTGCGCTTCAGGCGCATGAAGTCGAGGTGCGTTGGCAAATCTTTCACAACGTGGCGCTGAACATTACGGCAGATCACGCGAACGTCTTCCTGGCCTTCAACTTTCAGGTTGAAAAGCGTGGACAAGAAACGGCCAGCTTTCAGCTTTTTAAACAGTACGTTAAACGGAACGTTGATCGCGATGGGGTCTTCACCGCCACCGTATACAACGCCGGGTACAAGACCGTCGCGGCGTGCTTGGCGCGCAGCGCCTTTACCTGTGTCAGTGCGAAGCAGTGCTTCAAAATCTGGAACTTGGCCAGCCATGTTAGTATCCTTTCAATTCGCGCGTCGCCCAATTCTATTGGCGACCCACTTTTCCATGTCAGGAACCTAAATGGCTCCCAGTGAAGTCGCGCGTATAGGGCACGAATCCCTTTTTGGAAAGACGTTTTTGCAGCGTGGTCGTGTTAGGCCCACTTGCCCGAGAAATCTTCGGGGATCAGCAAAATGTCCTTGTCGACTTCGGTTATGTTACGGTGGCCACAAAGTGCCATTGTTAGATCCAATTCCTTGTGGATGACCTCAAGCGCTTTGGTGACGCCTGCTTCGCCCATAGCACCCAGCCCGTTGACGAAAGCACGGCCGATGTAAGTGCCCTTAGCACCAAGCGCGAGGGCCTTTAGTACGTCCTGACCGGATCGAATGCCGCTGTCAAAATGCACGTCAATGCGATCCCCGACGGCATCAACGATCTGCTCAAGCATGCGAATAGAGGACAGCGCCCCGTCCAACTGACGCCCGCCGTGGTTTGAAACGATGATCGCGTCGGCGCCCAGCTCGACGGCCTTTCTCGCGTCCTCAACGTCAAGAATACCTTTCAAGATAACAGGGCCGTCCCACATTTTCATCAATTCGGCGACACGGTTCCAATCCAGTGATTGATCGAAGGCATCGGCGGTCCATTCCGCAAGGGACGACGGGTCGCTGACGTCTTGCGCGTGGCCCACAATGTTACCGAAGAAACGGCGTTTGGTTTGCAGCATTTGCAGCCCCCACGTCCATTTCGTCGCGAGATCAAGCATTGTTGGGATGGTGAACTTTGGTGGGGCGGTCAGTCCGTTCTTAAGGTCTTTGTGCCGTTGACCAAGAATTTGCAGATCGAGGGTGATCACAATGGCAGAGCATTTCGCAGCTTTTGCGCGCTCAAAGAGGCGCTTCATGAAGTCGTCGTCTTTGAGCGTGTATACTTGAAACCAGAACGGCTTTTCGGTGTTTTCTGCGACGTCCTCGATGGAACAGATCGACATGGTCGACAAAGTAAACGGCACACCAAATTTTTCAGCGGCCTTGGCGGCCTTAATCTCGCCGTCGGCGCATTGCATTCCTGTAAGCCCGACCGGTGCGAGGGCCACAGGCATCACTACATCTTGTCCGATCATCTGGCTGGCCGTCGTCCGGTTTGTCATGTCTACGGCAACCCGTTGACGCAGGCGAATTTTGTCAAAATCGGATGTGTTTTCGCGAAAGGTCTGTTCAGTCCAAGATCCGCTTTCAGCGTAGTCATAAAACATCTTGGGTGTGCGACGTTTGTGGATGCGTTTCAGGTCGTCGATGGTGGTGATGACAGGCATTTCACATACTTTCGGCTATATTGGTTAGGTTCTCTTACCAATTTGCCAAGTTTGGCGCAATAGCACAGCATCCGTAAATCACCGGTGGAGGGCCAAGTTCGTTTTGACGGTGTTTAGGAGGCTCAGGCTGAGTGCGCACCGTCCGAAAGTGTTTTCACAAAGGCCAACACATCTTCCACGGGTTCACCCGCGGCGATTTTCTCGACAATGGCTGATCCAACAACGGTGCCATCCGCGACACCAGCGATGTCTTTGGCTGTGTCCGGCGTGCGAACCCCGAACCCTACGATAACAGGAAGGTCGGTTGATGCTTTGATGCGGGAAACCTCGGGCGCGACGTCGCTGGCCTGTGCCGCTGCAGCGCCTGTCGTTCCGGTGACGGAAACGTAATAAACAAAGCCCGACGTGTTCTGGAGCACCTTAGGAAGGCGTTTTTCGTCCGTTGTCGGTGTCGCGAGGCGAATGAAGTTTAGACCAGCAGCTTGGGCCGGAATGCAGAGTTCCTCGTCTTCCTCCGGCGGCAAATCCACGATGATCAGCCCGTCGATTCCGGCAGCCTTCGCTTGCGCTAAAAACGTTTCAACACCACGTGAATATATTGGATTGTAATACCCCATCAGTACAATCGGGGTCGTGTCATCGGTTTTGCGAAGTTCAGCAGCGATGGAGAGCGTTTGATTAAGGGTCATGCCGCCATCAAGTGCGCGTTGTCCGGCCAGCTGAATAGTTGCGCCATCCGCCATAGGGTCCGTGAACGGAAGGCCAAGTTCGATGATGTCTACACCAGCGCTCGGTAAACCTTTGACGATTTCCAGCGATTTCTCATAGTCGGGATCACCCGCCATGACATAGGCAACAAACGCCTTTTTATTGGCGGCGCGAAGCTCTGCAAATTTGGCGTCAATACGTGTCATCGGAGTATCCTTCTAAGCGGTCTATGCGGTTTGGCGCAGGCGAGGGCGAAAATCAATGCCTCAAATGCTTGCGGGCGGGCCTCTCGCGGCCTAGAAGCCCACAAACATTAAGCAGGAGCGGCGTCATGGGTTTTAAAATGGGTATCGTAGGCATGCCAAACGTGGGCAAGTCCACGTTGTTTAACGCATTGACGCGTACGGCTGCCGCGCAGGCCGCAAACTTTCCGTTCTGTACGATTGAACCCAACGTAGGTGAGGTCGCGGTGCCAGATGCGCGCCTTGATAAGCTCGCAGCGATTGCAGGCTCAAAGTCTATCATCCCGACACGGATGACATTTGTGGATATTGCTGGCCTTGTTAAGGGGGCGTCCAAGGGCGAAGGGCTGGGTAACCAATTCCTCGCGAACATCCGTGAGACAGACGCCATTGCACATGTGCTTCGTTGTTTTGAAGATGGCGATGTGACCCATGTTGACGGTCGCGTCGATCCCGTCGCAGACGCTGAAACGATTGAAACTGAATTGATGCTGGCCGATCTGGAAAGCATCGAAAAGCGGCTGCAAAATCTGGTGCGCAAGGTGAAAGGCGGCGACAAGGACGCCGTACAACAAGTGCGGTTGCTTGAAGAGGCGAAATCGTCGCTTGAAGACGGCAAGCCTGCACGCGTCATTGAGGTCGATGATGATGACCTTAAGGCATGGAATATGCTGCAACTTTTGACAACGAAGCCGGTTTTGTACGTGTGTAATGTTGGTGAGTCAGAGGCGTCTGAAGGCAATGCGCACTCGGCCGCTGTAGCCGCGATGGCTGCCAAGCAAGGCAATAGCCACGTCATTATTTCTGCTCAAATCGAGGAGGAAATCAGCCAACTTGAAGATGATGAAGCCGTCATGTTCCTTGAAGAAATGGGACTGCACGAGGCCGGCTTGGACCGTCTTATTAAAGCAGGCTATGAGCTATTACACCTTGAGACCTATTTCACCGTCGGCCCAAAAGAAGCTCGGGCTTGGACCGTTCCGGCAGAAACCAAAGCTCCGCAGGCGGCTGGCGTCATTCACGGCGATTTCGAAAAAGGCTTCATCCGCGCCGAGACGATTGCCTACGATGATTTCGTGTCTCTGGGCGGCGAACAACCCGCAAAAGAAGCCGGTAAAATGCGCGCTGAAGGCAAAGGTTACGTCGTCAAAGACGGCGATGTCCTGCACTTCTTGTTCAACACTTAAAATTTAGGGTGAATTCACCCTTGCCCCCCAATTGCCAGATCGCTATTGCGGTCGGCGGAGACGTGGCCGAGTGGTCGAAGGCGCTCCCCTGCTAAGGGAGTAGGCCCGGAAGGGTCTCGAGGGTTCGAATCCCTTCGTCTCCGCCATCTACACTGCGGTTTAACAACTATAATTTTGACGTGTTGGCGCTGGCAGTAATTTCCGGAAAACTCAGCACTGTTGTAATTTGTATTGGCGGTGCAATTGTGGATGGCTACGGTTTCAGTGTGGAAATCCACCGGTATTACCCAACTACAAGTCCAGAAGCTCCGATGAAATGACCTTGCGATTGGGGGCAATTTTTTACGAATTGTCTTGCGCGAAGGGCACGTCGTAGCGATGTAGTGTAGGAGCGAATTGAAAGGGCTGAAAAATGCACAACGCACGCAACTTTTATATTGGTGGCAAGTGGGTCGCGCCCGTTGCCGGAACAGATTTTGACGTGATTGATCCGTCAACGGAAGAAGCCACATCTGTTATTTCGTTGGGCGGACAAGCGGATACTGATGCGGCGGTCGCTGCAGCCAAGGCGGCTTTCCCCAAGTGGCGTATGTCGTCAAAGGCTGAACGGATCGAGCTGATGGAAAGCGTCTTGGATGTCTACATGCGTCGGTCCGACGAGATGGGCGAAGTCATCAGCCGTGAAATGGGCGCGCCGATTGATATGTCGAAGGTACAGCAATCTGGTACGGGGTCGTTCCACCTTAAGGCGTTTATCCAAGCGTTGAAAGAATTCGAATTTGAAGGTCCTTTGCGCTCTGGCGAGGAAAGCACGCACATCATTCACGAACCCATTGGTGTCTGCGCGCTGATCACACCGTGGAACTGGCCGATGAACCAGATCACGTTGAAAGTGATGCCCGCATTGGCAACAGGCTGTACGATGGTGTTGAAGCCATCAGAACAATCTCCGCTGTCCGCGACCTTGTTTAGTGAAATCATGCACGAGGCGGGCGTTCCTGCTGGCGTTTACAACATGCTGAACGGCGACGGTCCTGGTGTTGGTAGCCAATTGTCCGTTCATAAAGACGTCGACATGGTCAGCTTCACGGGCTCAACCCGTGCAGGGCAGGCGATTACGATTGCAGCGGCCCCAACAGTGAAACGCGTCAGCCTTGAGCTTGGCGGCAAGGGCGCGAACATTGTGTTTGCAGATGCAGATCCAAAAGCCGTGCAGCAGGGCGTCGCGCGTTGTTTCAACAACACGGGCCAGTCCTGTAATGCGCCAACGCGGATGCTGGTTGAACGCTCGCGTTACGCCGAAGCGGTTGAACAGGCGGTTGCTGCGGCGAATGCGACAAAGGTCAATCCTGCGGCGACTGAGGGCCAACACATCGGGCCACTCGTTTCGGAAATGCAGTTCAACAAGGTGCAAGATTTGATCCAAAAAGGCATTGATGAAGGTGCTAACCTTGTTGCCGGTGGCGTTGGTCGCCCCGACGGGCTGAATCGTGGGTTCTTTGTGAAACCGACCGTATTTGCTGATTGCAACAATGACATGAACATCATGCGCGAAGAGGTCTTCGGGCCAGTCTTGTCCATGATGGCCTTTGATACCGAGGAAGAGGCAATCGCGATTGCCAATGACACGGACTATGGTTTGACCAACTATGTTCAGACAACTGACCCTGAAAAGGCACGCCGCGTTGCACGCGCAATGCGCACGGGTATGGTTGATATGAATGGCAAAGGCCGCGGTGCTGGCTCTCCGTTTGGTGGTATGAAGCAGTCTGGTAACGGGCGCGAAGGCGGCAAGTGGGGCTTGGATGAGTTCGTTGAGGTCCGCGCGATTGGCGGATGGCCTGTCGAGTAACGCGCCCCGCGAAACCGAAAACGAATTGATCCGGCCTTCCTGAAACGGGAGGCCGGATTTTTCATGCGTGATAAACGGTTCTGATTTCGCTTGCCCGAATCCTCATTTCGGACCTATCAAACTCATAAGGGTCAGCGATGGCGTCGCTTTAGCAAAGAATGCGCCCTTCACACATCCTGAACGCCGGGATCTTGCTTTGCCGCTTTATGCGCTGAGGAGGGTTTTGGCCTCCTCATACATTACTGGGCATGGCACTGGTTTATGCACGCAAGGAGTCCTCTCATGGATCGCCCACAGCACTATCGTTTTCACCAAGGGGACAAGGTTCTCCCGTTTGTCGATGCCGAATATGAGGGCCGTCTTAGCAAGCTGCGTAAAAGCATGTCCGACTTGGGCGTGGATGCTTGCGTTTTCACGTCGATGCACAACATCGCCTATTATTCCGGCTTTCTCTATTGCGCGTTCGGGCGGCCTTATGCGCTTGTTGTGACCGCGACGGACAATGTCACGATGTCAGCGGGAATTGATGCTGCACAGCCATTCCGTCGTGGGTATGGGGACAACATCACCTACACCGATTGGCAGCGAAACAACTACTGGCGTGCTATTCAGTCGGTGGCGGGATCCGGCAAAGTTATCGGATATGAGGGTGACCATCTGAGCCTCGCACAAAAGGCGTTGCTTGATGAGTTTCTGACACCCAAGTCGTCAATGGATATTGCGCCGACAACGATGAAGCAGCGCATGCATAAATCCGCCGCTGAGATCGACTTGATCCGCGCAGGCGCAAATGTAGCTGACGTTGGCGGTTATGCCATCAAGGACGCCGTAAAGGTCGGCGCGCGTGAGATTGATGTTGCGATGGCCGGACGAGACGCGATGGAACTGGAGATCGCCAAACGTTTTCCTGACGCCGAGTATCGCGACACATGGGTTTGGTTCCAGTCAGGTATCAACACCGACGGCGCACATAACCCTGTAACGTCTCGCAAGCTTGAGCGCGGCGATATTCTTAGCCTCAATACATTTCCGATGATTTCCGGCTACTACACAGCACTTGAACGCACGATGTTTGTGGGGGAGGTGGATGACGTGAGCCTGAAGATTTGGGAAGCCAATGTTGCGGCCCACGAGTACGGCATGTCGTTGCTGGTTCCAGGTGCCAAGTGCAGTGAGATCACGCATAAGATCAATGACTTCTTCGCTGAGCGTGAGTTGTTGCAGTACCGCACGTTCGGTTACGGTCATTCGTTCGGTGTATTGTCCCATTATTACGGGCGCGAAGCAGGGCTAGAGTTGCGCGAAGACATCGACACAGTTCTTGAGCCGGGCATGGTGATTTCAATGGAGCCGATGCTTACAATTGGCGAAGGGAACCCAGGTGCGGGTGGCTACCGTGAGCACGATATCCTTGTGATCAGTGAAGACGGCAACGAAAACATCACCGGTTATCCTTACGGCCCTGATTTCAACGTCGTTGGATGAACCAGTCGCGCGGCACATTAAATTGGGATGCGCCGCGCGATCAAATGATCAGCATAGAAATCAGTTAATCTGTTAGAATATGAACCTGTTGGCGCCACAACCTTCCACGAATCATGTTGTATTCTTTGAGACTCTCAAGCAGTCTGACGTTCAGACTTGGGTGACCTGCGCGGATGATGCGGGCGCCTATCCGCAGGGGGGAATGTCTATATGACAGATACGCAGTCGGCTTTCGTGGCCTTTGAACGTGTCCAGAAAAGTTACGACGGCGAAGTGTTGGTGGTCAAAGACCTGAACCTTTCGATGCCCAAGGGCGAGTTTCTGACGATGCTTGGGCCATCTGGGTCGGGCAAAACGACGTGCCTTATGATGCTTGCAGGGTTCGAAACAGCCACCCACGGTGACATCCTGCTTGATGGCGTATCAATCAACAACATCCCACCACACAAGCGCGGCATTGGCATGGTCTTCCAGAACTATGCGTTGTTCCCGCATATGTCAGTCGCCGAAAACCTGTCCTTCCCGCTGGAAGTGCGCAAGATCGGCAAGTCCGAGCGTGAAGAAAAAGTCATGCGCGCGCTGGGCATGGTTCAGATGCAAGACTTTGCCGGACGTCGTCCTGCACAGCTTTCTGGTGGTCAGCAGCAACGTATCGCACTTGCGCGGGCTTTGGTATTTGAGCCTGAGCTCGTTTTGATGGACGAACCGCTCGGTGCGTTGGACAAGCAGCTGCGCGAAACGCTGCAATTCGAAATTACGAACCTCGCACATGAGTTGGGGATCACCACGGTTTACGTGACCCACGACCAGACCGAAGCACTGACAATGTCAGACCGCGTTGCTGTGTTTGATGATGGTCGCATTCAACAGCTTGCGCCGCCTGATCAGCTTTATGAACAGCCTGAAAACAGCTTCGTTGCGCAGTTTATCGGTGAGAACAACACGCTGGAAGGCGTAGTGCAGGAAATTCAGGGCAACACCTGTATCGTCAAGCTCGACAGTGGTGACATTATTGATGCGGTTCCTGTGAACGTATCGACAGTCGGCGAGCGCACGCGCGTTTCCATCCGCCCTGAACGCGTAGAATTCAACCGTGAGCGCCTGCACGCTGATGCCCATACACTGAAAGCCGAAGTGCTTGAGTTCATTTACATGGGCGATATCTTTAGAACACGCCTGCGCGTGGCTGGAACCGATGAGTTCGTGATTAAAACACGTAACGCGCCTGATCAGAAACGTCTGAAGCCTGGCGAAATGATCGAGATTGGCTGGCTCGCAGAGGATTGCCGAGCGCTAGACGCATAACTGCGCCGCGTTCGATAAAACAGCATGTCCGTCGCCCGGATGGTCACGCTGAAACGTACAAAACCGGGCACTTCAATGGGAGACTTCAATGAAAACGACTATGAAATTGATGGCCACAACATGTCTGACACTGACTGCGACACTCGCAGTTGCTGACGGCCACATGGCCGATGAAATGACAATCGTTAGCTGGGGCGGCGCATATTCCGCATCACAGCAGAACGCGTATCACACACCTTACGCTGAGATGACTGGCGTTAACATCATCAACGATGAATCCTCTGCTGAAGCAGTTGCGAAGCTTCGTGCGATGAACGAAGCGGGCAACGTCACTTGGGATGTTGTTGACGTGGTTGCATCCGATGCGATCCGTCTGTGCGACGAAGGCCTTGCGCTGGAAATCGACGCGGATGAGCAGCTTGCACCGGGCGATGATGGTTCCTCTGCGTCAGACGACTTCGGCGACCTGTTGGTTTCCGACTGCTTTATCCCACAGATCGTATACTCCACGACTGTTGGTTACCGCACAGACCTCGTTGGCGACACTGCACCAACAGACATCTGCGCAATCTTCGACACAGAAACATACCCAGGTATGCGTTCCCTCGAAAAGCGCCCAATCAACAACATGGAATGGGCTTTGCTTTGTGACGGCGTAGCGAAAGACGACGTTTATGATGTTCTGGAAACAGAAGAAGGTCAGGCACAGGCATTCGCCAAGCTCGACACCATCAAAGACAGCGTTATCTGGTGGTCCGCTGGTGCTGACACGCCACAGCTTTTGGCTGACGGTGAAGTCATCATGGGGTCCACATACAACGGCCGTTTGTTCGCGCTGATCGAAGAGCAGAACCAGCCGGTTGGGATGCTTTGGGACGCACAAGTGTTCGACCTTGATGGTTGGATCATCCCAACAGGCCTGAGCCCAGAGCGTGAAGCCCGCGCACTGGATTA
>Ga0209121_10000670_pt1 | contig 35946 bp, 32 predicted proteins | sample Cruoilmetagenom3_FD_187292 | JGI IMG/M metagenome (GOLD analysis project Ga0209121, IMG submission 187292) | Oil polluted marine microbial communities from Coal Oil Point, Santa Barbara, California, USA - Sample 3 (SPAdes) (version 2) | ecosystem: Environmental > Aquatic > Marine > Oil seeps ... | reverse complement strand
AGAAACTCTGTTTAGCACAGGGTTAAGGGTATCAGAGTTAGTTAGCTTAAATCGTGACCAGATAGACTTTGACCGCCAAGAATTTGGTATCAAAGGCAAGGGAAATAAACTACGAGTAGTTTTCTTATCAGATATGGCTGCACAATGGATTAAGTGCTACTTGCAATCACGTCGAGACTATTTCAAGCCGTTGTTCATTCGATATACCGGCAGAGTAGATACTGAAAAGAATGGCGAAAAAATGCGACTGACCGCAAGGTCTATCCAAAGAATTGTTGCCAAATATGCAAAAAGAGCTGGCTTACCAATCAAAGCAAGCCCTCATATCCTGAGACATTCTTTCGCCACAGACTTGCTAATAAGTGGTGCTGATATTCGCTCTGTTCAAGAAATGCTGGGCCATGAAAGCATAAGAACCACTCAAGTTTACACTCATGTTACTAACAGGCATTTAAAGGAGGTCCACAGGGCTTTTCATAGTAGAAAATAGGTAGTGGTGCAATCTCTAGCCAAAGTCCGCTAATAAGGGCATCACATTTTATGTCAAGTTAGTCCCGTCCCGTTGAAAACCTTTGAAAAAAGATGCTAGCTTATAAGTATGCATCAAACGGAGAAATATCTGAAACCCACAGCGACAATCGATTGCGATGCCAAATCCATAAAAGAAAAAGCTCGAGAGCTAACTACAGGGCAAGAAGAAGTCACAGAGAGGGCTAAATGCCTTTTCTATTTCGTGAGGGACGAGATTAAGTACAACATGTACTCTCCTTTTTACCTAGTGGAGCACTATAAGGCAAGTGCAATCTTGCACAGGAGAGAGGGGTACTGCGTTCAAAAAGCGGTTCTCCTTGCTGCTTTAGCACGAGCCATAGATATTCCAGCTCGCCTGAGATTTGCTGACATCAGGAACCATATTCTCTCGGAGAAAGCGCTGGAGGTGCTAGGAACAAACCTGATGGTCTACCACGGTTATGATGAATTATATATCAAAGGGAAGTGGATTAAGGCTACCCCTATCTTTGATGTGAAAATGTGCCAGGAAAAGCGAATCATTCCAGTGGAGTTCGATGGAAAAGACCATGCCATACTTCATTCACATAATCGAGAGGGGAAACTACACTTTGAATATATCCAAGATCATGGCCACTATAAGGATCTGCCGCTAAATGAAATTCTAAACGCCTGGGTTCAGACTTATGGGTCTGAACGCGTTGAACACTTTAAAGTGACTTTCGGAAACACTACAAAGTAAATTTATATTAAAAGCCTACGGATGCCCTAGTAAAGGCACCCGTAGGATTAACCAAGCGCTGGCTCTTAAATTATCCCCTGCTCTTTCAAGTCCTTTAGCTTGGAAGGTCCAAACCCCATATAGTTGAGGTAGACATGCTCATTGTCATAGCCCACTGGCCGGCATACCCACTTTGTCCTTATTGGCGTTTCCGTCATCTTATGTTGCGCTTGAGCCACAATAAGCTCTCCGTACACGGGGTCCACAACCGGTGTAAACATCCCTCTGTCTAACCAGTTGGCATCTTTCATGGCTTCCTCAGGAGAACAAATTGGCGCCACCACAGGAGTAATAGGAGCCAGACGACCCTTCTTGGCATATTCCACAGCCATCCTTACAAGCTCCTCATTGGTATATTTGCGTGTCTCCGCGAAAACCAAAGCTGACCATTTACGTTGCTCCTCTTCCTTCATGAAAGGTGCTAAGGCTTTCCATTCTGCTGCACCCCACTCATCCCACTTCCCCAGCATATCTACGAAGGCTTGCCACATCTCCAGCCTCAAGCCGCCAATGAAAACCCCGCCATCCTTAGTTGGCGTGAAGCAGTAAATCCACAGGGCGGTATCTAAGCTGCTAAAGCGCTCATTAATATGTCCTGTTCCCTGGTACCATAGTGCTGCATAGTCATCAAAACGGGTATAAGCCTCAGCAGTGGCGACATCCAGTGCCTGCCCTTCTCCAGTGATTCCGCTCCAGTGCAAAGCAGCTAAAATGCCGGCAGCCATAAATGTCCCCGGTTCAGCCCAACATATCCAGGGGCCAGCCTTGGTGGGTACCGCCCAGGGACATTCATCATAGCTCTTTCCCTCAGGCAATGGCTCTCCCGTATCATACTGGACGCCTGACCTAGCCTGAGCCACATTATCGTAGTCTGGCATCTTGCTCTTACTCGTAGGCCCAAATTGCCCGTAGGCTGTTATAGAAGCGAATATCAACCTAGGATTGACTTCCTTTAACTGTTCATAACCAATGCCCCATTCATCCATAACCCCAGGTCTATAAGTCTCTATGAGCACATCGGCCTGGCTTACCAACCCTTTGAGTACCTCTCTAGCCTCAGACTTTTCCAGGTTAAGGGTAATGTGGAATTTGTTTCTGCCCTCAGTTAGATAGTTAAGACCTTCACCCTTATATAGCATACCATAGGGGGTGCAGGTTCTAATGAAATCGCCCTGCGGAGGCTCTATTCTCAAAACCTCAGCGCCAAATTCAGCTAAAAGAGAAGAGCAGTAGCATCCAGCGAAACTCTTGTAGCTTAGGTCTAACACGGTTATATCATCCAAAGCCTCGGGCTTAGTACGAGCAATCTTGGGATCATCTCTCTCTCTGACCCAGTCTGCCCAGTCTGCCCACTTTGGTCGTTCTCTTTCTGCCATTTTTACCTCCTTTCTTTCGCGTGGTTGAGGAAACTACACCTACTCCCTCGCCATAATAAGCCCAGCCTTACCATCCCAGTCAGGTGGCGGTCGGCGCCCCTGCATGTCCTTCCATTTGCCTAAGGCGCCTACTTCGTTTAAGTGATCAATTTCGGCCTGTGTCTTTCCCAAAACACGTTTCATTACATATTCGTTGTCAAATCCTACTGGCCTAACAGACCACTTACTCTTCGGCGGGCTCTTGGACATCATCACGGGGAATTCATGGTCAAGGTACTTACCATAGAGAGGATCATCAATCTCAGTCATAAAGCCTCGCTCCCGAAAATGCTCATCCTCTACAGTATCCTTGGCATTGTAAACATGAGATGCAGCGAAGCCATGCTTCTCTGCCAATGCCTCGATCTCATCGGGTGTCTTGGTTCTCGCCCAATCGGCAACAATCTTGAGAATCTCAGTGGCATTTTCTTCCTTCAATCGAGTTAGATGGTCCTTAAATCTGGGGTCTTCATCCAACTCAGGCTTGCCCATGGCGGTGCACAATCCCTTGAACTCCTCTGGAGCTGGCGCCGCTATGGCAACAAAGGTATCGTCTGCACAGCGGAAGGTGTCTGCGGGACATATAGATACATCCCTATTTCCTGCTGGCATGGCTCCCTTGCCGGTAATTTGCTGGTACGGCCAGACCCAGGACATCGCCCTCATGATATTTTCACTCTGCGACACCTCGATGTACTGTCCCTTGCCTGTTCTCTCCCGGTAATGAAGGGCAGCCAATATAGCCACCTCCCCCATCAAACCACCATAGTAATCACAGAGCCATATCCTATTCTTGAGGGGTGGTGCCTCAGGAAACCTCGACATCCAAGAGTATCCTGAGAATGCCTGAGCAGCACCATCGTTGGAAGGCCTATCCTCTTCAGCATATTCGCCCCATTGCCCAAAGCCATTTTTGGAGATATAAATAATGCTTGGGTTGGCTCTTTCAATGATTTGTCGGTAGCCAACATTCCACCCTTCCATCACTCCTGGTCTCAGATTATCCTCTATTATGTCAGATTTGGCAGCGAGTTCATAAAACACCTCCTGGCCTTCAGGCCTATGCAGGTCTAGAGCTAGCCAGTACTTGTTGGGGTTGATGTGGAGAAACATGGGACCCTGTTCGTTCATAAACCAGCCGAAAGGATTTAAGGAACGTGTTACATCGCCCAGAGGCGGTATCTCACACTTAATCACTTCGGCACCCATCTGTGCGGCAAAAGCTGGCCCTGAAGGACCAAACAGAAGAGTGCACACCTCCAGTACTCTGATACCCTTTAATGGTTTGGGCTTTAAATGCTTCTTTTCCTTGTAATCTTTCCAAGTCTCTTCTGCCATACTAATTACCTCCTTCCCTATTAAGATTCACTTCATATTTCCAACCCATAAGTAATCCTGCTAAATCACCCCCTTCCTTTACTATTCAAACCATCATCCAGATGGTTTTGCCGGGAACATTCAGGTATTCGTCCCGGTGGCAACGACCTCGTCCATCTGATTCTTAAGCGTCCACTTATAAGTTACCATCCCTCCCCGCTTTGTCGGCTTTTTGCCAACAACCTCACCCTCCGCCAGAAGCTTATCGCCGGGCAAAGCCGGCGTCCTGAACGATATATTCTCAGAACCCACCCATACCGCGTCAGTCAAGAAACCCTGCTTGGCCATAAGGCCAAACATACAGGCGATAAGATAGGCGCCGGGAGTCACTCTATCCTTAAACCCCCATCCTTTGGCGAATTCAGCGTCCAAGAAACCAGGCAGATCCATACCGGACATCTGCGCTACAAGGTCAATCTCTGTCCCCGTGATTGGTTTGGTAATTGGTGACGTATAAACTTTGCCTTCTTCGACTTCTTCAAAAAACATTTTAATACCTCCTCCTAAACAAAAATTTGATACTATCCCTTGGTATAGTCGTAGACTCCTTTTCCAGTCTTTCTGCCATAGCGGCCACTTCTCACCAGTTTCACCAAAAGCGGAGCCGGTCTGTACTTATCTCCCAATTCCCTGTGAAGTCCTTCCATGACATAGAGAAGGGTATCGAGACCTACAAGGTCGGCTAGAGCTAAAGGACCCATGGAATGATTCCAGCCAAGCGTCATCGCCTTATCAATATCTTCTGCGCTGGCTAGTCCCTCATCAAGGGCGAAAAACGCCTCATTCAGCAAGGGCACCCCTATTCTATTAGCACAAAAACCAGGGGATTCCTTAACTATTATGGTTTCCTTCCCCATTTTTTTGCCCACCTCCTCTGCTACCTTTACCGTCTCATCTGAAGTCTCATAACCCTTGGTGATCTCCAACAGGCGCATGACCGGCACGGGGTTAAAAAAATGCATCCCCACGAATTTGTCGGGCCTTTTGGTTATCTCTGCTATTTCTGAGATGCTGAGTCCCGAGGTATTGCTGGCGAATATTGTGTGTTGTGGGCAGATTTCATCCAGCTCTTTAAAGATGTCCTTTTTTAAGCCCATAAGTTCAACGATAGCCTCAATGACTAAGTCAGCATTTTTAGCTGCCTCGTTCACATCAAGAGTAGGAGTTATTCTGGCTACAACAGCATCCATCTCCGCTTCAGACATCCTCCCCTTGTCTACACTACGCTTCAGGTTCACCTTAATGGCATCCATACCCTTATTGATGAATCTCTGCTCGACATCCCGCATGCTGACTGTATAGCCCGCCTGAGCACAAACTTGGGCGATACCATTTCCCATCAGCCCAGCCCCCATTACACAAAGCTTCTTGATTTCCATCTGAATCTTCCCTCGCTTAGCCCTTATATTTTTATAACCCTTTGGCGCCAAGCGTTCCGGCAATCACTATTCTATTGATCTCGTTGGTACCTTCCCATATCTGATGTATCTTGGCATCCCTCATACGTTGTTCCACCGGATAGTCCTTGCAATAACCATAGCCGCCGACAACCTGAACTGCCTCGGTAGCCACCCTCATTGCCATATCAGTAACGAAGATCTTAGAAGCCGATGAGTATCTGATCTCCTCTGGGCCCAATCTGGACATATCCTTGGGACATTCTTGGAGGACAGCACAAGCTTTATACAAAAGCTGCCTTGCCGCCTCTATCTCCATCCACATATCTACTAACTTAAACGCCAGAGCCTCGTGATTTATAATGGGTTTGCCAAAGACAATCCTTTGCTTGGAATAATCCAAGGCACAATCGAAAGCACCCTGGGCTATACCCATAGCCATGGCTGCCACTGGCGGCCTGGAGAAGTCCAAGGTCTTCATCATTATGGCAAATCCTTGCCCTTCTTGGCCACAAAGATTCTCCGCCGGCACACGACAGTCATCAAATATTAGCTCTGAAGTGTCAGACCACCTGACACCCATTTTGTCCTCGTGCTTGCCAACTGTAAATCCCGGCGTTCCCTTTTCCACAGCTATGACACTGGCACCCTTGTAAGGCCCTTTCTCTTTGTCGGTGATACAATAGACAGTAACCAACGGTGCTACACCGCCCTGGGTAATGAATATCTTGTTGCCGTTGATAACATACTCATCGCCCTTCCGCTCTGCTCTAGTGGTGAAGCCAGCAACATCTGAGCCACCTGACGTCTCAGTAAGGCCAAAAGCGCAGAGCCACTCCCCAGTAGATAACTTGGGAAGATATTTATCCCTCACCGCCTTGTTAGCATGAGTCAGCATTATGGGAAGAGCACTAAGGTCATGATCAACTACAAGAAGACCAGTACTGCACTCAACCCGGCTCAGCTCTTCAACTATGATGACAGTAGACAACAGGCCCATATCAGGCCCGCCATACTCCACAGGGAAGTCGGGGCAAAGAAAGCCTTGCTCGCGTAGTTTACCTACTAATTCCCAGCCTCCAGCTTTCTCAAAATCACCTATTTCATCTCTCTGCCGCACTCCGTCGCTCAGCTCCTTCTCCGCCCAATCCCTCACCGCCGTCCTCAACATTTTCTGCTCCTCAGTCAAATCGTACTGCATACCTTCTCCTTTTTACTAAGAATTATGTCGTAATCACGGACTACTTGTTGGAGAGCCTGAAGATTATCAAAAAAACACAACAACCACCTGCCTTAAGGAATACCCTATGGTTTGTAAAAGCTTTATATAAAAATTATACACCTAAATTGCCTGTTTTCAATACAAAAATTTGGGAAACACCCGCGTAGAGCTTTTATTTAGCCTGAAACAGCGCTTTCTGTCTTTCTGAGGCACGGACGGACTTGGGAGAGGGGAAAATACGCTAAAGACCAACGATGAGAACGCTGACAGTAGCCAATCCTGGGACACCACCCAAATTATGTGTCAACCCTAGTGTGGGATTCTTGACCTGGCGTGCACCTGCTTTACCCTGAAGTTGCTTATATACTTCGTACATCATCCTCAATCCACTGGCGCCTATAGGATGACCAAAGCACTTTAACCCACCATCAGTATTGACAGGCAATCCACCATCCAACTCAAAAAAGCCAGCTTCGACATCCTCCTTGGCTTGTCCCCTGGGGCTAAATTGGAGATCCTCATATATAACCAACTCAGTAATGGAAAAACAGTCATGCACCTCAGCGATGCTTATTTCGCCGCGCGGGTTGCTTATCCCTGCCTCCTTATATGCTGCTACACCGGCGCGATAAGTCTCCTCCACATGAGCATAGTCATATTCGGGATCAAGAAGGCCTTCCTGCGGGCTAGTAGCAATCTGCAAAGCCTTCACATAGACAGGGTCGTGCCTGAAATTCTTCGCCATATCAGCGCGAGTCACAATAGCTACTGCTGCACCATCGCTTACACCGCAGCAATCGTAGAGACCTAGAGGCCAGGCAACGATGGGAGACTTAAGTGCCGTATCCAAAGTTATTTCCCTCTGGAAATGCGCCTTTGGGTTTAACACGCCATTGTGATGATTTTTCACTGCGATTTTAGCCAGTATCTTTTTGCCTTCCTCAGGGCTTAGACCATATTTGTCAAAGTAGCGAGTGGCCAACATGGCAAAGTGTCCTGGCGCAGTGAGGGACTCCATTCTGCCAGTACCCGGATAGTGAGGGACCATGTAGGCGAAGTCAGGAAGTCCGCTCCAGCCAGAATCTTTTAACTTTTCAACACCCACAGCTAGAACAACATCGTACGCTCCGGCAGCCACGGCATAACAAGCGTTTCTCAGAGCATCCGAGCCTGAGGCACACAAGTTTTCCACTCTGGTAACAGCCTTGTAAGGCATCTTTAGGGCTACAGCTAAAGGCTCTCCACATTCATAAGTTTTCCAAGTTCCCAGCCACGCTGCCTCGATATCATTAGGCTCTATTCCGGCATCCTCATAAGCTTCATAGGCAGCTTCAACTATCATGTCGCTGGCGCTCTTATCCCAATTCTCGCCAAACTTAGTACAACCCATACCGATTATGGCAACTTTGTCCTTAATGCTTCCCATATTCAGTCCCTCCTTTGTTTGCTTTCCCTAGCACCTTACTGGTCGACACTTCCACCAGTAGTTAGGAATACCCCCTACCTCGTAAATCTTCCTAAAGGTCATCTCCACAGACATGCCCACCTTAATCTGTTGAGGACCCCGATCAGTCATGTCACACACGATTCTTCCTCCTCCCTCAAAGTCAACCACAGCCACAGTAGTGGGAGGATCAATGCTAGCAGCTAGATTATCATGAGAGAAGGTAAAGAGTACGCCTTTCCTGTCGGCAAAGCTGTAGTCCTCAAAATCGTCCTTAGCCTGACATTTCATGCATACCCGCTGTGGAGGATACTGAGGAGTACCACACTGCTTACACTTAACCCCGTGAAGAGCAAGCCCTCCCTTGCGGTCTCTCCATAGTGCTACTGCTGATGGCTGCTCAAGGGGAGGGCGCGCTGCTGGCTCTACAGGTATGATTTCTCGCCACCGCATATATTTCTGGTAACTGGCAAGCATTTCCTTCGCTGCCAGGTGACCTTTTACTCCCCGTCTATCTCTGGCATTCTCTATCTCTGGGGTTACTTTTAAGACATAAACATCACAACCATCGCCATAACTAGCGAAAAGTATTCTATCGCCTGCTTTTGCTTCCTCTAGCGCCGCTACCAACAGCATTGGAGCAAGAGCAGTGCCAGTATTGCCTACTGTGTCATACAATAAGTCTTGAACCTGGGCCTTGATATCAAAGCCAAGCTCGCGGGCAACCGTGGCTAAATCCCTGGGATCACGGGCATAGAAAACGACCTTAGAGAACTCCTTCGCTGTCAAGCTATACTTTTCCAAGGCATTGGTGATAGCTTCGGGAATAATACTGGCGTAGCCCTTTTCTCGAATAAAGCGGTCTTCCCAAGAACGAACAAAGGTGTCCTTGTCCAATCTCCATATATCAATGATTTCGTCACTAATGGTATAACTGCCTTCAATAGTAGCGATAACTCTTTCACTACCCAATAGAAGAGCAACGGCACCATCACCGAAAGACAACTCTTTTTCTCCCATGGGGAGACCTAATCGCATATCAGCAGCGCATATCAAGACATTCCTTGCCGAGCCGCTGCTAATAGAATCCATGGCCGCCCGTATTGCATTTGTTCCCGCCCTAAGGGAACCCGAAAAGTCAGCGGTAAATGTCTCTCTGCGTAGATCAAGAGCAGTTGCTACGGTGGCAGATGCTTGCTTTTCCTTGTAAGCTGAGGTAGTCGAGGCAAAGTATAGGCTGTCAATCGTTTGGATATCCACTCCTGTAAGGCAGTCCATGGCTGCGGCCACAGCCATCGTTATGCTATCCTCGTCATAATTAGCTACAGCTTTCTCACCTGGTAAAGCTCTTCCCCCCCAAGCCTCAGATATTCTAGCCCGACTCAGGCGGTAGAAGGGTATATAAGCTCCATACGATGTTATCCCTACCATGCCATACCTCCTTAGATATTTCCCATGCCTTTGATCTATATAATACTAGCATTAGCTCTGCTTTTCCAATAATGAAAATCCAGCACTGGATTAGCGGAGAGTCCCCACCAAAGGTTGTAGAGGCAATCTAGTAAAAGAACACTAAGACGGACAGTTAAGAATGTGTAGTGAATAATGGGCTCGGCAGGATTCGAACCTGCGACCAACCGGTTATGAGCCGGCCGCTCTGCCACTGAGCTACGAGCCCAAAGCGGGAGACGGGATTCGAACCCGTGACACCCTGCTTGGAAGGCAGGAACTCTACCGCTGAGTTACTCCCGCAACTGTCAGCTTCAGTTTAGCAAGCACACCGAGATGCGTCAAATCTCGGCCGTGGGGTTTCCTATTGGATTACTCCTCCTCAGACACTCTAAACTTGGTGAAATCTGGCGCCCTCTTTTCCAGGAAAGCATTTGTACCTTCACGGGACTCCTCAGTAGCATAATAAAGCTTAAGGGCAAGGCTTGCCTCACGATGCAGTCCCCAGATAAACTCAGTGCTAGCATTAATAGATTGTTTGATCATGGCTATAGCATAAGGGCTCCTGGCCAGTATTTCATCACACACTTTGTCAACTTCCTCTTCCAGCTTATCGGCCGGAACAACCGTGTTCACCAGCCCCATCTGCAATGCCTCCTGAGCTGAATACTGGCGGCATAGATACCATATTTCCCTGGCTTTTTTCTCCCCTACTACATGTGCCAGGTAAGTAGAGCCAAAACCCGCATCAAAACTGCCATACCTCGGCCCCACTTGACCAAACCGAGCAGTATCAGCAGCAATGGACATATCACAAACAACGTGAAACACGTGACCTCCGCCGATAGCATAGCCATTCACGGCAGCAATAACTGGCTTGGGCATGGTCCTAATCAGACGGATAACCTCCTCATGCGCCTCCAGTAAGCTTAGCCCTCCCCCAGCTCCTTTGTAACCACTTGGTTCCCGAGCACCCATATCAGCGCCAGTAGTAAAAGCCTTAGTGCCAGTGCCAGTGAGCACTACCACGCCAATTGTCCTGTCAGTCCAGGCATCACTTAAAGCCCCTATCACTTCACGCAGGGTGTTAGTACGAAAGGCGTTTAACACCTTAGGCCGGTTAAAACTGATTCTAGCTACACCGGGCCTCTTCTCATAGATAATATCTTCAAACTCAAATTGCTCCTGCTTTTGCCACTCCGCCATTTTTACTTTAAACCTCCCCCTTCATATATTTAGGATGGCGGGTAGATTTACCCGCCATCCCAAGAGAACCATAAAGCTTTTAACCCCCTAACTACTTCCCTATAAAAGTGGGTTTTCGCCTCTCCTGAAAGGCTGTCATGCCCTCCTTTTGGTCTTGGGTGCTAAAGCACTGTGAACAACACTGAATCTCCAGATTTCTAGCGTTATCCAAAGCTAGGTCATAACCATAATTGATAGCGTACTTGGCCATCTTGATAGCGAAGGCAGGCATACTAGCCAGCTTCTGAGCAAACTTCTTTGTCTCCTCCATAAGCTGCTCAGCAGGATATATTCTATTGACCAGTCCAATTTCGTAGGCACGCTGCGCTGTGATCTGTTCGCCAGCCATAACAAATTCCTTTGCCCGACCTATGCCTATAAGACGGGCCAGCCTCTGCGTGCCTCCCCACCCTGGGATGAGCCCAATGAGAATTTCTGGCTGACCAAAACGCCCTGCCTCAGAGGCAAACCTGATATCGCAAGACATGGCTATTTCTTGCCCGCCCCCCAGACAAAAACCGTTTATCGCAGCAATAACTGGTTTCTCCATTGTCTCCATGAACCTGAGAGTGTTATGCCCCAGCTCCATGAACTCCATGGCCTCTTTAGGACTCATATCCTTCATCTCAGCAATATCGGCTCCAGCAACAAATGCCTTTTCACCTGCCCCAGTGAGGACAACAACTTTAACATTTTCATCCTCTTTGCACGCTTTGACGGCATCATACAGTTCCGACACCGTCTCAGAGTTCATAGCATTAAGCGCCTTGGGGCGATTAAAGGTAATCGTGGCAATATTATCTGCCACCTCAAGTAAAAGATTTTTGTACTCCATCCCTCACACTCCTTCTATTTATTTACTGTAATCGTAGAATCCCTTGCCAGACTTCCTACCAAGGAAACCTGCGTCCACATATTTTTTCAATAGTGGACACGGTCGGTATTTAGAATCTTTGAAACCATCGGAAAGGACATTCATAATGAACAGACAGACATCAAGACCGATAAGGTCTGCCAGCTCTAGTGGCCCCATGGGGTGATTAAAGGAAAGCTTCGCCATATCATCAACGGCCTTTGGTGTTCCCACTCCTTCATAAACTGCATAAATGGACTCATTGATATACGGCAGTAATATCCTATTTGAGATAAATCCAGGAGCGTCATTTGCCTCTATAGGAGTCTTACCAAATTGCTCGGCTAGTTTACAAGTAGTTTCAAACGTCACTTTCGATGTGGCCAGACCGTTAATAACTTCCACTCCCCTCATCACAGGGACCGGGTTCATGAAATGCATACCAATGACCAACTCCGGCCTCTTTGTAGCTGCAGCGATTCGTGTAATAGGAATGGATGAGGTATTCGTGGCCAGGATAACTCCAGACTTACAAACCCTGTCCAGATCTCTGAAAATGTTCAATTTCAAGTCTTCCCTCTCAATAGCAGCTTCCACCACAAAATCTGCATCCTTCATGTCATCGAGCTTCGTGCTCTTCTTGATTCGCCCCAAAATCTCGTCTTTCTGAGCAGCAGTGAGCTTCTCCTTGGAAACTAATCGCTCCAGGTTCTTGGTGATAGTTGCATAGCCCCTATCCACAAAGTCATCAGCAATATCATTCATAATGACATTGAGTCCACCAGGAGAAGCAGCTACCTGGGCAATACCATTCCCCATTGTACCAGCACCTACCACTCCAAATGTTTTAATCTCCATTGTCTCCTCCTTTTCCTTTATTGAATACCGCCTTAATGCGGGTATCCTTAATGATTTTACTACTCACCGTTTACTAAGTAAAGATGTGTGGTCGTTGGCCTTGTGGTTTTTGCCCTGGTGTTCAACTCTCAAGGTCTTAGAGGACTATTATTAAACCTGGACTTTCCCAGCAAAGCGCTCGAATTGCTAAACTAAAAATCGGGGTGAGAGGATTTGAACCTCCGACCTCATGGTCCCAAACCATGCGCGCTAGCCGCTGCGCTACACCCCGATAGCTGAAGTATATTTTAACACTTTGGCGAGGTCAAGAAGTAGCTTATTTACAATTGGGGCAGACATCAAAGAAGTCTTGAGGCAAATCTAGCTTCTCCCTGATATACTCTAGTTGAGCCTCAGGGGCCCAATAATTACCGCAAACTTTGCATTTCTTTAACTCGAACTCTCTGCCCCAAATGGTTCTCTTACCACCAGCCTCAGCCATTTTTATGTAACCTGTAGGGCAGACATAGAAGCAAGTCCCACACCCTATACATATATCTGGCGAGGCTTCGATAAACGGTTCTTCCACATCTCGATTCACACCACGATCAATAAACCTAATTACTCCTAGTCCTACAATCTCCTGACATGCTCTAACACACAATCCACAGAGGATGCATTCCTCTTCCTTCACTTCGACTTTGAGTCTTTCAACGCCCAGCCCCTTCGCTATATCCTGTATTTCTTTTGAGGAAGGACATTTAGCTAATAACAACTGCGCAGCTAGCTTCCGCGCTTCTAGTGCTTTTTCTGAGTTCGTCCTGACCTCTATTCCTTGCTCCACCGGATAGGTGCAAGCAGTAGTTAAGCCAGATGCCCCGTCAGATATGATCTCAACAGTGCATAACCTGCAAGCCCCAAAAGGACTGAGATTTTCATGGTGGCAAAGGGTAGGTATAGTTATATTTAACTTACTAGCAGCCTCCAGTATGGTTGTCCCTTCCTCAACTTCTACCTTTTGATTATCTATAGTTAGTTCTATCATCTGGCTTTCCCTTCACAATTTGCCCAATCTATTCAGTTGTTGCCAATACCATCACCCGATAACACCTAAGGCAACGCTTGGCTTCCTCCAAGGCAGCCTCAGCACTGAAAACCTGCTCTACCTCCCGGAAGTTGCTAGTTCTCTCCTCCAGCGGCAAATGATGTATGTACCCAGGCGCTTTCTTGCCAACAATCACCTTTTCCCTCTGGGGATAGACATCAATACCCTGAAGTGCTTTCTCTCTCTTTGCATCTTCACTCTGGACCACTTTGCCTTCTCTCAGATACTGATCAATGCTTTGGGCTGCTCTGTTACCCGCAGCCAACGCATCAATTAACAAAGCAGGGCCAGTGGCACAATCACCACCGCAGAAGATCCCTCCTCTACTTGTTTGGCAAGTACTGGCGTCCGCCTCTACAGTCATATAGTCAGTGACCTTAACCTGATCGCCTTCGGTCAAACAGGATAAATCTGGCTGCTGACCTACAGCCGCGATTATCACATCCGTTTCTATAACAAATTCTGAGCCTTCAACAGGAATGGGTCGTCTTCTACCACTGGCATCCGGTTCTCCCAACTTCATTCTGATACATTCAGCACCCCTCACCTTGCCATTTTCTGCCACTATCTTAGTTGGAGTAACCAAATAATCGATCCTAACGCCTTCTCTCTCTGCCTCCTCTATCTCCGCTTTTCTCGCCGGCATTTCAACTCGTGAGCGCCTGTAGAGTATGTTTACATCCTTAAATCCAATCCTCAAGCAACTCCTGGCACAATCAACAGCTACATCACCACCTCCAATTACTAACACCCTGTCCTTAGACTCCATTGCCCTGCCTAGATTTAAATCCCGTAAGAACTTTACCCCATCAACAAACCCCTCGTAGCTTTGGTCTTCGCCTTCGGCACCTATCTTCCTGCTCTGGTGAGCGCCAATGGCAACGAATATCGCCTTGTAACCATCTTTCCACAGATCCTCTATGCTTAAATCTCTACCTATTCTGGTATTTAGCTTGATCTCCACCCCCATTTTTCTGATTATGTCAACCTCTCTCTCCAAAACATCTGTAGGCAAACGATATTCAGGGATACCCACCGCCGCCATGCCTCCCACCACCGGCAATTCTTCGAAAATGGTAACTTGATAGCCATTTAGAGCCAGGTTATATGCCGCAGCCAGACCTGCAGGGCCCGCTCCAATGATAGCTACCTTCTCCTTTGTTTCCTCAGATTTAGAAACCGAGGGAGTCAGCCCCTCCCCCAATTCCCACTCAGTCACATAGCGCCTTAAAGCTCTTATAGCCACAGGGCCATCTATATCCTTCCTAGTGCAAGTATTCTCACAGGGAGCAGCACACACCCGCCCTGAGATTGTCGGCAGGCAATTTCGCTCGCGAATTAAACTTAGCGATTCACTATATCTCCAATTCCTTATCAGCTCTATGTAACCCGGAATATCTATATGAGCAGGACAAGCCTCTATACAAGGAGCCGTGACTTTCACCCTATAATTCGACTTAGGGGCAGCTTTCTTATTTCTTATTAGCTCGAGATATTCTTGTTCGTAATATTTGAGAGTGTCCAGGATTGGTACCGGGGCACTTTGTCCCAAAACACATTTAGCATCTTCCCTCATAGCACTAGCTAACCTTGGTAGCAACTCCATGTCCGCCTCCGTTCCCATCCCCCCCACAATCCGGGCAAGGATATCCACGATTACGCTGATTCCAAGCCAACCAATCGCACATTCCCCACAACAAAGCTTCTGAACCTCTCTGGCATAAGCGTAGGCCATATCAACCACATTAACTTTCTCACTTGCTACCACCAAACCATCCCAACCCATGAAGGCTGATACCTTAGTGCCGTCGTATTCCAACGGCAGTGTTAAGTATTCCACCGGGACATATTCCTCGGTCTTCAAACCTCTGTTATCTACAACCTTACCAGCCCAACTACTGAAGATAATCTTGCTCACCTTACCGTATCTTTTCCTTAAGCTTGGCATACTCAGTACTTACTCTCTCTTGTATCTTGTCTATCATGTCTGGTGTGAGATGTCTGAACCTTCCCTGAGGTCTTATATAATCTTCAACCGGGCGCAGTTGTGGCGGGTCGAAATTCAAGGTATATTTCCCATTTTCCACTTCATAAAGAGGAAAAACACCCGTTTCCATTGCCAGCCGCCCCAGTCTCACGCTTAAGTCTGAAGGAGTCCGCCAGCCGGTAGGACACACAGACAGGACATGAATATAGGTGGGACCCTCAATGTCTATCGCCTTTCTCACCTTATTCATGAGGTCAAAAGGATAACTAGGTGAAGCAGTAGCTACATAGGGAATATCATGAGCAATAGCAATAGCTGGCATATTTTTCTTCCAGGTAGGCTGCCCTAAACTGACTTTTCCCGCTGGCTGAGTGGTGGTTGAGGCACCAAAGGGGGTAGCGCTTGACCGCTGAATCCCCGTATTCATATAAGCCTCGTTATCCAAACAAACATAGAGGAAGTCCTGACCCCTCTCGAAAGCGCCAGATAAGGCTTGAAGCCCAATATCAAATGTTGCTCCATCACCACCCATAGCCACCACCTTAGCTTTAGGCACAGAGACACCTTTGCGGGCCAAGGCCTTGCGGCCTGCTTCCACGCCTGAGGCTACTATTGCACTATTCTCAAACAAAGTGTGAATCCAGGGCACCTCCCACGAGGTGTAAGGAAGTTGAGAAGATACAATTTCCATGCAGCCGGTGGCCATGACGATAATTACATTTTTGCCCAAAGCTTTACACACAAGTCTCACCGCCAAGGCCTCACCACAACCTGAGCAGGCACGATGCCCAGGAGCAAAATTCTCCTTCGTTGTCACTAAACGGGGAACATATATGGACAGTGTCTCCATTATTCTCTCACCCCAATTATCTCAATGTCTTCAAACTTTCCTTGCTCAGCTCTCTCCATCCCATTATGTATCATGTCCTGGAAGCCTTGGACTGAAATATCTCTCCCGCCCAAACCACCAACGAAACCAACTACTTGCGGTTTTTTTTCTAAAGGATATAGAGCAGCTCGCACTTCAGAGCAAACAGGGCCAGGTCCGCCAAAAGAAACAGCACGGTCAAGAACGATAAGCAATCGCGCCTGGCTTACTGCCCGGCGCAGTTCCTTGAAAGGAAATGGTCGCCAGAGACGTAATCTTAGCAATCCTATCTTTTCCCCTGCCTCTCTCAACCTGTCTACCGCTTCCATAGCCACCTCACTGAAGCTTCCCATTGTCAAGAGCAATACATCAGCATCATCTGTGCTATAGGTCTCCACAGGCAGGTAATCATGCCCAAAAATTTCCCCAAATTCCCGCCACGCTTGAAGAATCACCTCTACGGAATTCCTTAAAGCCACATCCTGAGCTTTCTTAGCTTCAGCATAGAGTTCTGGCGTAGCAAAGTCTCCCATAGTCACAGGCTTATCGGGATTAAGAGCATAAAGAGGCTGGAATTTAGGCAAAAACCTATTTACCTCCTCAGGCTCAGGAATCAAGACGGACTCTATAACATGAGATAAATGAAAGCCATCAATATGTACCATGGTCGGGAAAAGAACCAGAGGATCCTCCGCGATACGGAAGGCGCACAAGGTCAAATCAAAGGCTTGCTGAGCATTTTCAGCGAAGATCTGAATCCAGCCACAATCCCTGGTAGCCATGACATCGGAGTGATCTCCCCAGATGCTCAGAGGTGCTGATAACGCCCGGTTGCACACCGACATGACCACAGGTAGCCTCATTGCTGAGGCCACATACAATACCTCGTGCATTAGTTCCAGCCCTTGACCAGCAGTGGCGGTAAAAGTTCTGGCGCCCACTGCTGAAGCGCCAAGACAACCACTCATAGCCGAGTGCTCAGACTCTACAGGTATATAATTTGCGTCCAGTTCGCCATCGGCGACCATCTGCGCTATGCGCTCAACAACATGGGTTTGGGGAGTAATAGGATAAGCTGAAACAACATCAACATTAGCCAACTTGACTGCCTCAGCTATGGCGAAGGAGGACTCAATTCCTACTCTCTTCATTCCTTTACCTCTTCAATCATAGTTATAGCTTGTGTCCAGCATTCACGAGCACAAATGCCACATCCTTTACAATAATAGTAATCAGCCTCGAAGTAACCTTCTTCATTCTGATTAACGCAGCCTTCAGGACAGAATAGAAAGCAGATGCCACACTTAATGCATCGCGAGTTATCCCACACAGGACGCTCTGATCTCCAATCCCCGCTGCGGTAGCTTCTAGCATTTCCTGGCTCAGTCACTACACATCCAGGGGCTAATTCTCGCCATGATGGCCACTCATCTCTAGCGCGCGGCTTCTCAGGTCTCTTAGAAATAATACCTAACTCGGCAACCGAGGTCTCTTCATATGCCCTTTTGCAAGCCTGAATATTCCTATCAGCTAACTTTCCAAAGCGCTCTTCCATCGGCTTTAACAAAGATTCCAGTTTAATTATGCCGGTCGCCCTTACCAAAGCTCCTAGCATAGTAGTATTAACAATAGGAGCCCCTAATATTTCCAAGGCGATGGCAGTGGCGTTGACCACCGCTAGTCGCCACGGGCCTTCGAATTTAAGCCTTACGTCAGCTAATTTCTTAGAACTATTGACTATCAGTGTGCCACCATCTTTAAGCCCAAGCGTAACATCAACTATGTCAAGTAAACCAGGATCTAATACTACTGCGATATCAGGTTCAGTCACAGCCGACCTTATCCTAATATGTTCCTCAGCGCTGATACGATTGAAAGCTAAGACAGGAGCGCCCCTTCTCTCCGGGCCAAAGCTAGGAAAAGCTTGAGTAAACTTGCCTTCCTCTATGACAGCCAACGCTATAAGCTCTGCTGAAGTTACCGCACCTTGTCCACCCCGCCCATGCCACCTAATTTCAGTAAGCTTATTCATCCTAACTGACTACCTTACATACCCCTGAAGGGACTCGAACCCTTGCACCTGGCTCCGGGGGCCAGCGCTCTATCCTCTGAGCTACAGGGGCTAATAAGGGTAGTATGTTATCACATCATGCTTGCACTAAACAAGGCGTAGGCTCCAAAAACATAGAGCGCGATCAAAGCCAGAGCATACCAACTGACAACTACAAAAGTCTTACGTCTTGGCCTAAAACGGAGGCCCACAATAACAAGGATGCTCATCACCGTTACCACTGCGGCGGTGATGAGATGAGAATTTGACACCGAACAGAGAATAGAACCTTCAGTATAAAACAGGTCAACCGGGGCAATACCAGCAATGTCGAGCATATTAGCGCCCAATATATTGGCGACAGCCATATCTGTGGCTCCCAAACGGAGAGCAGTGATAGCGACTACTAACTCGGGCATAGAGGTAGTAATCGCCAGGAATAAACTCCCCACAAATGTAGCTCCCCAACCGGTAGTCGCAGCAATTTCATCGCCTACGAATGATAGCCATATTCCAGCAGCAACAATAGCTATTGCTGCCAAGGCGAATCTGAAATACACCGTCCTTGCCGGGATCTCCTTATATCGCAGGGAGGTAGCTTTCCCCAGGGAGAATTGGTGGCTACTCTCAAGATGGAATATCTGCCGTACTCCCACCAAGTACAGTATGAGGATGATAATGCTTGGGATGCCCACCCATCCCAAAGTTAAAGACGAGAGCTTTCCACCAGCGATTATGCCCCCAGCAGCAATAGCAATGAGTAATATCCCCCAGACGGCCGGTACTATGTGTCTTGGACTTGCTCCGGTCAAAACCGGGGCATGGGTATGGAGGACATCCAGCACAGCCAGGATAAAGAGATTAAAAGAACAACTCCCTAAAAGAGTGCCCAAAGCCAAATTGGGGGAACCCACCCAGGCAGCAGAGCTCACTCCAGTGACTAGTTCCGGCATAGCAGTAATAGCGGCAAGGAGCACCAGCCCTATCCATATCCGCCCTAAGCCTGTCTTCTCAGCAATAGCATCTCCGTAACGAGCTAACTTTGTTCCTGCGAATAGGATGACAGCCAGGCATACAAGAAACTTGAACCAAACCAAAGCAAGGCAATCATACTATATATAGGGAAGGCTATAAAGGCATAGCGGATACCTGCTATATGGTATAATTATCAACGTAACCAGGGAGAGGTGACCGAGTGGTTGATGGTGCCGCTCTCGAAAAGCGGTGGGCAGCAATGCCTCGTGGGTTCGAATCCCACCCTCTCCGCTGTAACTAGGTGCACGCTGATAGGTGGGCAAGCACTCATTAGAGAGATAATGGTAGTGAAGTAAGACTCATACCTTGGAAAATATCCTGAACTATGCTAAATAAAGCACTTGAGCATTTAGGGATTCTTCACTAAGATATACTCCTAAGCAAAACGGAGAGGTGCTGGAGTGGTCTATCAGGCTCGCCTGGAGAGCGAGTGTCGCCTCTGGCGACCGTGGGTTCGAATCCCACCCTCTCCGCCAAATGAAAAATACTCGCCTACAGCGAGCGCCAGCCAGCCAATTTTGACTTAATCAAAATAGAGGAAACATGGTGAAATGAAAAAACAGTACTTCGGTGATAGAAACGATTTTCTCAAGTATGACTTGGTTCTTACTTTGATTGAGAAAATAGACAACTCAAAGTGTTTTACTTTTATTCCAATGCTCACGCAAGATGATGGATCTCGTCACGGCGATCTGACCAACTACGACGGAAGCAGACAAGGAGAGTTAGACGGTTTTCTAAAGGGCTGCATAAAGGAATCAAATAGGAATATAAGGAATCTTCGCTCTTTCATGTCAAGCAAAAATATAGAATACCACCCCTATAAAGAGGATGAATATTTTTCACATGCAGGAAGGGAACAATATTTTGATAGCATTGCTTCTTCTATCCTTAATAGAGCGGTAATACTAATCGACCCAGATAATGGATTTGAAGTTAAGAGTATGCGAAGTGAAAAGCGAAAACTGGTGAGCTGGTAAATAAAACTTGGAAAGTCATAAATGGTTATGCAAAAAAATAGATGCAACGCATACAAATGTGATGGTCATTTTGACTGCACATAGTAGCGTGTTTAGCGCTCCGCTTTGCTTCGCCCAAATGCCTTCGGCATTTTGTAAGTACGCAAAACATTAAATATGCTAAGAGATGAAGGAGAATCACTATGAAAACAATCGGGCTTATCGGAGGAATGAGCTGGGAGTCAACGGCGGAGTATTATCGCATTATAAATGAAGCTATAAGAGAAAACCTAGGTGGGCTTCACTCAGCAAAAATTGTGATGTATAGCGTTGATTTTGAGGAAATCGAGCAACTTCAACACGAAGGGAAATGGGATGAGGCTACAAACTTGATGATAGATGCTGCCAGCAGAGTAGAAAGGGGCGGAGCAGACTTTGTTCTAATTTGCACCAATACAATGCACAGAATGGCAGAAGATGTCATAGGGAATATAAATATTCCCCTATTGCATATCGCCGATGCTACTGCTGAGAAGATTGCCTCTTTGGGACTTAAAAAGATTGGCCTTTTGGGCACCAAATTCACCATGGAGCAGGACTTCTACAAAGGGCGTTTAATAAGAAAATACGGCCTGGAGGTTGTTATTCCAAACGAATCCGAGCGTGAGGTAGTCCACAACGTGATTTACAATGAACTGTGTTTAGGGGAAACAAAAGACTTGTCCAGAGAGCAGTTCAAAATAATTATCAAGAGCCTTATTGATGATGGTGCTCAGGGAATTATTTTGGGCTGCACAGAATTGCCTCTTTTGATAAAACAAAATGATTGCGCGGTTCCCCTTTTCGATACTACAGAAATCCATGCTAGAGCCGCCGTGGAACATGCGCTTAGAGAGTAGAAATTCTGCCTTGCTTTTTATGTCTATATAGTAAAATAATTACCAGGATATGGATTATTTAGCGCGTAAAACTCCAAAAATTGGCTTAGCTTTAGGTGGTGGTGCTGCCCGCGGTTTAGCTCACATTGGAGTGCTGAAGGCCCTGGAAGAGGAAGCAATTCCTATAGATATAATAAGTGGCACAAGTATGGGTGCAATTATAGGTGCCTACTATGCCAAAGAAAGACAGGCAGCCGTTTTAGAGGAGGTAGCATTAGGAATAGACTGGAAAAATTTGGCTCGCTTACTTGACCTGAACTTAGCACTCCTGCAAAAAGGATTCGTTCACGGGTACAAGGTTAAAGAATTCTTACAATCCCTCATTGGAGATGTAAAGTTCGAAGATTTAGAAATACCACTGGCAGTTGTAGCTGCCGATGCTGAAACCACAGAGGAAATCATAATCACCAAAGGCTCAGTGGTAGAGGCAGTAAGAGCAAGCATCTCGATGCCTGTGATATTTACACCAGTAAAATGGCAAGACAGGTTTTTGATTGATGGAGGAGTAGTCAATCCCGTGCCTGCCGATGTTGCCCGCAATATGGGAGCAGAAATTGTCATTGCTGTAAATGTAATTCCTGGCCCATCGCAAGGCGAACATAGCAGCTTGATTAGCAAGAAGGAAATATCTGAAACAGAGCCAGCTCATCACCTTGAAAATACACACTTATCCGCTGTAAAGAGAAAAATTGATAATCTGGTACGGGAAAATAAAGACAAATTTAAGTTCTTTGAGGAGCTTTCCAATTTTGTCACAGCCAAGACTTATGGAGCCAAAGAGGGAATAGAGCCAGGAACTCCAAATATATTTGATGTCCTGACGCAATCACTGCACGCCATGGAATACGAGATAATTAGACTAAGAGCAAAAACCGCAGATATAGTCATTAATCCCGACATCAGCAACATTGGAACATTTGAATTCTATAAAGGGGAGGAGGCTATACCACAAGGATACAAAGCTGCGCGAGATGTTCTACCACAACTGCAAGAAATGATTCATTCCGTAGGATAATAAAGGTTCCAGAGAAATTCTAAACCCCGTCAGACACAATTCATTGCTAACTTTGTATAAACTATATATACTCTTAGCTAAGCAATTTAACTAAGGAGCTAAATGAGATGGGTACGTTCAGAATAAAATTCGGGGTTATTCTAGCTATAGTGGCTATGGTAATTGTGAGTAGTGCCTGTGGCCCAAGCACACAACCACCTCCATCAGGTAATCAGCTACCAGTGATCTCAAGTCTGACAGCCGCGGAGACAGATGTTTATCCTCTATCTATAGTCGCGATCCAATGCGCTGCATCAGATCCAGATGGTGATCCTATAAGCTATGCATGGTCAACCACTGGTGGGAGCCTTACCGGGACCGGATCTACAGTTTCCTGGGTAGCTCCAGAGTATTACGGAGATTACGAGGTCACAGTTATTGTCGAAGATGACCAAGGTAATAGCACAGTTAGGTCTATAACTCTGAACGTAGTGGCTAACCGTGACCCCCAGATTATAAGCCTGGTTGCTGAACCAGATACAGTGCTGCCCCAGGGTCAATCGATGATTACCTGCGCTGCCAATGATCCAGATGGCGATGTGCTCAGCTATAGCTGGAGCGCCACTGACGGCAATATTACTGGAGTAGGCAACACAGTCACCTGGATAGCACCAGATAGGGAGGGAGAGTTTACCATTACGGTTACTGTAAATGATGGTGAAGGTGGTCAAAATATACAAATGGTATCAGTTGCCGTGGCTCTAACTGAAAAGACGGAAACCTTCAATCCACTGGCTAATGAAACTGGAACAGTGTCCCACAGCGGAGATAAAGATACCACAAGGACTTTGGCTGGGGATATTGACACCAATGAGAGATACCGTGCTTTCTGGAGCTTTGATCTTTATAGCCTGAGGGGTGTAGACGTAAAAGATGCCAAGCTTACTCTCACTACAAAGAATGTAGTTGGTCAGCCCTTCTCTAAGACTGCTACAGGGCTCGGTGGTTTGCATCTATGGCGAGTTCGTTATGCCCCGGGACAACTGCCCGATTTCGACACAGCTCGGAATTTATACCCTGAGCTAACTTCAGTTCTGTGGGAAGCACCGACAGTTATAGATGTAACCAGTGTGGTGGATAATGTTGCAAAAGGAACCACTGACCGCTTGCAGGTAGAAGCTGGCTTTACACAGGTAAGTAATGGTAACTACATTTCCGACTACATTGAGTGGTCAAAAGTTACCCTTACGGTCACCTACGCAGAAAAGTGAAAGACAGGAATCTTGGAGGGCACATAGATTAAGGTACTCTAATCAGTGTGGTCATCATCCCTGGATGGGTCACAAGATTGTTGGCTTTGCTGGTGCACCTTGAAGGTGAGAACCCTTTGTTCTTTCTTGCTTATTTCACCTATGCTAAAATCCAGTCAGGCTCCACATGGTAAGCGTTGATGAACTCAAATACTGGGTAGGCTTCTCCCGGATACCCGGGATTGGCCGAGTAAGGCTTTCACAATTAAAAGAGCACTTTGGTAATTTACAAGATGCCTGGAAGGCTCCAGCAGGTGAGTTAAAACAGGCGGGACTGGACTCACGGAGCGCGAACACACTGCTTCTTTTGCGTTCCAAGATTTCTCTAGATGCTGAGATGGAGCGACTGGAACGCTACAAGATAAAAGTCCTGACCTGCCAAGACCATTCCTATCCTCAGAGATTAAAGGAAATTCACGACTATCCCCCGGTGCTTTACATTAGAGGCAACATTCTTCCTACGGCTGATCCTTACCTAGCAGTAGTTGGCACTCGCCGCCCTACTATCTATGGACGACAGGTAGCTGAAAATATTGTAGCTGAGCTAGCACAAAACAAAGTTACCATTCTCAGCGGATTGGCTCGGGGAATCGATGCCACAGCTCACCGAACTGCTCTGGATGCTGAGGGCGAAACTATGGCTGTCTTTGCCTCAGGACTGGATATTGTTTATCCCGCCGAGAATGCTAAATTAGCTCGGGCTATTATGGAACACGGAGCATTGATAAGTGAATATCCCTTGGGGGTCAGACCCAAGGCTGAAAATTTTCCACGCCGTAATCGGATTCTGAGTGGCTTGAGCCTGGGAGTACTGGTGATAGAGGCCGGCGAAAGTAGCGGAGCTCTAATTACTGCTTTTCAAGCGCTGGAACAAAATCGAGAGGTCTTTGCTATCCCTGGCAGCATCCTTTCCCCAGCCAGCAAGGGAACTAACCGCCTTATACAGGAAGGGGCTAAGTTAGTCCGCCATTGTGCCGACATTTTAGAGGAATTAAACTTGACTATAGTAGCCCGGCAGGCAGAAATCAAAGAATTTTTGCCAACCAATGAAGCTGAATCTTCAATCTTAAAACAACTGACCTCTGAGCCAAGCCATATAGACGAAATTTGCCGCCGTAGCGGTTTAGCTATGCCAGAGGTAAGCAGCACACTAGCCATGTTGGAACTAAAAGGAATAGCAAAGCAAGTTGGGAATATGAACTATGTGCTGGCACAAGGAATTAAGGAAGCATAAGTTGTGGCAAGTAATTTAGTTATTGTCGAATCTCCAGCTAAGGCAAGGACGCTAAATAAGATCCTGGGACGTAGCTACAGTGTCAAGGCGTCCTTAGGGCATGTGCGTGATTTGCCTAAGGCGAGTCTGGGAGTAAATATAGATAAGGACTTCACCCCAGAGTATGTGATTCCGCCTCAAAAAAGAAAATTAATTCGCGAGCTCAAAGAAGCAGCTAATAAGGCTAGCTCAATTTATTTAGCTACCGACCCTGACCGTGAAGGAGAAGCAATTTCCTGGCACCTCGTGCAAGCATCTGAATTACACAAGGACAAGATACCCATTCACCGCGTGGTTTTTCATGAGATAACCAGGGAAGCAATTCAACAGGCCTTCAAAAACCCTCGCTCCATTGATATGAATCTGGTGAATGCCCAACAAGCCAGGCGTATTCTTGACAGACTCGTCGGCTATAAACTGAGTCCACTGTTATGGAAAAAGGTACAGAGGGGGCTTTCCGCAGGCAGGGTTCAATCAGTAGCAGTCAGAATAATTGTTGACCGCGAGCGGGAAATTCAAGGCTTTGTTCCTCAGGAGTATTGGATTATAGAAGTTGAGCTAGCTCCGCCAGAAGACAAAGAAAGAAGGTTTAAAGCTAGGCTTGTAACTCTAAGTGATGGCAGTAAGCTAGATATTCATAATAAAACAGAAGCAGACAAGGTTGTTGCCGACCTGGAGAATGCCAAATATGTAGTTAAATCAGTATTAAATAAACGAGTGGCTCGTCAACCTGTTCCACCTTTTATCACCAGCACTTTACAACAGGAAGCCTGGCGAAAACTGCACTTCACAGCCAAGCGCACTATGGCCATTGCTCAGCAGCTTTACGAGGGTTTGCCCTTGGGCGAAGAAGGCTCAGTCGGGCTTATCACCTATATGCGCACTGATTCCACCCATGTCGCCGCTTCTGCTATAGCTGAGGTGAGGAGCTTCATCAGGGGAAGATATGGAAGTGATTTCCTACCATCAAAACCACGTAGTTTTGCCAAGAAAGCAAAGTGGGCCCAAGAAGCCCACGAGGCAATCCGCCCCACAAAGATTTACCGTGAGCCAGAACAAGTTAAGCAATTTCTTAATTCCGACCAGTCAAGGCTTTATGCGCTTATCTGGAAGCGCATGGTGGCTAGCCAAATGTCAGCAGCTCTATACGATACAACTAATGTGGAGATACAAGCAAGCACTAGCACCGCTAGTGAAACGAACCAAACTCAGAGCTACCTGCTTAAAGCAGCTAGTTCTGCTATGGCATTTCCCGGGTTTATGACTGTCTACAGTGAAAGCAAGGACGAAGGTGAACTGGGAGAAGGCTTTGTTTCTTTACCCGAGTTGAAAACCGGTGACAAATTAAGCTACCTGGGAACTCATCCAGACCAACGTTTCACCCAGCCGCCATCCCGCTATACCGAGGCAACTTTGATAAAAGCACTGGAGCAGAAAGGGATTGGGCGTCCCAGTACTTATGCCCCCATTTTGTCCACCATTCAGGAAAGAGATTATGTGCATAAAGTAGATGGCAAATTCTATCCTGATGAATTGGGGACAGTGGTCAATAATATTTTGAGTAATCATTTTCCCAAAATCGTTGACACCGGTTTCACAGCACAACTGGAAGAACAACTGGATGAAATAGCCCAGGGCAAACATGAATGGATAGCTGTTGTGAAGGAGTTTTACTTTCCCTTCGAAGATATGCTGCGTAAGGCCTCAGTCAATGTAAACAAGATTGATATGACTAAAACAAGTGAGGAAACATGTCCTAAATGTGGTCGCCCCATGGTGATAAAGATAGGCAGGTTTGGTAAATTTCTAGCTTGTAGCGGTTATCCCGAATGCAAGACAACGATGCCTTATTTGGTTAAAATAGGGGCTCGCTGCCCTCAATGTGGTGGCGAGTTGGTGGAAAGAATTACCAGGGAGAAAAGCAACAAAAAGAAGAAAAGGGTATTTTATGGGTGTAGCAATTTCCCCCAGTGTCAATTCGCCACAAGCTATAAACCGATATCCCAACCCTGCCCTCACTGTGGTAAGCTTCTTGTGATATACAGAAAGGGCTGGGCAAAATGCACAAAGTGTGGATATAGGATAAAACTATCCGAACTGGAGATGGGAAATAAAACAGAATGAATGTCACTGCGAGGCACAAGGTGCCGAAGCAATCTCAAGAACAGGAGGAATAGCCATGGGATTGCTTCGCTTGCAATGACAGAAAGGAGTAACCTTATGAGAATTCTGATTATCAATGGACCAAATCTCAATATGCTGGGCAAAAGAGACAAGGAAATTTACGGGGATAAGACTTTGGCTGAGATTGATTCTCTGCTGAAGAAGCAAGGTGAAGTTTTAGACGTAGAAGTAGTGATATTCCAGTCCAATAGCGAAGGTGGCATTATAGATTTTATTCAAGAGCGATCAGATTCCGTTGATGGCATAATCGTCAACCTCGGAGGTCTCACCCACTACAGCTTTTCCCTGCGTGATGCTTTAGCTGACACCAAGCTACCAGTAATCGAGGTCCACTTATCTAACATTTATGCACGAGAGGAATGGAGAGCAAAATCAGTGATTGCCCCTATTGCCAAGGCCCAAATCAGCGGCTTGGGCTGGCGCGGGTATATCGCCGCCTTGCGAAGCTTAGTGGCCGAACTGAGAGGGAAAACTTGGGACTAAATCGCTTACAGAAGCTGCGAGCCAAGATTGACGAAGAAGGCTTAGACGCTGTCTTAATTTGTCAAATGGAGAATTTGCGCTATCTTTCTGGATTTACTGGCTCTTCAGGATGGCTACTTATCTCAAATAACCATGCCCTTTTAGCCACTGACTTCCGCTATGTGGAGCAGGCAAAAGAAGAGTCACCGGATTTCGAGCTTATCCAAATTAAGGGAGATATACATAATTGGCTTCCTGGTTTGGCATCTGATCAAAGGTGGCAAAAATTAGGCTTTGAGGCAAGTCATTTCCCCTTTGCCAGTTATCTTCAACTCAGTGAAACAATGAAAGTTAAGCAACCTAAGCTCCAACTCATCCCCACCACCAAACTAGTGGAACAAATTCGCTGCATAAAGGAGCCAGAGGAATTGGAACTTATCATCAAGGCAGTGGAACTGACTGATATTGCCTTTGAATACGCTAAATCGCTGATTCGACCTGGCATAACGGAAAAAGAAGCGGCTTGGGAGATAGAGAAATTCCTTCGCCAGAATGGAAGCGAGGGGCTACCTTTTGAAATTATCATAGCCTCAGGCCCCAATTCAGCTTTGCCTCATGCCAAGCCTACAGAAAGGACAATTCGCTCTGGCGAAGCAGTATTGATTGACATGGGAGCCAGGATTGGCGGTTATTGCAGTGACTTCAGTCGCACTTTGTGTTTGGGCAGAGCAGACAAAACTCTAGAGGAAATTTATGATGTTGTTCTGAAAGCACAAATGGCTGCTATAGAGGGAGTCAAAGCAAATATGAAGGGTGCCCAGGCAGACCGACTAGCACGAAGTGTTATTAAGCAAGCTGGTTATGGTGACACCTTCGGGCATGGTTTGGGACATGGCGTGGGAATAGCAGTACATGAGCTACCCACAATTGCTCCCAATTCCCCAGATAAACTGGCAGATGGCATGGTTTTTACCATAGAACCCGGAATATATATCACCGGATGGGGAGGTGTTAGAATTGAGGATATGGTGATTTTAGAAAGTGGACAGGCCAGAGTGCTTAGCAAGTCAGCGAAGGAGCTAACGTATTAAGGAAAATCCTGAAATTTAAGGTGCTCTGGTATCTAGCTGCTAGGATATAGCTTCCAAGATTGTTGTCCATAATACTGGTAATAATGGAGGTTAGCCTATGATTGACGCAGGAGAGTTAAGAAAGGGAATTGCTATAGAGCTAGATGGCACAATATACCAAATTGTAGAGTACCAGCATGTTAAAATGCAGCAAAGGCGTCCTGTGGTCCGGCTAAAACTTCGCGATGTTCGTGGAGGCGGTACCATCGAGCGCAACTTCCAAGCTGGAGAAAAACTCACCCGGGCTTTCCTTGAACACCGTTCCGTACAGTACCTATACAGTGATGGTAATTTGTACTACTTCATGGATAATGAGAACTATGACCAAATGGCGCTGACGGCTGGGCAAATTGGACCGCCCCTAAATTATCTCAAAGAGGGATTGGAATTAGAGATTTTGACTTGCAAGGATGAAGCAGTGAGCATAGAGTTACCTCCTTCCATAGAGCTTCAGGTTGTAGAGACAGAACCTGGCTTCAAAGGCGACACAGCCACAACAGGAAATAAACCAGCGAAGTTAGAAACGGGTATCACTATTCAAGTTCCACTTTTCATCAACCCGGGGGATATTGTTAAGATTAATACTCACACTGGTGAATATCTAGAAAGGGCGAGTTAACCAGGTCGTTGAAAATTTATGAACTCCAATGGATATTGAGTTTTGAAATGAGCTTTCTGAGCTCAGGAATCTTGTCTTTTAAACGGTCTTGTTGATCGATGAGAGCTGATTTACATGTTCATACTTGTTACTCCAGGGATTGTTGTACTCCCCTTGACCAAATAGTTGCTCGTTGCCTGGAGACAGGCATAGACTGCATTGCCATAGCTGACCACAACACTATTGCTGGAGCTTTAAAGTTAAAGGAATTTGCCCCGCTTAAAGTAATTGTTGCCGAGGAGATCTTGACACCTGCTGGTGAATTAATGGGGCTATTTCTCACTGAAGAAGTCCCCAAGGGATTATCTCCCGAAGAAACAATAGCCCGAATCAGAAGTCAAGGTGGCCTGGTTGGCATTCCTCACCCATTTGGCCGTTCACTTCGGCAAAACTCCAATAAGCTAATATCAGAGGAAATCCTGTCGCAGGTGGACATTGTTGAAGTATTTAACTCTCGCACCCCCCTTCCCCATAGTTCTACCAGTGCCTGGAGATTAGCCCTAGAATATGGACTGGCCACCAGCGCTGGAAGCGATGCCCATACTGCAGGAGAAATCGGCCAGGCTTATATAGAAATGCCCGAATTCAATAACTCATCTGATTTTCTGGATTGTTTATCTCAAGGCAGGATATTTGGGCGTAGGTCCAGCCCTCTAGTTCACTTTGCTAGCACATGGGCAAAGATAAGGAAACGCATCTCATCAGGAGGCAAAAGCGAGTGTTGCTAAACATTGCTTGGTTTTCCACAGGTCGGGATGAAGCCGCACGCCTGCTTCTACAAACTGCACACGAGAACATTCGTAATGGGGAAATTAAGGGGAAAATCAGCTTCGTTTTCAGCAATCGAGAGCCCGGCGAGTCAGAGGAAAGCGACCTGTTCTTTGACTTAGTTCACAACTATGATATTCCCCTCGTGTGTTTCTCTCACAGAAAATTCAAGGCTTCCATGGCAGAGGAAGATTGGCGTCTCAAATATGATCGAGAGGTGAACAAAAGAATTGAGAGATTCAGCCCCGATCTCTGCGTGCTTGCCGGTTATATGCTCATCGTAGGTGGGGAGCTATGCCGAAAATATGATATGATTAACCTTCACCCAGCACTTCCAGGTGGACCTGTAGGTAGCTGGCAAGAGGTCATCTGGACACTAATAGAAAGCAAAGCCAAAGAGACTGGAGCAATGATGCACTTAGTAAGTCCCGAACTGGATAGAGGCCCTGCGGTAACCTACTGCACCTTTTCCCTAAGAGGCAAATCTTTTGACCAATACTGGCACAGAGATGACAAAAACACGCTCTTCCAGCTTATTCGCCAACATGAACTTGCCAGGGAATTTCCCCTCATTATCCTCACACTCAAGGCTTTCAGTCAGAACAAAATCTCTATAAGGGATGGTAAAACAGTTGACGCCCAAGGAAACCACATCCAAGGATATAACCTTACAGAGGAAATAGATCGGATGGTGGAGGAAAATCTGAGATGAATCTAATTTGTTTTGATTTGGAAGGTCCTTTATCTCCCCAGGACAACGCCTACGAGTTGATGAAGTTATTCCCTAGTGGCGGCCAGATTTTTGAAGTCATCAGCCGCTATGACGATTTGCTAACCTTAGAATGCAGGCCCGATTATGAGCCGGGAGATACTTTAGCCCTCATCGCTCCTTTCCTTGCTTACCATGGTGTGAAAGAGAAACAAATCACCACTATGGGACAAGAAGCTGCCTTGACCCCGGGCGCTTCTGAATTAATCTCCAGGCTCAAATCCCAGGAATGGCGTATATTTTGCATTAGCACTAGCTATGAGCAATATGCTCTATCTATCGCACAAAAGCTAGGTATACCCGGTGAAAATGTAACTTGCACCACCTTCCCCCTGGACCAAATTCGCCAACTGTTGAGCAAAAATGATTTCGCCCTGCTGGGACAGGCAGAAAGGGAAATCACGAACCTTACTCCCTCGGTTGATGACACCAGAATAAAACAACTCCTTGACCATTTTTACTGGCAGGAATTGCCCCAGACAAGCTCAGGAAAGATCATAAATAAAGTAAAGCCTGTAGGTGGGCAACGAAAAGTAGAGGCATTAGAATACTTTGCTGGAACGACGGGGAAACCGCTCTCCCAGTGGGTAACAGTAGGAGACAGCATTACAGATTTTAAAATGCTTCAAGCTGTGGATAGAGTCGGCGGTCTGGCTATTGCCTTCAATGCTAATGAGTATGCCCTGCCCTACTCCACCATGAGCTTAGCATCTACAAGATTGGATGACTTATGGCTGGCATTAGAAGCTTGGGAAAGGGGCGGGCGCCGTGCCGCCGAAAAGACAGTTAAAGAAAGAGAAGATACCGGCGGTAAGGGCGATAGAGAGCACTTTCACTGGTTAGCTGGAACCACCGATATTTCCCACCCACTCGAAATTCACAAGAGAATTCGGCGTCTAGTTAGAGAGGAAGCTGCCAAACTAGGCTAATACAAACTCTTCAGTCTCGCTTCTTAGTCCCGTTGATTAGCCATGCCGTCGTCACAATGATAAGTATGGAAATGACGATGAGGGTAATCAAACCCACCTTGCCCAAGCCAGCAAAGCCCGAAGCATCCGCTGCATAGGCTGCCAAATATACCTGCACCAAATTCGGCAACATAACCATCATTTATCACCAAAAGCTTGAATCTAAACCAACAGCCGTGCCTTGCGCACTCTACTTCTTTTCTGGCTTGGCAAGTATCTCGTCCACAAGCCCATACTCCACTGCTTGTTCAGCGCTGAGATAAAAGTCTCTGTCAGTATCATGAGCAATCTTCTCCACCGGCTGACCTGTATGTTTAGCTATAATGTTGCGGATTCTTTCCTGCATCCTCATGATTTCCCGAGCAGCAATCTCAACATCCGCAGCCTGTCCTTGAGCGCCGCCAACCGCCTGATGAAGATGTATGGTGGAATTAGGCAAAGAATACCTTTTACCTTTAGCCCCAGCACAAAGAAGCAAAGTGCCCATGCTGGCCGCCAAGCCAACACAAATAGTAGACACATCACAGCGGAGAAGCTGAATAGTGTCATAGATAGCTAAGCCAGCACTGATAATGCCACCAGGACAGTGGATATAAAGGCTCACATCCTTTTCTGGATCTTCTCTCTCCAAATAAAGGAGTTGAGCAATGATGAGATTAGCTATCTGGTCATTGATTGGCGTACCTAGGAAAACAATCCTCTCCCTTAGCAAAAGAGAGTAAATATCAAAGGCACGCTCACCACGAGCACCAGTTTCAGTCACTGTAGGAATTATTACCTGCGATACTATATCCATCATTCCTCCTGTGTTTTCTCCTCAGTACTATTAGTAGCCATTTGCACTAACAGCTCTATCGTCTTTTGAGTACGCAGAGATTGTTCGATTGACTCTCTAACTTGAGGCAAGGCAAAAAATTGCTGCATTTTCTCCTTGTCCTCAGTATCTCCGATGATCTCCTTCACTTTTTCATCTACTTCCGCGGCGCTAATTTCAATTTTCTCCTCTTCAGCTAACTTCTCCAAGATAAGCGAGTGGATAAGTCGTTGCCTCGCCACAGGACGCAACTCTTCCTTGATCTCCTCCCTACTCTTATTAGCTCTCCTCAAATAATCCTCCACTTCGCTATAACCAAAGCGTCGCGCTTCATTCTCAAGAAGGTTATCAATCTCCCTGTCTTCCAATATAGGAGGGTAGTTCACTTGGCCAATTTCAGCAATAGTATGGAGCATCTTTTGCCCTAACTCTGAGCGGCTCTTGGCTTCAGCCTTAGCGTTCAAATCAGCAGACACCTTCTCCCGCATCGAAATTAGATTATCATAGTCAATGCTTTGAGCAAATTCATCATCAAGCTGTGGCAATTCCTTCTCCTTCATTTCGGAAACATTGACTCTGAAAGAGCATTCCTTACCGGCAAACTCTTTAACCTCATGGCCAGCAGGAATATTTAGAGTGAAAATCCGCTCTTCCCCTTTCTTAATACCTTCCAAACTCCTGGCAAATCCAGGCAGAGGTAAGTCTGACTTCTCGCTTACCTCATATACTATATCCTTGTGATTCAGAAATGTCTTGTTTTCAACATGGGCTTCAATATCCATAGTAACTAAATCACCAAACTTGAGGGGACGATCTACAGGCATCCACACTCCCTGTTTTTGCCGCAATTGCTCAATAGCCGCTTCAATATCCTCATCACTAACTTCCACAGGAATAGATTCTAGTCGTATGCTACGATAATCGCCAAGCTCAACTACAGGTTTAACAGGCACTACAGCTTTAAACATCACAGGCTCAGTTTGAACAATCTCTATTTTCGGTTGATCAATGGGGTCGAGTTCCTGCGATTCAACTGCCTCTTTGTAGAGACGAGGTATCAAACGCTCCAGTGCCTCTTCCAGTAAAGCATCTTTCCCCACGTGCTGCTCTACAACATTCCTTGGGGCTTTCCCTTTGCGAAAGCCTGGTACAGAGACTTTGCTAACCAGATATCGGTAAGCCTCATTTAGAGAGGCATTCAGCTCGTCGACCTCGACTTCCACATTAAGCAGCACCTGGCAATTTCCCATATTTTCAGTACTTACTTTCATATCTCACACCTTAACAATTTGTTTGTATTTCTGCTTAAGATTTAATTCATCAAGCTGCTCTTCATCCACATGTGAAGGGGCATCGAAGGTCAGATCAACGGCATTTTGATTTTTAGGAAAGGCGATGACTTCTCTGATAGTACGCTCCCCAGCGAGCAACATTACCAAGCGGTCTAAGCCTATGGCAATACCCCCATGTGGTGGAGCCCCATATTCTAACGCTCTCAACAGAGCTCCAAATCGGTCTCCCATTTCTTCCTCACTGTAACCCAGCAAGGCAAACAATTTTTCTTGAAGCTGTCGCTTGTGAATTCTAATGCTGCCACTACCAAGTTCAGAACCATTGCACACGAGATCATAGTGACGAGCCCTAACTTTACCCGGGGCTGTATCAAGTAACGGCATATCTTCCTCTTGAGGAGCAGTAAATGGGTGATGCATAATTCCCCAGCGGTTTACCGCCTCACTCCACTCTAATAAAGGAAAGTCTATTACAAAAGCAAAAGCCAGTAAGTTAGCATCCGCCAGATTAAGTCGCTGTGCCATTTCACCACGTAGCTCACTAAGTGATTTATTGACTACCTCTACTTTATCAGCGACGATGAGCAAGAGGTCACCGGGTCTTGCTCCAAATCTGTTAGCTATAGCTTCCAACTGAGCCTGAGTTAGGTATTTGGCGGCTGCCGACTTCACCTTACCCAGTACCATATCTCCCTCAGTGAAAGCTATGGTGGTTAACCCATCAGCCCCGTTACTTTTAGCCAGATTAATTAGCTCATCAGTTTGGTGGCGAGTGTAGTAAGCACAGCCAGGGACACACATGCCCTTCACTTTGCCATCGCCGGCAATGGCAGAACGGAAGACTTGGAAATCAGTTTCTGCAGCAATATCAGAAATATCCTTGAACTCCAAGCCAAACCTCAGGTCCGGTTTATCCGTGCCATAGCGTTCCATCACTTCCGCAAAGGATAAGCGGGGGAAAGGCTTGAGCACTCGCATTTGCGGTTTAACAGTCTCCACAAGCAAAGTGAAAAGCTCCTCCATAAGCCGTAATATATCTTCTTCTGCTATAAAACTCATTTCTAAATCGAGCTGGGTAAATTCTGGTTGGCGGTCAGCTCTCAAGTCCTCATCTCGGAAGCAGCGAGCTATCTGGAAATACTTCTCAAAGCCAGCCACCATGAGGAGCTGCTTAAGCTGTTGCGGAGACTGGGGAAGGGCATAAAACTTCCCAGGATTAAGACGGCTGGGCACAAGGTAATCACGCGCCCCTTCTGGAGTGCTCTTGATCAAAATAGGCGTTTCAATCTCGATAAATCCTTTGGCATCAAGCAAATCACGGATAAACTTTGTCACTCTATGCCGTAAAACGAGGTTATCTACCATTCTGGGTCTTCTCAAATATAAATAGCGGTTTTTGAGGCAAAGGCTCTCTTCAACTTCCACGTCTTCATTTATGTAAAATGGTGGCGTTTCTGACAGATTAAGGACAACGACTTTCTTTGCTACAACCTCAATTTCGCCAGTAGCCAATTTAAGGTTTTCTGTTCCTCGAGGCCGTGCAACAACTTCCCCTGTAACCTGAACCACATATTCGTTGCGGAGCGAGCCAGCCACCTCATATGCCTCTTGTGATACTTGTGGATTGAAAACCACCTGAACTACGCCTTCTCTATCTCGCAGGTCAATGAATACCATACCACCGTGGTCACGGTGGCGATCCACCCAACCAGCTAAAGTTACTTCCCACCCCACATGCTCCTTCCTTAATTCACCACAACTATGGCTTTTGAGCAAAAATAACCTCCACCATCTATTTCGTTTAGCGATTATAACCTATGGAAGGCTTTCACTCAATTGAATATAATAACAT
>Ga0209121_10000668_pt1 | contig 35978 bp, 24 predicted proteins | sample Cruoilmetagenom3_FD_187292 | JGI IMG/M metagenome (GOLD analysis project Ga0209121, IMG submission 187292) | Oil polluted marine microbial communities from Coal Oil Point, Santa Barbara, California, USA - Sample 3 (SPAdes) (version 2) | ecosystem: Environmental > Aquatic > Marine > Oil seeps ... | reverse complement strand
ACCTCCTTAATTTAGTGCATAAAAAAAGCTTCATATTTCTATGAAGCTATCTTAGTAGCGGGGACTGGACTCGAACCAGCGACCTTCGGGTTATGAGCTCAAAGTTGACCAAATTTTCAACCATTTTACTGGGCTACCGTTATGTAAATTTTTAAAAACGTATGCAAAAACGTATGCAGTTTTAGCTTTTGATTATACAATATTATCTTGATGCAATTTAGTAATTATTATTAGTTTTTTGAGAATTAATTTTATTTTATCATTCAATAATGTCTTAAATATAATTTAAGCATAGTTTAAAATTGAAATTATTATATTTGTTATTAAAAATTGATACTATCAGCCCAACATATTGCGAAATCATTCGGCGAAAAGCAAGTGCTTACCGAAGTTACTTTTTCTTTAAAAAAAGAAACTATATATGTATTGATGGGAGCTAATGGTAGTGGGAAAACAACATTATTTAATGTTTTAACTGGTTTTTTGAAGGCTGATAAGGGTGTTTTCTCTATTAATAATATTGCTCTAAAAAGTACTTCTCCTCATTTAATTAATCAACAAGGTATTTCTAGAACTTTTCAGGATATGAGGTTGATTACTGAACTTACCGTTTTAGAAAATATTTTATTGGCTTTTCCAAATCAAGAAGGTGAAAAATGGTGGAAAGTGTTATTTCCAAATAAAAAGGTTACTAAAGAACAATTAGAAAACAATAAAAAAGCATCCCTGATTTTACAAGATTGTTTTATTGATGATGTAAAAGGTTCAAAAGCTGGAGAAATCTCTTATGGGCAACAAAAGCTATTGAATTTAGCTTGCTGTATTGCTAATAATACCAATGTATTTTTACTAGACGAGCCAGTTGCGGGAGTTAATCCTGTTTACAGAGATAAATTAGTTGAGGTTATCAAAAAAATAAAACATAAAGGAAAAATTATTTTAATTATCGAACATAATACCGATTTTATAGAAGCAGTAGCAGATAAAATTATGTTTTTAAATGAAGGCAAGATTACTAACTTTTCAAACTACACACTTTTACGAAACAATGAAATGGTACAAGAAGCCTATCTTATATGAGTTTGTTAGACGTTAAACATATCAATACTGGTTATGGTAAAAAACAAGTGCTGTTTGGTGTGTCGCTTTCCATTAATGAAGGTGACTTTACAGTTCTAGTCGGTTCTAATGGCTCTGGTAAAAGCACCTTATTTAAGGTACTTGTAAATGATTTGCCTTTATGGGAAAATACTGAGCAAACGAGTAATATTGTTTTTAATAGTGAAGCTACTACTAAAACAAAAACACACGAACTTATTAAAAAGGGATTGTTGTACATTCCTCAAAAAAATGAATTGTTTGAAGATATGACTATTCAAGAAAACTTGATTATGAGTATCTTGCACGAGAATAACAAAAGTTTAAAAGAGGAACGCTTGAATGAAGTTTTTGAGCAAATTCCGAGTTTAAATACAAATCGTAAACAATTGGTAATCGAGCTTAGTGGTGGAGAACGTAAGCTATTAAGTTTAGGGATGGCGTTAATGAACCAGCCTAAATTATTGCTTTATGACGAGCCTTTGGCTGGGTTAAGTGGTGCTAATGTGAAAGAGGTTATTTCGTTATTATTAACCTTACACAAAAAAGGCACAACAATTGTATTAATTGAACATAGAATAAAAGAATTATTCCCTTTTGTTACCCAATTTATTGGATTGAAATTAGGTAAACGTAATACAGAAGAATTAAAAACATTGGAACATATTAAAACATTTATGATATGAATAAAAAAGGAATCATTGGATTTATAATTGTTACCTTAATTGGTTTAGGAGTTTGGTATTATTTGAATGGGAATACTGAAGTTACAGCTGAAAAAGAGGTTGTTAAAATTGGGGTTATTTTACCTTTAACTGGTGATGCTGCCAGCTACGGAAAATCATTAAAGAAGGGATTAGATTTAACGAAACAAAGGAATATTCAATTTATATATGAAGATTCTAAAGCTGAACCTAAAACCGCTGTTAATTCAGTGAATAAATTAATTAATTTCGACAAAGTTGATTTAATAATTGGAGATATGTTTACACATACAACAATGGCAATTAACCCAATTGTAGATAAAAATAAGACCTTATTAATAACACCCACAGCTTCGGCTAGTACTATTACTGAGACGAGCAACTATACCTTTAGATTGTACTCGTCAGAAAAAGAAGAAGCTCAAGTTTTAGTGGATTTTTACAAGTCCAAGTTAAATAACCAATCTGCCATTTTTGTTGCAAATGAAGATGCTATGCTCAAGGTTTCAGACATCCTTTCTTCTCAAATTCAAACCAAAATGACAAATAAATTTGAGTACCAAAAAGGGATTAAAGATTTTAAAACTCAGCTTTCAAGAATAAATAAAGATGTTAAAACAATATTTATATTAGGCTATCTTGAAGAAAGTGTATTGCTAATAAGACAAGCTAAAGAGATAGGGATAAATGCAGATTTCATTGGCTTATCTACTTTGTTTAATCCAACATTAGGAGATTTGATCAAAGGTGTTGAAAATAATATTTATGTTCCTACACCATATTATCGTGAAAATATGCAAGACTCTGTTTATCTACAATTCTATAATCATTATTTTAAAGTCTATAATGAAAAACCCGATGTTTGGGCTGCATATGGTTATGACGCAGGAAATATTGCTGAATTGATCATTAAGAAATCTAAAGAAAATATTACCAATTACATTGAAGAAATGTATAAAATTTCAAACTTCAAGGGTGTTACTGGAGAAATAACAATTAACCCCGATAGAAGCATTAAAAAACAAATGCAAATAAAAATTTATAGAAACAACAAATTTGAGGATGTCAACTAAAGTGAAAATAACACCAGATTTATATTTTGAAGAAATGAGAAAGGTATCACAGGCAACAAAGCCAGTAATACTAAAAATAATTTCATCAATTAATGAGAATTACCATGAAATAGGAAAGGAGTATAGCTACTATTTTAATAAAAGGATAGAGTCGAAAAAATTACTGTTAAGGCCATTTCTATTTAAGCAGTTTTTAGATTTATTGAATGTTAATTGGAAAGACCATTTGGAAATGATAGCTTTAGTGGAAATTGTTAACATTTCTACATACCAATCTAACCTTGCTTTTGATGGAAAAGATGGGTTTAAAACTACTCAACTAAGAAATAATCAGGTTATTGCTTCAATCTTCTCTAAGATAAGAATATATGAAAGTCTAAATACTCTAAATATTTATGATGAAAAAACTAAATCTAAATTTTCAAGCATAATAACCAAAGCATTTGAACAACTTTATTATGGACAATATCTAGATATTAATGAATTAGTATTTGAAAATAAAACTCTATTAAATAACGAGAACTTATATTTAAAAACTTATACGAATCGTTGTACAATGCTCGGTAGCAGCTTAATTGAAATGATTGCGCTATTAGCCATTACTATTTCTAAGAATGAAAATTCCACAGTAAACCAATTACTTAAAGATTTTTCTATTCTTTTTGGAAAAGCAGGTCAAGTTGTTAATGATTTAGGAGATATAGCAGAAAATGGGAAATCATACACAGAAAATCAGTTTGCCGACATAGAAAATGAAAGGCTTACACTTCCTTTAAGATTTGCGATTTCAGAAGTAGGCAAGTTATCCAAAGATTGTATAAAAGATTTTTTTAATAACACAAATAATATCATCAAAACAAAAGAATACTGTAGCAATTTTATTAAAAATGATGTTATAGAGATTAATAGCATTTTTGCTACTTTAACATCATTGGGGTATGAAACTGAAATGTTAGAAGTAACATCAAAGCTATTAACCAAAAGTAAATTTATTAGTTAGTTATGGAAGAGTATAAGGCAATATTTGTTTTTATCTTAATGTTCTGTTTTGTAGTTTTTACAGCTTGGGATATATATAAATCTAAAACAATTGAAGGTAAAGCACCATTTTTAAAACAAAGAAGTATAATATTGGCTATGATAGCAATTATAGGTTTTACTGTTGCTTTTATAGATAAAATCCCCTTTTTAGTGGCAATCTTAATCTCTATATTATTATTTTATCTTGAATTAGTTACTACAAATATTTATTTATTTAAAGATTTAAAAACTCAAATAATTGATGGGGAGGATAGTGTCAAAAAAAAACTTGATAAGACAACAGAAGAATTAAAAGATGTTTCCTCTCAATTGATGGACTATAATACTCATCCAATTATTGCAACAAAAGATAGTTTTAAACAATCAACTGAAAAACTATTCCTATTAACTTCATTAAAAGAAATCGCTCTCGAATTTGCTTTAGATTCATTGGAACAACTGAATACCAAAGCCTATATTCAAATAGATACGGAATTAAATTATTACACAAAAAACTTATCATTATTTATTGAAAAATCAAAAACCGAAATTATTGGTACGTACACCTTAAGACCAAAAATCATATATGAGCAGTTTATCGACCCTGAAACTAGTTCAGATTTTATAAATTATCTAAAAACATTTAAGGAAAAAAACCTTAGTAAGAAACGAATTGTAGTTTTTGAGTTAGAAGAGATTATTGCAATTCTTGAAGAAGCATTGTTTGAGAGAAATGGAGAAAATTTTGCTCTAATTGAAAAAAGAAGAAAGGATGCCATAGCTTATCGTATATCAAAAATGAAAGAAGGTAATCAAGAATACCAGCTTTCTGAAATACCTGAAATTGTATGGTTTGAAGAGAATATTTGTTGTGAAAATACTGATTTAGTATGGACTTTAACTCCTATATTTTTGAAATATCTAGACCTAGAAAATACTTTTAAAGATATTATTCAACCTAATGGGAATTTAAATTATATGTCAGATTTTGCAATTTTTGACAATGAAGTTTTAGTTACTTGGCGAGAAAGTAACCCAAAATACTTCTCAAATCAGGAAACAAAACCAACAGGTACAATGCTTATGAATTGGAGCGGGTCAACAACTTTAGTTTCAAATAAAATTAATAACATAAGTACTGATTGCTTAATAAAAAATAATTTTAATGAACTTCTAAGTGATATAAACAATATTGATACAATAAATTGTCATCAATCAAATATAAACTCCAAATCTTTGATTTATTTTAAGCAACTCTATAAAGTAATGAATGATAATCTAAATAGCGGAAAATTTTGGAGCAATCAAGAATATAGAACAAGTTAGATATGCAATTATTATTAAATATTTTAATTTTGATATGCCTTTATTCTTTAATAGGCTTTTCTTTTAAAATAATATATTCTGCTTTGTCAAGTTTTGTACTAGATATTGCTATAATCCTTTCAATAGCACCATATATTACTTATACTTTAGTCCAAACATATCCAAATTTTATATTTGCAATTTTAGTCACGTTAATATGCTGTATATCATTGAGCATTTTTTTTTATTTCATTCTATATAATCCTTTAAAAAAACTCAAATTAGAAAACTGGCAAATACTCCTTTCTTCATTAGGCGTTTATATAATCTTACAAAATCTTATCTCCATAATTTGGGGAGATAGCACTTTAAGTTTTCGTACTTGGGAAGTTAAAACTGGGCATCTAATTTTAGGTACTTATATTACAGATGTGCAAATAATCACTTTTATTTCTTGTGTCATTTTACTGTTTTTTAGTTGGTTGTTTATTGAAAAAACAAAAATAGGTCAACAAATTAAGGTAGTTTCTTCCAACCCGAAATTGAGTAGTTATTATGGTATTTCTGTCAATAAAGCAACTATGTGCAGTTTTGCTTTAGGCAGTGGCTTAGCTGCTTGTGCAGGTATATTAATAGCAGCAGATACAGATATGACTCCAACTATGGGTTTTAATTGGTTGCTGTATGGTGTTGTTGCAATGATTATAGGAGGTATGGGTAAAATTCGTTATTTGGTATTGGGTGCTTTATTGTTGGCAACTGCACAGCACTTATCGGCTTATTATTTAGATAGTAAATGGATGAATGCAACTGCATATATTATTCTCATTATTTTTCTTTTCTTTAAGCCATATGGTTTTAGTGGGCAAAAACTTAAAAAGCAAGAGTTATAATGGACTATATTTTACACCTTGCCATATTAATTTGTATTTATACCATACTGGCCCAATCTCTAAGTTTGGTAGCAGGATATAGTGGTCAAATCTCTTTGGCTCAAGCAGGTTTTTATGGTATTGGTGCTTATACTACTGCATTACTTTCTGTAAATTATGGCTTTCCGGCTTTGGCAACTATGCCATTAGCAATGCTTTTATCTGGATTAATTGCCTATATAGTTTCTAAAGTAGCTGTAAAAACAGTTGATGATTATTACATCATCATTACGTTGGGTATTCAAGTGGTTATTTTTTCTATTCTTAATAATTGGCAAGAAGTAACCAGAGGACCTTTAGGAATCTCCGGTATTCCATCTTTTGATTTATTTGGATTTGAAATTGATAGTAAAATTGTTTTTTTAATCGTAGCTGTATTTTTTTCTGGACTTATTTGGTTTGTTCTACATCAAATAGCATCTTCCCCTTTTGGAAGAGTATTACGGGCATTAAGCGAAGATGAAGTTTATACCAAGAGTTTAGGTAAAAATGTTGGTCAATATAAAATAGTCTCTTTTACTATTAGCGGAATGTTTGCTTCTATTGCTGGTGTTTTATATGCTAATTACATTAACTATATAGACCCATCTAGTTTTACAGTTGATGAATCAATTTTTATTTTAAGTATTGTCATTATTGGTGGTATGCGAAACCTAAAAGGCATTTTCTTTGCTGCTATATTTTTGGTGCTATTACCAGAAGCATTACGATTTGTAGGTATGTCATCTTCTATTTCAGCTAATATGCGACAAATTATTTATGGTATTGCTTTGATATTGGTTATTTATCAAATGGGAGTAAGAAAAAAGAATTTGACAAATCGTATTTAAAATATATTATTCTCAAAAAGTTCATCGCTTTTTTTAATAATTGGATCATACCAATCTACTTTATTGTTTGCCCATATTATCCAGGTTTTTAATTCCTCTGTTAAAGTTTGGCTTTTTATAGCATTTGTTTCAACAGCCTGAATGTAAACGCGTAATTGTTGTGTTTCATTCCATTTTTTAGCATTTTCTTTTAGCATATTAAATTTAGCTACTTCATTTTCAATCTTCTTTCTACGTTCTTCTTTAATTTTTCTTTGTTTTTCATATTCACTATGCCATTTTTCATTTTCTATTCTATGTTCTTTTATTTTTTGTGCTTTTAATTCTAAACTTGCTACAATGTTAGATAGCTTAGTTTCTAAAGGTTTAGTGCTTGTTTCTCTCCACTCACGTTTCCAATAGCTTTCACCTATTTCAAATGCAATAATACCTGATGGGACAAGTTCTGAATGTTCCCAATTGAAGCGATAATCTGGGTCTTTAATCTTTATTCGCTTTAGTATTTCTCGACATCTAATTGTTATTCGTTCATTGAATATAATAACTTCTGTATGATACCCATTTATTTCAACTGTATGATTTCTTTTTTTTAGGAGTTTTAAAAGAGCGTCCATAAAACATAAGGCTTTTAAAACATTGTTTTTACCTACCTCAATGTTGACTATATTTTGGGAAGTATACCTAATGTTTTCTTTAAACATCCAACCTTTTGGTTTTTTATAGTTTTTTATGTCTGCTTTTGCAGCTTTAATTAAAGGATGTGGTTTAGTTAGTTTTTCAGGGACTTTTAGAGAGATATTAGGTGTGTTTTCTATTTCTTTTTTTATACGATAAAATGCTGTTTGGAAATGTTCTTCATAGATCATTTGTCCATCTACGAATTTTAAACCGGTTTGTTTATTGTCATTTTTGATTTTAGGTAATGGAGGAATTTCAACTGTTTTTTTGAACTTTAATTTTGACCAATATCCAGATGAAGGAGTTGGTATTTCTAATTTTTTACAAATGTTACGAATTATAGTATCTGGAATATTGTGTTTTTCGGAAATAGTAGTAATTGGAGTTTTCCAGATTAATAGGTACAGTTCTTTGCGAGATATGTTCTTTTGTGAATTCATAATGTAGTACTTTAAAAATGAACACTAAATTACTATAAGGGTAAATACGGACTGCACGGATGTTTTATCTTTGTACTGTGGTTTCTTTATGGAAAAGGGTTGAGAAACGTAAAGGTAAATTGTAAGTGTCAACTTCTAGAAAATTCTTTACTTTTCCAGTATATGTATATACTCTTCAGTTTTATCTGCTTTGTGGTTTCTGTTTTCAGTTTTATCTGCTTTAAATCTTTGATAGTTTGTTGATGCTAAATCGTACTTACCATATTTGCTCATTATTTCTTTAACATCCTTTACTCTCATTAGTCCTTCATTATTGTAGCTTAAGAATATGTATTTAAAATTGGCATTTTTGATTAGGTCTTCAAATTCTTGTTTTACTTTGGACTTGCTGCAGTAGTTAGATCTATTGTAATCTCTTAAACCGGTTTTTCCTTTTGGAATAAAATCATCATATTTTGCAATCGTATTTAACATATGGTAATTTGATCCATATTGCCTTGCGTTGTATGGAGGATCCATATATAAAATATCACCTTCAATAGACTTTATCAATTTATTACTGTCTTCATTAAAAACTTCGTGTTTATTGTCGTTTAGTGAAAAATCAGCGGGAATCAGTATTAATTTTTTTTGTGCAGATTTTTTTAATGCCTTTAGATAAGCCCCATACACAGATGCTGTGTTTGCTACTTTATCAGCACTTTCTAACAAACTAGCTAATAAAAAATAATATAAGTTATTATCTAATTTTTTTTTAGCTTTCCAAGTTTCAATTTTGGAGCGAATGGCATCAATTTTTTTACCGTTGTAGTCAGAGAAATATTGTCTTTCTCCATTACCACCTTTACAGTAATTATTGTAGATAAAACCTTCTAATAGCTCAGTGTTATTTAATTCTTCAAAGTATTTATTGCTTTCATTTATTAGGGTGTGGTTACCAATGTAGTTTCTATTTAGAACAAAACTATAGTACTCAAAATCATTACTAATAACCTTTTTTACTTCTTGTTTAAAGTTTCTTCCAACAATCCCTGTTCCTGCGAAAATATCACAAAAAACTAGATTTGATAAATCTTGACCTACGACCGAATAAACAGTTTCTTTAATAAAGTTTGATAGTTTTAATTTTGATCCAATATAGTTCATTCAAATTGCGCCTTATTTATTAAAAAACAAAGCACAATGATAGGGTAAATAATTAAAAAAATCTAAATATTTATTATTTTAAAACAAGTGCTTGGTTAAAAGCTTTTGGATCAAACCAATAACAACCTTTACAGCCTATATTGGCATCATATTTAGTCTTACCAATAGTGAATGATATTGTGTACCCTAAAAGTTTGGCATCATACCTATTCCCAGTTGCAGCACATTCTTTGCAAAATTGTCTTTTCGCATCGTTTGCAGGTTTGCTCAATGGTTGAAAATCTTCAAGCTTTTGAGTAGCAGTATTCATTATTCTTACATCTACTTTACGCCCGTCTTTATGATCAACTTCAACTTTATGATCGCTACTTCTTCGTGTACCAAGAATAGCACATCGTTTTGCACCAATGTTAGTTTTAATATCTTGTCTTATAGATTGGGTCAACTTGCTTGTTATAGATGTATTAAAACCATTTAATCTGATTCTATCAATTGAATTTCCAGGCGTAATAGTTTTATCAGTTTCTACATTGTAAAGTTTAGCTATTGCTGATGATTTTCTGCCCCAAGGAAAACCATTTGAAAAGTATAAATCTTTATAATCATCAATAAACTCATTTTTAGAAACCCAACGTGAAATACCTTGAGTATTTGGTTTTGCTAGTTTGATAAATAAATCGTGTACTGCCATTTGTTTTTATTTTTTAATCCATATTATATCGGAGAAAACTTTTCCATTGCCAAAATCAAGTTCAATAAGATTGTCTTGAGAAAAACTCTCTACATAATTGTCAATGTTGGTTTTTAGAAGCATGATTTCAGCTTTCATTTTCCAATGTTGTTGGGTGTTATTATCATATAACACAATAAAAAGCCGATTTTTTAAATGCTTTCTTCCTTGTTGGCTTTGGTTTTCATACAACCAAGTAATTAACTCTTTTTTATTGTTTTGAGCATATTCAATTGATTTATTAAACCCTTTTGGGAAAATGGAAGTTTTGTGATCAAATGGAATCTGATTTATTTTAAAATCGACTAATTTGTCATAAATATTTTTATTAGATTGTACTCCTTTATGTGAACCAAATACATCTTCAGCAGCCATTGCAGACCAGTAATTGTACCATCTGTTTAAGGCGTAGTCTCTTAATTCTTGACTTAAGGGCTCTATTTTATTTAGTAAAGCCTTTATGCTATATGTTGTATATATGAAATTAGTATCGGAATCCCAAGTATTAGATTGTTTTCTACCCCATTTGTATGGGTACACTAATCTCTTTTTTAATTCGTTTTCAACTCTTTGTAAATCCATAATTTTGTTAGGGTTTTAATTATAAAGAAGAATAACAAAACATTCAACTTCATATACAACGTTACCTTGAGTTTTGTGATTAAAAGTAAATTTAACTTTTAATGGAGTTTCCAAATCAGTGGCCTCAATAATTTCTGCAATTCTTTCAATAGTTACATCTTCATCCAAATAAACTACAAGCAATCTACTATCAGCACCAAATCGACCTTCATCTTGAAGTTTATACAAATATTCTGCTACAATTTCTGGGTGTTGAATAGCTATATTTTTCCAGTCATCTCCGTATTTTGCTTTAAATTGGTTTGTAGGGCTTTTTGCTACTTTTTGATCAAAAGAAATACCATTAATAAAGAAGTCAACCGACCTACGATGATTTAAAGTAGGTAAAATATTTGTGTTTTTATTAAATACTAATGTTTCAATATAATCATTTCTAAGTGTGTTGATTTCTTTTACACGTCTATATTTTACAGCTGCATTTTTTGTTTTTTCATCTCTTTCATCTTCAGCTATATTTTCAGCATTTATGCGTTGAACAAACCCATCAAAATCACCTTGAGAAAAAGGCCAAGCAAAATCACCTAAATCTAACTCATCCCATTCAGAAAGTAATTCTACCATTGTCACATTTGAATTTAAACCACGAGCATACTTTTCAGTTTCTTGAAATGACACTCTAATTATATCAATTGCAATAGTGTAATTCCAAGTTTCAACAATTTTATTCCAAATTTCGTTTGTACCTAAATCAACAATTTTAACACCTTTAAGAACACCTCTTGTAACTGTTCTAAAAGGTAATTTAATATCTTTTTTTTCTTGTAATTTTATTAAATATTGAATAGCATTACCTTTATTTGCTAAGATTTTTTTTGCTATTTCAATTGTTATGTTTTGGTTAATATCCATTATTTTATTTTTTTAAATACTAGTATATATTCGTGTTTGAAGATAAAGTAATCGCTATTTAAAGCTCTGTATTTCCAGATTGCTCCTTTTCCTTGTTTTGCTCGATTACCTTCAATGTTTTTTACAACAATCCCTTTTAGTTTTACATCAAAGTTGCTTTTGATAGCGTCCATTATGTGAAAGGACAATGGAATAACTTCACTATTTTTATAAACATCTCCTATTACTATTGAAAAGTACCGATCATCTTCTAAATAATTCAATGCGTTTTTTACGACTGATATGAATTTTTTCATAAAAAGCTTCAAGTCTGAGATTGTAGAAAGGTCTTCTTTTTTATCTGAAAACTTTACAATATCTAAATAAGGTGGATGCATTATTACAAATTGCACCTTTTCTTTTTCACCTATTTTATCTAAACCAATTTTAATGGTTTTATCAAATTGAGATTTATTGGTTACATCACAATTCGCAATATGATATTTGATGTTATTTGAAGCAGCCATTTTATCTTCAACAAAATTCAGCATATCTTCACTAATGTCAAATCCAATAAAATTTCTTTCTAAATTTTCACATTCAAAAAGGGTTGTACCACTACCTAGAAAAACATCTAGCACAGTTTCATGTTTTTTAGTATATCTTTTTATGAGTTGATACGGAATTTGTGGTATGAAATTTCCGTGATACATATTGGAATGTTTTCCAGATTTATCCCTTTCATTAATCAACCATAAACTATCTACATTGATATCTGTTTCTCTCCATTGTTTTAAATCTATATCGTTGTGTTTCATTTATTTGGCGTATGTTTTAAAATAATAAAAATGCATCTCTAATAATATCTTTATCTGCAAGCTGCATTTCGTTATTAGGGATTTCATTTAATTCTTTCAAGCTTAAATCGGCATCAACTAAGTATTGAGCTTGATTTTTATTGTCAATATAAAAAGTGATAATCACAATATGTTCAAATTCAGACACTTTTGTTGTCATTGGCATACCTTCAGTAGGCTCGTCAGGTGTGATATTAAAATTTTTACAATTTAAAATAACTTTTTCAGCATCACCTGTAAAGTATAATCCTTCTATTATATAATTATCAAAATAATAATCTGTTATTATTCCACTGTCTAACTCAATCCCTAATTTTAATTCTTTCATAGTTTTTTTTACTAATTTATTTATTTTCTATTTTTTTAACTGAATATCTATTGCAGAACTACCTGCTTTTATAAAATATTTCATTTCTACTTGGCCAAATACATTGATATTGTCGTGCCCTGTTAAATAATTACCAATGAAATTTTCATTTCTGGAAGGTAAATCTCTAATTACAGTTTTGTATAATGAGCGGTATTGTTGGATGTTTTTAATCTTCATTGGTTGGCTATCGATTAAATACTTTATTAATTATTTCGTCTATATCTTTTAAAGAAAATGCTCCTCTTATACTGCCATCTTCCATTGTTATAGGACTGTCTTCTGATATTATTAATGTGCCATTATTACCACCACCTTCTTCAAATGTTAGAATATCATTGTCTTTGTACCATTGGTATTTTTCTTCCCATCGATGTTTGTATTCCTCATCGAATAACATTCCGCAATGCTCCCAGTAATATACTTCTCCAGAATCTTCATTTTCAATAGTAAAATCAGGTAGTTTTTCTACTTCCTTAATGGTTAGTTTCTTTTCGTAAAGCGGACTTAAATTGTTGTCTAGTAATCGCTGATAAATTAGTAATTCACTTTTGGACCTCAACATTTTACCATCACTTGCTTGGTGAATTAAATTCTTCTCCAAATAATTACCTTCAATCTCAACCAATTCAGGTTTGTTAAAAAGGTTTGTAATTCTACGTAATGCATCTGATTTTAAAGGTGATGCTAATTCTTTTATATCAAATACATTCCCTTGAAATAATAAAATGACTTTATCTTTTTGCCTTGTTAAAGAGGTATACAGCATTTCTCTAGATAACAAAAAGCAAGGATTTGGGATTACTAAAATTACTTTACCAAACTCACTACCTTGTGCTTTATGTACTGTAAGTGCATATGCTAATTCTATTGGCACATCTGCTTCTTCTTTAAAATCGCTAGACCAAAATGTATAAGAATATCCTTTCTGCGATGTAAATTCTATTTCTACATTTTTTGGTTGCCCTTTAAATTTTGCATTTTTCCTTTTGAATTGACCCGTTACTAAACCTATTTCACCATTTGCAATGTATTCTAAAGCATTATTTTTTGGATACACTGATTTTCTTTTGTGATTTCCAAGATTTATAATTTTATCTCCGTACACTATTTGCTCTAAACCGACCGGTTTAGGCAATTTCTTTTCTGTATACTCTATTAGCTCACCTGATTTATTGGTAAAACTTCTTTTAATACCATTGATGGCATAATCTACCTTTGCCTTTCTAAATTGCTGATGAATCTTCCTGTTAATTGCTTTTACACCAAATGGCTTTTCTCTTATAGGCGATAGTATTTGCCAACCTTCTACTTTATTTACAGATGGTTCTATACCAAAATAGTTAGCATCATTTGTATTGTTGAAAAACCTACCATCGCTTGAACCTAACGATTCATTAAACGCTTTTACATCCTCAATAGAATTTAGGTTTAATTCATCTACTAATACCTTTTCAAAAACCTTATTAAAATCTTCTTCATTTTCCCAATGTTCAACTCTTAAATATTTTGAATTTGGCTTTGTTAGTATTTGATTGATAATACTATCTGCTCCTGGTTCTAGTGCTTCACCACTAAACCATTCTGCCAATTGTAAATCTTCACGTTTAGAACCTCCTTGGCGTCTTTTTATAGTCAATTCTGCATAACCTTTTCCAACCCTTGGAAATCCAGTTTCAATATTATCTGGTTTTAGATGCTGTATAATATCTACAAAAGGTCTTCCTGCTCCAATTGGTGGTAATTGTCTATGGTCGCCAACTAAAATAAACCGTTTTACACCTTTTAAGCATTCCAATGTAGTGGCTAACATTTCTTCGGTTAGCATTGAAGCTTCATCTAAAATAACTGTTTCATAAAGTCCTTCGCAATATTGTTCTGAAAAGACATATTGTTGAATGTCACCGTTGTATCTATTATAACCAGAAAGGAATTGTGCCAACGTTTTAGAAGTTACTTGTAAATCTTTTGCAACTTCTTCCATTCGCACCCTTGCTTTTCCTGTTGGTGCTAATAGCAATACTCCATTGTTTTCAACCTCTTCTTGACCTGCAAGTATAGTTAACAAGGTTGTTTTACCTGTACCTGCAGGACCTATTAAGACTGAAAATCTACTCTCTGCTATTTCTTTTAAAGCAACTGCTTTTTCTGTTCTTGCTTTTAGTTCTTGCTCATCTGGTTCACCATCTGTAAACGGGTTTAAAGCTTCGTCTAACAACCCACGCCAATCTGCTTGTAATGGTAAACGTTTCCCTTTAATTCTATCCACTACTTTTTGATTGATAACCGTTTTTGCTTTTGCTAAACGCTCTAGTTGATAGGCTCTATCTTCATTTTGCATTTCTTCTAATACAATGCATCCTTCAAAATGTTCTTCTGCCAATTCAAAATAATCACTATTGATAGGACACGCTGGCGTTATAGCTGCTTCTCTTATTTGTTTTATGATTTCCTTACGAGGTAATAAAGTATGCCCTTGTAGTGCTGCCCATTCTAATTGCTGAATGGTTATTGCTCTAATACGAAACATCTCGAATGGATCGTTAAACACTAAATTATTTGGAAATAAATCCTCGGATGGATTTTTGAGATACATCCCTAAATCTATGGTGCTTAATGCTACTGGTATATTGGTATGCCTTAAATCTTCGTAAATTAAATATGGATTTTCTAAATATTCTTTATCATTACGTTCTACACCTATTTTTTCTCTTTCTTCTACTACAAATAGTGTGGTTGCTTGTTCTATAGTAACATCAAAACGACTTAATAAATGTAATAGCTGGATGCGTGTAGGTTTTGCTTTTTCTTTTAAGCGTTTATATAATTTTTTGGTATTAAAGCCAATTAATGAAGCCACATCATCGGTAAGAATACCTTCAGGGTTTTCTAATGCTTTTTCAAAAAGTAACCACGCATTGTCATTATCATCTTCTAAAGCGTTGGTAATTTGTGCAGCAACAAAATGCCCTTTTTCTATACCAAAAGCGCATAAGGCAGCTCCCATACCAGGATACGTACCTCTTAATTTTTCTAATTGTGCAATTTCGTTATGAATCCATTGGATGCTTTGTTGATGATTGCTTCCAATACCTAACTGTTCTGCTTTTTCTAACGATTTGATACACTCTAACAATACACGTATGGCACTATCATTACTTACGTGTTCTGTACCATACGAAAACTCAAATTGTTTATCACTAGGAACAACCACTGCTAATTCCGCTACATCAAAATCTGGATGTTCTTGTTGGTATTCTAAAGCGTTATGGTATGGCAATAAAAATCCGTTTTTATTATCCTCATGAATGGTGTGCATAATCATATGCTCCCAATACGCTGCACCAAAACGTTTGTTGCTTCCCTCATAAGCTTCAGAAGGAATTATTTTTTTTATTTTACCCACACCTGCCAATACTCTTCCAGAAGATTCTACAAAAGGTACTTGTTTGGCATAAAAGAATACCAATGAATTTTCTTCTTGTAAATGCTCGAAAAAACAATTGAGTAAGGCTTTTTGATTGCCAATTTCTTGTACCCAGTTATCATTGCCATTTTTTGCCCACTCTAACACAGGTTCTCTTGCGTTATCAAAGTTTAGCGCAAAGTTTGCTGTTTTATCTGCTGCATTGTCTTTCAACATCCAATGGTAAGGCACTGCTGCTGCAGAAAAACTAGGAAACTGTACACGCGTTGGTTTTAAATGACCGTGTGTATTGGGTGAACTTTGAGCATACGGATGCTTGAGTGTTTTAAAAATAGAAAAGTCTGCCATAAAGGTAGCACGCTCACCTATACAAACTGGGTATTTATCTTCTGGTAAATCATTTAAAAACTGACCTGCTAATTCTTGTTCTTGGTCGTCTTTACGGTTTAAGGCACAGTTTTTAAGTATTAAACAAGCACCATTGGCTTTTGGATTGTTACAAATACTACCATTCCAAGCGTTATCATGCCAAGGTACACGAATGGATAAATGTTTCAAATTATATCGAGGATTGTATTTCATAAACTTTTATTTACTTTTTTATTTAAAGTACTTGATTCCTTGAATTATGTGTATAGTACTACTTTTCAACCAATTCTTTTAGATGTTCAAATATCATCACCATTGATAAGGTGTCTAGTTCACAATATTTAAGCAGGGCGGCTGTTAATTCTGCAACCTCAGCTTTTGACATATCTGTATATTGTAGTTTTCCATATGCGGTTAATGCTGCACCTCCATTATCTATATCTTCAATTTCAGATAAAGTACTTTCCAATTGTTCTTCAGTCCAACCCTCAAATACAGAAGGCAACATTTTGTATGGGCTTATTACTTCATCCTTATCAACCTCTAACCAAATATGATTCTCTTCAAAATTTTTACTAGTTACATTTATTTGATTTATTGGTTTGGCATATTTTTCTTGTAGAAATTTACTAGAATTTAATGCTGCAGGTAAAACTTCTTTAATTGAATTAGAACCTTTTGTAAAGGGATTGTAATAAAAATTCTTTTCAACTACCCATAAATCTACCATATCTCTATCTCCTTTCCAATATGTTGTACTATCTTTTTTAGAGTGGGAGATGTTTTGTATAAAATTTATTAGCTCATTTTTATCTGGTTCATTTGATTCTAGAAGCTGCACATATATCGAATTTAGAATCGAATTCTCATGATTAGAATACCTAAAGATAGAGCCATTATCATTTTCAAGCGCTTTTTTTAAGACACGAATAAATTCAAAATTAGGAAAAAACCCTGCTTTATTGTTGATATATTCATTTGCATGTTCAACTTTACCATCTAGATGATATATATGATGCGAAAACTGAAAAGCCACTTGTTCATATGGTTTTAAACCTTTATTAAAAGGTAGGGCTACAGTACTGGTTTCAAAATCAATAAAATGTAATGGATATACCCAACTATCCATTTCTTTTTTCAAACCCTCTTTGTCTACAAATATTGATTTATCATTTTCTACAGCTTTTTCTATTTGCAGTATTTGACGATTAGTTCTACTTAACTTGTCAGCTTCTATTTTTAAATTTATGTTTTCTTCTGTAAGCTGATCCTTAAAAAAAATTCCTTCATCAAATAATTTGTTGCCTTGAGTGAAATAATAAATATCAAAAATATTTTCTTTATCAAAATCGATTTCGGACCAATTATGTTGCTTGATAAAACATTCTTTAAAGCCTGATTTTAAACCATTTTCATTCTCATCAGGTGTACATGTAAACTCACAACTTTTACAGGCTTTAAAACTTGTTGGCCAGTTTGCATACCTATCATTAATATAGGTTTCTTTCAAAAATATTATGGCTTCTTGAAACGTTAAACTATCATGATATTTATATTTATTCGTTTCAATACCATTAACAATATGTGTGATATTTTTTCTTCCAAGAACAGGACTTCCTGTTTCTTCTAATAAATTTACTTTTTTTGTTATTCCTGTTCTATTATTTTCTTTTTTAGAAATTCTAAACAACTGGTTTAACCCATTTATGCTTGCTTTTTTAGATTTGTCTGCCATCATTAAATAGGATTGAATATTCCAATCTGGAAAACACATTTGAATCACATATTTTTGAAAAGCAATATCAAATAAATAAGGTTTCCAATTTGCAACCGTACTACCTCTTTTACCAACGAATAAATACTCATCATCAGGAGTAAAAGATTTAGACTTTACTTCAATTAGTTCAATATCGGTGCCTTTTTTAACTAAAACATCAACTCTAATAAATAAACTATCTATTAGAAATGCAGGCTCATAGATTATAACATTTTCTTGTTTTAGTAATTCTTGCGTTTGCTGCCAAAGTAAATCATAATCTCCATCATTACCTTCAATTAAAACACCATTGGGATAATGCATACGTGCCAATTCTTCTACTTGAAAACCACCTTGAGCCAAAGCTTGTAAAAATGGATCTTCTTGTTTACTATTTGCGTATTCTTTTTTACGCGTATAATACAATTTATTAGGACATTCTAAACCTAGTTTGAATCGTGATTTTGTTAATACTCTCATAGCAATCATTCATTTTATTTAGTTTCTTTTTCTTTTGATGTAGGTTTGATTCCTGACCTTAAAACAGTTTCATCTTTTATCGACATAAATGGTTCATATAGTTTTTGATAACCTCTACCTATAACTCCTTGATATTGATATAGATTTGGGTTGTCTTTTTCTTTCATACCTCCCTGTAAAATATGTGCCTCAGAAATGCCTGGATATAAATCAATAAAGAAAATATTTTTAATTCCTAATTGATATGCTTTTTTTGAACATAACTCACAAGGAGAGGCTGTAGTAAATAAATTACCATTATATAATCCTTGACCACCATTTTTTGCAATTTGCATCATCGCATTTTCCTCTGCATGTAATGATCTAGTATGCACCTGGTTGTCCTTACCTTCATAGTTATTGTGAAATGTTTTAAAGCAATAAGCACAAGGTCTACCTTCTAAGTTTTCTTCTAAATCTTTTGAATATTTATTGAAATCGTCTTTTATTCTCTCATTAAAACTTTTTTCATCTTCATATTTATGGTCTGTTTTCCCTAGCTCAAATTGGGTAAAGTCTTTCTTTTCACCATCCGTTAAATCTCTTAAATCTCTATTTGCACAAGGAGCTTGCCCCTGTGGAACATCGTTCCAACCAATTCCCTTTACAGAAAAACTAGCATCGGTTACAACAGCACCAACTTGCCTTGAAATACAACCTGAATTTAACTTAGTAGTATGCGCAATTTGCATAATTCGTTCAATATATGTAGGTGTTACTATACCTGGTTGTTGAATTAATGCAATTAACTTTAGTATTTGCAATTTTAATGGTTGATACACATAAAACTCATTTGTTTTATCAATCTGTTTGTCTGGGTCTTTACTTTTAACTTTCTCTACAGCTTCTATGTATTCTGTTAAAATTTCTTCATCACTTATCACTTTACCTAAATAAGTATGGTAATCTGCTTTTTGAACACAATTTTCTACATCAAACCCATCAAAAATACCTTTTTTGAAGTCTTTAACTTTATATTCTAATTCGTCGAGATCAGCTATTAGTCTTAAATTCTCTATAGCACTTGTAATGAACTTTTTATTTTTATATTTCTTTTTAATTCTATTCTTTCTTTCTGATTCATTGCATTTTGCAGCAATCATATAAAAACCTGAATACTTTTCTTTAAAGTACATTAATTCATATGAATTCTTAAGTCTATCTATAATCACATGAGCTCTTTTCTTTGAATACTTTCTGTGTGTTTTAATTAATTGATTAATTACATCTGCAATGATATAAATGTGCTTTAACCCTTCATCTTCATTATTATCTTTTATTTTTTCAATTTCTAATGTTCCAAAACCTCTTAAATAATATGCGCTTATATGCATTAATTTATGCCTAAGAAACGGACTATAAGCATCTAACCCTTTATAAAATATATTTGCAAATTCTATATATCCTTTTTCAAAGAAAAAATTATCATTACTATCTTTTAATGTTTCAAATAAATCTTTTTTCTCTGGTGGAAAATTCAGTGATCGTAAAGGTTTTATTAGTGAGTTTTTAAAATCTGATTTTAAATATGTCGAACTTCCTTCAGCTATACCAACTGTACCTCCAAATCTTGGTGTTTCAAAATCTTTTTTATAGTTTCCAGTACTGCAAATCCAATTAGAAATATTTTCTGCAAATTTTTCTGGATGCTCATCATAATTATAATTTAAAATGAACAATAACAGAACATTCCTGTAATCTAGTACGTCAAACTTTATCCAATTTTTGCTAAATTCAAAAAAATCATTAATTCGTCTAATTTTACTCGCTTCACTATCGCTTATTCCTTTATATATTTCTTGAAAATCTTTTAAAAATGTTATTTGTTCATCATAAATTTTTTCTTGTTTTAAAAAGTCAACTATTACGTCTGAACCAGAACGCATTTTCCCAGTTAATCCTAAAAGGATAAAATTCTTTCTTAAACCATAAAAATTATCTAAACTCATATTTTTTTCTTTTTCAATTAACAATTATTTTTATTTTAAAATTGTATCTCTTAATAAACCCGTAATATTTTACATTACCGCCAAAATTTTATACTTAACCCCACCAAAAACAAAAGTATCTCCAACTTTTCTTCCCAATATATTTTCTGCTAAAGTTGAGGTTGGTGCTATTTGTTTGTGCTCACCTGTAAAATTGCCTTTAACAGCATTTTTAGTTATATGGTAATTAAAAATTGCGCCATCTTCATTTTGAATGGTTACTTTGCTATTTTCTTTTATAGCCATTGGCTCTTTACTATTTTCTGTAAATAGACCGTATTGTGCTTGTGGCTCACTTACTTTGGTTACTTTTTTCTTTCTTACGGTTTTCTTTTTACTGTCACTAAATATGGTGCCTTCTGGTATTTCTTGGTTTTTTTGTTTGTAAAAAGCAATAACATCTTTCTTTTTATGTAAACCTTCTTTTACCTCTTCCTCATAACGCTCGTGGTTTAGGAGTAATAAGCGTTTTAACACTTCTTTACGGGCATCTGGGTGAATGGTGTAGCGTACTCTGTCATTTTCTGGTAAATAGTCTATCTCATAAAAATTGTGGCGCAGTTGTATATCTTGCCAACCATAAGAAGCTAACACCGCCTCATCCATTTCTTTGTGCAGTTCTCTTAATTTAAAAATTAATGGTACAGCCTCTTCATAAGAAATATTGCCTTCTTTCTTTACTTCTAAATGGTTGTATAGATTCCAGGTTGCAGTACTATATTCTTTTTCAAAGTTTTTAGCAACGAGGGGATTTACTTTGAAAAATAAATTTGGATTGTGAAATTGGTTGTATGTCCCTGTAATCCCAATATTTATCTTTATCATTAATTTTTGTTGGAAAACAAATTGCAAATCACCTATTTTATTTAATTTACTTTTATTTTCAGGATTAACTATTGGAAATGGAAAGGTATCAAAGCAAGTGGTTGGACTTATACTTACGGTGCCAGTTCCCAAAGTTGGGCTATACTGCCATGTCCAAGCATCAAACAGATTAGATTGTAAAAGACAATATTCATAGAACTTACTAAGTGTAAACACAACTAGCATATCTGATAAAACTTGCTTGATAGGTACAAAGGTGACTACAACATATTTACTCTTTCTAGAAACAACAAGCACCTGTTTTAAGTCTTTAATTTTATTATATAATTCATTTCTATTTCTAAGGTATTTCCACCAATACTTTTTACCTCTTAAATCATTTTGCTTCATTCTTTCTGGAAATACTTTTTCTTTAACAATTTGATAGCAATCTAAATATTCAGAAGCCTGCTTTTCCGTCATCTCCCCAAAATTAATTATGTACCTTCGAGCTCCTTGGTTGGGTGAAGTATTTAGATCATTTCCGGTTAAATACGGAAATATTACGTCTTTGTTTTTTAAGTTGTAGGTTATTAATTGTTTAGCTTTTAGTTCTGTTAGAATAAATCCTGTGCCATATGGTTTGGTTCCTTCATAACTTCGTTTCCCATAAGATATTAGTTGATATGGTTCACCAATTTGTGGATTATCATCAAGTGAAGTAGTGATTTTTTTTACATTATTCCCATTTAAATAACAATCATTAATTGTGGTTTGTTTTGTAATAGTAAGAAGTGAAACTATTACGTTTGCAATACCAGGCCAGGTAAAATTTTTAATTGCAAAAATGATAAGACCTCCATTAGAAACGATATAATCTAACCCACCTTTTTTGGCTTTTCCTTGACAAATAGTATTAGTAGAAATTAACCCTTGAAATCCAGTACTATTAATTATAGTAAATATTCTTCTAAAGAAATATGTAACTAAGTCAACAGCATCTATTGGTTGATATTGAAATTTTATGTATTCAAGAAAATTAATTCCTATTTTACCACTTATAAATGTTTTACCTAAAAAAGGAGGATTTCCTAAAATACAATCAAAACCACCTTGGCTAAAAATTTGTGGAAACTCTAAAAACCAATGAAAAAAACGTTTATGTTCAGCCATTTCCATAGCTGTGCCTCTGTCTTGTATTTGAGAATCCGAATTTAAATACTTACGGTATTGCTTGTCTGTAGTTAGTTTTTCTTTATTCTCTTTGGTTTTAGGAATAAAGAATTGTGCTACTTGTAGGTCTGCCAAGTTTTTTAAACGGTACCATTTTTTACTTTTAACTAGTTTATTGTAAGCTGTTGCTTTAGCCACAATTTCCTCTGGCGTTCTTTCTGGTAAATTTAGAATGCTACTGTGCTCTTGTTGTATAGTTTTTAATTCATTTTTAAGATTAGAACTTTCAAAAACGTTCACTTGTTTTCTTTCATTGTCTATTCTTTCAGCATCATTTGTTTTTTTGAAAAGCGCTGCCCAAGTCGCTTCTTTATAGTTCCCTTTTTTATCTTCAATTAAAGCCGTTTTTTCCTTCTCTTGCTCAGATAAAGCTTTAAAGGCTTCACTAGCAATTCCATTGTCTAATTCTTCAAAATGCGCCAAACCAACAATGGCATTACCACATTTTATATGGTGGTCTAAAAAGTTTAAAGGTTCGTTTGGGTTGTGTGCTTCTAACCATAAGGCTACTTTGCATAGTTCTACCGCTAATGGGTTTAAATCTACCCCATAAATACAATGGCGTATTACGTCTTTTATTGCTGCACGGTAGTAGGTAGGTGAGGGTTGTTCAGCACCTTCTCTAATGCTTGCTAATTCTGTTGCAATTTTACGGGCTGCAGATAATAATATATGTCCAGATCCACAGGCTACATCGCATACGGTGATGGATAACAACTGTTTTTCTTGTAAAGATTGCTTCTCTGCGCTCGCAATGACGTTATTTGGAACTTTTAGTTTGTCTTCAATGATATACTCTAGCGAATGCTTGATTAAGGGTTTTACCAATTCTTCAGGTGTGTAATGCGAACCAGAAGAAGAACGTCCATCTCCTTGTACAAAACTAAATTGGTATACATTGCCAATCTTTTTTACTTCAGGATCGTACTCTAACAAGCCTTCATAAATAGATCCAAATTCTTCTACATCTAGATCTGAATAATTGACACGTACCAAAGTGTTTTGTTCACTTACAAAGGTGGTTAAGCGTTTTAATACTTCTATTAAATTGCCGTTGCTTAAAAATTGTTGTTTTAAGTTACCAATGGCATTGGGTTCAAATAAGCCACTCCCTAAAGGTTTTATACCTAGTTTAGCTCCGTAGTCTTCTTTTTCAAATAGTAAAAAGGTGGTTTTTAGGCTTTCCCATAAATCGTATTTATCCGCATCTACGTATACTCGGTTTTCTGTGAGTTTTCGTAAGCGTTCAATGCTGTAATAGCGGTAATAAATATCTCTAAATCGTTGTTGTTCTTCGGTTAAATCTTCAGGATAAATTAATTTACGTTCTTCTAATACAATTAAAAACAACACACGGTAGATTAAACGTAATTGATGCGTGTAATATTGGTCTGACGTGATGTGTTCATTTTCAAATAGTTGTACTAAATCTGTATTGTTTTTATGCTCTAAAAAACCATTAGCCAATGTTTTTATAGAATCCTCCACAGCCTCACTTAACTTTTCACGAATACGTGTCCCTGAAGCCATACTTTCCTGATGGTAGTATTCAATAACACTTTCGGCACCTGCATCCATTTTCTCGGGCATACGTGTTGCGTGGAGCACACGAAACAGTAAGGAGAAATCTGCATACAATTCTTCCTCAAACATTCGTTCTAAGTCGAATTCTAAATAGCTCATTCGTACCAATCGGGTTGCATCACGTAATAAACGTAGTTGCTTTCCATTGGTTACCAAGGCATATAGATGCTCTGTATTGTTCAAGTATTCTTGAACCAACGCGTGTGGTGATAATCGCGGTCCACCAGATTCTCTGCGTTTGTCTAATTTATCATTGTATCCCATAATATGAATTGGGTACTGATCTTTATTGGTAGCTCCGTGACTTATGGCATAAGATTTTCCATCAATAACTTGTGCTTTTTGGCGAATAGCTTCATAGCCTAATTCACTTAATAATGGAATGATTAAACGCTCTCTTGTTAAGGTTGTTCCTGTATCCCCTTTTGGTAAGGTCTCTAATCTTTTTTTATAGGCTTGCCAATGGGTACGCATAATTGCCCACGCCATCCCAATTTCATCTCTTAGCGATGCTTTTCTTGCCAACCCGAAAGCTTCAGGTTGTTGGTGTTTGAACTTTTCTTCAGAACGAATTTTATCTAAAATCTCGGAAGAAACAATATTTCCCTGTATGTTAATGCTTGAAAATTTCATAGGTTATAGCATTTTAGGTTTAGGCATTAATACATAGATCCCCATAACATCAGGTGGTAATACTGGGTGTACGGCTTCAAATCTTCTTCCTCCTACCAATTCTTTAAATCTGCCGTGTGATTCTACCAAATGCATTGCACGTTGCTCAGACAAGGTTTGTACTTCATTTTTTAGTGTTCCGTAGGTATCTTTCACTTCCTTGAACAATTGTTCTTGACGTTGATGTGGAATGTTTACTGCACTCTTCGCTTCTATTAATAAGGTTTTACAGCTACTATAATCCAAGGTTTCTTTGGAGCCTTCACTACTTTTATACCCCCATAAATACATTTCCTCAGCAATTAATTCTCTATTTCTGTTGACTTCTTTGATGACATTTCGCACTCTAAACTGTATAATGGTAGTTCTTGCCGTTACCGAATCAGTTTGAATGATTGCCGAACGTGCAATATGTCCTACACCTGGTTTTGGTTCAAATGCTAAAGACATCATTAATTGTGCTAACTGCTCTACAAATTTATGATTACGACCAATATACACTCTTCCTCTTGGTGTTGGTGACACAAAGCTTAATGGAATGTTTGGAGCATCAGGTAACGTTCGTTTTAGATGTTCAGGTAAGTTAAAAGGGTCTAAACTATAACCATCGTTTTCACTATTTACTGTTGCACCTAAAGTACGACAAGCTTGTACTACAAAATTTTCTACGGTAGTTACATCACCAATTACCTCATCTACTTCTTTTAGTTCTGCTTCAATGGTTTCAGGCTTTACACTTTCGTGTGAAAAAATTGTTTTTATTTTTTGCGCTTTTTCTTTTGCCAACTCTAATTGATTGGAAATAATTTTATCGGCATTTGTAACCTCATCTCCAAAATCCATTGCCATTTGATTGGCACTAAAAGCTGCTTTTGAAGGATCTAGTAATACTTCTTTTAATACGGCATCCATTATGGATTTGTTCTCTTCTCCAATTACAATAGAAACACCCGTTGCTTTTTGAATGTCTCGCACTTTTTTAATTAGTACTTTTAATACAACCGTATCAATAGGATTGTCTTCACCCCATAATAAATAGGCGTATACAATGTCAGCTGGTTGCCCATATCTATCCACACGACCTTCTCGTTGCTCCAAACGATTTGGGTTCCAAGGTAAATCGTAGTGTAATACCGCTGTAAAATGTTCCTGTAGGTTAATTCCTTCCGATAAACAATCAGTAGCAATTAATACTCGTTTTTCACTTTTACCCATTGCATCAATCATTTCCTTTCGTTGCTCATCGGCAAATTCAGAAGTAATGGTTTGCACATCTATGTTATTTGGTAATGCAGCTTTTAACAACTCACCTAAATATTTAGCTGTTGCAATGTAGCGGCAAAACACTATTGGATATGCCCCTTTTTTCACCCATTCTTTTACCTGATCCACCGCCATTTTTGCCTTTTGATCATTTTTTAAGGACATTAATTGCTCTACTTGTTCAATTAAACCGTCAATGGTTATAACGTCTTCTGATTGCAATTCCAATTGCTCCATTAAATCTGTTTCCAATACATCAGAATCTTGATTTTCTGAAGCGAATAATGGGTTTTCATCAGGCATAATCTCAGCAGCTAATTGCTTTTCTTTCTTGGCTTTCAGCATTTCTAATCCTGCTTTAGGACTAGACATTACCCCTCTTAATAAAGCCAATGCAGCCCAATAATGTGCTGCTCCTTTATTTGTTTTCTCCCCTTTTTTGGTAATACCCTGCGCAAAACTCAATACTTCTGTATAAAAGTTTTTATACGCCGTATTTAATGAATACCCTATTTCTTTGGTTTCCCTTTCTGGGAAAGGCGTGTCTTCATTTAACCACCGTGTGATGTTTGCACGCTTTCGTTGTACAAAATAACGTGCTAATTCCACTCGTTGTGATTGTGAAATATTTTCAAAATCTAACTTATTAAATTTTGGATTTAACAAACCTAATAAAGATCTAAACTCAGTATCTTTTCCACTATGCGGTGTCGCTGTTAATAATACCAGATGTCTTTTTTCATTTTCAGAAATATCTTTTAGCAAGCTATACCGTTGTTGTTGGTTTTGTGATTTGGCACCAGCTGGCATTGTACAGGTGTGTGCTTCATCAACAATTATAAATTCAGGACAATCTGTTAGAAAAATTCCTTTTTTGGAATGTTGTTTTATATAATCTATAGAGATTACTTGGTAAGGATAATGGTGGAATACACTTCTATCATCAGGTATTTTTTTTTCTAGACCTGCAATGGTTGAAGAACGAATTATTTCAGCTTCAATATCCAGCTTGTCTTTTAATTCACTATGCCATTGTTCACAAAGATGAGGTAAACATATTACTGCAAAGCGTTCCACTTCACCACGTTCCATAGCCTCTTTTAAGATCATTAATGCTTCTATAGTTTTTCCAATACCTACATCATCTGCAACTAACAAACGCGTTACATTTTGTTTTAAAGACATTACTAAGGGAATCATTTGATAGGATCGTGGTCTAAATGATAATTTCCCCATACAACGGAAAGGCCCCGCAGCATTTCTAAATGATAAACGTGACGCGTGAAATAATAATTTGGCTGATTGAAAATCTCCAATGTCTTTTATTTCTGGGTATGAAATTTCTGTATTTGTTATTTCTTGCCCTGGTATTTTAACTGGTAAGAATACACCTGTAATTTCGTGGTCAGAACCACCCAATGGTTTTATATTTAAAATTTCTTTGTCTTCAGAAGGCATTACAATCCAACTTCTACCTCTGTAATCAATCAGTGTTCCTGGTTTGTGCTCTTTATTCATTGTCAATTACTTTTCTAAATATATCTTTTCTGTTTTCAGCTAACTCAGCTAGCGGTTGGTCGTATCTCCAAACAATCACATCGTACCCTGCATCTGCTAGCAATCCTCTTTTTTTGATATCTCCTTCAATAACCTCTTGTTTATCGTGTACAGAGCCATCTATAAACACAAAGGTTTGAATGCCATTTTCAGCATTGTCATATACAAAATCAGCAGAGATGTAATAATCTTTTAAATTCACTTGCGCTCTATCGGGCAGTGCCAATCCTTGATTGTATAAGTAATTCAAGAATTTCAACTCAGTTGATGAATTTTTATCATACGCATCTTTTAAAAACTCAAACAGCTTATGATAATTACTTTGCTCATTTTTACCGACTTCAATAGTAGCCTTAAAAAGCATTTCTAAAGGTTTTTTAATTAATTCTCTATCAATTACTTTGTGATGACGCTGATTGTAATAGGATAGTAAATCGTCATATGAAGCTCTTAACGCATCGGGTTTGTCATCTTCGAGTGTAACCGGATTGTAATAACAAATTCTGTAAGCTTCCTTGAATACTTCTTTTAATTTATCTGGGTCTTTTATCAACTCTGAAAGGACACCTAAACTACTTTCCGCAGCTTCAAATAATAAAATATTTGCGTGTTCGCCTGATCCCATATTCCAAGCTCCTAATTCACTTTCTTCAATTTGAAATATTTTTTCAATCGCTCTTTTTAGAGCATATGTTAATGTAATCACACCTTCTTCATCCAATCCCAATGTTTTAACAGGTTGGATATACAACACATCAGCTGTATCGGTGGCATACACGTGTACTTTTTTTATAGGATCCTTTTCTGGTTCTTTTTCTTCTTCGGAAGGATTTTTCCAAAACCCTGTATTCAACCCAATGTTGTAACCATTTTCATCTCCAGGTTTTGATCTCCTCCATTTTCTATTCATTTGCAATAACCTTGCAGAAGGACCATAACGTAATTCTAACAACAATTCACCATCATAGGTCAATTGACTTTTTTGTGTATTTCGTATCCCTCCAGCAAACGAAAAATATTGTTCAATATCATATCCTGAAGAAGCACGTTCTTCTTCTTGTGAAGAAATCCGTTCCATTAATTTAGTTTGAGATTCAGCTAATTCTAATAGATTTGGCTTTATCTCAACGCTATCTTCATTATTCAATTCAATATTGGTTATCGGATCATTGTTTATGCTTACACCTTCCTCATCTAAAAACACATACCCTGTGGTTTTACTAATTTTTAATTTATGCAATAAATGATCAGAGTCGGTTAACATCATCCTATTTACACGGTATTTATTCCCCATATGGTAAATAAGATTGTTAGGTCCAAATTCTTTTAACGCAATGAAACGAGGTCTTGAAATGTATTCACCTTTATCTCTATTTCCAATAAATGTTCTTACCGGTAATCGTGTGAAGTTATAGCCCGGTAAAAATCCTTCAGCTGCTAAATAACGGAAAATGTAAAATTCTGATTGGGAATTGTTATTTCTTGAATCGTTTAACAATAGTTCACGCTGTCTTTGCGCCAAGAAGTGATCTTTGTTTGCGTTTTTCTTTTCCTGAGCGCCAGATTTGATTGTTGGATCATCCATAATCATTCTGGCTCGATTAATCATTCTTGTAGCATTGCGGTACAGCTCTCTCCAACGATTGAAACTATGATCTAAAATTTCAAAATATTTGGTTGCTTGATTTTCTAATTTTTTTTCTGAATACCAGTTACTTTCATTTAATTGTGGTAGAATATTTACTAACGATTTTTTGAATTGAGTTATCCAATTTTTTTGGTTCAATTCAATTTGCTCTAAGATATACTCTTTGATGTCTTCTCTTATAGGAAATTCATTTGTTTGTTCTAAATCTAAAATTTCAGCCACAGAAGTTCGTACTTGAGATAGCCCTAATTCCATAAAAATATAAGCATTTAAATGAGAAATTATCAATTCTTGATTTGATAAATCTAGTTTTGGCGCAGCTACAACACCTGCTACCATCTCTGTTGAACTTTCAAAATAATTTCTATCGTGAGGAGAATTGTTTGAACAGTACGTCATTACTAAAGCGGTTTGACCACTTCGTCCTGCACGACCGCTTCTTTGAGCGTAATTCGCAGGGCCAGGAGGAACATTTCGCATATGAACCACATTCATACTACTAATGTCAATTCCTAATTCCATTGTAGGGGAACAGAATAGGGCAGAAATTTCTCCACTTCTGAAGTCTTTTTCTCGATCTTGTCTTATTTCAGCATTTAATTGACCTGTATGTTCAGCGCCATAAATATTTTTATTTAGATTGGCATAATTGATTTTATAATAATCTTGAAAATAGGTATTTGGTTTTATATCAAGTGATGTAATAGAATTAATTCGGACTTTATCTAGCTCAATTGTAGTTTCATTTCCTAATTTCCAAATTACCTGGTCTAGATCTAGGCGATACCCTTTTACCGATCCTTTTATTCCTTTTACGTCGAATGTAGTAAGAATCCTAGCTTGACACATCACTTCATAAATTTTCACCATAAAATCGGTCAATTCATCTCCTTTAAATGGAATTTCACCTTGATATTTGACAAATAATCTTTTAAAGTACTTACCTAAGGCACTTAAATGTCCACATCCAGCAGTTTCAACACCAAAAGGTAGTTTTCCAACACCTCTAGGGATCAATGTTACTGGAGCTGCAATTTTTTCATTTTCATCTAAACACCAATTACTTTCAATTTTTAATTTATCTTTTATCTCATTGGCTAATTCCGCTCTTTTGCTATCGTCTAATTTGCGATGGTCTAAGGCATATGATGTTCTAAAATATGCAGTGATCTGCTTTAATATATCAATTCTATCATCTGGAGCGATGGAATTCATTAAAACTATATCTTTCCAATCTTCATCATCATGAGCTAATTGGTTTAGTGTTTTATAATCAATGTCTAATAAAGCACATTGCTCTAAATTTGGTGTATTATATCTCCATCCTCTCTTTAAATCATAAAGAATACGTGTGAAGATATACTCTTCCAACATTTCTTTATTTTTAGCATCTGGATATTTTGGATTTTCAGAAGGTCTTCGGGCATATTCAGCCTCTTTTAAACCTAATTTTTCGACTGTTTTATTGGCAATATTACTGGCGTTTAAACCTTCAAGATTGTCCAAAAGGGCATAATATATTGCAGATCTTAATTGAACAGTTGAAATAAAATCGTTAAAATGACCAGCTTGTAAAGATGCATCTTGTCTGTTATCTGTAAAACTTAACAGTTTTTGCAAACTTGGATCTATACCTTCCTGATTTAATGCTTTAATTGTACTTAAAGCTGTTATAGTTGTAGCTGTACTTCTTCCTTCATTCCCCAATCGCATTAACTTTGTAAACTCATGTACTTTTGAGTCGAATATTACACCCGAAGTTGGGTCCAATAGTAAATGACAAGGAAGAAACCAAGCTTGTTTCTTTGAATCATCTTCATTTTCAGAAAAATTTCCATTTTTATCAACCCAAATTCTTTGAGGAATTTTAGATTCGTAGAAGTTTTCTATGATTTTTTCATCACTCTTTTTTTTCCAGTTTTCAGGCAAGTCAAATATATCATCATCTTTCCATATTTCTTGTCCACTATCAAATAAAATATATCCCTCTGGAAAATCTAATGCACCTAATTGTCTTTTTTTAGTGCCTAAAGCTCTATTTCCAGATAAAGATGTTTTTGTTATTTTTTGAGGTAAATCGCTCGGATTCCTAGTAATTAATTGGCCTGTGTCATAGTCTTTTTTAACACAAATAAATTCATGACCAGAATATCTACTGAACAATACTGGATATACATATAACTCATCATTAGTTACATCATCTCTTGTGTATAAAGTATTGTCTAAGGTAATTTGTCTTTCTTCAGGAGTTTCTAACGTTACAGATACATTACCTGTTTGAGCAATAAATTGATGAAATTTAAAAGGTAAATAACTTTTACGGTTATTCATTTTTGAAGCTTCCTCATTTAAAAATTCCGCCCATTTTAGAAAATCAACTAATTTTTCACGGCATAATTCTATTTCAATTTTTGTATCTAAAGATAATTCCTCTGCAATTTGGGGAAGTGTTCTAGGAATTGCTCTTTTAGTAGTGCCATCTTCTAATAGTTTCAATGCAATTTTATTTTCTAGCCAAATTGCAAGCGGATGATTTATAAATTGCTCAGGTGACCCCGCAATATTTATATCTTCGATTAAAATTTTTGATACCTCAGTATTATCTATGACATTACTAGTCGTTGTATTTTCTAGATACTCTCCTATAATCTGTGATACGTTAAACTCTTTATCGAAAATTTGCTTACCAACTTTGGCAACCGCTAATTTTTGTTCTTCAATAGTTCCACCACTTGCCATTGTTGCAGAAGTACCAATACATAACAGATTATTGGTAGATGAAGCTTGTATTCTTCTTATTAATAATGAAACATCTGCTCCTTGACGACCTCGGTATGTATGTAATTCATCGAAAACTAAATATTTGAGGTTCTCGAAAATAGATTTTCGCATTGAACGCTCAGAAGCTCTTGTCATAATTAACTCGAGCATCATATAATTTGTTAGGATTATATCAGGAGGATTGTCTCTGATATCAATACGATCATTACCAGCTTCTTGGCCTGTGTATTTTGCAAATGTTAAAGGAAACTCTTGTTGGGTATTATTTTTAAAATTTTCGGCATATTTTTTTATTTCTTCTTCTTGAGAATTGATTAAGGCATTCATAGGGTATACCAAAATGGCCTTAATACCTGAAGTGTACTGATTTTGTAATAAATCACTAAAAATTGTTGCTAAAAAAGTTAACGATTTACCCGATCCTGTACCTGAAGTTACAATAAAACTTTCACCATTTACACCCTTTTTTATAGCTTCAACTTGATGACGATACAAATCAAACCCTTTAAAACAATGATTTAATCTTGAGTCAACAATTTGGTCTTTTGCTAATTGCTCTATTGAAGTTCCTTTTTCAAATGTAGGATTGAATTGAATTAAAGGTTCGGGCCATAAACGACCTTCTTCTAATTCTTTTTCAACTTTTGTTTTAATTCTTTCATCTTTAATTAATAAAAAACTATTAATATAAGATTTATAATCATTTATGATTTGATTGTGTACCTTGAATATGTTCATAATAATTTAAAGTATAAATATAGATGGAATTAGTTTAAGTATTCTTAATTCTGCAATATTTATAGATTAGGATTGAGTAATGTTTCAGTTATTCTTTATATGTTTTTTGTGCAATTTTTTATAGCTTCTAATATAAGAAATTTCAACCTAACACATTATGACAAAAGTCAAGTGAGAAAAATTTCTGTAAAAAACATATATTTTTAAGGAGTAAAATTAGCAGTGTTAGTATAATTAGGATCTCTTAAATATACTAAATGACTTGTTGCCATATCAAAATAGGGAAGACAACCATCATATCTTCTTTCCATATTGTGTATTAAAAAATACCGAGTGTTAATTAAATCTATAATTTTTTGAACATCTCCTTTTGAAGCAGGTTCATTTTCAGTAGAAACAAACAATTTTTTAACCAATGCAGTTCCAGCATTTACAGCTAAAGTTCCAAGAGCTGCATTTCCAACTCCAGATGCACTTATCTTTTCTATTTCAGTTTTTTTTCTTTTTTTACTACCTGGACTTTCAGTTGATTTTTCTTTTGATTCCTCAACAGAGGTTTTTTTTGTTACCTTTTCATTTTTTAAAAACCAATATCTTGATCTACAAGATGCTGAACAAAATTTTTGAGCGCCTTTTCTTGTTGGGCTATAAGGTTCACTACATTGTTTACAAATCTGTGTAATTGTTCTATCTTTTTTCATATTATGCGTCAATTATACGTATAATTGACGCATAATCTTGTTTTTTAATCTCTTTTACTCTGTTTATTGTTGTAATACTTTTTGATTCACATTAAATACCTGTGATAAAATAATCGCTTCTATCTTCTTTTCATCTAACTCAGGTCGTTGTTTATTCTTTATAACTTTTGTGTTGTCAACTTGTTTTTGAGTTGTTTCTTGATTACAATTTTCTAATTTTTCTGCTTGTTCTTCAGCATTGCTTGCTATTTTCTCATACCGTGAAAATAATTCTGACAAATATCTCATCACAAAAGGTTTCATTGAAAAATCATATTCCTTTTCCAAATCTATAAACCCTCCAAAATAATTACACACATCTTCTAAATGTGATCTAAAATATTGCATTTGAATACCAAACGCTCCAATTATACTTAAGTGAATATCTTCTCCGTTGTACTTTTTTAAATTTACACTCAACCATTCCGTGATATAATTGAAGAGTAACAAGAATTCATAGTATTTTTCAATTATAATCAAAAACTCAAATTCTGTAATCTCTTTACTTTTCTCAACCAGTTTAAACGTATTTTGTTGTAAAAATGATCTTTTATCGGCAAGTAAGAGATTCAACTCTAGCGCATCTATATTGTAGAATTTGGAACTTCCCTCAAAGTTGTCAATGAAATAAAATTCATCGAAGAAATCATCCTCAATTTCACCTTTTAGTTGATCTATAACTCCTTCAATAATTATTTCGCTTGGTACATAGTAAATAAACTTATGATAAAAGACACTTAATAATTCATCTAACAACACATTCATTTCTGTTTTACTTGGCTCCATATTAGTTATTTCTTAACAATTCTGAATAATCTTGTGGTAGTTCTGCATCTATATCTCTTAAATACTTTGTCAAAGCTGTCATTGTGGAATGCCCTGAAATTTGCATCAATTTACTTTTTGCTTCATGTGGAGATGCTGTCTTTCTTAATTCTCTGTATAATTTTGTTATATAGGTATGTCTAAAACTGTACAAACCAAAATTCTTATCAAGCTTAAAATGATCTTTTACAACCTTTTTAAATCTTTTTGAAAAATAATCACGTTTATTATTTTCGGAAGTAGCCCATTTTTCACCAAACTTTTCTGGTGTAAATAAAAATGCATCAGGTTCTAGTTCGGACAAATCTGGCATATCATTCAATAAAATATCTGGGATGATCTTAACCTTTAAAAGTTTATTTTTTGCTTTAAATGAAATAGTTCTTTCTTTTAGGTTGATATCGCCAATTTTTATACGATTGATTTCAATAGGTCTTAACAAATTATAAGCGATAAACTTAACATATAACAATAATATTGGATCCTTTTTTTCTAAATAGCTGAAAATATCACTCTCCATCTGTTTTGAATATGTTTTATGTCTTTCTGGAGCTGATTTTAAGACTGGTATATGTTTAACAAAATTTATCGTAATAATTTCGTTTTCTTCTAATACCTGCATCAAACTACTAATTTCAATTCTACAATTATTTCTAGTTCTTGGACTACTCTTGTCTAATGTATTATTTAAGAATTGAACAACCATACCTTTAGTTAGTTGATCTATATACTTAACATCTGGGTAGTTCTTTTCTACAAATTGTTGTAACGAGTTAGCTCTACTTTTATAAGCTTTTAAAGTAACTTGATTTACTAGCTTCTTTTTTAAATTTAGAGCAAAATCAAAAGCTTCAGTGATGGATTTTCCAGTTACTACTGCTGTTATAACTTTTTCTTCAACATCTTGATGCGCAACTGTTTCAACAGTTTTACTTTTCTCTTTTTCCTTTTGGGTTTTATAAAGTTCTGTATTATTTATAAAAGGATCGTAACCTTGTCTTAACAACCCTAATATTTTCTTTCGATAAGCTGACAAAACAAACAAACGATCTTCTTTTGTTTTATACTTATGAGCCTCCCCATAAAAGGGTGTTACTCGTTTTAATCTTCCAGTTTTAGGATTTCGGTAAGAAAAATAAACGTACCAACGTTTACTTAAATCACCATTGGCAGTGTACATTTTGGGGTTAGAATAATTCTTTTTCATTGGCAAATCGTATGCAAAATCGTATGCACTTTCGACTTTAAAGGTAAGGAATTCATTTAAATTAGACATAAAAAAAACAGTTTAGAAAGCTAAACTGTTGTTTTACATTGTTTTAAAAATAGTAGCGGGGACTGGACTCGAACCAGCGACCTTCGGGTTATGAGCCCGACGAGCTACCTACTGCTCTACCCCGCGATTTGGATGGCAAAGATACAAT
>Ga0209121_10000667_pt1 | contig 35985 bp, 33 predicted proteins | sample Cruoilmetagenom3_FD_187292 | JGI IMG/M metagenome (GOLD analysis project Ga0209121, IMG submission 187292) | Oil polluted marine microbial communities from Coal Oil Point, Santa Barbara, California, USA - Sample 3 (SPAdes) (version 2) | ecosystem: Environmental > Aquatic > Marine > Oil seeps ... | reverse complement strand
AAGAGATGAAATTAATTTCCCTTTGGCCTTTGACCATAGAAAAATCATAGATGATTTCTTCAAGCAAAAAAAATGATGTTTAGCTTCTCTGATAAAATTAATAAGAAAAATGACGAAAAGAATTTCCGTCTTAAAGAAGTTTACAAAGTATGGGGACCTGTGGAAGCAGAAGTGATAAAAAGCTTCTTAGAAAGTCATGGAATTCCCTGCGTCTTCAGAGGCCAAGTAGTTCAATCTGTTTCCCCTTTTTCAGCAGATGGTCTTGGAAAGATAAAAATCCTTGTAAACTCAAAAGATTACGAGCTTGCAAAAAAACTGATTGAATCGCGCTAATCTTTTATTTTAATTAATATTCAAGCACTTTTTCATAATAAGTTTATCATTTTAAACTAACTTCTTTTAATTCCCTGTATTATTGTATTTCATTCCCTATCCAAGAATATGGCTCATTGAAGAACATATTCAGAGAAAAAATATCACAGCTTGCCTATAAAAGCGGTTATATAATTACCAAATTAAATCTGTGAACTCAGAATTCTATTCATAAATTTAATAAACTTCAAAAAAATATAAAATTTATTGAAGCTTTTTGGGATTTTTTCCTTGACATTATAAAACATCTCACATATATTCTATTATAGAAATGGGATAAAACGGGATAATATGGGAAATTTATTGATTGGAAGTTGCTCAGCACGCTTTGACAAAAGCGGAAGAATCAAAATTCCTGAAAAATTCCGCACCGTTATCGAAGAACATTATGGGAAAGAAGTATTCATTACATCTCTTACAGATAAGGCAATCCAGATTTATCCTATCCCTGTATGGGAAAAACTCACAGGTATTACAGGCGAAGGACTTCTTCATCTTAAACCCGAACTTAGTATGTTCTTGCTTCATGTCAATCGTAGAGGAACAAGATATGAATTGGACTCTAAAGGCCGAATCCTAATTTCTCAAAGTTTAAGAGAAAGAGCAAAACTTGAGGACGAAATCGAAATCTTAGGACTAAATAATCATCTGGAGCTTTGGAATAAAGAAATACTCGATGATTTTCTAAATCAGAATCCTCTCACAGACGAAAACTTTGAACTGATATCGAATCTCTACTCGAGAGGTAAAATTGGATGAGGGAAAATATCCACATCCCAGTCCTCCTGGAAGAAGTTATGAACCATTTAGATGTAACAAGGAAAGGATTGTACATAGACTGCACTGTCGGCCTGGGAGGACATTCTGTAGAAATCTTAAGAAGGAATCTTGAAGCCACTATTTTAGGCTTCGATATTGATGAAAAATCTCTGTTTGAAGCAAGGAAAACCTTCTTTTCTTACAGGGATAGGGTAAAACTCTATCATTCAGACTTCAGGTACCTTCCAGATCTTAAAATCGATTTTTCCTCGATAAGAGGTGTCATGCTGGATCTTGGAATTTCCTCTTTTCAGCTTGATTCCCCTGAAAGAGGGTTTAGCTATAGCCATGAAGGGCCTCTTGATATGAGGATTGACCTTCGCAATAAAATAACTGCAGCAAAAATAATCAACAGATATTCAGAATATAATCTTGCACAAATTTTCCGCGAATTTGGAGAATTCCGGCAAGCTAAAAGATTAGCCAGAGAAATAGTCTCAAAAAGAAAAGTAAAAAAAATTGAAACAACTTCTCAACTTCTAAAGATTGTTGAAGAGATATGCCGATGGAGGCCTCAAAAAGGAAAAACTCATCCTGCCGCAAAAGTTTTCCAATCTCTTCGAATAGAAGTAAATCAAGAGTTAAAAGAAGTCTCAGATTTCTTAGAAAAAATTACAAAAAAAATACCCAAAAAAGCCCGAATAGTAGTAATTTCCTTCCATTCCTTAGAAGATAGGATTATAAAACATACATTTATTCGCCTCTCTGCATCCGTCAATTCATCTCCATATTTAAAAATCCTAACAAAAAAACCAGTAACACCTGATGAAATGGAAATCTCATCGAACTTTCGTGCAAGATCTGCAAAACTAAGAACTGCTGAGAAAATTTAAATGGTTAGAAAAAAATTCAATAAAAAAGAAATAATTCGGGACATTTTATATACAGTAATAATTATTACAATTTTCATATTCTACATCTGGCATCAATCAAAATCTATAAGTCTTGGATATAAAAATGGAGAACTCGAAGAGAGAATAATTTCTTTGAGAAAAGAAATAGAAAAATTACAGGCAAAAAAATCCTCTCTTCTTTCTCTTGAAAGAGTAGAAAAAATAGCAAAAGAAGAATTGAAATTGAAGGAACCAAGAAAGGATCAAATTGTGTATGAAGACTTCGGCACGGATTTCTAAAAAAATGAAAAATCCTTACAGAAAAAAAGTCAAAAATAGAATCTACATGCTTATCTTTTTATTAATTTTCTGGGTTGTGGGAATTGTATTTCGACTCGCACAGCTTCAAATCATAAACCATGATCAATCAAAGGCTAAAGTCCTTGAACAAAATCAAAATATAAACGTTACCTATCCTAAAAGAGGATCAATTTATGATCGCCGTGGCAATATCCTGGCTTTAAGTATCCCATGCTATTCGGTTTTTTATAAGTCCTTTAAAAACGAGACATTAGAGCTCCAGATGGAAAAGATTAAAAGGCTAAAAAAAATATTAAAATTACCTCCTAAAGAACTGGAGCTTATCCGAACACGAATAGAAAAAAATGCCTCTTTCATCTGGATAAAACGTAAAATTGATCCAGAAAAATCAAATAAAATCTTAGGACTCAATATAGAAGGCCTATATTTAACAGAAGAAAACAAGAGGTTCTACCCCAATGGAAAATTAGCTGCACATACCTTGGGACAGGTTAATATTGACTGTGAAGGTTATAGTGGATTGGAATACAAATACAATTCCATTCTGGAAGGTGAAAAAGGGAAACGTCTTATTTTAAGGGATGCTAAAAGAAGAAAATATAGATTTGAAACGCTCAAGGAGCCAACTTCAGGCAAAGATTTAATTCTTACTATTGATAAGACTATTCAATATATAGCAGAGAGAGAATTAGAAAGGGCTATTCAAGAAAACAATGCAAACTGGGGAACTGTTATAATTAGTATACCCCAAACCGGCGAAATCCTCGCAATGGCAGATTACCCATTACATGACCTCAATAATACAGCTATAGAGCCCCGAATCGCGAGTAGAAACAGAGCTACTCAGCATATTTATAGTCCAGGCTCAACCTTCAAAATCATCACTGCCTCAGCAGCCCTTGAATCTAACACGATAAATCCTGATGATTCTTTTGACTGCAGCAAAGGAAGTGTTTATTTCGCAGGAAAAACTTTCAGTGACTATAAAAGATTTGGCGTATTATCATTTCCTGAAGTCATAATTCATTCCTCTAATGTTGGAGCAATAAAAATCGGCGAAGAAGTTGGAAAAGAGAATCTGTACAATACAATAAAAGCATTCGGATTTGGAGAAAAAACCGGAATCGACCTTCCCGAAGAAAAAGGAATTTTCAGAACATTAAACGATTGGAGCAATGTTTCTCTTGCTTCACTTTCCATTGGGTATGAAATATCTGTAACAGCTATTCAGACGCTTCAAGCTATAAACATAATTGCCAATAAAGGAAAAACATGTGTTCCCAAAGTAGTAAAAAAAGTCCCAATAACTCCAAAAAAAGCAAAAGGATTTCCTGTCCTGTATAAAAGGGTTATATCTGAAGAAACTGCTTTAAAACTGGCCTCTATTTTAAAAGAGGCCGTTGAAAGAGGAACTGGAACCGCTGCTCGAATCGATGGCTATACTGCTGTAGGAAAAACGGGAACTTCTCAAAAATTTGATCCCTTAATAAAAAGGTATTCTTCAGCTTCACATACTTCTTCCTTTGTTGGTTTTGTTCAAACAGAAAGGCCTGTCTTTTCCATTATAGTCGTAATAGATGACCCAAAAGGTCAATATTATGGAAGTCAAGTTGCCGCTCCTCTATTCAAAAAAATAGCAGTTCAGGTAATTCGATATCTAAGAATTCCACCAAAAAAAGATCATCCGGAAGTTTATATAACTGCGAAATACTGGGAAAAAAATAAAAGATGAAGCTTGAAGATATACTTAAAGGATCACCTATTTTGAAATTAACAGGTAAAAATGAAGAAATCTCTGGAATTTCCTACAATTCAAGAAAAATCCATCCTGGTTATATATTTGCTGCCTTAAAGGGAGAAAAATTAAATGGATATAATTTTATAAACGAAGCCATAGATAGAGGTGCAATAGCCATCATTTCAGAACAGGCAAAACCTCCAAATTTTACAAAAACATGGATACAAGTTTCAGATGCACGAAAAACATTAGCTCTCTGCTCAGATAACTATTATTCTCATCCATCAAAGAACATGAAAATCATTGGTGTAACAGGGACAAAGGGTAAAACTACAGTGGCCTATTTGCTTGAAAGAATAATAAAAGAAGCAAACTTCAACCCAGGAGTAATAGGGACTATTTCATACCGAGGAATGAATGAAGAAATTCCTGCAGAAAGGACGACACCTGAAGCCCCAGACCTACAAAGAATGCTAAAGGAAATGCTTGATTCTGGGATTACTCATTGTGTGATAGAAGTTTCCTCTCATTCTTTAGTATTAAAAAGGGTGGAAGGAATTGAGTTTGACGTAACAGTTTTTACAAACTTAAGCGGAGATCACCTTGATTATCATCATTCAATGGAAAACTATTTCGAAGCGAAAAAAAGACTTTTTATTTCAAAAAGGAAAAATAGAATTGCTGTTATTAATACAGATAATTCCTGGGGGAAAAAATTAATGTCCCAAATTTCCACTGGGATAATATCTTTTGGACTCAGAAACCCAGCCACGGTGAAATGTGAAGAATATGAATTCAATGATGAAGGAATAAAGCTTTTTATTAAATATCCAGGAGGTAAAATGGAGCTTTCTTCTCCACTGCTCGGAAAGCCGAATATTTATAACATATTAGCCTCTGTATCAACTGCTCTCAGCCTAAACATTCCTTTATTTGCAATTAAAAAAGGTGTGGCTTCTTTGAGAATGGTACCTGGAAGGTTTGAAAAAATAGAAAATCCCCTTGGACTCAATATTTTTGTTGATTATGCTCATACAGATGATGCTCTTAAAAATCTTCTCGAAACCGCTCGCGAACTAAGCAAAGGAAGAATTATTCTGGTATTTGGAGCCGGAGGAGATCGAGATAAGACTAAAAGGCCAAGAATGGGAGAAGTTGCAGGTTTTCTTGCTGACTGGATAATCTTAACTTCTGATAATCCACGTTCAGAAGACCCTATGAGCATTATTTCTGATATTGAAAAAGGAGTAAAAAAAACAGGAACCAAACAATATGAAATACTTCTTAACCGAAAAGAAGCCATCAAGAGAGCTCTATCTTCAGGGAAAAGGGGAGATCATATTCTTGTTGCAGGGAAAGGACATGAAAAACATCAAACTATAAAAGATAAAATCATCCCATTTAATGATAAGGAAATCATAATATCAATGCTAAAAGAGATGGAGATAAACTAAAAATTGGCTGAACTTCTTTTAAATCAGATTGCAGAAAATATAAAAGGAAAAATACTGCAGGGATCTCCTTCTATTTCTTTTCACAGATTTAACATCGATTCACGGTTGATAGAACCAGGCGATCTCTTCTTCGCCTTAAAAGGTGAAAGGAATGGTCACAATTTTGTATCTCATGCCTTAGAAAAAGGAGCTGCGGGAGCGGTTATTTCTAAGGAAATAAATATTCCATTAAAAGACTTCGCTTTAATTAAAGTAAAAGACACACTCAACGCTCTTCAAGAGCTGGCTCAAAAATTACTTAAGAGGCTCGACGTAAAAGTTGTAGACATTACAGGGAGCATAGGAAAAACCACAACTAAAGAATTCACTTTTGAGCTTATTTCTACTACTTTCAACACTTTAAAATCCGAAGGGAACTTTAATAATCACTTAGGTCTCCCTCTATCCATTCTTAAACTCACAAAGGACCACGAAGTTGCAGTATTCGAGTTAGGAATGAATTCTCCCGGCGAAATAAAGGCTTTATCACAAATCGCACCACCGGACATTGCAGTTATTACAAACATCAAGCCTGTTCACCTCCAATTTTTTAAAAATCTAAAAGAAATTGCATTAGAAAAAAAAGAAATGCTTATGGGAATAAGGCCAGGCGGCGTGGCTATTCTTAATGGCGATGATACTAACATAAGAAAATTTGCGCTGGATTGGAAAGGTAAGAAAATATATTTCGGTCTTTCCAGAGACTGCAAAATTCGGGCTAAAAATATCAATAAAAATGGATTAAAAGGAATATCTTTCGATCTAACTTATGGAAAAATACAAGAGAAAATGTCAATACCGTTCTTGTACGAAAGTTATATTTACAATTTTCTCGCAGCTTTAACTGTCGCTTATGCTCTTGACATCCCTTATGAAAATATTTCCCAAGCAATAAAATCCCTGCGGTCACTACCCATGCGAGGTACACTTTATAATTTGAAAAATAACATTAATTTAATAGATGATACGTATAATTCCAATCCAGCGGCTCTCGAATCGGCCTTAAAAAGTCTGGCAGATATTCCTGCAAAAAGAAAATTAGCTGTTTTGGGTGACATGTTAGAACTGGGCCAAAACGAAGAAGATTATCACATTCAAGCAGGAAAACAGGTGTACAAATACGGCTGGGATATCCTCGTCACTGTAGGGCCGATAAGTCGATACATAGCCCAAGGAGCAATTGCTTCGGGTATGGATAAGAATCAAATCTTCTCATTTGAGAATTCTGAAGAAACTGCGGAAGGGATATTGTCTATTTTTCATGAAGGAGATCTTATTCTTGTTAAAGGTTCAAGAGGAATGAAAACAGAAAAAATTGTCGAAATAATAAAAAAGAACGAGGTATAGCTTGTTTTATTGGTTATTATTGCCCCTAAAAAAGTATTACATTTTTTTCAATGTATTCCACTACATCACAGTAAGAACTGCCCTCGCCGGAATCACAGGTCTTCTTATCGGATTAATTCTTGGCCCCCCGATTATCAAGATGTTGAAAAAATACGAACTGGGAGAAGAAATCAGGCCAGAAGGACCAAAATCCCACTTAGCCAAGAAAGGTACTCCATCTATGGGAGGCATTTTGATTATTTTATCTACAATCATTCCTACACTCCTATGGGGAGATTTAAAGAATATTTATATCTGGATAGCGATAATCACGATGCTTTCTTTCGGAATAATAGGCTACTGGGATGATTTGCTAAAAATCAAAAAAAAGATACCTTCTGGTCTTATTGTAAGACATAAACTAATATTACAGACTATTCTTTCTGGAGTAATCGGCCTTATCCTTATTTATCTAAGTTCGACAGGGAATTTTGACCTTCATCTAACGTTTCCCTTTTTTAAGAAATGGATTCCCTTTCTTGGCTGGTTTTATCTACCTTGGATAATGTTTATTCTTGTTGGTTCTTCAAATTCAGTCAATCTCGCTGATGGATTGGATGGACTTGCTATTGGACTGACAATCATAAGCGCCACTGCATTTACTGCACTTTCCTATATCGCAGGGCATGCACTCTGGTCTCAATATTTAAATATTGCTCGAGTTCCGCTCGCTGCAGAACTCACTGTTTTTGCAGGCGCGATGGCCGGTGCCTGTTTGGGATTTCTCTGGTATAACTGTCATCCGGCTCAGATTTTCATGGGAGACGTAGGAGCTCTTTCCCTTGGAGCAACAATCGGAGTGATATCTATCATGATAAAACAGGAATTCCTCCTTTTCATGGTTGCAGGAGTGTTTATTCTGGAAGCTTTTTCTGTCATTCTCCAAGTTTCTTGCTTCAAACTTTCTGGAGGAAAAAGAATCTTTAAAATGGCTCCTCTTCATCACCACTTCGAACTCATGGGATGGTCTGAAGAAAAAATAGTAGTCAGGTTCTGGATTGCAGGCATCATTTTTGCCCTATTCAGTCTTGCCACACTAAAATTGAGATAAAAATGAACTTAAAAAACAAAAGTGTTCTGGTCGTAGGATTAGGAAAAACAGGAGAAGCAGTCTGCAATTTCCTCATTAAGCGAGGTGCATATGTCAAAGTGAGTGAAAAAGGGAAAGCTGAGGAGTTCGATAAAAAGATTTCTTATTTATCTAAAAAAGGTGTAATTTTTGAAACAGGGGGACATAAAATAAACTCTTTTATGGAAACCGATTTAATCGTTCCGAGCCCTGGAGTGCCAGTAATTCCAGAAATTGCAAGAGCAAAAGACAGTGGGATTCCTGTCATTTCCGAAATAGAGCTTGCATATAAATTCTTAAAAGGAAAAATCGTTGGAATCACAGGAACGAATGGAAAATCCACAACTACAACCTTGACTCATAAAATTCTCAAAGACGCTAAGCTTAAAACATATCTTGCAGGAAACATAGGAACTCCTTTGATAACCTTTGTTAACGATAGTAAAGAAGAAGATATATACGTATTAGAAATTTCAAGTTTTCAGCTAAAACATACTGAAAAATTTAAGCCTTATGTTTCTGTATTCCTTAATATTTCTTCAGATCATCTCGACTGGCACGAAGGTTTTAAAGATTATTATGAAGCAAAGAAGCGGATTATTAAAAATCAGGAAGAAAACGATGTATGTATTCTTAACAGAGATGATAATCTTGTGTGGAATCTGAAAGAAGGCAAAAAACTGAACATATACGGCTTTAGCCAAAAAAACAAAATAAATAAAGGTTGCTATATTCAAAAAGAATGGATTCTCTTGTCGAACACAAAAGAAAAAAAACTCTTAAAAACTTCAGAAATTCCACTCTTTGGAATCCATAATCAGCAGAATATAATGGCCGCAGCCTTAGTTGGACACATACTTGGTATTCCTCTCTCGAGTATAAAAAAATCTATTAAAAGCTTCAAAGGCCTTGAGCATCGATTGGAAAAAGTTTTAACCATCCAAGGAATAGATTTTTATAATGATTCCAAGGCTACAAACGTGGATGCGACGATTAAGTCCGTTCAAAGTTTTGATAAAAAAATAATCCTAATATTAGGAGGAAAGGACAAAGGAGGTAATTTTCATCAATTAATTAATGCCGTCGGGAATAAGACAAATAAAATTATTCTTCTCGGTGAGGCTGCAGGAAAAATATTGAGAGTCATAGGTAGTTCAATACCGACAGTTAGAGTATCATCCTTAAAAGACGCAGTTAATAGTGGCTATTCTTCTGCAAAACCTGGAGAAGTTGTCCTGCTCGCACCGGCATGCACAAGTTTTGATATGTTCCATAATTTTGAAGAAAGAGGAGATAACTTTAAGAAAGAAATTCATCTGCTGGAAAAACAACTAAAGGAAAAACAGGCATAAGCAATGGAAATATTCAAAGCAAATGGTTTTGATAAAATGCTTTTTTTCACAACCTTAATCCTAATTTCTTTTGGACTAGTTATGGTTTTCAGCTCTTCGGCTATTTTAGCTGCTGAAAAATATAATCGGCCATTCCACTTTTTTATTAATCAAATTATAGTGGCAGCTATTGGCGTATTTTTAATTATCCTTATGCTTTCTACAAAGAAAGCATTCTACCAGGATAATCGTTTCATCTACTTCCTTCTCTTTTTATCCCTTTTCCTTTTAGTCTTATGTTTGGTAATGCCATCTGCTGGAAAAACAAACCGCTGGGTCAATTTCTCTGGCATACGGTTTCAACCTTCAGAATTAGCAAAGATTAGCCTAATTCTCTTTTTCTCATCTTATATTGAAAGAAAAAAAGATAATCTAAATGAGCTAAAATCTCTTCTGATTCCAATTGGAGTTCTCACACTCTTCATTTTTTTGATACTCAAAGAACCCGATTACGGAACTGCTATCATTATTTCTACTATATGTTTAACAATGTTATTCATAGGAGGATTGAAGTTTAGATATTTTATTTATCTTGGCATCTTTTCCTTTTGCCTATTCGGCTTTTATCTTCTTAAAGCCACCTACAGATTAACAAGAATCTCCGCCTTTCTCTATCCTACAAGAGATCCATTAGGAAGTGGATTTCAAGTAATACAATCTAAATTAGCTGTGGGTTCTGGAGGACTATTTGGTGTCAGCCTGGGAGAAAGCACTCAGAAACTCTTCTTCCTGCCCTGTGCTCATACTGATTATATCTATGCTATTATCGGCGAAGAACTCGGCCTTCTGGGAACTTTATCCATTCTGCTTCTTTTCCTTATCCTCCTTTGGAGAGGATTGCTTATTTCCTCAAGAGCTCCCAATCTATTCAGCCAAATTGCAGCATCAGGTCTGACTCTGGCAATCTTTTCTCAAGCATTACTTAACATAAGTGTTGTCTTAGGGCTAATTCCTCCGACTGGAGTACCTCTGCCTTTGATAAGTTTTGGAAGATCTTCCCTCGTGTGCACTCTCTTTAGTCTTGGAATCCTTCTTCACATTTCACAAAGAAAAACAACAGTGAGACAAAAAAATGCATAATAAAAAAATAATCATAAGCGGAGGAGGTACAGCAGGCCATCTTTACCCAGCATTGTCCGTAGGTAAGAAATTAAAAGAAATAGATCCATCCGTTAAGCTAACTTTTACAGGAAGCAGCCGAAATTTGGAAAGAAAAATTATGTCACATTATCAAGCTGAGTTCATTTCTATAAAAATTGAAGGAATAAGGGGAAAAGGACTCAAAATCATAAGACCATTTATTCTTCTTCCTCTCTCATTCATAAAATCACTAAAAATTATCCGTAAGATAAAACCAGACTTAGTTATAGGTATGGGAGGATACAGTTCAGGACCTTTAGTCCTTCTTGCTTCTTTAATAAAAGTACCTACATTGATATTAGAGCAAAACCTCCACCCTGGATTTACAAATAGGCTCCTTATTCCCCGGGTGAAAAAAGCTGCTGTCTCCTTTGAAAATTCTCTTCCCTATTTCAAAGGAAAGGGAATTTTTCTTGGCAATCCAGTCCGAGAAGAATTTTATAAACTTCCTTTTAAAGCAAGAAATAATAAACTTTCTCTCCTTATTTTTGGAGGAAGCCAGGGTTCTCATTTTTTAAACTGCTCAATAATAAATTCTCTACCTTTTCTGAAAAAAGAGAAAGAACATTTAAAAATTTTCCATCAAACAGGAAATAAGGATTACGAATGGGTAAAAAAGAACTATTCTAAAAACGGATTCTTTAACATTGAAGTCTCTCCTTATTTTTTTAATATGGCAAATTATTTCAGTAAATCTGACATAATCATATGCCGTGCTGGAGCAACTTCCATTGCAGAACTCATTGCAGCTCAAAAGGCCTCTTTATTGATTCCTTTTGCCCAAGCAACAGATAACCATCAGTTCCTTAACGCCCGTGAACTAAAAAGAATAAACAGCGCCGAAGTCATGCTTGAAAATGAGGTTAAAGGAGAAAAACTCGCAGATAAAATTTTTTATTTCATAAAAAATAGAGAAAAAATAAATCAAATGGAAAAAAATCTAAGTAAATTGAGAACAGAAAACTCGGCAGAAAAAATTGCTCAATTTTGCTTCGAACTTATAGAAAAGAATAGTAGAAAGAGATCTCATGGTAAAACAAAATTACATTAGGCTTAAGCATATCCACATGGTTGGGATAGGTGGGACTGGTATGAACGGCATAGCAGAGGTGCTACTGAACCTTAATTACAGGGTATCTGGAACAGATATACAAGAAAACGAAGCCACAAAAAGACTCTCCCGTCTTGGAGCAGATGTTTCAATCGGTCATAAAGCAGAAAAAATCGAAGGAGCAGATGTTGTTGTTATATCATCTGCTATAAAGCAAGATAATGTCGAAGTAACAGAGGCCAGACGAAGAAAAATACCTGTCATCCCCAGAGCTGAAATGCTCGCAGAGTTAATGAGAATGAAATGTGGAATTGCTATAGCAGGCTCCCACGGCAAAAGCTCAACAACTTCCATGATCGCTAAAGTCCTCGAATTTGGAGGATTAGATCCAACTACTATTGTTGGAGGCCGTTTAAACACGCTTGGAGCTCACGCAAAATTAGGAGAAGGAGATTTTATGGTAGCCGAAGCAGATGAAAGCGATAAATCTTTTCTTTACCTTTCTCCATTCATAGCCGTTTTAACTAATCTGGATGAAGAACATCTGGATCGGTATGAAAGCTTAGAGGAAATTAAAAAGACATTTATCGATTTCGCAAACAAAGTTCCTTTTTATTGCCCGGTTGTTCTATGCTTAGATGACACTAATCTTAAAAGTCTATTACCCTTTTTGCAACGTAGGATCATTTCATATGGTTTCTCTACCCAAGCTGATGTTTTCGCCAGAAATCCAGAATATAAAAAATTCTCAAGCACTTCTACTCTCTTTTGGAAAGGGAGAAAGGCTGGTACATTGAAACTTAACGTCCCTGGTATTCACAATATTTACAATGCTATGGCTGCGGTAGCAGTAGGCATAGACCTTGAAATCCCTGCAAAAACTATACTCGAGGCTTTGGAAGATTACAAGGGAATCGGGCGACGTTTTGAACTAAAGAAAGAAATAAACGATATCCTCATCATTGAAGATTACGCTCATCACCCGACAGAAATCAAGGCTTCTCTTTTAGCAGCAAAGAAAGGGTGGTCAAGAAGGATAGTGGCAATTTTTCAACCCCATCGATATACTCGAGTTTCCCTGTTGATAGATAGCTTTGCAAAAACATTTAACCAAGCAGATGTACTTATAATCACAGAAATATATCCTGCAGGTGAAAATCCTATTCCAGGAATATCTGGCAAGGTACTTTATGAAGAAATTAAGCGTTTTGGACATAAAAATATCTATTTCGAACCTGAACTCAAAAAAATTCCTGTGATTCTGAAAAGGCTCGTTCTTCCAAAAGATATAGTCCTTGTGATGGGTGCAGGTAGCATATATAAGATTATCCCAGATATTATCAGCAATCTGGAAGGAAAAGAATAATTATGGCAGTTAATTCGTATTCTATATCAAAATTAAAAGCAGATTCCCTGAGCTTTGTTCCTATTCCCTACAGACGAAAAGATAAAAAAATAAAGACAAAAAAATTTTACAAAAAAATAAAACTCAAATCTAAACATATCGTACTTTTGTTCATTCTTCTGATCGGATTTTTTTATTTTTTACAACAATTTTGTATATTTTTGATTTCATGGAATAAATTGAACATCGAAAGTACCGAATTCTTTACCGAAAATAAAAATATTAAAAATGATATCCAATCCTTTTTAAAAGATAAAAAACTTGGAAACATTCTACTTCTTGATATCGACAACCTCCAGGAATCTCTCTCAAGACATCATTTAATAAAAGAGGTTAGAGTAAGGAAGGTTTTTCCATCATCATTAAAAATTTATATAGAAGAGAGAATTCCTTTTGCTATCTTAAAAAAAGAAAATTTATTTTTAATAGACGAAGGAGGAGTTATCCTTAAAAAGTTTGATGTTAATAAAAAAGAAGATTACCCTCTTCTTATAGACTCAAATAATTTCAAAAGAGATTATAATGAAAAACTTAAACTGGCATGGCGATGCCTCAATAGTTTAGGACCATCTCTTAAAGAAAATATCGAAGTTCTGGATCTTTCAGATTACGGAAACGTTTCAATCAAATTGAAAGAGTTCCCTACTTGGATTATTTGCGGTAACAACAAATTCGCAGATAAGCTTCGATTTTTCCAAAATTACCAAACACGCTTAAACAGGTATGGTCCTCTTGAATATATTGACTTGCGTTTTAATGATTTATTCTTCATTAAGACTTATAAAAAAACCGAAAAAAATAATCCTTTATACTCCAGTAGGGAGGGAAAATGATGCAAAAAAATGGATATATTGTCGGAATTGACACTGGAACAAAAAAAATCACTGTTATTATAGGAGAAATTACAGAAGAAAAAAAAATAGAGATAATAGGGATTGGCACATCTTCTTCCCAAGGGTTGAGGAAAGGTGTTGTTGTAAATTTAGAAGCAACGGTGAATGATATAAAAAAAGCTCAGGAAGAGGCAGAACTCATGGCAGGAGTAGAAATAGACTCGGCTTTTGTCGGTATATCAGGAGCTCATATAAAAGGCTTTAATAGTAGAGGAGTTGTTGCTGTTTCAGGAAAAAACAAAGAGATCTCACGAGAAGACATAAAGCGCGTAATCAACCAATCTAAAGCTGTCTCCATTCCGCCTGATAGAGAAATCATCCACATTATCCCTCAAGAATTTGTAGTTGATGACCAAGATGGAATAAAAGACCCATTAGGGATGAACGGTATTAAACTCGAAGTTAATGTGCATATAGTAACCGGGGCAATCACTTCTGTTCAAAATTTGAGGACTTGCTTTACTCGTGCAGGAATCGAAATCAAACAAATTATACTAAATCAGATTGCAACAAGCACATCTGTGCTCAGTCATGATGAAAAAGAGCTTGGAGTAGGTCTTGTCGACATAGGAGGAGGCACAACTGAAGTTGCAATTTTTGAGAGAGGAAGCCTTTGGTATACATCTATAATACCAATTGGAGGAGACAATTTTACTAATGATATAGCTATAGGACTTAGAACTCCAATCCCCGAAGCAGAAAAAATAAAGAAAAAATTTGGGTGTGTCTCTGGAGTTCTTACAGATGAACAAGAAACCATAGAAGTTCCTATAGTTGGACGCGTGAAAAAGCCCCGTGTACTCTCTAGACAACTGCTTGCTGACATTATTCAGCCCAGAGCTGAAGAAATTTTTCGTCTCGTCGATAATGACATGAAAAGGATGGGATATGAAAAATCTCTTAATTCGGGAATAGTTCTTACAGGAGGAACTTCTCTCTTAGAAGGCTTAGAAGAAGTGGGAGAAGAAATTTTTGATTTACCTGTAAGAAGGGGTGATCCCACCGGAATTGGTGGATTAGTTGACAGAGTCAGCACCCCTGACTATGCCACCGCTGTTGGGCTCATCCTTTATGGTTATAATCAATGGAAAGAAAAAGGTAAATTCAAGGAAAGAAAGAAAGGCTTTTGGTCAAAATTTAAAGATTGGCTAAAAGAGTCATAGGAGGAAAAAAGTGAGTGAAATGATAAGAAGCAAATTAAAATTTCATTTAGTAGAAGATAACCCTGGCGCCAAAATCAAGGTTATAGGCATTGGAGGTGGCGGAGGAAATGCTATAAACAGAATGATAGAAACAAAAATAGAAGGAGTTGAATTTATCGTAATTAATACGGATCTTCAAGCACTTAATAACAATAAAGCACAAACAAAAATTCAGATTGGGAATCAACTCACAAAAGGCCTTGGTTCAGGAGGAAATGCTGATATCGGAAAAGAAGCAGTTATGGAAGACACAGAAAAGCTTATAGGGCAGCTTCAAGGCGCTGACATGGTTTTTCTTACAGCAGGACTGGGTGGAGGAACGGGAACAGGAGCAACCCCAATTATTGCAAACCTTGCTTCTGAGATGGATATTCTTGCAATATCAATTGTCACTCTTCCCTTTGCTTTTGAAGGAAAAATTAGAGCAAAACAGGCAGAACAGGGTCTACAAGATCTCAAATCATCTGTAGACACTGTCATTTCTATTCCTAATGAAAGGCTTCTTGAAACAGTAAATCTCGATACATCTATTCAAGATGCATTCAAATTAGCAGATGATATCTTACGTCAGGCAGTTCAAGGAATTTCTGATCTTATTACTAAACCTGGAATTATCAACCTGGACTTTGCTGACGTAAAATCAATCATGAAAGGCATGGGAATGGCTTTCATGGGTACGGGTATGGCTTCCGGAGAAAACAGGGCAATAGAAGCTGCAAAAAAAGCGATTTCCAGCCCCCTCTTAGTAGACACTTCAATAGAAGGAGCTCACGGAGTTCTTATAAACATTACGGGTGGAAAAGATATCAGGCTCCATGAAGTATCTAAAGCGTCTGAACTCATTTATAGCCTGGCGCACTCTGAAGCAAATGTCATTTTCGGAACGGTTGTTGACGAAAACATGAAAGAAATGGTCAAAGTGACTGTTATTGCAACAGGCTTTGATCATTCACAGCAAAGGCATAAGCTCACTCCTGAATTCATTGACAAAAATTCTAAAATTCCTTCATCAGTACAATTCCCTCAAGAAACACCTCCTTATATATTCGAACCCAAGGGAAACGCTCAAGCCTGGGAAAAAGCTCCATGGGAAAACCAATGGGAATCATACGATTCACCTACTTTTATCCGTAAAAACAAACATACATTTTTAAAAAAATCTTCGCATGAAATCAGTTGATCTTGTTGTAAAAAACTGCAGGCAGCTTCTTACTTGCAGAGGAGAAATACCTAAAAGAAAAGATAAGCTCCAGGATGTTGGTCTTCTGGAGAAAGCTTGTATTGCATCTTATAGAGGGAATATCGTCTTTATCGGCGACGAAAAAAAATTAAAAAAAGAGATCACACTCGAAGAAAACGGAATTGAAATTAACGCAAATAATTTAATAGGGCTTCCAGGTTTAATCGATGCCCACACCCATCTCCCCTTTGCTGGAAGCAGGGAAGAAGAATTCCTTCTTCGAACTAAAGGGTACACATACCAGCAGCTTGCTAAAAAAGGTCTGGGTATCCAGACTACGGTTAATGCAACAAGGAAAGCCTCAATTGAAGAACTTATTTCTTTATGCCTGAACCGCCTTGACCAGATGCTCCTCCATGGAACTACAACGGCTGAAGCAAAGAGTGGATATGGTTTAAATTTTAAAGACGAGATAAAACAACTTACAGCTTTGAAAGAGATTAATGAACTCCATCCCATTGATATTGTCCCAACTTTCATGGGAGCTCACGAAGTTCCAAAAGAATATAAGACACGAAAAATTGAATACATCAACCTTATTATTAACAAAATCCTTCCTGAGGTTAAAAAAAATAATCTTGCTGAGTTTTTTGATGTCTTCTGCGAAGAAGGTGTTTATTCAATTCAGGAATCAAGAAAGTTACTTAGAGCAGCAAAAAAAACAGGACTCAAAATTAAGATTCATGCCGAAGAATTTGCATGTTTAGGGGGTGCAGAACTTGCAGTAGAAGAAGGAGCTGTATCAGCTGATCACCTAATTGCTATCTCTGACGAAGAAATTCAAAAGCTCTCCAAGAGTTCTACAGCTGCTATTCTCCTTCCTGTGGTATCATTTTTCCTTATGCTCGAGAAAAAAGCACCTGCACGCAAATTAATTGAAAAAGGAGCTATTGTTGCTCTTGCTACAGATTTTAATCCAGGAAGCTCCATGACAGAGTCAATGTTTTTTGCACTCCAACTCGCTGTCTTCACACTAAAAATGAGCATTGAAGAAGCTATAAATGCTTCTACAGCCAATGCTGCCTATGCCTTGTCAAAAGATAAGGAGGCAGGAAGCCTTGAAGTAGGCAAAAAAATGGACCTGATTCTTTGCGATGCTCCAAATTATCCCTATCTTATTCACCATTTAGGAATTAATCCTGTAATACACGTAATAAAAAACGGAAAAATAGCTGTCAAGGATAGAAAAATTTACAGGCCGCTGTAAGTCGACTAAACGGGGAATCAATCCATCCAAAAGACGGATTTAATTATAAGTATTTATCCATCATCCGGTATTGAATAGCTTCCGAAACATGAACAGGATTAATCTTCTCTTCCCCGTCTAAATCTGCAATCGTACGTGCAACTTTTAAAATTCGCGTATAAGCTCTTGTACTAAGTCCCATCTTATTTACTGCCATCTCTAAAAGCTCTTCTCCTTCTCTGTCTACTTTACAATATTCCTTCACTTCTTTCGTTCTCATACGCGCATTACAATAAATCTTCTTCCTTTTGAACCTTTGAAGTTGTCTTTTTCTCGCTTGAATGACTCTTTTTCTTATTTCTGCTGAAGATTCCTCTTCAAAATTAGAAATAATATCCTTGAAGTCCACCTTTGGAACCTCCAGCTGAATATCAATTCTATCAAGTAGAGGTCGTGAGATTTTTGAATAATACCGAATTCGTTGATTATCTGTACATTCATATTGAGAAGAGAGTCCAGAAAAAGCATCTTCACAAGGATTCATAGCGGCAACAAGCATAAAAGAAGAAGGAAAAGTAACATTCATATAAGCCCTCGAAATTGTAACTTTTTCATCTTCCAAAGGTTGTCTTAAATCCTCAAGGACACCTCTTCGGAATTCAGGGAGTTCATCTAAAAACAAAACCCCGCGATGTGCAAGCGTGATCTCACCAGGCTTTGGGATAATACCACCTCCTATAAGACCTGCATCCGAAATCGTATGATGAGGAGAACGAAACGGTCTTTCCCCAATTACACCCCTATCTATTAAGAGACCTGAAGCACTATATATTCTAGTTGCTTCTAAAATTTCATCAAATAACATTGGAGGTAAAATGGAAGGTAATCTCCGAGCAAGCATCGTCTTTCCCGCACCTGGAGGTCCAATCATGAGGACATTATGCTCTCCAGCTGCAGCTACCTCAAGAGCCCTTTTCACATGTTGTTGCCCTTTTATCTCTTTGAAATCAATACTGTAATCAGTTTTAGGAAGAATTTGTTCCAAAGTATACTTAGAGGGAGCTATAGACTCAGAAAAATTAAGCAATTGAACAACTTGAACAAGGTCTTCGAGGCCAAAAATATTAATACCCTGTACTAATGCTGCTTCCTTTTCATTATCTTTTGGCACCACAATCCCCTTAAACCCTTTTTTCTTTGCAAGAACAGTTGAAGAAAGAATGCCTTTTCCAGGTTTTAATCTTCCATCCAGAGCCAGCTCTCCTAAAAATAAATAATCTTTCAGTCTCTCGTGAGGAAAAATACCTGAATGAGCTAACAGCCCTAAAGAAATAGGGAGATCAAAAGCGGAGCCTTCCTTCCTTCTATCAGCAGGTCCCAAATTTATGATTATTTTTCGTGAAGGAAATTCATAACCACAATTCTTAATAGCAGCTCTTACTCTCTCTTTACTCTCTCTTACTGCTGCATCAGGGAGTCCTACTGTAATATAATTCGGAATTCCAAGAGAAATATCAACTTCTACGTCTACAATATAAGCTTCTATTCCTGCCAATGAAGCACTGGCAATTTTAAATAGCATTCTATTATGTATAAAAAGACGAGAAATTTCACAAATTTTGTCAAAAAGAATCTAAAAAACAGGAAAAAGGAAATAAATTAATGTATGTATACTCAAAATGGAGATAAATTAATTGAAAAATAAATAAATTGTCTGTCTAAAAAATAAATTCAAACTCAGGCGAAAAAAAATAGGGAAAAAATCACTCTATTTTTCTTTAGTAAATTCTTGAGCTAAAACCTCGATTTCTTTTTCAATATCCTTTTGGGAGGAAAACTTAATTTTCTTTAATCGAAGAGGACTTCTATTTTCTTCAGATGAAAAAATAATCTCTTCTTTTTTTGATGATTTAAGCTCTTTCTCAATCTCTTCCTTTTTTTTAGTCTGCCCCTTTTTACCGAATACTTTTTCTTCAACTACAGGCACTGTCATCCTCGCTATTTCCTTCAAGGTTTCAAAAACTCCCTTTCCATTTATCGCAGAGGACTCAATATAAGGAAGTCCATGTGGATTAAGAAGATTATTAAATGTCTCTACAGGAATAAGGTTATCCAAATCTCGTTTATTGTACTGAAATACTAAGGGAATAAAATTTATATCCATGTCATACTCAAGTAAGTTTTTTCTAAGGCCATCGAAATTCTCTAAATTAGCATCTAAAAGAGGAACCTGGGAATCAGCTACGTAAATAATCCCATCTGTGCCTTTTAGTACACTCTTTCTTGAAGCCTCGTAAAAAACTTGTCCAGGAACAGTCAAAAGCTGAAAATGCGTTCTAAAATCGCATATCAATCCCGCTTTTATAGGAAGTAAATCAAAAAACAAGGTTCTTTCAGCAGGTGTTTCAAGACATAATAAATCTCCACGAGATTCTTCATCCATCATTGTAAAAATATAACGGAGATTGGTTGTTTTACCGCTCAGACCAGGTCCATAATACACAACCTTTATGGCTATATTCCTCGTCGCATAATTAACAAAAGCCATTTATATCAATCCTCTTTTATTTTTGTTTTTTAACATAATCGACAACAAAGGTCAACGGTTTATAGAGCAGAGGCCTTTAAAAAAGTTAGTAACTCACATATATTAGTTAAATAGCAGTAATAAAAGTATCTCTTAAATTAATTTCAATCATGCTAAAAAAAGATTAATAATCCAATAATATCTGCTAATTCAATCATTATTAATATGTAACAGACAATTAAAATATAAAAAATCAAATAATTTAAATAAAGAGAAAATTTATATTAAATTACGAAATAGCTTAGAATATTTTTCTATAATCTTATCCCATGCATAATTCTCTTGAACATATGCTAATCCATTTTTTCCCATAGCTTTCCTCAAATTTGAGTCAATCAATAAAAGATCCAGCATAGCCTCAAACTCTTCATAATTAGAGTAACATAGTCCGCATTTTCCTTTCAGACAATGAAGCTTTAGAGCCTCAGTCTTTTCCTGAACCAAAATAGGTGTTTGTACAGCCATTGATTCTAAAGCTGCCATACAGAGACTTTCATAATAAGAAGGCTGAATCGTTATCAAGGCTGAAGCCATAGCGGCATTTTTCTCATCGGGGTTGATAAAACCAAGGTATTGAATTCGTGGATGCCGAGGAAGTTCCATTAAAAGATTACCAATCATGATAAGATTAACATCAGGATTTTTTTGATTATAACGGATAAAATAGTCTATAAGTTCCTGACACCCTTTGCCAGACTCTATGCGTCCAGCATAGAGAATAAAAGGTGAAGTAATTTCATATTTTTTACAAAAAGAAGATTTATCAATATAGTCTGGAATTTCTACCCCAACTCCAACTATATCCTGATATTTACCCTCAAAAGGAAATAATTTGCTGAGCATGCCTCTTTCTGCTCCCGTATTGAAAATAAAAGCATCCGGAGAAGAAAAAACTTCTTTCATTATGTCAAGATGAAGAGCAGGTTCATCATGTGCCGTTGGAACGAGAACTTTTTTTGAATTATTTTTTTTTAAGCCCCAATAGGTATTGTAATATAAGTAGGTAAAAAAAATAAAAACATCATAATCTTTTGATTCTCTCTTTAAAGCTTCAATAAGAGCGGGACAATAGGGGCCTTGTTTTTCCATCCATTCTATCTCATCATCATGATTATGTTCATTAGAAAATATCCAATCGGAATATTTATTAAAAGATTGGATGTTTCTTTCTTTTTTGACGAGGAATCGTTTTATGACAACCTGATTTAGAAGCGTTTTTCCCGGAAAATATTCATTCTTCCAAGTGATATAATCTTTTGCAGTCGTAGTAAAAACGGTACATTCAAATCCTGAACTAACAAGTTTTTCTGCTATCATACGACAGTGCAGTTCTGAACCTCCCATGACTTCTTTTCCATAGCGTTGAACCACAAAAGCTATTTTCATCTCAACCTTGACTTATCAATCTTTTAAGAATCTCCAGAAGATGATTCTCCAGAGATTTTTCTCTAAAATTCTTAAGCCTTTGATTCTGCCTATTTATAACTTTTTTTCTTACTCCCTCATCATGAGTTAAAACATTAACAAGCTCGGCAACATAATCAACTCTTTTATCATTAATCAAAACTCCTGCATTTCCCAATGTATAAGGCACAGCAGTACAGTTATACGCAATAATAGGCAGCTCGAAATGCATACTTTCTATAAAAGGAAGACCAAATCCTTCATGTTCACTCAACGAAAGAAAAGCATCTGAAGCTTTATACAATGCATACATTTCTTCCTCAGGAATATGTCCAGTAAAACATATTTCTTCTGGTTTAAGATAAAATTCATCGGCAAGGCGAACAAGGCTTTGATGGTACTTCGGCAATGATGATTTTTTACCAACAATAATCAACCTCACTAATGGAGAAATATATTTCTTGTAGTAAAAGATAACTTTGATGAGATCTTCGATTTTTTTATTAGGCACAATTCTTCCTACAAAAAGAACATTCGTCCGTTCATCTCTAAAGAGATCAAACACAAAACGATTTACAGGTCTCTTGTATTTATCGTGATCGATAAATAGTGGAAAAACACAAGAATTTTCAAATCCGAAATCCTCAAGCTCCTTACGATTATATTCAGAATCTGCAAGCGCTAATGCAACATGTGGAACCAGAGTTCTAAGTTCTTCTCTACCAACACGAGATATTCTGGCCATCTCCTCGTCAAATTCTTCAAAATACTCAGCAGGGGTAATATTGTGATAAATGATTGCTTTTTTACTCTTCAAATCAATAAAAGCCTGAGTTAGAGGAGAAGGCAAAGCGAAATGAAGAATGGTTATGTCCGAAGATAAGGGCTCTTTGAAAGAAGAAAAAAGTGTCGCTTCTTTTTCAAGACCTTCATCACGAGTTAGGCAATATATATCAGATTCAAGACCTTGAGATAAAAAAAACTTTTTCATATGAAAGGCCGTATCTCCTATTGCATCACCTTTATGAAAAGCAGGGATAAGCTGATCGATTCTCATTTTTCTCTCATTCTTTCAACATGTTCTAACAATATTCGAGTTACATTTTCTCTACTATACTTCTCCAGAGCTTTAAGCTGAGAATCAACGATTCTCTCTTTGAAGTATTCATCTCGATGAAGCTTATCCAAAAGAGCAGCGGTTTTAATAAAATCTCTCTCATGAAGAAGAATTCCTCCATTGTTCATGGTTTCTTTAACGGCTCCCGCTGAAAATGCAATTACAGGAATTCTTAAATAAAAAGATTCCAGAATAGGGACACCAAATCCCTCATGCTCACTCATGCTCAAATATACATCTGCTGCTCTAAAATAGGAAACAAGTTCTGAAAATTCAACATTACCTGTAAAATATACATCCGATAAATCCAGCCTCTTAACTAAATCCTGTAAAGAGAATAAATAACGTTCCATCCCTCTATAATCCCCAACAAATATAAGCTGTGATCCGGGATTGAAAAACTTTTTATAAAAAAAATACACTTTAATGACATCCTCAAATTTCTTGTTCGGAATTGTACGACCCACAAAAAGAATAGTATATTTTCCATTTGAAAAAATCCGGTGAATCGGTTGATTCCCCCCCTGATTAAATTTTGAAAAATCCAGAAGTATAGGGAAGACCCCTGTATTTTCATAACCAACTCTTTCAAGTTCAGCACGGTTAAACTCAGAATCTCCGAGGGCAAGATCTACTTTATTAATAAAAAAGTTGATTTCCAGTCGGCCTTTATAACATTCCTTTGAAAGAATCCGATGGTAATCCAGAAAATACTCATGAGGCGTTATATTATGATAAATCATGACCTTTTTATCTACCAAGCGAAAAAACATCTTTGACACAGGGGAACCTATAGAAAAATGAAAAATGACTATATTCTCAGGTGAACTATACTTTCTGTATTCTTTAAAATATTTTCTGAGCTTAGCCATACAGGGATCATAAAAATTGACAAATATTTCTGATTCATACCCTTTCTTCCTCAGAACATCTTGTATTTCTAACATTTCGTTAGAAATAGCATCGCCGTAGCTTAAGGAAGTTGCAAACTGATGGATTTGCATTCTTTCTCCTTTTCGAGATCATCGAGAACAGATAGATATTTTTTCTCAATAACATCCCAGGAATAATTTTTCTTGAAATATTCAAATCCATTCCGACCTATGGTCTCACAAAGTTCTGGCGTCATAAGCAAAAGCTTTAAAGATTCTCTAAATTCCCCATAATTCTCATAAAAAAAACCTCCATTACTTCTTACACATTGACCCCTTAGTACTTTACAGCAAGCATTTGCAAGAACAGCCTTTTTCAAAGCCCAAGCCTCAAGAGTAACCATAGAAAGACTCTCATAAAATGAAGGCATAACCAAAAGTAGAGCTCCTTCTATTGCAGAAAATTTATCTTCTTCTGATAGATAACCAAGGTAATATATATCGGAGTGAGAAGGAATCTTTAATACAGTACCTCCTACAAGTACCAATTTAATACTTGAAGATGTTTCTTTCTTAAACCTCATGAAATAATCAAAAAGCCTATCACAACCTTTATTCTCATCCACCCTTCCTACGTAAACAACGTAGTCTCCCTCAATCTTATATTTGCGGCGAAATTCTTCGACAGAAATCTTCGGTGGAATTTCTGTTCCTACTCCGACTACATCATTCACTACGGTCATTCCAGAAGTAATAGAATTTATCATTTTCTTTTCTTCAATAGAACAATAAACAATGGCTTGAGGCTTTCTGAATAAATCCTTAAATATATTCAGGTGAATAACCAGATCCTCTTCTGCTGTAGGAACAAGTATACTTTTATCAGGCACAGAATTTATGCCCCAGTAAGAATGATAATACCGATAGCAAAAAAAAATAAAATAATCATAGTTATCCTTATGTTCTTTAATATAACGAATCAGTGAAGGACAAAAAGGGCCTTCTTCTTCCAGCCATCTGATTTCATCTTCCGTTTTATGTTCATTTCCCAGGATATAATTCTGGATTCGACCGAATCTTCCAGGATGCCTTTTCTTTTTTACCTTAAATCTTTTTACGGGAATCCCATTAATCACCTCTTCATCCTGAAGATAATGGTTTTTCCACGTTATATAATCAAATGCTTTGGTCGTCAGAACCTCAACATCCCAATATTTTCTCATATGCTCGGCTATCAAACGGCAACAAAGTTCTGCTCCCCCATTTATATCTAAACCATACCTTTGAATCACAAATGCTATTTTCATTTATAAACCTTCTCTTCGAGTGCTTTTTCTCTTAATTTAAGCAACTCAAAATCTTTTTCCAGTATGCGAGCTTTTAATTTTAAGTCTTCTTCCTCAATCTTCAACTTGCTCAGTTCGACTACTATATTATGAGAAAGATTATGAAACAACTTGGAATATTCCATTGTTCTTGTAAGATCATTATTTAAAACATCTAATCTCCTATTAAGATTAAAGTTTGTTTCCATCACTTCTTGATGAACAGGCAAAACCAAAGATTTGATCACAGGAGAAAGAGGCATCATGATTTTTAAAAGTATTCTTTTTATTCCTGCTTTTAATCCTGAAGCATTTTGGAGAGGGATTGTACCTAATGCAGGAAAATTTCTCGACTCCCTATCTAAAGTTTCAACATCAAGATATCTTTTCGGTTGAGAAGCAATTTTTCTTTTTATCTGTCTCATTATATCTTCTACATCGATATTGTCATAATCGATTGATATGCCCCATTTTTCTTTAATTAATTCTTTTTCTTCCTCTTTTACCATTTTATACTCCTTTGAAAGAAATAATTACTGCTTATATCGGGCTATATTTTTTCTCTAAACAACATGTTCTCGTAAACGCTCTGCACATCTTGAATGTCAGGTAGTGGGTGAAGCTTCATCTCTTCTATCTCGCGAATTTCTTTCTCCGTAAAAACTCCCTCCTTTATCTTTAAAGCAATACTTTTTTTTATCTCTTCCAAAATCTTATTCTGATCGCTTTCCTTCATGCTCTTTATCTCTAAAAAATCAGTCATTTCTCTCACCTTCTCATATATGAATTTACCCTGAAAGGCTTTTATATTTTCTTTTAATGTACATACCCTAAAGCTTTCAATTGCTCCAGTAGTTTTTTATCAATTTCCATTTTAAGGATCTTCCTTTTCTTTGCCTCATCATATAATTCTTCTGTTTGCTTAAGTATTAAATTTACAATTTTCGGCTCTTTATCGGCAATGTTTTCTTTCTCAAAACGATCTTCCTTTACGTCAAAAAGCTCAACAGCAGGAAAGGAAGGAGGTGGAGAGAAAAAAAAAGCTGAATCTTCCTCTGTGAATCTTCTGTTGATAATAAGCTTTTTATTTCCAAAATTCATCGCGGTTTTCTGGGGAATATGAGAATTCAATATATTATCCGCAACATCCGCTAAAAAAGCCCTGCTTTCCTTTTCTTTCCCTTCAAGTACTGGGAACAAAGTCCTGCCGTCAAAATTTGATTCATTAAAATTTACTCCTACTTCTTCAAGAATAGTCGGCATCACGTCTACAAGAGAAACAATATTATTAATCTTCTTTTCTCTAAATCTTGAATCAGGAAATTTAATGATAAGAGGCACCTTTATTATTTCGTCATAAAGACTGTGTCCATGTCCCCAACCTTTATGATCATAAAATTCTTCACCGTGGTCACTCGTAAAAATAATCATTGTCTCGTCGTAAATATTCATATCCTTGAGCTTCTCCACAAGAGCACCAACCAGTTTTTCATCAGTATACCTTATTTCTCCATCATAAAGATCAACAATATTCTTTCGTTCTTCATCCGGAAGGCAATTGAAGATACCTCCCTGTCCCCCCAAATAACCAATTAAATCTATATGCCTCCATCTTGCTTGTTGATTCACAAACATAGTTTTATAAGGGTAGGGACAGGCATATGGATTATGAGTTTGGTATGTATGTATGAAAAGAAAAAAATTTTTGTCTTCGTTACGGTCAAGCCACTCAGAAGCAACACGAAAAACACGCTCAGCAGAGTCCTGATTATATACGCCGCCTTCCCCTTCATAGTAGCTGTCGAATCCTTTAGAAAATCCATAAGAGGCACTAACAAATCCTCCTCCTGTAAAAGCGGAACAAAAAAAATGATTTTTTCTTAATAAGTCAGCTAATGTCAGCATTGTGGGATCCATTTTTTCTTTATCATAATAAACTTGGTGGTGTATTCCGTACAAAGAAGTCAAAAGGGAAACATGAGAAGGAAGAGTCCATGGAGATGAAGCATATGTATTAAGGAATAATGCACTGTCTGAAGCCAAGGAATCGACATTAGGGCTTGTATCCCTATAATAGCCATAGCATCCTAAATGGTCAGCTCTTAGGGTATCTACAGAAATTAGTATGATTTTAAGGCTGTTCTTCTCTTTCCTATAAAGAACAGGATTATACCAAAATGAAAATTCTTCTTCTTTGCCTTTTGCCGTAAAAACCAGATGGACGTTATCGTAATCATAAGGCAAATCTATCTTATGTCGAGAAAAGGATAAATAAGGTTCCTTTATAGGAAGAGGGAGGTATTTTTGAAATACTATTTTCTTTTTTCCATTTATTACAAGAGAAACAAGAAAATTAACTCCTTCGCCCTTGCTTTTCGTGTTTTTTTCAGTTTCAAAAGAATTTTCTTCTTTAACTATGCCTATTCCGAACTCTAAAACAGAATCTCCGGAAAGATCCACAGTATAAGAATATTCACTTTTTGGAGGAGAAAAAATCACATTTCGTTCTGAACCTCCAATTCTTAACTTTCTCTTCAGACTGCATGGATTATTCTTAATTCCTAAATCCCGCAAAGGATAAGAATTTGAAGGGAAAATTCTATCCGATTCTACAATTTCAATTAAAGGGGAAGATAAAATATTCTCTTTTTCAAGATTATCAATGAACCTGTATACCCTAAAATCTGTTTTACGTTGGTTTGAACAACTGCTGAAAATAAGTAAGAAGGATAAGAAAACAATACTCGTTTTTTTTAAATACATAGAATCTCCTCTCTTCAGGCATTTTAATCAAATTAGTGTCTTGTTTCAATTTTTTAGTTGCATCAAAATCTTTTTAAACCTATGTTATTCTCATTCTAATTAATTAATATTTGAACTTACATTCCTCATGATATATTATTTTACTTTTAAAAGATAAAAATTACATTAGCAAATTATTTTATAAAAAGAGGAAAAAATTTGATGGAACTAAAAAATAGGATAAGAATTGGAGTAATCGGGGGAGCAAAACCTGATATAAAATCACGTGAAATCGCTGCTTCCGTAGGAAAATTAATTGCTGAAAAAGGAGCAATCCTCATTTGTGGGGGGCTAGGCGGAGTCATGGAAGCTGCTGCCAAGGGAGCAAAAGAAGGAGGTGGAGTAACTATTGGTATCCTTCCTGGAAATTCTCCCAAAGAGGCAAATCTATACATTGACATTTCGATAGCTACAGGTATGGGCTACTCAAGAAATTCACTTGTTATCATGAATTCGGACGTTCTCATTGCTATTGATGGAGAATATGGAACCTTATCCGAAATTGCCTATAGCCGTATTTTCAGGAAAAAAATCGTTGGCATCGGAACCTGGAATATTGACGGTATAATAAAAGCTAAAGGTGCGAAAGAGGCTGTAGAACTGGCTCTCAAAGATTATTTTCCTCTTACATCATGAATTCTTAAGAAAATTAACCAAATTCTTTGTCATAAATATAAATTGGGATAGGCATTATTAATCATTTATCAAAACAACGGAAGTAACTGACATTGCAAATGGGATAGGAGCCAAAAAATATTATAGATAGATTAATTAGATAAAATAAAAAAAGATGCAAAACTACAAAATTGTCATAAGTTATGACGGAACAGACTACCATGGATGGCAGCGTCAGCCTGCTAAAAAAACAATCCAGGGGATTATCGAAGAGACTTTGACAAAAATATCATCTAAAAAGATACCTGTCATAGGATCCGGAAGGACAGATACAGGAGTTCATGCTTTGGGACAGGTAGCTCACTTCAAAGCCAATCTGAATCTCAAAGAAAAAGATCTATTCAGGGCTATGAATGCTATTCTCCCCTGTGATATCAATATTATCTCTCTTGAGAAAACATCTCAAACTTTTCATGCAAGAAAATCGGCTAAATCAAAAATTTACCAGTATAGAATTCTAAATTCTTCCAGAATAAGTCCCTTCCTTGTCAGATATGTACTTCAATGGACTTCCCCCCTCAATATCGAGAGAATGAAAGATGCTTCTTCTGTTTTTATCCGGGAGGATGATTTTACATCTTTTTCTTCTAACCGTCTCCTTAGTCCATTAAGAAAAGTTTTCCGGTCTGAATTGACAAACAAAGAAGACGAAATTGTTTACACGATTGAAGCCAATGGATTCCTGAGATATATGGTAAGAACAATAGTAGGAGCGCTTCTTGAAGTAGGTAAAGGAAAAATGTCTCCGGAAGATTTAAAAAAAAAATTCAGATCAAAGAGGCGCTCTCCAGCAATTGCTACAGCCCCAGCCAGAGGTCTCTGTCTGCTCAAAGTCAAATATTAAATCTTTCAATTTTGATCCGATAATATCTATTACCCATCTTTGACAGTTGAGATTAAATTATCCTCGTAACTATCTTTAAAATCAGCACATTTGTCTGAGAATCTTCAAAATGTAGTGCATTATTTGCTGGTATTATTAATTTAGTTCTATTAGTTAAAAGGTCATGCCTTTTTTTATATCGTGTGCTTTTCCATCACTTTGACCGCTTCCTTCAGGAGTATGAGTCAAGCTTTAATGACAAAGTGTCCAACAGGAACTCTTGATTGCAGCCGAAGAGAGGGAAGAATATTTCTAAGAGCCTTCTTAGCTTCTTTTTGTCGATCTGTGGGGAGAGTCTATTCTATTACCGATTACCCAGCAGCTTATGTCTTTTTGTTTCTCTTTCCGGCAGTTGATATTGCCGGTTTGTGTGTGATAGCTTAACTTCAAAACATCAACAAGCGAAAATCATGGAAAATGGCGAGGGATTTGTGACGAGCGCCAAAAGGAAATTCTTATAATATAAAACTCTTAACCATAACAATCGCATCTTCCTCAGGTTTACTGTAATAATTCTCTTTTACACCTATAATCTCAAAGCCAAGCTTCCTATACAAAGATTGTGCAGTAAGATTAGAAGGCCTGACTTTAAATACAATAATAACAGCTTTTATAGCTATAGCAAGTAGCTGATAACAAATTAATTATCCCAAATATCGCCCTCATTTGACCTCTTAAAATGTTCTTTTCAGCCTAAAAATTGAGATTCTAAGAGAAACTGACTTTATATTTAATTAATACTAATGGATATTGATGGCAATTTCTTAAAACAGCGTTTTAGGGAGCTAAATAGTACTTTTAAAGCTATATAAAAGTCCATAATTTAGCTATTTATTTTATTTTCAAGTGCTTCGGGTAGCTAAGCTGTTATTTATACTATTTATACTGTTATTCTAAGAACTTCTTCCTGATTGAGGACATTTAGGCTTAGATGGACATGGTCTTCAGATTTATAATCATCAAAAGTCCTGTAGCGTTCATATTGTTCGAATCGCCCCACATCATGGAGAAGGGCGATGGTTTTAGCCAGATTGAGGTCTTTTTGGTTGAGATGAAGGCCTTTTCCCAAGCGGATGATTCCCTCACAGACGTGGTAAATGTGGTCTTTTTTAATTCTATATTTTGCGTGTATGTTTGGTCAGGAAATTTGAATCGGCTAACATATTTTTCAAACCAGGACTCGATATTTTGCAAGCACTTTCGTGGGGTTATTTTTTTTATGATTTCAGTCTAAATCTTCTTTTTCGATTCCTGCTTGTCTTAGTATTGATATAAGAGTACCTTTTGGAAGATCTTTTCTATAGAAAGGAACGGTTACCCTTCTCTTTTTTTCGGGATGATAATATACTTTATGGCTTCCTGTAGAATGATCTAAATAGAAACCATGCTGTTTTAATATCTTAATAAGTTTTTTTGGAGTGAGAACGGGTAATTTAGGCAAACTGGATACTCAATGTGCTTTCTAAAATTTCTGAATCATCAATTATTGGCTCATTATGCTTTTTAAGACTTTCAAGATATGCTTCTATCGCATCAAGAGCCATTCTTTTCGCTTCATCAATAGTCTCTCCATATGTAATACATCCAGGAAGAGATGGTACTATTACAGTAAAGCCTCCTTCTGGCTCTGGCCTTAAAATTATTCTATATGACAATTTTTTCATCGTTGTTTTTCTTTCTCGTAAATAATAACATAAAGTAGGTTAGATTGGAATAACAAAAATGTTCAAAAAATTGAAAGTAACCTCTGCTTTTATCCTTTTAGCAGTTCTTATTATTCTAATCGGATATTTTATTGTAAGGGCGTGGATATTTGGAAGTTTAAGCTTGTGGACGGCAAATGGACCAATCCCCAGTTAATGGACGGCCCTTTTCAATCTGATAAACATGATTATGACCCCTATCCTTCTCCGGATGGTTCTAAGTTTTATTTTACTTCCAACAGAGAAGGCGGTTTAGGGTGTGAATTTTGGTGTGAATTTTTGTGAATTTTGGGGTCGGGCCACACGAAGTCTTTGAATTTCACGGAGTTAAACTGAAAAACATCCTCAAAATCGGCCTTAAAACAATGGTTTTGGTGGCAAAAATGTGCGTTTAAGTAGATCATCAAATGTCATTTTGGAGCCTTTGAGGCAAAATATCAGCCCTTATTATGGGCTATCTTTCGTGATGTCTATAAGTTAGCATGACCAGACCCCCTTTCTCCATCACTTCCCGGTTTGCTCTTCTTATTTCCTTGTGACCAGAAAAGGAAGAGAGAAAATGGAGAAAAAAATGATTATTAGTTTTCAATTAAAATGAATCTGAATGCCAAAAGAGAAAATAAATTCAAACAATCCTATGATAATCAGAACCATGATGTCAGAAAGTCATTTCCATTCCACTGTATATCGTTTAATAATTGAATAACCTTCTTCAGCTTCAATAATTGCATATACTTTATTATTTTTCCAAATTATGGGAGAAAATTCCAAAGGAACTCTGGTAAGATACTTACCTTCTGAATTGAAAATATCATAATAATTTCTCCCATCGCTGGTTTTTTTATAGGTCATAACAAATATTCTATTGCTATCGTCTACTGAAATATCCCCAAATGAAGGAAAATGAGAAGGGAATATTAATCTTGCCCCTGGTTTAATAATTCTTTCATAAATCTTTCTATATCTATCTTTATCTTTTTTAGTAAATCTAACAGGTTTATGATTTTTATTTATCTTCCCTATAGTTTTTCCATCTGGATTTACAATCCTAAGTTCATATCTATCAGAATAACCCCATATGATATTATCATCGTGAGTTAGAGCAAAATAAACTGTTGGTTCCGCTACTCTTAAATCATATCCTGGTTCTATATCTGTTTTTTTATTAAAAAAAACGTCCAAAACTTCAAGATTAGAATTGAATTTTTTTAGCTCAAGGGATGGTGGGAACCCCAATATAATACCGATAAAATTTTCATTTGAATCTATTCTGATTTTGTAAGGAATAGCTAATCTTGTTGCTGAAATCTGTTTAAGATATTCACCGTTAAGTGAATAAAAAATAAATTTTCTAAGCCCTCGATCATACACGACAAGTTCCTTTTTTGAAGTAACCTGAATGAAAATAACAGGGTACTGAAATTCTCCTGGTCCTTGCCCTATTTCCCCAATTGTTTGGACGAATTTGCCGTTTTTATCAAATACTCTTACATTTCGAAGTCTCTCATCCAGAACATATAAATTTTCCTCATCATCGACATCTACTCTTATACGAGTGAATAAATAATTTTCTTTTTCCCCCTTTCCCCCTAAAGATAAGTCTTCTTTTAAAATTAAGTTTGGTATGTCACTTTTAGGTTTTTTCATTTTTCGAAGGAGGGGTACGTTTTGTAATGGCAGTACGTCAAAAATAATGAAAAATATAAAAATAGAAACAAGTAAGATTAATACCAATAGTCTGAATTTCATCACTATTTTCTAATCATAAATAAAAGAAACCTTTAATCTTATAGTTTACAAATTTGCCATTTTCCTGAGTGGGAATCATAACTACAATATGGACTACTACCAAATAGGTCTTTTTTCTCTCTATAAGCAATTTCTCTGCAGTCAAAACACATATATCGAAATTCACAATCTTTACATTTTTCAATTTTATCTTTTGTTATACTCCAGTATTCTTTTGCTTTATCTATAATGCCCTCAATTTCATCTTTTTTTATGTCTCCGATTACGAGTTCACTATATATACAAGGTCTTATTTTGTTGTCTGCAGTTACTGCAATTTTTCTTCCCCAACAACTATTGTATATCATGTTAAATTTGTAAATCGTTTCATCAACTTTTCCAAATAGACCGTCTATCGTGGATTTCTCTAAACACTTTTTAAATTGCTTTCTTCTATAGATAGTCTTTACTTCAGGTATTATTTCAGCACTGTTTTTTTTACCATAAAAAACAATTTTAGATATTTTATTCCCCATAAATTTATTATTTATTAACATGAGATCTGTGCCATTTTCAACTTCTAACTCAAGAGAATTTTCATCTTCATCTCTTTCTCTGCTTTTAAGATTAATTCGAGGAATCCATCTTCTTTCATCAACTTCTATAATTAATTCTTCAGCTTTAAGCGATTGGATGAATTCAGGTATTTCTTGATATTTTCTTTTCATGAACTTATCAATAATTTCATTCTTAACTTGATAGACATTTCCTTTGAGAAAATCGATAATTGCTGTATTTATTGGTCCTTTTTCAATAGAAATAAATTGGTGAAAATCCTTAATGATTGACATCAATTACTCTTTCCCTCAAGAGAAAATTAAAATTCCTTTTTTTATGCATAAAGTTAAAAAAAAATATATAAAATTTATTTTAGGTGAAGAACCTATTTATTTCCTGCTAATTCTAAACCGCAGCAGTTTAACAAAGAATTCTTCATTCTCTTCTTCAATATCTGTATAAACAAACATTCCCTTATCTATATTTATCTCATTTTGAAAAAGACCTGTATAATTCTCATCAAGAGTTCGAAGAAATCCGTGTCCAATGGGAAGCCAAATGCTTCCTACATACTCTTTTGAATCAATCTTAATAATATCCAGACGAAAAGCCAGTCTCTCTAAGTCTATATCTCCAGCAATACCCAGTTTATTTTCTCCCACATCATAAAATCCAAAATAATAAATCATCTCAGGATACGAAATAAATTTGAATGTCGTATTGTGTTTTCTCTTGATTTCTTCATATAGGTCGCCTGACTTGAAAATGTCATATACAATTTTTTCTGCATCTTTATTAGACGATTTTTTCCCTTTGAGGAAATCAACTTTAATGCATTCTAAGTTCTTCAAATCTAAATCATAGACATAATATTGCTTTTCTTCCCCATTGCAGAAATAAATCTTACCGTCCTTCTCAAATCCCCAGGTAGAAGGCCATATCTCACCTCTAATGACATTTCTAGTCCGGAGGGTATAATTATTAGATTTATGAGATGTTTCATGGATTTTTTTATACAGCTCTATCTTCTTTTTCTCGATTATCTTGAAAATATTAAAGGAACATTTTGATTCTTCGGGGCCAAAGTGTTTTTCCCCTATTACAAAAAATGCATTCCCTCCTCTATAAAAAAAATCAATGAAATATCTACAGTTATCACCTTTAAACATACGCGTATAAAGATAGTTGAGGTTCTGATCAAAAACTAATATTTTATGAAACTGGTCAATAATATAATATCGATTATTTAAAAATTGCATATAGGAAGGATCATAAACATCTGTGGGAGACTGAAAATCCCCTCTTCGAAGCTTTATGGTTTTTAAAGTCTTATCATCTCTTATATCAATTATTTCAATGTTATGTGTGTTCTCTCCTGTTGGCGGAGTTAAAATGTAAATCTCATTTCTATCAAAATTCACACCTAGCAATTCGCCTTTATATACCTTTGTCTCTATAATTTTGGCCTCATTAAGGATAAGATCCGTATCTTTAATTTGGTTAGTAGTATCAATTGCTTTCTCACATGAAACTAATAATGAGACAACCAAAAGGAATAATAAAATCTTTACTTTCATACTATCACCTCTTTTTCTTTTAATTGTATTAAGTATTCTAAACTATTAATAATCGATCTCTTGGTCTTCTTGTTGCAAAACTCATCATCAATTTCAAACTTTCCTTTCTTGGCAAAGGCTGCATAACAACGGTGGCATAAATATTTTACTTCACAATTTTTACATTTTTTATTCAAAACATTAATATAATTCATTGCAATTTGTGTCATTTTTCCGAAATTTAAACCATCCCAAACATTACCTAAAGGAAATAAATGGTTAATTTTTTCACAAACATGAAATATCCCCTTAACATCAAGAAACAATCTAATATCAAATAAGCAGGTACCAAACAAATTTGAAAATCTTTTGACATTCAAATCGTCTAATAAAGCTGAAAAAGTTGAGATAAAATCTGATTCGATCGGACATAAATTTATTTTTTGGCCTATTTTTTCACAAATTGCATCAAATATCATTCTATATTCATCTATGAATCGTGCTTTGTTATAAGGAAATAGAGTATAATAATTTGTATCAGATTCATTAACAAAGGATAGAATAACATCATTCATCTTTACTAATTCATTTGTTATAAAAAAATCATAAACTTTCTTTAGAGAAAGATCTTTAGAATAATCTGAAAAAACATAGGCTCTTTTTATGATATTCTCTAATTCTCTTATGTTTCCTGGATAACGATATCTTATAAGTCTTGCTAATGCTTCCTTGCTGATTCTTTTATTTCCATTATTTTCTTTGTTCTCCTCTTTTAAAATATGTTCCACTAACAACGGAATATCTTCCTTCCTTTCTCTAAGAGGTGGTATGTATAGTTCCAAAATACATATTCTGTAATATAAATCTTCTCTAAATCTTCCTGCCTCTACTTCTTCTATTAAATCTTTATTTGTTGCAAAAATAAAACGAACATCTATCTCTCTTTTTCTGTTCTCACCCAATCTCCTTATTTCTTTGTGTTCAACTACTCTTAAGAATTTAGCCTGAATATGGAGAGAAATCTCTGATATTTCATCAAAAAAGAATGTCCCTCCATTTGCCTCCTCTATTAATCCTATTTTATCTTCCTTTGCATCTGTAAATGCAAATCTTCTGTATCCATATAACTCTGATTCTATCAAATTCTCAGGAATACAAGAAGAATTTATTGGAATAAATGGTCCCTCCCTTCTTTGACTTCCTCTATGAATCTCTCGAGCAACCACTTCCTTCCCT